>Ga0265298_10009968_pt1 | contig 11273 bp, 5 predicted proteins | sample AusTroGonzalo_MG_3_FD_193486 | JGI IMG/M metagenome (GOLD analysis project Ga0265298, IMG submission 193486) | Bovine rumen microbial communities from tropical cattle in Woodstock, Queensland, Australia - Gonzalo_01 | ecosystem: Host-associated > Mammals > Digestive system > Stomach > Rumen ...
TCGCTTTCATTGTGAGCACAAAGGATAACCGAAACAGGAGGAGTTTCAGGGAATGAAGATTGGAGATTGGAGGTTGAAGATTTCCGGTCTCTCCGGATTTTCCTTGCCGGTGCCAAAAGGTAACGCACGTAGAAATATAGCTGCACCAAGAAGCACAGAGTTAGCGCGCCGAGGAGCAAGCAATCGATACTATTTAACTGATCAATGTACAATTTTTATCTTGTATGTATGTGTGGACGAGCCGTCTTCTGCCTTGACGGTAATGATCCAGGGTTTACCATTCAATTCGCCGGGTGTTACGGTCATTTCCGTTTCATCAAGTTGACGGCCCTTGAATTGCGTTGTTTTTCCTTTTATATTCGTGAGCGAACCAATACCACGGAATGCCTCGATGCGGACATCTTTGGTGTCGGTCAACTTGTAAGTCTGCACCTTGTCGGTATTGGGATTGAAGCCTTTCCACTCGTTGCCGTTAATCGTCAGTTTATCAATGCGCGACGAATAGATGAGTTCCACGTCATCGACGTAGAGGGCGTTGCCGTCATAGAGCCCGTCGTTCGCGCGGAAAGCGGGATAGTTACCGGATGAAAAAATGACATTGCACATCGTCGGACGACTGTCATTCATATACAGGATGGGCACTTTGATCTGTGTCCACTCATCATATTCGGCACGCGCGCGATACCAACCTTCCGCTACCTGCTTCACCGGTTGTTCTACACCGAACTCATTTCCGTCAGTCGCCATACGTATATCGGACTCCTCGTTCACACGCTCGGTCGTGGTTGCAGTACCTTTCTTATTCTTGTATTGGCTACTTTTGGCGGTGCCTATCCATGTATAATAGAGCAGGTGAAAATCCTCCTTGTCGGTTGCAGGACCTACCCGTTTGATCCAAACAGACATAGTATCCGGGCGATATTTCCAAGCTATACCACCTTCCGTTCCCGCAGTGGCGCTGTTGATACTCAATCCTTTGAGGTATTGCCAAGGCTGCCCCAGCGTGATGTATCCGGGTCCCACTTCCGCCAAGTTCAGTTTGGGAGCCCCGACCAGTTTGTCTGCCACGTAGGCACACTTGCCGGTACGCCCTGTCTGCGCCTTCATAAACACAAACTTAAGACCTATTTGCGACACGTTAGAGCCATGCCAATTCTGTAATTGAGGTTCATCTTTGAACATAGCCGACCAATTCTCGAAATGGGGGTCGGGCAACTGATAAGCAACTGCCGGCATAACGACGAGCAGCGCCATAATGAGGGTATTTAAACAGATTTTTCTCATAAAAACAAAAATACGGGACAAAGGTACAAAAATTTTTGCACATATGCAAATGTTTTGCGATTTTTTGCAAAAAACTTGCACAAGTCAAAATATTTTACTAACTTTGCAGGCTGAAAATTGAGATGAAGCGAATATTATACATATTGGCCGTTTTTAGTGTCAGCTTATTGCTGGTATTGTCGATGCTTGTAGCGGCATTGATGAGCGATAAGGTGGAGACGAGTGCTGTGGGTTTAGTGACGGCCGAATTGTCGCGCGCGTTAGGTACAGAGGCACGCGTCGGCGCAATAGAATATCGCTTCCCTGCGCGCATCGCCATCAAAGATGTCTTCATCGAGGATCGGGCACGTGACACATTGGTATATATCGGTGAGGTATATGCCCATTTCCGTCCTTTGCCGCTGCACAGAGGAGAGATTCATTTCTCGCACGTACGGCTGGAGGATGTTGTGGCGAAAGCGTACCGAATGCCGGACTCGACGTGGAACTATGCGCTGTTCAAGTTGCCGGCACGGGAGGAGAAGGATGAAGATGATCCGTTCGAGAGTCTGCTGAGCGTGCGGGATATTCAATTGAACAATATCCGAGTGCGGTACGAAGATTATGAGGCGTACTTGGAACACTCCGAAATGGACCTACACCATTTAAGCGAATCGGAGTTGGACGCACAAATCGGGGAGTTACGTGGTACACTTCGGAGGGGTAGCACGCAGGTTAAACCCACGACGAGATCAGGTACTGACCTGCTTGCGATAAGGTCTTTCCGTGCACGGCTTATTCTGAACGATACCCTTCTTGCGATGCCGACGATGAGTGCGCAATTACCTCATTCGCGTTTGGATGTGAGCGGAATAGAGGTACGTTTTCCTGCGGGTGACACATTGTACCTAAGCAAGTCGGCACACGATATTACGTTTGCGTTGGATTTCCACGAAGCGAAGCTTGTTCCGGCGGATTTGTCGCTGTTTAATCCGCGCGTGCAGCATCTGACCCGTCCTGTAACGCTGAACGGAGCGGTGGGCGGTACGTTGGATTCGCTGTATTTTGATGATATCGCGGTACGTTACGACGGGCGAACGGTGCTTGAGGGCAGCATGTGTGCGATCGGTTTGCCGGATTTGGACAACCCGTTCGTTCGCGCTAACTTGACGAGTCTGACCACGAATGCCGTCTATTTGCAGGATTTCCTGTCGAGGCTGTACGGCAGGCCGATCAAGTTGCCTCAGCAAGTACACCGTTTAGGTATGATTCATTACCGCGGCTTGGCGGAAGGTCGTTTGCATGATTTGACGCTTCACGGTGCGTTCCGCACAGCTTTGGGTGCGATCAGTACCGACGGTTCATTCCGCAGCGATTCGCTATTCGAGCATATGACGTATGACGCGCGTATTGTGGGTCGTCGTTTCCGCGTAGGCCGTTTGTTAGGCCATGCGCCACTCAAATCGGCGACGCTGGATTTCCGGTCGAAGGGAAGGATTGACGAAGGCGAGGTACGCGGGCATATACGCGCGCACTTACGCGAGGTGACCTACAACGAGTACACGTACAGCGATCTGAATATCAACGGCAAGTACGAGCCTCAGCGGTACGAAGGCGAGTTCGGTATTGATGACCCGCATCTGAGTGTGCATTTCGACGGCGTTGTGGATTTGAAAGATGTCAATCCCGAGATTAACTTCAACTTGCGCTGCGAACATTTCGATTCAGAGCCGTTGGGTAACGCGAAGCTTGGCAGCAGTTTGCAGACACGGTTCAGCATGGCGATCGACATGAACGGTGTGGAGACGGACAAGATGAGCGGTTATATGGTGATTGACTCGCTGTTCATTGCTACGTCGCGCGATTCGCTGTTAATGGAACAGATGACGTTATTAGTTGATGCGCAAGAGGGCAAACGCAAGAACATCGAGTTGAAGAGTGATTTCGGCTCCGCGCGGATGAAAGGTCAGTTCCGATATAATGATTTGGCGCCGGCTTTCCAGGCGATGATGCATCATTACCTGCCGTCGGCAGTTCCTGCGCCGAACAAGCGTTGGGGAAGTGTCGTTTTCTCAGTGGAAGCGAACGGCGAGCGTTTGCGCGATATCCAACGTCTGTACATCGCACCTTTCACGCTGAGTGATCACCCGAGTATGTGGGCAGACGCAAGATTAGTCCCGGGAAGAGAGCCCAAGATCGGCTTCCAGTTCTATGCGCCTGGAGTTCGTGCGGCGTCCACTCCTATCCATGATCTGACCGTGACGCTGAACACGGTTGACACGTTACAACATGAGGGGGCGAACGGTTCGGGCTTGGCTTTCAGCATATCTGCCGAGGCGATGAAAATGCAGACCGTGCTATCGTCGTTAGCTTTCCAAGACACATTGCTGACTCATCTGACGTTGCGTCAACAGGAAGATATCGATGCCGAGTTACCGGAAGGATGGCGTAATCTGAGTCCTCGTGAGTTACAGCGTGCGCTAAGTTCGGATTTGTCTTTCCGCCAGCGGCAACACGCGTTACTGACCGCACAACGCGCGGGTAATTACGGCGGAGATATCCATTTGGCGACCCATTTTGCGCGTTATGCCGGTAAGCCGCTTATCGAATGGCATTTTATGCCGGGCACATTATTGCTGAAAGACTCCGTTTATACAATCGGCGAGAGCCGTATTACCTATTGCGCGGCGGACACGACGTTGCTGGTAGATCATTTCCTTTTCGAGGGTAACGGTCAGCATTTGCGTGCGCACGGTTTGGCATCAACCCACGCGACGGACACGTTAGCAGTTGATTTGCAAAAGGTTGATGCGTCGTATGTTGTGCCATTTATTCTGCCGGTTCAGACAATCATGTTCAACGGATTGCTGACCGGTCGCGCCAATATCGCTTCTACGCTCAAGAAGCCGGTGATTGAGACCCAGATACACATTGATTCGATGGGCTTGAACAACTGCTATTTCGGCGATGCGGAAGTTGATTTGTCGATCAAAGACTCGTTGTATTTCCATGCAGATGTCTATAAATACGTCAAACGCCAGAGGTCCGCTATCGCCACTCCCAAGACGGTCGTTGACCTTGAGGGAAAGGCACTGTTCGACGGTTCGGGTGTCTGGGAACTGAACATGGAGACGGATTCCGTACCGCTGGCGTTCATCAATCACTGGACGGCGAGTGTGCTACGCGACTTGAAAGGCAATGCGACAGGTAAGGTGGTCGTAGGCGGCAGGCAAGGATTAGTGTATGTGCTCGTGCGTGCGGCGGCGCAAAACGCGTATTTGACCCTCCCGTGGACAGGTGCGACCTATGTTATCCCGGAAGACACGATTGTGCTGGACACCACTACGATTGAGTTCCCGCATGTGCGGCTACAGGATTTAGAGGGTAACAAAGTGGAATTCAACGGTACCATTTATCACGACCAGTTCAAGGATTTCATGCTTGACCTGCATGTTGATGCCCATGATGCGCTTGTGTTTGACTCGGAGAAGAAAGGCGAATTGCTGCGGGGGCATGTCTATGCGGACGGACATATAGATGTTACCGGCGATGAGTCGGATCTGATGATCGATGCAGAGGCGGTGACACGTAAGAACTCACGGTTCAGGTTGAGTATAGACAATGTGTCTTCCGCTTCGAGTTCCAACTTCATTCATTTCATTGAGAAAGTGGATAGCGCGGCTCTGCTGAACGTGGTTGAGACGGATCTGGACAACATTGACATTAAGGAAGTTATACAAGTCGATACTATCTACAAGCGCTCCGGCCGGTGTATATTGCGCCTGAATGTAGAAGTCAATCCGTTGCTCCAGTTCCAGTTGGTACTCAGCGAGCGTAACGGCGATATGATTCAAGCGCGCGGAAGCGGTGCGCTGCAAGTGGAATACGACACCGAGAGTGGCGAGGTACGGCTTGTCGGAACCTATGATATCGAACGGGGTACGTTAGGTTACACGATAGCTAACGTGATCCGCAAAGAGTTCACGATAGGCGAAGGCTCCACTATTTCGTTCTCCGGAAACGCGTCTAATCCGACGCTGGACGTCGTCGCCAAGTACCGTGTGACCGCCAACTTACGCGATCTGTTCGGCGAGGATGTCGAGCAATTAACGACAGGGCGAACGAATATTCCGGTAATGACTTGTCTGCATATGTCCGGCTCGCTGAACAACCCAACTTTGAGTTTCTCGCTGGAGTTCCCGCAGAGCGATCAGGGTATCCAGCAACAAGTGCGGCAGATCATCAACACGGATGAGATGTTGATGCGACAGGTCATTTATCTGCTGGTATTCGGGCGGTTCTTTACCCCCGACAACGCGAGTGTCGATCAAACTTCAACGCTGAACTCCACCTACTCGCTTCTCTCCTCGACCATCACGAGTCAGATCAATTCCTGGCTGTCCAAACTGACCAATATGGTGACCGTAGGCGTTGCAATTCGTCAGGAAGGCGAAGGGGCAGATGCGAGTCGTGAATATGAGGCACAGTTCCAACTGAGGCCGGTGGATCGGCTTATTATCAACGGAAATGTGGGCTATCGTTATAATGATATTTCGAACCAGCCGTTCTTCGGTGATTTGGATGTCGAGATTCTGCTCACGCCAGACGGTCAATGGAGAATGAAGGGCTACACGCACACTGTGGATAAGTACACGCTCCGCCAGGCATCGACCATACAAGGGTTCGGCTTTGCGTGGAAGAAAGATTTCAACTGGCCAAGTCTAAAGCGGAAAGACCAGAAAGAGCGCGAGAAGACAGAGAAGGCCGAGAAAAAAGAGAAAACGAAGAAATCGAAGAAAAAATAAGCAACGCCATATGACGTTGCTTATTTGATTCGTGCCCTTTGATTAGTGTTTCTCAGGGCGTGGTCCACGACGCTCAGGACGAGGTCCGCGATCGAGGCGTGCGCCATCACGATCTTCGCGACGGGGACGCTCACGTTTCTCGGGCTCTACGTATCCTTCCGGTTTCTCTTTCAGTGCTTTTGCGCTGAGACGGAACTTACCGGTCTTCGGATCGATCTCCAGCAGTTTGATGCGGATATGATCGCCTTCCTGGATACCTGTTTCCTCCATTGTCTCGTAGCGTTTCCAGTCGATCTCAGAGATATGCAGCAAGCCTTCCTTGCCCGGCATAAACTCCACGAAGCAACCGTACGGCATCAGGGACTTAACGACTGAGTCGTATGTTTCGCCTACTTCGGGCAGCGCTACGATAGCTTTGATCTTCGCGATCGCTGCTTGCATCTGCTCACCGTTATTGGAAGCCACTTCTACCTTACCGCCCTTCTCATCTTCGTCGATGGAGATGACAGCTCCGGTCTCTGCCTGGATACCTTGGATAATCTTACCGCCCGGGCCAATTACGGCGCCGATCATATCCTTCGGGATATAGAAGGAGACGATGCGCGGAGCGTGCGGCTTGAGGTCAGCGCGCGGAGCCGGCATGCACTCGAGGATCTTGCCGAGGATGTACATGCGCGCCTCGTGCGCCTGTGCGAGCGCGTTCTCTAATATTTCGTAAGAGAGGCCATCGACCTTGATGTCCATCTGGCAAGCGGTCAAACCATCGACCGTACCGGTGGTCTTGAAGTCCATATCGCCGAGGTGATCTTCATCACCAAGGATATCGGAGAGGATGGCGTATTTGGTGCCCTTGTTCTCCGAGATCAGTCCCATAGCTATACCGCTAACGGGCTTTTTCATCGGGACACCGGCGTCCATGAGTGCGAGCGTACCGGCACACACCGTTGCCATCGAAGAAGAGCCGTTGGATTCAAGGATGTCGGAAACGACACGTACGGTATAAGGGAAGTCCTCCGGGATCATGTTCTTGAGCGCACGGCAAGCCAAGTTACCGTGACCTATCTCGCGACGGCCTACACCACGAGCTGCTTTCGCTTCGCCCGTTGAGAACGGCGGGAAGTTATAGTGAAGCAGGAACTTATCCGTACCCTGAATGAGCGCTTCGTCCACGATCTTCTCATCGCGGCTGGTACCGAGGGTAACAGTACTGAGGGATTGCGTTTCACCACGGGTGAAGATAGAAGATCCGTGAGGGCCGGGCAGGTATCCTACCTCGCACCAGATCGGGCGGATCTCCGTGGTCTTACGACCATCGAGGCGCTTGCCTTCATCGAGCACAGCGCGGCGCATAGCTTCTTTCTCTACATCGTGATAGTAACGATCCACGAGGGCAGCTACGTCATCGATGTCGATGCCGAGTGCTTCGGCTTTTTGTGCCATATAGTCGGCTTTCTCGGTCTTGAAGTCCTCGCAGATATGGGAGAACATCGCCTCGCGGTGGTGCTTATCGGTGTCTGCGGACGTTGCCTGTGCATAAGCACGTGCGTAGGAGAAGTCATGTACAGCCTGCTTGAGTTCGTCATCGTTTACCTCATGGCAGTACTCACGTTTCGTCTCCTTGCCGTAGGCTTTCATCATTTCATCGATAGCGAGACACTGCGGTTTGATGGCTTCGTGGGCGGCCTTAATAGCCTCGAGCATCACTTCTTCGGGCACTTCTTTCATCTCGCCCTCCACCATCATGATGTTGTCATAAGTAGCAGCAACCATGAGTTCAAGATCAGCGTGTTCGCACTGCTCGAAAGTAGGGTTGATGACCATTTTGCCATCCACACGTGCTACGCGAACTTCGCTGACCGGACCCTCGAAGGGGATATCGGAGCAAGCGAGTGCAGCACCAGCTGCGAGTCCTGCAATAGACTCGGGCATGTCGATACCGTCAGCCGAATACATGGTGACGTTAACGAAGGTTTCAGCGTGATAATTGGAAGGGAAGAGAGGACGAAGGGCGCGGTCGATAAGACGAGCAATCAGGATTTCATAATCCGAAGCTTTTCCTTCGCGGCGGGTAAATCCACCCGGGAAACGTCCAGCGGACGCAAATTTCTCTTTGTACTCTACTGTCAGCGGCATAAAATCAGTGCCGGGAACAGCGTCTTTTGCGGAGCAGACAGTGGCCAGAATCATCGTGTTGCCGAGCGTCGCCATCACAGCGCCATCAGCCTGTTTTGCCAATTTGCCTGTCTCCAGTTTGATTACTCGTCCATCGGGGAGAGCAATCTCTTTGGTTACAATATTCATCTATATTTCGTCATTTATGGCCGCCGTTTGCGACCGGTTAATTGATTAGACCCACAAAAAGTCGTACAAAGGTACTGCTTTTTTTTGATATACACAAGAGAAAAATTGTTTTTGCAAGCAAAATTCGACATTTTGCGCAAAAAAGTGCTTCATATCTGCATTTTTCTTTGTGCTTTTTACAACAAAACTATCTCCACGCGTCTATTCATCTGCCTATTTTCCTCCGAATTGTTCGGGACGATGGGATCCGTTTCTCCCCGTCCTTCGATTTCGATACGCTCCGGAAGGATCCCGCGCGAGATCATCACTCTCCGCACTTCTTTGCAGCGTCCTTCGGAGAGGAGTTGGTTCGATCGCTCGGAGCCGATGTTGTCTGTATGTCCGACAATACGTATCCGCTGGTTCGGTCGCGAAGCAAGGAAGGTGTATAGTTCGTTAAGGGCGGGTTCAGAGGTATCCAAGATACGCGTTTTGCCCGTTGCGAAATATATTTTATGCAGCACGAAGGATTTGATTTCTTTCGGAGTCATTACAACTCCCGGGAATTCCAGCGGAAACGTGAGCGTATCGCGGAAAGGGAAATAATTGACCGCCGTTGCCTCGATGGTATAGTACGGAAGCCGGTCGTCGAGGAGAACAGCGATGAGTGCGTGCAATGAATCGGAGGTCGTCTGCATGACCTTTTCCCCCTCTGGATTGCGGACGAAGATGTTCGCCACGACAGGTCGTGAAGTGAGGCTGTCAGTGACGGTAAAAGTGAGGCGTGTTTCCGGATAAAGAGAGAGACGAACGGTGTCCTCGTCGTTACGATGCTCAAAGAAGAGCGTATCCGATGCGAAATAACCTATTCTGGAGGCTGTAGCCCAATACTGTCCTTCGGGTAAGGTGCGCGAGACGCGTGCGTGCTTGTTGTCAGTAGGTTTGTTGATTTTCGGTTTCTTGCCCGGGCGGGCGTTGCTGTCCTGCACCACTACGTGTGCGGCATGCAGGTCTTCGCCGCTGCGGAGGTCGGTTGTATAGACATAAAGCAGCAGCTTGCCCTCCTTGATACGTTGTTTCTTCGCTTTACGCCTTTGCGCTTCGCGTTTGCGCTCCATTTGTGCCTTGGCTTTTGCCCGTTTCTGCGCCGGAGTAAGCGCAAAGGCACTTGTCCCACCTAAAAGGAGGGATAAGACAAGCAATACTATCGTCCAACGTCGTTTCATTTAACCAAACAGGAGGATAGTTGGGGACTATCCTCCTGTTGTGGTCCCACTTGGGCTTGAACCAAGGACCCCCTGATTATGAGTCAGGTGCTACTAACCAACTGAGCTATGGGACCGCACGCGATTATTAGTGAGCGCGCACTCACGATTCGTTACCGTATCTGTTTGTATATCCTGAGGCACTCGTCCTTGTTAATCTTCTGCTCCTGCTCGGAGATTTGCGGTATCAACAGGTTTGTACCCGGCGTTACCGTATTCGGGCTGGACAGTTTCGATTTGTTTGCCGCATAGATATACACCCAACAGTGTGTATTATTATAATATTTGCGCGCGAGTTGTGCCAACGTAGTGGAAGGTTCCGACTTAATCGTCTGTCCCTCACGTTTTGCAAAATCCTTCAGTATATCTTCTTTTGTTGCTTTCTGTACTTGCGAAGCTTCGTCGTATACGCGGTTATTTTTTGCGTTCTCGAGTTCAGCACGACGTCTTTCGAAGGTCTCTTTGTCCACGAGTTCAACTACGACGCGGCGGTTCGGTCCGTAAGCAGCGGTACTGCGTCCGCCGATGACGATGCCGTAGCCTACAGCGTAGAGACGCTCCGGTGCAATGTTGTACTCTGCCATCAACTCTTCGGCTACGTTGCTTGAGCGCAGGTCACCCAACTCGTAGTTAGAAGCACGTGTACCGGTATTGTCGCAATAACCTACAACCAGAGCATAGAGTTCTTGATCTGCCTCCATGACATCAGCCACCTGCTGTATGGTGATGAGGCCTTCCTCGTTGAGATGCGCCTTCTCCGTATCGAAGTATATGTAGAAGCGTTGTGCAGCGCGTGAGACAGCAGCCGGTGCAGCACCTGTTTCGCGGATAATAACGGTGTCACGATAGATGACCACGGTATCACGAGCCGGCGCAGCTGCATATGCATTGGTAGCAGGACCAAAGACATTATCTTCGCCGCGCGCGAAGTCCTTCGCTTCCGTAACTGTAATAGCGCGTTGATCCGGGAAATCACGACCCTCGACGTTACGTGCGTGCGTTTTCTTCGTTGATTCAAACTTAATACGCAAGTTGAGCGCAGCCTCTGTTAAACCATCGGTATTCGGGCCGATCATACGACCGTCAAGAACATCAGTCAGGTACATCGTATATGCAACACGAAGTCCGACAGCCAACAGACGGTTGATATTGAATTCAAAATTAGCACCAAACTTCAAGAACGGGTCAAACTCGTAGGACTTCTGCTCTCTCGGGGTATAAGAGGCAGTATGACCACGAGAACCCGGGTTCTCCGCAGACCATGCGTAGTACACTTTGTTTCTATGGAGTGCTCCACCACCTCCGACCTGTACATTGAGTGAGAAATATTTCTTTCTGCCGTACGGATCGAAGAGGTTCATCAGGTCAGCCGTAACATACGCGCCCAAATTATGTGTGTACCCAAGAAGAACTGTATCGGCGTTAGCACCATTCTTTTTACCTCTAACGGAATAGCGTGCAAAATCATATTCTGCACCGATACCCCATACAGGATTGAACGAACACTCAGCGCCTATACCCAAAACCGGAAGCGCGAAAGTGCTTCGTGCCTCTCCACCGGAGAAGTCCGCCTGCAATAATCCCATACCCACATAGGGGATCAAAGACCAGTAAGCGTGCTCTGTGGAGATGTGCTCATTCTCTTCTACTTTGAACGGAT
>Ga0265298_10009970_pt1 | contig 11271 bp, 9 predicted proteins | sample AusTroGonzalo_MG_3_FD_193486 | JGI IMG/M metagenome (GOLD analysis project Ga0265298, IMG submission 193486) | Bovine rumen microbial communities from tropical cattle in Woodstock, Queensland, Australia - Gonzalo_01 | ecosystem: Host-associated > Mammals > Digestive system > Stomach > Rumen ...
CCCCTGCCGCCCCCCCCGGCGTTTTTTTCCCGTCGGACCGATTTGCCAAGCATTGGCAAAAATCCCCCGTTTTACCAATGCTTGGCAAAACGGGAAAGCGCGGAGGCGTGTCCCCGCGCCGCCGTTTCCTATTCTCCCCGCAACAGTCCCGCGAACACCCCGAACGCCGGACGCGCCCGCCACGGGCCGCCGTCCGGCGGAACGTCCACCAACCCGAAACCGTGCGCCGCGAGCCGCCACCAGTAGAGCCGCCGGACGTGCCCGCTGCCCAGTGCCAACCGGACGTAGCGCCGCATGTAGTCCGCGTAGACCTCCTCCGTCACCGAAGGGTCGTTCTTCCGCGGGTCCAGCGTTTCGTAGGGCGACGTCACCGGCGACCAGACGCCCGTCTCCGCGAGCGGCCAGTTCGCCTCCGTGAGCACCACCTCCCCGCCCATGCCCGGCTGGCACCCCGAAAAGGCCCGGAGCAACGCGCACTTGCGCACCGTGTCGAATCCGCCCTGGCGGTTTTCCGGCGCGCCGCGGCGGTCCACGTAAAGCGCGTGCGAAAGCCCGGCGAAGCCGATGTCCCCCGGCACGTGCCGCAACACCGCCGCCAGCGAATGCGGCTCGAAATCGATGCACCCCGGCGCGTAAATCCGCGCCTCCGGGCACCGCTCCCGCAACTCCCGCAGCGGCCCGAAAAGCCCCGGCAGTTCCCGCCGGTAGTCCCACACGCCCCACTTCGTCCGGTTCGGCGCGTGCAACGCGTGGAAAGCTTCCGCCACCCCCGCCAGCTCCTCCCCCGCCAGCCGCACCATCGCCGCCCACGACGCCGGGTCCCGCACCGCCCGCCGCGACTGCACCAGCGCCAACGCCACCGGATGCCCCGCCTCCCGCAGTTCCCGCGCCGCCGCGCATGTCCTCCGCCACCCCGCCTCCCCCGCATGGTGGTAGAGCCGCAACTGCACCGGCGGCTTCCGCCCCCCCTCCTCCGACAATCGCGCCAGCCAGCGCCGCTGCTCCGCCCATGTCGCCACGTCCGGCTCCAGCGAAATCCCGAGCCCCTCCGGAACCGGCACCGCCGGCCCCGGCGACGCCTCCGCCTCCCGCAGCGCCCGCCGCAGCGCCGCGCCGCCCGACACCCCCGCCGCCACCGCGTCCCACACGTTCCCCGGCGCGATGAAACGCCGCCGGTCCTTCGACGTGTACGCCGGAACCGGCTGCGCCGAACGGTCGTCCCACACCCACAGCTCCCGCCCCGACGGCGGACGCGCCATCCCCGCCTCCGCCCGCCGGATGCGCGCTTCCCGGATGGGATGCCGCCACGGCCTCAGCCGCGTATGCCGGTCGAACGCCGCGCGCGCCTTCCGCTCCGCGTCGCGGAACGCCTTCGGCGGATTCCATCCCCCGTGGTACATCGCGAAAAAGCACCGCCGGAAATCCGACGGGATGTCCAGCCGCGACATGTCCCGCCCCCGCGCCGCCTCCGACGCCTCCTCCACCCGCACCGCGCGGTTCAAGTCGAGGAACACCGCGCGCCATCCGCCCCCTTCCGCCGGGAGCAACCCGATGTTCTGGTTGCCCAGATCGCGGTGCAGAACGCCCGCGTCGTGCATCCCGCGCACCGCCGCAGCAACCGTCTCCAACAGCGACATGATGTCCGCGCAACGCGGCGTTTCCGCCGAAAACAGGCGGTTCAGCTCCACCCGGAAATCCGACAGTCCCGGCACGAACCGCGACACGAACCGGCTCTCCAGCAACCGTCCCCCTTCCCACCGTTCCATCACGGCAATCGGCTCCGGCGTGCCGATTCCCGCCGCCGCGAGGCGGCACGCCGTCGCGAACGCGCGCGCCGCCTTCGTCCCTTTCCGCCGGGCGATGGCATCGCGCCAGCCGCTCTGCCGTCCGTACGTCTTGACCGCCGCGTCGATTTCCTTCCCCCCCGGCCCCCACGCCAGCCGCACCCGGTCCACCCGGTGGCGCCCCGGCGGCACGATGGCTTCCGCCCCCTCCGGCAGCGCGCCCAGATCCCGCACCGCCCGCTCCGGCGGCACCGCCGCCGTCCACGCACCGGCCACCAGGATCCGCCACGCCCCGGCGGTCCGCCACTCCGGCTCAGCCGCGCGCATCGGGCATCCCCGTCCCGGTCTTTTCCGCGCGGGAAATTTCGTACAGCTTCGCGTACTTGATGAACACGCCGTAGCCCGACAGGCACGCCACGATCAGTCCCGCCATCCCGTCGAGGAACCCCCGCTGCAGCACGTAGCCGCGGAAAAACCGCCACCACGGGCGGAACAGCAGCGCCGTCAGCCCGACGCGCTTCCCGTGCTTCGCCTTCTGCTGTGCCGAAATCGTCGAAAAGCGGTTGAGCGTGTTCAAGTGGTCCACCATGTTGTCGTAGGTGAAATGGTAGAGCGGATTCCGGAAGGTGTGCACCGGCCCGTCCACCACCACCCGGTCGTGCGGCTCCTCCCCCGCGCTGTAGCCCCGGTCCTTCCGGAACAGCCGCATCTTCAGGTCCGGATACCACTCCCCGTGCCGGATCCACTTCCCGAGGTACCACACCATCCGCGGCATCTGGAACCCCGCGGTGTCCCCCACCCCCTTTTCGAACATCTCTTCGATTTCCTTCCGAAGCCCGTCGGACACCACCTCGTCCGCGTCCACGAAGAAAATCCACGGGTACTTCGCCAGTTGCCGGATGTAGTTCTTCTGCGCGATGTAGCCGCCCCACTCGTGCTGCTCCACCCGCGTCGCGTACCGCTTCGCGATTTCCACCGTCCGGTCCTTGCTGAACGAGTCCACCACGATGACTTCGTCGCACCACGCCACCGACTTCAGGCACGCCGCGATCTTGTCCTCTTCGTTCCCCGCCGTGATGCACGCGGAAATCTTCATTTCGAACGGACGTTCCATCGCGGTCGCTCCCTCCGCCGGCTACGGCACGGTGAGGATTTCCCCGCCCGACGGCGTCACCAGCACGGTGTGCTCGTAGTGCGCCGAAGGCAGGCGGTCGCGCGTCCGCACCGTCCAGCCGTCGTCCATCACGTCCACCCGCCAGTCCCCCGTGTTGATCATCGGCTCGATGGCCAGCACCATCCCGCTCTTGAGCACGGGCCCCTTCCCCGCCTTCCCGTAGTTGAGAATCTGCGGGTCCTCGTGCATCTTCCGCCCGATCCCGTGCCCGCAGTAGTCCCGCACCACCCCGAAGCCCCCCGCCTCCGCCACCGTCTGCACCGCGTGGCTCACGTCGCCCAGCCGCCCCCCGTCCTTCGCCGCCGCGATGCCCGCCATCAACGCCGCCTCCGTCGTCCGGCACAGCTCCCGCGTCCGCTCGCACACCTCCCCGACGATCACCGTCTTCGCGCTGTCCCCCACGAAGCCGTCCGCCACCACCCCCAGGTCGATGCTCACGATGTCCCCGTTGTTGATGATTTCGTGCCGCGACGGGATGCCGTGCACCACCACGTCGTTCAGCGAAATGCAGATGTTCGCCGGATACCCCGCGTAGCCCAGGAACGCGCTTTTCACCCCGCGCTCTGCGATCCACGCCGCCGCGAACTCGTCCAGCTCCAGCGTGGACACGCCCGGGCGGATGCGCTCCGCCACCGCTTCCCGCAGCTGCGCGGTCAACCGGCACGGCACGCGCATCCGCGCGATTTCCGACGGCGTCTTGACGTGGATCATCCCGCCCCGCCTACTTCAGCTTCGCCAGCATGTCTTCCGCCGCGACGTCCGGCGAGAAGCCCGCGTTCACGCGCACCAGCACGCCTTTCGCCTCGTAGTAGTCGATCAGGCTCGCCGTCTGCTTCTCGTAGACCTCCAGCCGGTTCATCACCGTCGCTTCCTGGTCGTCCGCCCGCTGGTAGAGGTCCGTCCCCCCGCACTGGTCGCACACGCCCGGCACTTTCGGCGGGATGTTCACGATGTGGTACACCGCCCCGCACCCGCGGCAGATGCGCCGCCCGCCGAGCCGCTTCACGATCGTCTCCGCCGGCACGTCCAGCAGGAACACCTGGTCCACCTGCCCGCCGAGCTTCGCCAGCGCCGCGTCCAGCATTTTCGCCTGGTCGAGCGTGCGCGGGAACCCGTCGAACATGTATTGGTCGTCCGGCTTCCCCTGCGCCAGCCGCTCTTCGATGATGCGCATGATCACCGCGTCCGGCACCAGCTCGCCGCGCTCCATGTACCCCTTCGCCTCCAGCCCCGTCGGCGTCCCCGCCTTCAGCGCCGCCCGCAGCATGTCGCCGGTCGAAACGTGTTGGTAGGGCGTCTCTTCGCGCACGCGGCTCGCAAGCGTCCCTTTTCCGGCGCCGGGCGCGCCGAGCAGAATGATGGCCTTCATGATGGATCCTTTCGGCTGGCCTCCGCCCTCGCGGCGGCGGCTCTCGAACTCCCTTTATGCCCCCGCTTCCCCTCCGCCGCAAGCTTTTTTCCCCGCAAACGGCACCGCCGCGCGCCAGCCGCCCTCAAGTTTCGAGGAACGTGATGCCGGGATTCCGCCGGTCCGCCGCCTCGCTCGCCGTCAGCACCGGATGCCGCCGCTGCAATTCCCGGGACGCCCGCGACACCGCCGGATTGTACTCCTCCCCCCGCGTCATCCCCTTGATCCGCCCTTCCGCCAGCCACCGCCCCATCCGCGCCCGCGCCGCGTGCCGGATCGGCGCGTTCCCCCCCGTCTTCGACCCGTAGCCGTGCACCACCCGCAGCAGCGGCGTCCCCCGCGCCAGCGCCGCCGCGAACAACCGGTCCAGCCGCGCCAGCGCCTCGTCCACCGTTGGCAACCCCCGCTCGATGTCCAGCGACTCGATGTCCGGCGCGTCCCGCCGCCGCGCCGGACCCGCCGCCTGCGCCGTCCCGCAGTACGGACACGTCCGCGCCGCCGCCGCAATCGGCTCCCCGCACGTCTCGCAAACCTTCATGCTGCCCATTTCCGTCCGGCGGGCCCGGGTTTCGCCGGACAAACCGTCACTTGCGGAATTTCGGCTTCTTCACGGGCTTTTTGCCGAAGGAAGGTTTCTTCCCGCCGAACGGCTTGCCCTTGGCGAAGGTTTTCTTCCCGAAAGGCTTCTTCCCGAAAGGCTTCTTTTCCCCGAACGCTTTTTTCTTGCCGAACGGCTTTTCGCCGAACGTTTTTTTCCCGAACGGTTTTCCCTCCCCAAACGGTTTCTTTTTCGCGAACGGCTTTTTCCCGAAAGGCTTTTTTTTGCCGAACGGCTTGCCGCCGCGCGGAAAGGAACCGTCGTCGCCGCGCGAAAACGCCCGCCGCTCGCCGTAGGGTTCCGCCCGGCCGAAATCGCGCCGGCGCCCCCAACGCCCATCCCCGTCGTCCCGGCGGGGTTCGTGGAACGGATGGCGGCTGTGGAACGGCTTGCCGCCGAATTTCCGCATCGGACGGCGCGTCTCGTTTTCTTCGTCCCCGCGCTCGAAACGCCCGCCGCGGTCGAAGCGGCGCGGACGTTCCTCGCGCTCGAACGGCTCGTCGTGCGCGAAGCGGGGCTTTTTCCCGCGGAACGGCTTTCCGCCGAACGGTTTTTCGCCGAAAGACGGCTTTCTGAAGGACTTCCGGCCGAACGGCTTTTTCCCGAACGGCTTTTTGCCGAAGGGTTTCGGCCCGCCGGATTTCCGCCCGAAGGGCTTTCCGCGGCCGCGCGCCGGGCGTTCGTCCCCGTCGTCGTCCCGCCGCCGCCAGACGCCGTTCTGCTCGTCGTGTTCGCGCCGGGAGAGGAAGCGCTTGCGGGGCTGGAAGTCGTCCCGCAGGCCCGTGCGCGGGCGGCGGCGGCGTGGCGGTTCCGCGTTTCCGTCCGCATCGTCGTCGTCCATCCGCCAGCCGCCGCGGAGCGGCTCGAATCCGTCGTCGTCCTCTTCCTCCTCCTGTTCGCGGCGGGGACGCCCCTTTTTCCCGCCCCGCACCCGCTTCCAGAAGGGGTCGTCTTCGGCGTCCGCATCGTCTTCGGAGACTTTTCCTTCCTCTTCTTCGAACGCTTTTTCGTCCTCCGCGTCGAACGGATCTTCGTCGTCTTCGCCGGACGGCTCTTCAAGCGTTCCGCCTTCCGCGGCTTCGTCCTCCGCGTCGGCGGGAGCCTCGTCGAGCCGGGCTTCTTCCGACAGGACTTCGGCGTCGAATTCGGTTTCCGGCGGCAGTTCCGCGGCTTCCGGCGCGGGCGCGGCGGCTTCTTCCGCCGGTTCCGCCGCCGCGGACGCTTCCTCCGCAGGCGTTTCCGGCGCGCGGCGCGGCTTGGCGAAGCGCCGCCGGGGACGGTCGAAGGCATCGTGGTAGGCGCGTCCTTCGGCGAGGGATTCCTCCAGCGTCGGCGGCTCTTCCTTCGGAAGCGGCTTGGTGCCGAAATCGTTGAACCCGTCCGCGGGAGCGGACCCCTTTGCAGTTTTCTTCTTCATGCCTTTCTCCTTTGGCAAGCCTTGGAAATGCGGTTTCCGGCGGACGGCCTAGTAGGTGTAGCCGAGCGAGAACGAGAACCGCCCCGACGAATCGTTCATCTCATCCGCCTTGGTGGGCCACGCGTAGTCCAGCTGGATGGGCAGCTGCGGAATGTCGAGCCGCACGCCGATGCCGTAGCCGGCGCAAACCGTCCCGTCGCCCACGATGACGTCTTCCTCGGTCTCCACCGGCTCGTCGGACTTCTTGAAAATGTCCATCCACACGGCGCCGATGTCGTAGAACGCGGCGAAGCGCACGTAGGGGAAGAGCGGGATCGTCAGCTCCGCCGACCCGAACACGCCGCTGCGCCCGCCGATGGGCTCCTCGGTATTGTCCTTCGGCCCGACCTTGCGGTACTTGAACGCGCGCACGGTGCGCGGCCCGCCCATGAAAATGCGGTCGAAAATCGGCACGCGGTCCGAGTCGCCGTATTCCTGCACCACGGTTCCCCAGCCCCGGAACCCGAGCACCGCGTCGAGGATCGGCATGGGGAAGTACTGCGCCAGCCGCAGCTCCCCGCCGTAGATGTCCGTGTCCGCCCCCAGCGGCCCGCCCGCCAGCGTGCCGGAAATCGTGCCCCGGAAGCCGCGCGTGGGGATGAAGGTGTGGTCGCGCGTGTCGCGCGTCAGCTTCAGCGTCGCGTAGGACTTCATCTGCGCGCCTTCCTCTTCGCGGATCCAGCGCGTGGCGTCTTCGCCGAGGTCGTCGATCTTGATGTGTTCCAGGCCGTAGAGCAGGGTGATCCGGTTGAACGCGCCCAGCCCGTGCCCGAGCGAGGCGGAAGCGCCCGTGACGGTCTGGTCGTATTCGTCGGAATAGGAGGTCGCGTGCCGGTAGGCGTCCAGCCCCAGCGCGAGCCGCCGGTCCAGGAACCACGGCTCCACGAAGGACAGCTCCAGGTCGTTCCGCGAGGAACCCACCTGCCCGCGCAGCCGCAGCTTCTGCCCCGCCCCCGTGAACGAGCGCCCGGTCAGCGTCCCCAGCAGGTCGAAATTCCCCTGCGAAAGCTCCGCGTAGCCCAGGATGTTGTCCACGCTCGACAGCGCGACGCCGATCTGGAACTGCCCCGTGCTCTTCTCCTCCACGTCGAACACGAGGTCGTACTGGTTCGTTTTCGCGGTGTCTTCCGGATAGGACCCCACGTAGGAAAAGTAGTCCAGGTTCCGCAACCGGTTCTCGCTCGAACGGATGCGCACCTCGTTGTAGATTTCGCCCGGCGCCACCGAAATTTCGCGCCGGATCACCTTGTCCTTCGTCCGCGTGTTCCCGCGGATGTCGATGTTCCGGATGGTCGAAAGCACCCCCTCGCGCACCCGGTACTCGATCCGCGCCGTCGCCGTCGCCTCGTCCAGCACCGCCACCGGGTCCACCACCGTGCGGATGTAGCCCCGCGCCCCGTAGTAGTCCCGAATGTTCTTCGCCGATTCCTGGATGTCCTTCCAGCACGCCGTCTTCCCCGTCCGCGCCACCACGCCGCCCCGCAGGTCCTCCGGCCGGAACACCTTCGTCCCCGTGATCGACCACTCGCCCACCTTGTACTGCGCCCCCTCCTCCACCGGATACGTCAGGTCCAGCTTCTTTTCCGTCACGTAGCGGAACGACGGCACCCCGACTTTTGCCGCCAGGAAGCCGTGGTCCAGCATCACCCGCCGCAGCGCGTCCGCGTCCGCCAGCGCCAGCCCCGGCGAATACGTCCCCGACCCGGTCATCCACGACAGCCAGAAGTTGTAGCGCTTCTGCTCCATCGCATCCAGCATGTCGCCCCGCGGCACCCGCTCGAGCCCCTGGAAATGGATCTCCCGCACCACCGCGCGCCGCCCCTCCTCCACCTTGATGGCCACGTCCGCGTACTCCGGCCGCCCCTCCACCGGCGTGAACATCCACGTCACCTTCGCGTTCGGGAAGTACTCCTTCCGGTAGTCGTCCCGCACCTTCTGCGCCTTCTGCCCCAGGATCGTGTCGTCCGCCGCGTCCCCCGCCCCGATGTCCAGCTTGTCCCGGATCTTCCGGTTCGAGAAGTACTCCGCCCCCTCGATCGTCAGCCGCCGGATTTTCGGCCGCCCCGACACCCGGAACACCAGGTTGACCTCCGACGCGTCCGCCGTCAGCTGCTCCACCCGCGCCTCCGCGTAGGAGAACGGACCCGCCTTCTGGATGGACTTGATGTCCTCCGAAAGCGCCGTGCGGTCCAGCACCGACCCCGGCCGCGCCGTCACCTGCGCCAGCACCTGCTCCGCCGGAACCGGCACCGTGCCGACCGCCTCCACCCGGATGTCCCGGATCGTCGGCCCCTGCTGCTGCGGAGCCGCACCCGCCAACACCGCCGCCGCGGCCCACAATGCCGCCGCCACCGAAATCGAAAAAGGAATGCGCATACGTCCTTCCAGTCTACCACCCCCATCCCTCCCCCCGCAATGCCGTTTTCGGAAAAGTGCACGAAGAACCCGGAGGGGCGGAGCGCCTGCCGGGAGGGGGCGGATCGCCCCCCCCGCCGAGCGGCCGCGCGAATCGCGTTGCGGAATCCCGGCCGCCCCCCTAGAATGCCCCCGATGTTCTTCGACACCCACGCCCACCTCCAGCCTTTCGCCGCCGACGGTTCCCTGCCCCGGGTCGTGCGCGACGCGCAGGCCGCCGGCGTCGGGCGTCTCTGCGCCGTCGGGTCCGACCCCGCCGCCAACGCCTTCTCCCTCTCCTTCGCCCTCGACCACCCCGGCTTCGCCGTCGCCGCCGTCGGCCTCGACCGCGACCAGATCGGCCAGCCCGCCGACCCCGGCCTCCTCGCGGAACAGGCGGCCGCCCCCGCTGTCGCCGCCATCGGCGAAATCGGCCTCGACTACTTCTACTCCCCCGAAACCGCCAAGCCCCAGCGCGACCTTTTCGCTTCCATGCTCGAACTCGCCCTCCGCGCCGGGAAACCCGTCATCGTCCATTCCCGCGACGCGCAGGAAGACACCCTCGCCATGCTCCGCGACTACGCCGCCGGAGCCGCCTCCCGCTCCCCCGGCCTGCCGCCCGGCATCCTCCACTGCTTCACCGGCTCGGCGGCCTTCGCCGAACGGCTCCTCGAACTCGGCTTCTTCATCAGTTTCAGCGGCATCCTCTCCTTCCTCAACGCCGACCCGCTCCGCGCCGCCGCCCGGACGATCCCCGCCGACCGCCTCCTCGTCGAAACCGACTCCCCCTACCTCGCCCCCCGCCCATTCCGCGGGCGGACCAACGAACCCCGCTTCGTCGTCCGCGTGGCCGAAGTCCTCGCCGAAACCCGCGGCGAACCCCTTGAAACCATCGAAAAACTCACGACGGCCAACGCCTGCCGCGTTTTCCGTCTCGAACCGCCAACCCGAAAGGAACCCGCACCATGACCACCCCCTCCACCGCGAACCGCTACGCCATCGGCATCGACTTCGGCGGCACCTTCGTCAAGCTCGCCCGCGTCTCCGCCGACGGCGCCATCGAGGCCCGCGCCAGCTTCGCCACCCCCGGCCTCGACGGCGTTTCCGGCTGGCTCGACGCCGTCGCCGCCCAGATCGACGTCCTCCGCGCCTCCGCCGCCCCCGGCGCCGAATGGGCCGGCGTCGGCGTCGGCGTTCCCGGCTTCGTCGACTACGCCAAGGGCTTCGTCCACAACCTCACCAACGTCCCGGGCTGGACCGCCGTGCCGCTCGCCGACCTGCTCCGTTCCCGTTTCGGCGTCCCCGCCATCGTCGAAAACGACGTCAACGCCATGGCCGCCGGCGAATGCGCCTACGGCGCGGGCCGCGGCCTCCGCGACGCCGTCTTCGTCACCCTCGGCACCGGCGTCGGCGGCGGCATCCTCCTGAACGGCTCCATCTACCGCGGCGCCTTCTCCATGGCCGGCGAACTCGGCCACGTCTCCATCGACAAGGACGGCATCGTCTCGCCCATGGGCAAGGGCGGCGTCGAGCAGTACGTCGGCAACCGCCGCATCGTCGAATACGCCCTCTCCTGCATGGATGCCGGCCAGGACGGCGCCGCCATCCTCCGCATCGCCGGCGGCGCGGACAACGTCACCCCCAAGGCCATCTCCCAGGCCGCCGCCGAAGGCGACCCCCTCGCCATCCACGTCTTCGACCACGTCGCCGACTGCCTCTCCACGATGATGGCCTCCGTCGCCTACGTCCTCCAGCCCGCCGCCTTCATCGTCGGCGGCGGCGTCTCCGCCGCGGGTCCCGTCCTCTTCGGCCCCCTCCGCTCCCACCTCGCCGAACGCCTCTCCCCCTACTTCCTCGAACACCTCGAAATCCGCCCCGCCGCCCTCGGCAACGACGCCGGCGTCATCGGCTGCGCCGCCCTCGCCTTCTCCGACGTACCCGCTTGATGCCCCCTTCCCCCCTCCAGCAGGCCCGCCGCGTCGGAATCGCCCTCGGTTCCGGCGGCGCCCGCGGACTCGCCCACATCGGCGTCCTCCGCGCCCTCGCCGCCGCCGGAATCCGCCCCGCCGTCTACGCCGGCTCCTCCATGGGCGCCATCGTCGGCGCCTTCGCCGCCGCCGGACGCCTCGACGACCTCGAACGCTTCGCCCTCTCCCTCCGCTGGCCCGACCTCGCCCGCTACGGCGACTTCACCATCGCCCCCGGCGGCGTCATCCAGGGACAGCTTTTCCAGCGCGAACTCGCCCGCCTCCTCGCCGCTCCCGCCTTTTCGGACCTCCCCCTCCCCTTCCGCGCCGTCGCCACCGACCTCCTCTCCGGCGAGCCCGTCGTCCTCGGCACCGGCGACCTCCCCCTCGCCCTCCGCGCCTCCTCCTCCATCCCCGGCCTCTTCGTCCCCACCCCCATCGGCGGCCGCTGGCTCGTCGATGGCGCCCTCTCCGACCCCGTCCCCGTCAC
>Ga0265298_10009971_pt1 | contig 11270 bp, 2 predicted proteins | sample AusTroGonzalo_MG_3_FD_193486 | JGI IMG/M metagenome (GOLD analysis project Ga0265298, IMG submission 193486) | Bovine rumen microbial communities from tropical cattle in Woodstock, Queensland, Australia - Gonzalo_01 | ecosystem: Host-associated > Mammals > Digestive system > Stomach > Rumen ...
GCGGATCCGGCACGCGGCGAAGGCGGGCTTCATTTCCATCGCGGCGGAATCGGAGGAGGAATTCGAGCAGCAGGTCTCCGATATGGTCCTGGAGAATATCGCGCAGATTGCTATTCGTGGCGACCAGGCAGACGTTTCCAGCCTGGAAGATATTCTCGCCGAATCTTTCGATGCAGCCGTGCAGGCCGTACCGGCAACGGTGGGCTTCGGCCTTATCGGCGCGGGCGGCAGTGTCGTCGCAAACTCGAAGGAACTCAACCAGCAAATCCTTTCCGCGCGGCAGCGTTTCGAGAACGCACAGGCGAGCCAGTACGCGCGGAACATTTACGAGAACGAGCGCCGGAACGCTATCACGGCAGAGGTGCGCGCAGCCACGCCGGAGAAGCTGGACAAGTCCGCGCCGGACGTCTACGCCGAGATCCTCGACAAGAAGAACGAGGAGGAAAACTTCGTCTATACGCAGGTCGATCTTCGGACGCTGATGGCGGACGAGAAGAACAAGGACCTCGTCGATACGGTGATCAAACTATCCGGCGCGACGGAAGAGGAAGTGCAGGAGTGCCTGCGGCCTGACAGCTCCGGTATGCTCAATGTAAAGACAAGCGCATTACAGCGTGCGCAAAATATCACGCCGGAGCAGCAGCAAGTCCTGAACCAGCACACCGCGCACAACGGGAAGAAGACGAACCATCAGATCGTCGAAGAGGCGAAGCGGATCCGCGAATCCCTGAAAGCGGTGGAAGCCAAGACCGACGAGGAAAAGAAAGCGGCGATCGAGAACTTCGCCAGGGGAACCTTCGCCGACGACGAGGCGACGCAGAAGCTCGCCATCGAAGCTATTTCCGAGAACCCGGACAATCCCGCGCTCGTCGTCCGCAGCCGGATGAAGGCGAACGAGGAGGCAATCAACGAGATCCTCGGCAGCACTATCGAAGGGCTGAAAGCAGAGGGAGGGCAGGGGACTTCCGTCGTCGAGACGATGGACGAGAACGGCGACGTTCAGACCGGGCGCGTCTCGAATAATCCCGTGTGGTATCAGAATTTCTATGCGGATTATGGCAGGGCGCCGACGAATGCGGACTATGAGCGGATTGCTTATGAGAACGCAACCGGCACGGCCACCCGGTACGCGATGCAGGACTACGGCAATCTGACGCCGGAGGACGTCGCCTATTTCGAGGGCGTGAAGAGGGACCTGGACGCGCTTTTCGTGGAAAGAGAATCGTTGCGGAAAATCAATGCGGCGCTGGGTAACGTCCGCGCCGGGGAATTCCTCGCTACGGCTTCGCTCTCGGCGGAAGGCCGCGAGGCATATAATGAGTTGATCGGTGCGCTGGGAACCGTCGACAATAAGAAAGTCAGACAGGCTGCCCGCGCCGGTGCAATCTTCGCCGCGAGAATGGCGGAACGTGTCGCGCAAATGTGGCGCGAGGCAGGAGAGAAGAAGACCGCGAAGGACGTCATGCCGCAGGTGCTCGAAAAACTCGGCGCGCAAGTACAGGACAAGTCTGCCCTAAATCAGACGGAAACCGTGTCCGAGATTGCCAAAGAAGCGAACACGCTCTATGATGGATACATCGAACAGCATCCGGACGTCGCCGAGGAGAAGAAGGTCAGCGGGCTGCTGCACGACGCTTTCCAAATGACGCTCGACTTCGGCGCGGATCCGAAGACGGACATCATCGTCGAGGGCCAAACTTCTCTCTTCGACGAGGATGGCAAGCCAATCGAGCAGAAAGGCAAGCCGAAGAAAAAGAAGCAAAGCAAGAAGGACAAGGAAACGAAGCGCGGGAAAATTCTCGGCCTCGGCATCACGCGCGAGCTCGTCAATGAAGGCGTCGTTTCACTCGTCGGAAAAAGAGTGCGCAGCACGAGGGACCTTGCGGAAATAGCCCAGGTGCTCCGGCATCCGGGCTATGAGAAATTCCACGTTGTTTATGTTGATGCGAATAATAGAGTTGTGCATCATTCAACCGTTTCTTGCCGTCTTCCGGGGCAGACCTCTATCATCGTAAAGGGAGAGGATTGGTCGACCACCTGGCAGCGTATTTTTGAGGATCGGGACAAACACAAGGCGGACAGGTTTTATTTCATACACAATCATCCGTCCGGGGATCCGACGCCTTCGCAGGACGACATCAATCTGACGAAACACTTCATTGATGGCGACAAACGGTACGCGAAAGACTACCATCCAATGTACTCGCGGGCGTTTGCCGGGCACATCATTGTCGACCACAACAAATATTCTGTTATCGACCGGAACGGGAAGATAAAACTTGATGAACGTATCAAGAAGGACACGGCGCCGAGCTATGACGTCGCGGAAGTCCCGCACGACGCGCTATACAAAGGTGAAGAAGGGATGGAGAACGCCACCTCTGCCGAAGTGGAAGCGCGGATCAATGAGAACCAGGCGCGCAAGATCAACAGCCCGGATAATTTGGATGCTATCATAAATCTTGCGGCGAGCGATGCAGAGACAACGGCGTTTTTCCTCACGCAGCGGCTCACGGTCCGAGCCGTCCAGAAGCTCCATGATAACTTCGGGACATTGTCGCCAAAGGCCATGCTCCGGTATTTGCGGTATTGCGCGCGTGCCACGTATGGCGCGCGGTGCGCAATCGCTACCTCTAATTTTGAGGTTTTCGAGAAGCTCCGGGATATTATCATGGGAACGCCGGAAGAAGGCATCGTCGACGTTGTTTACATGAAAAACAATCGTCCGGTCACTCACGGCTTCGATTCGGATTTCGCCCAGCATAGTCACGCGCGCGAGACTTGGTTCGGGCGGAGGTTAGCGCAGAACGCCGAGAGGCTTTTGGAAGTTCCGGAAGAATTCGCTCGGCAGCGTCGAAATGAAAATAGGGACGAAGGTCATGCAGGAATTCAAAATGAGGGCGACGAAGTTCTCCCCCAAAGAGCAAATGATATTCCGGCAGCCCGAAAGGAAACCCTATTTTCACAGATCGAAGAGCATATCGACAATTATATTGCCTCCGAGCTGCAAAAAGGAACGCCGTTAGCGGATATTTTGGCGGAGTTTACCGCGGAAAATCCAGCACATCTTGAAGGGCTTTTCGGCGGAGTTAAAGCCGTTATCCGCGATCTGGAACTAAACAAGGATAATTACGAGGTAAAATTAAATCGTCTCGAAACCTACAAGCATTTAACAGACGTCCGACCTGATATGGTGGACGCAATTTATCAAAGGCTGATTGACGACTTGAAAGGAGTGTTGGACTATGGCGGATTCCTCTACCGAGAAATTGGCATGGACAGACAACGAAATCATGGATTACGCGATCGAGTTGTTTCTTGGAGCACTGCCGAAGATCAGCGAAACGAACGAGTCCGAAACGCCAAAGAAAAACTAAATAACGGGCAAGTCAATGAAAGCCGCACTGTTTATCAGGGCGGCTTTTCTAATGCCCAAAATCTTGTCGACGTATTAAGTCAGGCAGCCTGGCACGGCTCCGGCGCGATCTTCGACCACTTCGATCTCGGCTATGTTGGAACGGGCGAAGGTGCGCAGGTGCACGGGTATGGTATCTATTTTTCGCAGGATCGGAAGATTGCGGAAGGATACAAGGAGCGGCTTTCCAACCGAGAGATAGAAATCAATGGAAAGGTATATGATAATCCAAGTATCTTTGACGAATCACTTTCCGGGGCGGAACAATGGGCGCTTGGTGCTATTAAACGGAGCGGCTTCGACAAAAACAAAGCAATCGCAGATCTGAAAGAATCATTGGATCAAACGCCGAAAAGCGATAAGGAAAACTCTGTCTATGCTTCAATCAAAGGCGCCATAAGCCTGATTGAAAATGACAAAATTAAGCCGGTCAATCAAGATCCCGGAACACTTTTTGAAGTCGAGATCCCGGACGACGACGTACTGCTCGACGAACAGAAACATTATAAAGAGCAGTCGAAAAAAGTCCAAAACTCAATGCGGGCGCTCCTGAATGATATGTCTGAACGACAGCTGAAAACTTGGATCCGTGTTAATTGGGGCGGGCCACAAGGAGCAAAATTCACGAAAGAACAGCTCGTTGATTCAATCCTCATATCTTGTCGTCACGGTGGAGAATTCTATCAATGCCTTACTCGAGTACTTAAAAACGATCAACGAAATGCTTCTCTGCTTCTCAATCAGTACGGTATAAAAGGTATTACCTACGAAGGCATGACAGACGGCCGCTGCTATGTCGTGTTTGACGATCAGGCAATCTCGATCATCGACACGTACAATCAGCAGGTCAATGGCACAAGCCGCGGCACGTACAGCCGACAGCAGAACCTTGTTTCCCTGTTCGAGAACGCCGACCAGTCAACCTTCATGCACGAAATGAGCCACTTCTATCTGAACCAGCTGGCGCAGATTGCGGCAATATCCCCGCCGGATTCGCAAGCGGCGAAGGACTATGCCACGGCAAAGGCCTGGGCGGGATGGCACGATGGCGACGCGGAAGCATTCAAAGGAACAGCTGCGGAAGCTGAATTCGCCTATTATGAGGAGAAGATCAAGGAAGCGGAAAAGAACGGCGGCGCCGTCATGGAGGACGGCACGACCAGGACGAAGGAACAGCTCCTCGATATGTGGGAGCAGGAAAAATTCGCCCGCGGCTTCGAGGACTATTTGCGCAGCGGAAACGCTCCTTCCTCGCTCCTGCAAAAGATTTTCCGTTCCTTCGTGAACTGGCTGACGAAGATCTACAAGGACGTCGTCGGCGTCGGCGTCAAACCTTCCGCCGAAGTGGAGGCGGTCATGGCACGCATGGTTGCGACGGACGAGGAAATCGAAATGATGGCTACCATGCGGGCGGCGGAGAGTATCGCGAACGTCGCGCCGGAGCTCCTCGACGAGAACACGGCGGCGATGCACGCACGATGGAGCGAAGAGGCGAAAGAGGAAGCGAAAGAGAAGCTCCGGAAGGAACTTTTGAAAGAGTGGACGGAGCGGGACGTCGACGCGCACATGAAGGACTTCGAGGAACTGGAAGCCGAGCGGCTGCAAAATGATCCGGCCTTCGAGGCAGCGCTTTTGGTCTCGGAGGGCGGCGTTTCCGAGGAGGACGCAGCGAAGGCGACCGGCTACGGATCCGTGGAAGCCTGGAAGAAGGACCTCGAAGAAAAAGGCGGAAGCTATGAAGCCGCCCTCGCGAAATCCATGAAAGCGGAACGCGACAGATTCCAGCGGGAAATGATCAAAGATGATGCGCTGATCGAGCTCGCGGAAGAAGCAATCGTTTCCACGGAGTACGCGGAACGGCTCGCGGCACTGGAAGCGGAAGCCATCAAGCGGCGCGAAAAGAAGTACGCTACCGCACCGAAGCGCCTCGCCAACGCGCTCGCCAAGATGGAAACGGCACTGGACACGGAGAACCTGTACGATCCCCTCAAAGCTGCATTCCGTGAATTGAAGTACGCGGAGCGATGGAGCGAAGCGCAGCAGAAGCAGATCGAGGAGATGCAGGCGACCATCGACGAGCTGACAGAAGAGAAGCAGGAACTTCGGAATATGGCGTCGCGTCAATCCATGCGGAACGCGGAAGAGAGGAAGGAAGCCGCTGAAAAGGCAGAGGCGGACAAGGAGAAGCTGAAAGCGCGCAGCGAGAAGAGCAAAGCGAAACTTCGCGAAAAACTCAAAGCGCAGCTCCAAGCCTTCAAGGACGCCACAGCGAAAAATGCGGAATGGCTGCGCGGCGTGCGCGATGCTGTGAAGGGCAACGAAAAGCTGTACCGGCAAATCGCGAAAGACCAGCTCGACAATATGTCGGCCGCGGACGCGACGAACTGGCGGAAGTACATGGAAGAGGCTCGGAAAGCGTCGAAGGAATGCGCGCGCCATTTGGCGAACGCAGTCAGGAAGCAGAACGGCAAGGGTGACGAGGACGCCGGGGAGCGCGACTTCGAGCTGGCGCGCCAGGCGAAGATGCGCGAGGCGCTTTTCATCGCCCAGGCGAGGGAAGCGGCGAAGCGGAAGAAGGAACTCTCGCGGATCGTTGCGCACCTAAAACGCCGCGAGAAAGCGCTTGCGAAAGACAAGAACATCGACGCGAGCTCGCGGTATTACATCAACCACCTGCTCTATATGATGGGCTTCCGGAAATCCGATGCGCTGGTCCCGATGACGCTGGAAAGTTTCAGCCAGCACATGAACGCGCTGAAGGACCGCTGGAACGGTGAGAAGGGCGAGAACAACATCGGAGACCTGGACGTAGACTTCGAGGCTCCGGCATGGCTCGCCGCTATGGTGGAAGCACGGGACGGAATGCGTCAAAAGATCATCCCCGAAAATTACAAGGACTACAAAATGTCGGAGATCGAGGACCTGAAGACGCTCGTGGATATTCTCTACAAGACGGCGAGAAACAAGAACCGCCTCTTGACGATGGAGAAGAGCGTCGTCGAAGCCGTGCAGGAAATCATGCAGGACTATCAGAAGACGGTCACGGTCGAGAAAGGCGAGGAAGGCATCAGCGAGTTTTACAGTCAACTCTTGCAGCCGATCGTCATGCTACGGACGCTTGGGAAGGCGTTCGTCAAGTACATCTACAATCCCATGTTCGACGGCTGGGAAGCGAAAACCCGCATGAGCATGGAAGCGGCGGAAACGCTGAACACGCTTTTCGCGAAGTATTGGAATAAGAAGGAACGGCGGGCGATCCGGAAGAAGGAGCTCGACGCCGAACTTCCGGACGGCACGAAGCTGACGAAGGAAATGGTCCTGGCGCTGGCCTTGAACTGGGGCAACGACGGGAACCGGCTGCGCGTCATCAACGGCTGGACGAAGGAGGGGCAGTATTACGCAAACGAAGCCACGATAGAGGATATTTTCCGAAAGTACATGACGGAGAAAGACTGGACGTTCATTCAGGAAGCCTGGGACTTCATCAACACTTTCGGCGACAAAGTGAACGAGGTTATGGAAAGGAGCACGGGCGCGCCCATGAAGCGCGTGGAACCGCGCTCCTTTGTCATTAAGACGGCGGACGGAGAGTTTGTCGAAGTACGCGGCGGATATTATCCGATTGCCTACGATCCGGAAAAATCCACGACGGTCTCCGATCAGGACCTTATGACAGCATCGAAAGCAATGGGCGGCGCGTCCACGTTCGGCACCGGCATGGGAAGCACGAAGGCGCGTTCCGAGACGGGCCTACAGGAAAGCCCGCTGCTTCTCTCCATCGACGTACTCTTCCGGCACGTCAACCAGCAAATTCATATCGCGGCGATGCGGCTGGCCTGCCGCGACGCGTACAAGATTTTGACGGATAAATCCGTGAAAGCTATGGTGGAGCAGTCCCTCGGCATGAACGCATACAAGCAGCTGAAGCGCTGGGTAGAGGCGAACTGGAACGAGCCGCGCATGGACGGTACGATCGTCGACCGGTGGATTGAACGCCTGCGGCGGAACACTGTCGCAGCGATCATGGGCTACCGCATGAGCACGGCACTCCTGAACTTGGCGAACCCGGTCTATATGTCCCGCGAGATGGGGGCGATGAACGCGCTTTCCTCGTTCGTGAACTTCTACAAGGACCGCAAGAAGAATCGTGCTTGGTGTTTGGAGCAAAGCCCATTCCTGCGGAACCGCGCAAACAATATCGACCGTGATCTGAACAACACGGCGAAGAACTCTTTCGCGCCGAGCAATCCTCTGGAAGACGTGATTCAGCGGACGGCGAATAGGGCTATCGAGGAAACGGATATGTTGTGCAGCCTGCCTGCGTATTATGGGACGTACCAGCGGACCTTGAACGCGAAGCTCGAAAAAGGGGCGACACAGGAGGAAGCAGAGAAGGAAGCGCATCGTGCAGCGGAAGACGTTGTTCGTCGGATTTTCGGATCCTCGGACACGCTCGACCAGTCGGCCATGCAGCGAAGCAAGAGCGCGCTCACGAAAGTCTTCACCCCGTTCTATACATTCGCGGCAACGCAGGCGAACGCAGTCTTCGACCGTTACATGAAAGCACGGTATCAGGGCAGCACGCGGACGATGACGGACGACGGGCGGATTGAGGTGGAGAAGAAAAACATTTTCTCCCGGTACGGTGCAATGGTCAATGCAGCTGTCTTGACGTACATCCTCGGAACGCTGGCAGAGCAGCTCCTCCGGGAGTGCATCAACAAGGCGACCGGCGACGACGACAAGGACAAGCTGACACCGGAGCAATTCGCGAGACGCTGGGCGGCGCAAAGTCTTTCCGGATTCACGAGCGGCGTCCCGGTCCTGAATATCTTCGGCGAGCGCGTCGGAATGAAGATCACCGGCGAAAGCTATCCGACGCGAACCTTCGGCATCGCTTCGGCAGCGATCGACCGCGGCACGGAAGCCTTCAATGCTGTGACGAAATTTGCGGAAGGGAAAAAGGACTGGATCGACACCGGGCGAACGATTGCGAAGGGCGCGGGGGCCTATTACGGATTTCCGGACACCCTCACGGACGCGGTATTCAACGCCGCCCGCGCGCTCGACATTGACGCAAGTTTTCAAGAGTGGTTCATGAAATCGCTCTTCGATAGAAAACTAAAAGCCAAGAAAGGAAGATGATGCAATATGATTGACAGCACCATTATCAAGGAAATCTACGTCGGCGATGGGGAAACGACACAGTTTCCCTTTTCGTTTCCGTATATTTCAACAGACGATGTGAAGGTTGCAATCTACGACATCGAGACCGAGATGGAGGAAACGCTCGAAAGCGATTATTACGTTGACGGCGTAGCGAACAAGGTCCTCTATCCTGGATACCCGCCGGGCGAGGAACCCCCGGAAAGTATGCAGCCGGGCCCGCTGCCGGTAGGAAAGAAATTGATCGTTTATCGGTCCACTCCAATAAACCAGCTCAAAGACCTCGGTGACAAATATCCTCTTCCGATCATCGAAGAGATGGTTGACAAGAACAACATGATCCTTCAGGAGATGGATGAAAAAGTCAGCCGTGCGATTCTCGTGGAGATGGGCGACGGAATGACACCGGAAGACTTTTCCTACGACCTGAAGAATCTGAAGAACTACAAAAACGAGGCCGCTGAATCCGCGACATCGGCAGCGGAGAGCGCGAAAGCCTCGGCGACCAGTGCGGGAAATTCTGCTGACAGTGCGGAAGCCGCGGCGAACTCCGCAACGCAGGCATCCGTTTCCGCTTCCGGTGCTGCGGCCACCCTTCAGGAAGGGCAGTCAATCCTTGAAAGCACGGCGGAATATGCGCGGCAGGTCGCGCAGGAGGCAGCCGGTATCCACGAAGCGGCAATCCCCGCATGGGATCCGGAAACCGTTTATTCCTATCCGACTGTTGTCGCCTATACCGACGGAAACAATTATCGCTGCATAGGCGAGGAAGTTGAAGCCGGGACGGTGCCGCCGACAAGCAACGCCTGGGTGCGAATCACCACGATCAGCGGGGACGACTTTTGGGAGATTGACTTGAACGGCGGCGTGCAGCCCCGCGTCAATCCGACATACGCGGCCTGCTGGACGTTGGACGCGGACGGCAACATCGAGCCGCGCGGACTGGATGACGAGATCACGCTTGCAGCAGAAACGAAGGCGGAGCAATCCGCGCTCGAAGCAGCCGGAAGCGCGTCCGACGCTGCGGGCAGCGCAGGAGAGGCGGCAGCCAGCGCGCTCGCCGCGAAGAACTCGGAGGACCATATTGATCAGATTGTCACGAATGCGACCCTGATCGAACTGGACGCAGACGACAATATAACCACAAAAGAAGAAGAAAGCGAGGATGATTGACAATGGCAACAAGGAACATCGTACCACGCGCAAACAATGAGGGCAGTCTTGGTACGGAAGCAAAGAAGTGGGGGGACGTGCAGACGACCAAGCTGAACGGCGTGGACGTAACGGCAGCCCTTGGGCTCCGCCAGAATTCAACAGCGTATGCAGTGGGGGACGTCGTCTATGCTCCTGGGCTCGCGTCGAAACTGCGTCTCGTCTGCACGACGGCAGGAACCTCGGCGGCCAGCTCTCCGGATTTTTCCAGCGCGGTCGAAGGCAACACGATCACGGACGGCGAAACGCTTGTATGGACTGTGCGCCTCTATGCGTACAATTCACAGATTGAGGCATTGCAGAGCGTCGTGAATGTTCTCGTCAATACGAGCGGCGATTTCGAGCGCAAGTATCCGATCGCGGCGAAAGGCACAGCTGCGGACAAGCGCAACATTCTCGTCATCCCGGCCATGACCGTGAACATCAACGGCACGGCTTATATGCTGCAAAGCGACGCAGAACTGGACGCCGACGCCTCCGCCTCGTGGGACAGCTCGTCCTATGCGACAGCAGCGAACAGGGCAGGCAAGGATTTCTATATTTACGCCTGCGTACCGGACAGCGGCACGACGCCGGACTTCATCCTCTCCGCAAATAGCACGGTCCCGACGGGATACACGGAAGACACATCAAGGAAGCTGGGCGGCTTCCACGGCGAATGTGTTGCCGTCGGCACGATCACGAACCATCCGCTTTCCGGGTGGGCGGCTGGCGATATTCTCCCGACGTCGGTCTGGGATCTGAAGCATCGGCCCATCGGCGAACCGGAAGGCTACGCCTACGATGAGGGGACCGATATGTGGTATTCCATTTATGGCCTCTCGTGGTCCGGCAGCTTTGGCAGCGCGACGGCTACTATGGCCGGACGTGCGGCGAATGATACTCTCACGTTGGAATCGAAGTACGGCGCAGAATGGGCGGACGGCGCCAGCTCCGAGAAATGGCACTGCTGGAAGTTTGAACAGATCCTCGCCAGGCAGAAACAGCGGCTCCCGTATCAGCGCGAGTTTGTTGTAGCGTCGCTGGGCAGCAATCAGGGTACGAATATTTACGGCTCCGCCGATCCGGTTACCACGGGCGGCCATAAGGACACCGGAAACCGTCGTATGATCAGCAACATCGGCCTGGAGGACTGCTGTGGTGATCATTGGATCTGGGGCGCTGACGTCGGTGCTGCTACAACGTCGGGCGGCACCTATGCAGATGCTTTCGATGCAAACGACAAATACTGTGGTGGGCAGGTGTATGGTACCGTTTATCGTCCTCGCCTCGGCGGTCATTGGGATTATGCGGCGTACTGCGGTTCCCGTGCGTCGTATTGGGCTTACGGTGCGCTGGCTCTGGCTGCGTTTTCTGGGGCCCGCGGCGCGTCCGAGCCGTTGTATCGTAGGACTATTTAACACGCCGCGAAAACCGGTTCCTGCACGCAGCACTGCGTCGAATACGGGCGCGAAGCACGACGCGGCCGCGCCAGCGG
>Ga0265298_10009972_pt1 | contig 11270 bp, 8 predicted proteins | sample AusTroGonzalo_MG_3_FD_193486 | JGI IMG/M metagenome (GOLD analysis project Ga0265298, IMG submission 193486) | Bovine rumen microbial communities from tropical cattle in Woodstock, Queensland, Australia - Gonzalo_01 | ecosystem: Host-associated > Mammals > Digestive system > Stomach > Rumen ...
TCCTGAAATGGTCGTGATCGAAGCCACCGACCCGGAAGGTGCTTCCACCTCCGCGACGATTACCTTCGAAATCACCTCCGTGAACGACGCTCCGGTGCTCAAGGACATCCCGAACCAGAAGATTCGTGAAAAGGGCGAATTCAAGGATATCGACCTGAGCAAGTTTGTGCATGACCCCGACCACCAGAACCACGAACTCAAGTGGAGCGTGAAGGTGACCAAGGTCGGCGCTCCTGAAAAGAAGCCGGCTCCGCCCAAGAAGCCTGCTCCGAAGAAGGCCGCCAAGAAGGGTGCTAAGGCTGACGAAAAGGCCGAAGAAAAGGAAGCTGCTCCGGAACCGAAGCACGACGATCTCGAAGTCGAAATCGACAGCAGGAACATTGCTCATGTGAAGCTCCCGTCCAAGTTCTGGAACGGCGAACGCAACGTCATCTTCACGGTCGAAGACCCGGAAGGTGCCAAGGCAAGCAAGACTGTGAACTTCCTCGTGGAATCTGTGAACGATGCTCCGGAAATGAAGGTCATCAAGACGCAGACCATCAACGAAAAGGAAAAGTTCAAGCCGATCGACCTGAACGGCATTGCTAGCGACCCGGATCACCCGGTCAAGAGCCTCAAGTTCGAAGTCAATGCGACTCGCCAGCTCAAGGCTTCTATCGACAAGCTGAACCAGTTGTGGGTCTCTACTCCGGACAAGTTCTGGAGCGGTTCCGAAAAGATTACTCTCACCGTCCGTGACCCGGAAGGTGCCAAGGCTACCCAGCAGATTCTCTTCGAAGTCCTGCCGGTCAACGACCCGCCGGTCGTGAAGTCTATCGCTGGCCAGAGAGTCAAGGAAAAGGAAAAGTTCGAGCCGATCGACCTCTCCAAGGCCGCTGTCGACCCGGATAACAAGCCGAACGAACTCAAGTGGAGCGTTACGGGCAACAAGGACCTCAAGGTGGATATCAGGGGTACCCGTGCCATGGTGCTCACCCCGACTCCGAACTGGTTTGGCAAGGAAACCCTGACCTTCACGGTGAAGGATCCGTCTGGTGCCAGCGCATCGACCAATGCCACGTTCGAAGTGGTCGCTGTGAACGATCCTCCGATTCTCAAGCCCATCCAGCCGTTCATGATCGAAGAAAAGAAGACGTTCGCTCCTGTGGACTTCTCCAAGTTGGTCAAGGATCCGGATAACGCTCCTGAAGAACTGTCTTGGTCTCTTGACGATGCAAGGCCGATGCCCATCAAGACCAAGAAGGGCATCATCATGAAGATGGGCAAGTCTAGCGTCAAGCATGAAATCAACTTCAACATTGACGAGAAGGGTGTCCTTACCGCCGATATCCCGAACAAGTACTGGAACGGTACCGAAATCGTTACGGTCAACGTGTTCGACCCGGCCGGCGCCAAGGCTTCTATCGATGTGAAGTTCGTTGTCAAGCCTGTCAACGATCCTCCGACTGTCAAGGAAATTCCTGGCCAGGAAACGCTCGAAGGCAAGGGCTTCAAGCCCATCAAGCTCGACGAGTTTGTCTCTGACCCGGATAACAAGGCCCATGAAATTCGTTGGAAGGTTTCCGGCGCCAAGAACCTCGATGTGATGATTTCTGGTGGCCGCGAAGCCGTGATTAGGCCCAAGAAGCAGGATTGGTTCGGCGAAGAAACGCTCGTGTTCACCGCCACTGACCCGGCCGGTGGTACCGACAAGACTGTTGCCAAGTTCGTCGTCAAGCACGTGAACTCCGCACCTGTCATGCGCGACATTCCTGACTTCACCATCAAGGAAGACGACCGTCAGGGCGTCATCGCAGTCATCAAGCTCGACCAGTATGCCCGCGACAAGGACAACCGCTTCGAAGAACTCAAGTGGACCTTCACCGGTAACAAGTACCTGCAGGTGAACTACGAAAAGTTCAAGAAGACCGTGACCATTTCTCAGCCGCACGAAAACTGGAACGGCAAGCCGGAACGCATCACGTTCACGGTGACCGACCCGGAAGGTGCCAAGGCTAGCAGGGCTGCTCTCTTCACGGTGATTGCCGTGAATGACCCGCCGGTTGCCGTCCCGCACACCTACATGACCCAGGAAGGCGATGAACTGACCGTTCCTGCATCCGAAGGCCTGATGTCCGGTGTCAACGATCCGGATGGCGAAAAGCCGGTCGCTGTGGCTCTCGTCCAGAAGCCGCGCAACGGTAAGATTACGCTGAACGAACGCGACGGTTCCTTCACCTACATGCCGAACAAGGGATTCAGCGGCCTTGACGAATTCACGTTCAAGGTTCGTGACCCGGGTGGAATGTTCTCCAAGATTGAAACTGCCGAAATCAACGTCAGCTTCAAGATGAAGGACCTCCGTGGCGGCGAAAAGAAGAAGGAAGCTCCGAAGGTTGAAGAACCGGCCAAGGACAAGGACGACGAAAGCGCCGACCAGCCTAAGAAAAAGAAGAGGAAGAAAAAATCCTAATCTTCGATAAACCTATCGAAAAAGCCTTGCAGACAGAAAGTCTGCGAGGCTTTTTTGTATAAACAGAAAACACCCGCTAGGCAGGTGGTTCCAAAGAGCCTACTGGCGCTGTGTCCCTGACGCAAAAGGCTCTTGGCTTCATTTGAAATGCGGACTGGCATCCTGCATAACAAAGCAAGGCAACGTATGTTTTCTTTCGCGAATTCCTTGGCTTAAGTGTCAAAAGGATACCTAAAAATGGGTATCCTTTGCATTAAGTGTCATTTGGATACCTTAATTCTTTGCAATCCCTTTATCCGTCTGCGTTCAAGCGAGAAAAATATTCCAAAATCATGGTTTTGCGAGTGTTCATCGACATTCCTTTGTGAAGACGCAGAATGGATTTCAAATCGGTAAACACGGACTCGATGCCGTTGTTCGTATTCGGAATCCCGAGTCCGTACAATTCTTCAAATGTCCACAGAAAGCGCATGTTTCTTTTTATGCTGTGATAGGCGCTCCGGAGATTCTTGTGCGTGTAGTGCATTTTGCCGTCGGCATGCAGAGTACGTTCTTTAAGGAACTCCTTCCACTTGGTTTCCCATTCACCGAACAGCCCTTCAAAAGACGCCCTGTCCGTATGGACCATGAAGTATGTCAAGTCTAGAAGCTCCCTTGACGCATCCAGTTTCGGTCTGCTGGTCAGCCAATGCCTGACGGTCTTGACCTGATGAAATTGGCAGTACTGGAACGGATACCTGGACAGCCGTTCCCTCAGTCCCCGCAAGCCATCGCTGACGATACACATTATTTCGAAGCCGTTATTTTCCAGCCATTCAATGCCTTCGATGTAATCTTCAACCCGCTCTTTTCTGTTGATGAATTTCGACCAGACGATGTGTCCCTTAACGGCATCCTTTATTGCCACGACTCCAAAATTCCATCCCCAATAAGTCGTATCGGTCAGGGCGACAATTTTACCTGGAACAGCGCTTATTTCAGGAACAGGAGCAGACCTTGTTTTTCTGCATACGGTACTTCTGGATATGCCGAGCTGGTTTGCGATGTCTTGCAGACTTAGCTTTCCGGAGGATCTTAACCGGAGGATTTCGTTGCTGAAATCAACCCTTGAATGCGAAAAATGTCGTCCACAGGCTTTGCAGAACCATCTCTGGCGACCATGCGAAAAGCCTTTCTTTGTAACATGGTTTGAACCACAAAAAAAAGCAAATTTTACCCATTTTTAAAAATTATCGCTGTAGCCCAGTATTTGCAAGGGTTACAGCCTATTTTGGGTATCCAAATGACACATTAGCCAAAAAATTTTATTTCTTCGAGATGGTCGCGATGACGTGTTCGGCGCCGAAGTTCGGGATGCCGATGGCGGTGAGGAACTTGCTCAGTGTGTGCTCGCTCTGGAAGTTGATGTTCTCGATGCGGAACCCTTCCTTTTTGCAGAGTGTGTAGAAGTCCTTTACCGTCAGGAGGCGGATGTTCGGCGTGTCGTACCATTCGTACGGCAGTTCCTTGGACTTGGGCATACGGCCGTGGAGCATGAGGCTTCCGCGGGTCGTCCAGTGGCCGAAATTCGGGAACGTGACGATGGCCTTCTTCGCGACGCGCAGGAGTTCGTTCAGGAGCGCCACGGGGTCGCGGATTTCCTGGATGGTGCGGTTGATAATCGCGTAGTCGAAACTTCCGTCCTTGAGGTCCGAGATGCCGCGGTCGTCCAAGTCGCGCTGGATGACCTGCACGTCCTTTTCGAGACAGTCCAAAATTCCGGTGATGTTCTTTTCGATGCCGAAACCGGTCGCTTTCTTCTTCTTGGCGAGGAAGTCGAGCAAGTCGCCGCTGCCGCAACCGAGGTCGAGCACGTGGCTGCCTTCCTTCACGAGCTTGCCGAGCAGCTTGAAGTCGCTCTCCTCGTGGAACACGGGTATGGCCTGCGTGCCCTGCTGCGGGATAATCTTGGAATCGAGGAAGCGGCCCACGGCCTTGCCGAGTTCTCCCACTTCGATGAGGAACCCGTCGTGCCCGAACTGCGTGTCGAGTTCAAGGCTCGTGACGCTCTTGCCCACGTTCAACAGCGCGCTCGTGATGCGGCGGCTTTCGTGCGGCGGGAACAGCCAGTCGGTGGAGAGGTTCACGTTCAGCACTTCGGCGCCAATGTCCTTGAAGGCGTTCTCGATGCTGCCGTATTCAGTTTCCAAATCGAATGCGTCGGTCGCGTGCGCGATATGCAAATAACTGTTCGCGTCAAAGCGGTCCACGAACTTTTTGCCCTGATAGCGCAGGTAGCTTTCGATGGGCAGGTTCAAATCGAACGGCGTAGAATATGTGACGGCGTGGCTCTTGTTCTCCTGCGCCTGTGCGCGCTTGAACTTCTGTTCCATGCCGATAGCCGAAAGGTAAGTGATGTGCGCGAGCTTGCGGGCGTTCGCGAGGCCCACGTCGGGCTTTTGCGCCTTGTCGTAGTAGTCGCCGCCGTTGAAGTCCGGGTCTTGTGTAATCACGTCGCGGGCCACCACTTCGAATCCGAGCGCCTGGCTCGAGAAACGCGGCGAACTTGCGATGATCACGATGCGCTTCACTTGTTCGGGGTAGTAGATGGCCCACTTCATGGCCTGGAAACCGCCCATGGAGCCACCCAGGACGCAGTAGAATTCCTTGATGCCGAGCCCGTCGGCAAGTTCCTTCTGCGCGTGCACCATGTCGCCGATGGTGATGATGGGGAAGGTGCTGCCGTAGGGCTTGCCTGTGCGCGGGTTGATGGTCGCGGGGCCCGTGGTGCCCTTGCATCCGCCCAGGATGTTGCTACAGACCACGAAGAAGCGGTCGGTATCGATTGCCTTGCCGGGGCCGATGAGTTCGTCCCACCAGCCGGGCTTCTTGTCGTTTTCGGTGTACCAGCCAGCGGCATGCGCATCGGCGGTGAGCGGCGAGCAAATCCACACTGCATTGTCGGCGGTGGCGTTCAGCTTGCCGTAAGTCTCGTAGCGGATAGTCAGCGCAGGGAGCGTGCTTCCGTTCTCCAGCACAAAACCGGCCTCGCCATAGTCCTTGACGAAGTCCTTCGGCTCCACGGGGCCGATGCTGGATTTATGCAAATATTCACTCATATGCATAAATATAGTAAAAAGAAGGACCGGTTGGTAGATGGCGGGAATTGGATGTCCGCAAGATGGATGGGTATGGCGGTTGGAAGAGAACGCCGTCAATGCCCGTGAAATGCTGAAAGAATCGCAGATACGGGCACTTCCGAACGGATTTTTCGAACGAGCGTATTGGTAAAGACTATTGCCTGCTATAATAAAAAAGTAGAGCGTTTTTAGCTTTATTTCTCCTAAAAATGGAGCGTGTTCCTTTTTTTGATTTCATTAATAACTTATATTAGCGGTATGAATTGGAATGAACCGCAGATCATTGATATCCCGATTGCTCACGACCAGCGGGGCAACCTCAGCGTTGTCGAGGGCGGGGAATTGATTCCCTTTGACATCAAGCGACTCTATTACTTATACGATGTTCCGGGGGGTGCGATGCGTGGCGGTCATGCCCACCGCAAACTGCGTCAACTGATTATCGCTGCGAGCGGCAGTTTTGACGTGATTCTGGATGACGGGAAGGTCCGCCAGAAGTTCTCGTTGAATCGTTCCTACCATGGATTGTACATTCCGACAATGCATTGGCGTGAAATCGAGAATTTCTCTTCGGGTGCTGTGTGTGTGGTTCTTGCGTCGGAACATTACGACGAGTCGGACTACATCTACGAATACGATGATTTTATTCGCGAAATTACGGCGAATAATGCTTAATTTGTATTAGAAATTTTTGGTAAAATAAACGTTTGTGGCGGGCTCGCTTCCAAACGCTTCCTTGAATCTAAAAAGATTCGTGTTTAAGAAATTTCCCCCGTCTTCGGTCGAGATTCCCCAAGAAAAACGGAGATAGCCGTTTTTGGCGGCTTCGCGCATCACGTTGATGAATAGTGCGGTGGTCGCGTTGGTTGCGTTCTTGCTTTCGTCGGGAGCGAGGTACTGGAAATGCAGCACTTTCGGGTTGTCGAAGGCGAACAGCATGATTCCGGATAGGTATGTCTCTCCGTCCCACATCCCTCGGAAAATGAGCTTGCCCGGGAATCGCTGTTGCAAATCGCGGAGTTCGTCAATTGTGTGGACGGGGTGTGTCTTGTACTTCGCCTTCGAAATCACGAGGAATTTGTAGAATAGCTCGAGTTCGGAATCTTCAATGGCGCGGTAGGTTAGCCCATGGGCTTCGGCGCTGCGGAAATTCCTGCGACATTCTCCCTTGCATTTCAGGAGAGGGTCTTCGCCTGCGTCAAGCGGGGTGATGCAACTGAGTTCCGTGTGCCTTGCATAACCGTGGTGCTCGAGGAGGTATTCCAGCAAGTCGTTTTTCCCGCTGCAAAATGCTTGCGCGGTGATTTTAAGTTTTGCACTTTTGTACTTGCTGCGGAGGTGGTTGTCGATGGTCTCGACAATTTCGACCATGCGGCTGGCACTCGTGAAATCCTTCGAGATGACGGGGCCGCCGAAAGTGGAACCCTGGTGCGATACGAATGCCGCGTCAGCGGTGTTCCCGGGGACTGCGGCGACGATGATTCCGCTTTTTTCGACGAGGAACGAAGCGTCTTTAAAACGCCCTTCCGGGTGGTAGTTCAGGAACTTGCGCGTCTGTAGAAACGTCCCGTTGAAGGACTCTTCCATGATGAAGCGGTCCCAGCGGGATTCCATTTCGTTGTTGTACGGCAAAATTTCGAACATACCCAAATATTAGCAAACTTTTTTGCTATTTTCGCTAGGAGACTTTGTAAAAGTCCTAGAGGTAACCGTTGATTACGAAAAAGGTTCCGTTCTATTCGCTTGGTTATGTGACCGAATCTCTCGGCCGTGATTTGTTGTCGGCTTTCGGGGGCGTACTCGAGTCGAACTGGTTTATTCGCGGCCCCCGTTCCGAGTGTTTCGAGGGGGTCTTCGCCAAGTATTGCGGATCGCAGTTCGGCGTGGGAACGGGAAACGGGTTGGATGCGCTGACCTTGATGCTGCGTGCGTCGATCGAACTGGGTTACCTGAAACGCGGAGACGAAGTGATTGTCCCTGCGAATACGTTTATAGCGACGGTACTTGCCGTGTGTGCCGCGGGGCTAGTCCCCGTGCTTGTTGACCCTGACAGGGAAACATGCAACCTGGATGTGTCCCTGCTAGAGGATGCCTGCTCCGAAAGGACCCGTGCCATCTTGGCTGTACATCTTTACGGCCGGCTTGCCGATATGCCTGCCATTTGTGAATTTGCGAAGGCGAAGGGCCTGCTTGTTTTTGAAGATGCTGCGCAGGCGCATGGTGCTAAAATGGATGGGAATGGTGGCTCCGTTGCTGCCGCATACAGCTTTTATCCGACGAAAAACCTGGGCGCCTTGGGCGATGGAGGCATGGTCGTTACCGACGATGCTGAACTGGCTCGGACTGTCCGCATGCTGGGCAATTACGGCTCGGAGCGTAAGTACGTGAACAAGTATGTTGGCGTGAACTCCAGGCTGGACGAGGTCCAGGCGGCCATCCTTTTGGAAAAGCTCCTGCATCTTGATGGTTGGAATGCGCGCCGCAGGGAGATTGCTGCCTGCTACTGCTCCGAAATCAAGAACCCGCTTGTCAGGGTGACTCCTGTGCCTGCAAACCCGTTGTCGCATGTCTGGCATGTTTTCCCGGTTTTCTGCGAACGTCGTGACGAACTGCAGTCGTTCCTTTCGGCCCGTGGTGTCGAGACGCTTGTCCACTATCCGATTCCGCCCCACCTGCAGGAAGCTTTCACGGGCGCTTCGGATTCCTTGCTCCGCCACGGGGCGCTTCCCGTTGCCGAAGAACTTGCGCGGACCGAACTCAGCATCCCGATGGGGCCTGGCCTTGGCGATGATGACGTTTCCCGTGTCATTGAAGCCCTGAATGAATTTGTTTAAATCATGAATCGCGAATCTAAATTCTGGAAACTTGTATTTGGTTCCGGCGGCGTGACCGCCTGCAACGTGCTGCGTGCCTTTGTCGTGAACAAGCTGCTGGCCATGTTCCTGCCGCTTTCCACGTTTGCCTGCGTCGGGCAACTGCAAAATTTCATGACGGTGGGGCAGGCGATGTCTTCGCTCGCCATGCAGAATGGTTGGGTGAGCCTGACTGCGCAGAACTTGGACAATCGTGAAAAGCTGGTCGGTCTCTGGCATGGCGGATTCAGGCTTACTGCGCTTGCGTCCATCTTTACGGCTGCTGTCGCGGTGATTTTCTGCTTTGTCGCTCCTCTCGAAACCCTTTTCCCGGGAATCCATCCGCGGCTGGTGCAGGCGGCAATCCTCTTTGCGTTGCCTGGAATCCTCGCGATGAATATCGTTACCATTGCTTCGTCGGTGCTGAACGGGCTGGGCGAGTACAAACGTTGGGCGCTGGTGGGGGTGGCCTCGTCGTTACTCCAGTGCATCTGGGTTGCCTTTTTCCTTTATACGGAACGGTTGAGCGTCCTTTCGATTATCGCGACGCAATCCATTGTCGCCGGGTTCTTTGCTGCCCGCGTGGCCAGCACGGCTGGTTTTAGCTTCAGCGTTATCCGCAAGTCCGCACTGGACGTGCGTTCCCCGTGGTTTGCCTTTGCTGCCATGGGAATTGTCCCCATGATTCTGAATCCGGTCGTGCTGACCGTGATGCGCTCGTTTGTCGGTGCCGAGTTCGGCTGGGATGCCGCAGGTGTTTGGCAGGGGGTGTGGAAGGTTTCCGACTTTTTCGCGTCCGGCTTTTCTGCAATTTTGAGCGTGATACTCTTGCCCCGGATTTCGGGCAAGTTGACAAAGCGGGAATTCTGGTCGACGTTCAATCCCGTACTCTACAAGATGTTCGGCTTGTCGCTGCTTGTCGTTGCCGTGCTTTTCGCTTGCCGTCACATTGTGGTCGCGATATTGCTTTCCGATACCTATGCGGCCGTGGCCGACTATATGCCTATCCAGCTTGTGGGCGATTTCTTCCGCACGGGGGGCTGGGCCCTTGGCCTTGTGCTTGTCGCCCGCGGCGAGACGGTCAAGTTCCTGGTCGCCGAGGTGCTGAGTAACGTCTACCTGGCCGTAGGAACGGTCGCCTTTTCAAAGGTTTTCGAATTTAACGGCCCGATGATTGCATATGCGAGCGAGAATTTCCTTTACTTTGTCGTGCTGTATGTCGTCGTGCGGAGGCTCAAATGGAATACTCCGTAACCAACATGTTTGCCGAAAAAATTGACGAGAATGTCTATGTGAAGGCCTTCGTGGAAGGGACCGAGACGGAACAGCGCGGCACACCGCTGGATAAGGCGTCGGGCGAAAACCGGGCTCCGCTTGTGTCTGTCCTTTTGGCAAGCTACAATCACGAGCGCTTTGTAGAAGCTTCGGTGCGTTCCGTCATGGAACAGCAGGGCGTGTCGTTCGAGTTGATTGTCATTGACGATGGCAGTACCGATGGTTCCCCGCAGATTCTTGAACGTTTGCAGAAGGAACTGGGATTCCGCTACGTGCACCGTCCCAACAAGGGACTTGTCGCGACCATGAACGAACTTCTGTCGATGGCGAATGGCAAGTATTTTTGCTCGTTTTCTTCCGATGACGTGATGCCGCAGGGGCGCCTTTTTGTACAGAGTACTTATCTGGAGGCGAACCGCAGCAAGCCTATTTGCTTTGGCCAGATCGTGCGCATGGATGCTGAAGGCCATCTCGATTCCGCTCCGGATCCCCGCTACCTTTCGGGCGTGCCCGAGGTGAGCTTTGCCGACATTTTCCTCGGGAAAAAGGAACTGCACGGCTGCACCGAGATGATCGAGTGCGAGACGTTCCGGAAACTGGGTGGCTACAGCGATGAGTTTGTCATCGAGGACTTCCAGATGATGCTTCTGTTCTTGTCGCGGTTCGAACCGCTGCCCGTGCTGAATTCCGTGTGCTGCTACTACCGTACGCATTCCACGAATATTTCGGGCCGCAAGGATTGGCTCTACGAAAATACGCTCAAGGTCATCGACCGGTATTCTTCGCACAAGCTTTACAAGCAGGCTGTCCGCATCTGGAAATCCCACTGGTTCTCTGCATTGTGCTATTCCGACAAGTGGGAAGCCCTGCGCAGGCTGCCGCAGCTTGCAACGTTCTCGGTGCCTTTTTTCAAGCGGTTCCCGAAACTGTTTGTGCCGCGGTTCTTGCTGAACCGTTAGGTTTGTAGTGTACAAAAAAGACTCCGCATTCGCGGAGCCTCTTTTGAATATCGTTGGCCGGATTATTCTTCGGCAGCTTCTTCCTCTTCGCCTTCTTCCTCGTCGGCAGCCTTGGCGATGGCGACATTGCCGAGCAAGGCGTTCACGTCGATGGCGGTGAGCCCGGTGAGGGTCTTGACGTCCGTCTTCTTGTCCACTTCGACCTTGTCGTAGTAGGAGACGATGTAGTAGGCCATGGTCGCTTCGAACTTGCGGTTCTTCTGGGCGATGCTCATGTTGCCCTTGATTCCCGGGAAGTATTTGGATTCCATTTCGGCCATCTGCTTAGCCGTCTTCACGTTTTGGATGGCGTCGCAGGTCATGAGCCAGAGCGTCTTGTTGGTTTCGATGGACTCGTTCACGAACTTGAGAATCCTGGACGTGCCGTTGAAAGAGTTGCCGGTGGTCTTTTCGTAATGTTCGGTTGCCTGGGAGACGTAGCTGCCCTTCTGCATGATGACCGTGGCGAGGACCGCGAAAACGAGAACCGTGAGAGCGATGGTGATAGTCTTCAAATTCATCGTGATTCTCCTTATTCGAAGTGGAACGGAGCCGGAGCTTCGAGTTTGAAGTG
>Ga0265298_10009973_pt1 | contig 11270 bp, 5 predicted proteins | sample AusTroGonzalo_MG_3_FD_193486 | JGI IMG/M metagenome (GOLD analysis project Ga0265298, IMG submission 193486) | Bovine rumen microbial communities from tropical cattle in Woodstock, Queensland, Australia - Gonzalo_01 | ecosystem: Host-associated > Mammals > Digestive system > Stomach > Rumen ...
ATAGAGCACTGGGTACTTCTTGAAGTAATCGGGCATACCCTCGCCAGCATCCAGACGAGCCTTCAGCTTAGCATGAGCAATATCGCGGGCTACGATGATAGTACCCTTCAGGTTTACACGGGTGCTGACAGGATACTTAGACAGTTCCTTACGAACAGCATCGATACCCTCGTTGAGGTCGATTTCGATACCCTTGCCACCCTCACCTGGCTTGCGAAGCTCCTCAGGGATGAGTTCTGTGGGGTTAGAGTCCATCTTCTCCAACCAGATACCGTCGGCATTGATCTTGGCCTTGATATTACGGTCAGCAGAGCAAGACACACCCATACCAATCGGACAAGAAGCGCCATGACGAGGCAGACGGACGACGCGGATGTCGTGAGCCAGATACTTACCACCAAACTGAGCGCCGAGTCCAATCTTCTGAGCCTCCTTGATGAGTTTCTGCTCCAGATCCACATCACGGAAAGCACGACCCGTCTCATCACCAGTTGTGGGCAGACCGTCGTAGAACTTGATAGAAGCGAGCTTCACCGTGAGCAGGTTCTTCTCAGCAGATGTGCCACCAATCACAAAGGCAATGTGATAAGGCGGACATGCAGCTGTACCCAGACTCTTCATCTTCTCCACAAGGAAGGGAATCAGTGTACCCTCGTTCTGGATAGTAGCCTTGGTCATTGGGTAGAAGTAGGTCTTATTGGCCGAGCCACCACCCTTAGCCACCATCACGAACTTATACTCTGCGCCCTCGGTAGCCTCAATGTCAATCTGTGCAGGGAGGTTACAACGGGTATTCACCTCGTCGTACATGTTCAGAGGAGCATTCTGCGAGTAGCGCAGGTTGTCCTGGGTGAAGGTATTGAACACACCCAACGAGAGCGCCTTTTCATCTTCGAAGCCCGTCCAGATCTGCTGACCTTTCTCACCATGGATGATGGCCGTACCCGTATCCTGGCAGAACGGCAGGACACCTTTGGCAGCCACCTCTGCATTACGCAGGAACTGCAGGGCTACGTACTTATCATTCTCTGAAGCCTCAGGATCAGTGAGGATCTTGGCCACCTGCTCGTTATGTTCGCGACGCAGCATGAACTCCACATCATGGAAAGCTTGCTGGGCCAGTAGTGTGAGTGCCTCCTTCGAGACCTTCACAATCGTCTTTCCTTCAAACTCGGCGGTTGTCACGCCTTCCTTACTCAACAAGCGGTACTCCGTCTTGTCCTCGCCCACCTGAAACATCGGGGCATACTTAAATTCTACTGTCTTAGCCATAAACGTATTTGTTTGATAGTTATCTATTAATATCCGAAAATCTCTTCCGTTGTCAGGCGCTTCACAGGACCGACTTTCTCCAGCGCCTCCATATCGAGTTCCTTCTCATCACCGAGGATGATGTATCGACATGCCTTGTTTGCCATCTGTTCCTTCTCGAAGTTAACAATATCCTGCAGACTGACACTGGGAAGAGCATTATACACTTTCTCCATCATGTCATAGTCGATACCCAGACGCTTAGCAGACAGATAGGCATTAAGAACACCAGTCTTGGTGACACGTCTGCTGGCAATCTGCTTTGTTACAGCATCTTTAGCAATCTGGAAGGCCGTCTCACTGGCAGGCATCTCGTTGAGAATGATATGGAACTGGTTCACAGCATCCATCATCTTATCGTTCTGCGTGATGATAAAGGTCTGGTAATAATCCTTCTCGTCTTTCTTACTGGGAGTCACATAATGGGCTGAAGCACTGTAAGCCAAACCTCGGGCCTCACGCATCTCCTGGAACACGATGCCGTTCATGCCACCACCATAATACTCGTTGAAGAGATCAACCACGGCCTCCTGCTCGGGATGCCAGTCACGATTCTCGTTATGATACATCATCAGATAGATATTCTTAGCATCGTAAGGAGCTATCAGAATCTCATTGGCTGTTGCCTCCTGACGCGCGTAAGGCTTGCCTTGGGGAACATCAGCGAGAACCCGAGTCGTCTGATGAATAGCGCCAAGCGTTTCAGAAAGTTCTTCAGGAGTCAACTTGCCATAATAGAGCACAGAGTGCTTCATATTGGGCAAGCCAGCTATCAGCGAGAGTAATTGCTGGGGATCAGCCTCTTTGAGTTGCTGTTCACTCATATTGTCGCGCAGAGCGTTATGCTCACCATAGATGCCGTAGTTGATGAGGTATGAGAAGTTAGTACGCTGGTCTGTCTTAGCATCTTCACGCGACTTCAGGATCAGACCCACATACTGGTCGTACGACTCCTGATCAGCCTTGGCGTTTCTCACGACGTCTTCGAGCAAGGCCAGCGCCTCAGGCATCTGTGACTGAAGTCCGCTCAGCGAGATATTGATGTTGTCGGCATTTACGTTGACTGAGTAATTACAAGCCAACTTATAAAATTCCTGTTTCACCTCTGCTGCCGTCAACTTATCGGTACCCACATAGTCGAGATAGCCAGCGGCAATGTCGTAACGATTGTCGTCCTGCTGTCCGAACTCATAGCGGAACACGAGGTTGAAAAGATCGTTCTGGGTGTTCTGCTTGTAGTAAAGCGGCAACTTATCCTTGGTTTCTCCAATATAAAGATCCTTACTGAAATCCACGAACTTCGGAAGGATGGGCTCCACCTGTGACTCCTGAATCTCCTTCACGAAAGCACTCATCTGATCACGATTAGCCTGAATAGGTGTGATTGCAGGTTTGTCGATCTTTTTCTGAGTAGAATCTACACCCATCTTCTTATAAATGGTGGCATAACCATCCGTGAAGAAACGATTAGCAAAATCGACGATCTGCTCTTTGGTCATCTTAGAGATACGATCCAGTTTACCTATCTGCTGCTCCCACGATTTCCCATTAATGAAGGCACTCATGAACTGACGAGCACGCCAAAGGTTGTTGTCAAGGGCTCTCTGATAGTTCAGTTTCATGTTATTAATCACACTCGGCAGAAGGTCGTCAGAAAAGTTACCCTTCTTCAGGTTCTCAATCTCACCCAACATCAGGTCTCTCACCTCCTCAAGCGACTGCTCAGGTTTTGGCATACCATTGAGGATAAACGAAGAATAATCCTGCTCGTCATACAAACTAGCCCAGGCACTTAAAACCTTCATCTGCTGGTTCAGGTTCAGATCGAAGATACCAGCCTTGTCATTGCTCAACATATAACTAATCACGTCGAGCGTGTCGCACTGCAGATCAGAGGCTTTCTTGGCGAGCCATCCCACCCATACGTTCTCCGCCTGCTGTCCGATAACAGCTGTATCCACAGGAGCCGTCAGAGGTTTCTGCACTGGGAACACAGGCTGAGTCACATCAGCACCTGGCTTCCAATCGCCGAAGTATTTGTCGATAATGGCGATGGTCTTGTCCATATCAAAATCACCAGCCATACAGATGGCCACATTATTAGGCACATACCACTTATTGAAGTAGTTCTTGATGTTCGTGATTGAAGGATTCTTCAGATGCTCCTGCGTACCGATAGTGGTCTGTGTACCGTATGGGTGCGTAGGTGTGAGTTTCTCGCCCATGGCTTTCCATACCTTGTCACCATCATCCGTCAGGTAGATATTATACTCCTCATAGACGGCCTCAAGTTCCGTATGGAAGCCACGGATCACCATATTCTGGAAACGGTCACTCTGGATCTTCGCCCAATTCTCGATCTCGTTGCTGGGGATATCCTCCGTATAGCAAGTGACATCGTTCGAGGTGAAGGCATTAGTACCCTGAGCACCGATGGCAGCCATCAGTTTGTCGTACTCATTAGGAATGAAGTACTGGGCTGCGAGTTGGGATACAGAGTCGATCTCATGATAAGCCTGCTTGCGTACCTCTGGATCCGTCAACTTACGATAAGCCTCATAACGCTGTTCGATATCAGCCAGCAATGGAGCCTCAGCCCCAGGATTATTAGTACCAAACTTATCAGTGCCCTTGAACATCAGGTGCTCCAGATAGTGAGCCAGACCTGTGGTCTCAGCGGGGTCGTTCTTAGAACCCGTGCGTACAGCGATGTAGGTCTGGATACGGGGCTTCTCATCATTCACCGAGAGATACACTTTCAATCCGTTATCAAGGGTATAGATGCGAGTCTGCATCAGGTCACCCTTCACTGTCTCATACTTGTAATCCTTAGCCTGGACACTCATGCCGAGTACCAAGGTACACATAGTTAGAAATAATCTGGTTTTCATTTCGTATTTAATTTTCGTAATCTATTTCGTGATCTAGTTTTTCCACAAACTCGTCGAGCACATCCTTTTCAACATCACCCATGGCGTATTCCTTCTCAGCATCCTTACGGATCTCAGCAATCCAGGCACGACGGGCCTTAATGTAATCGTCATGAATGTGCGTGACATCTCCTTCCGTGATTTCCTCAAGGCCATAGTAGTCGAGAATCATCTGGTAAGACCATGCCCAACGGTACTCGCTATAGTTATCGTTGATCTCTACGAAACGGTCCAACACCTGCTGAATGTTTTCGATATCCCCATTCTTGATATCACGAACGAGACGCAACTCCTCACTCTCTGGCAAGAGCAGTCCGCTAAGGTCTGTCCAACGGCCTTTACCCACGAGACTCTGCGGACGACCAAAGAATCCTTCTTTCTGAGCACGTTTCAAGACGGCACCCATATAGATACGTAGAGCGATATCATAATACTTCAGACCTTTACGAAGTGAAGAGGCGTTAATGACATATTCATGGAAATTATAGGTCGAAACGTTATCGCCTGATGCCTCACGAAGTGCCTTCAAGATCTTGATGCCCTCCATGATCTCTCCCACGGTGAAAGGCGAGAGCCAGTCGAAGTTGATAATACTCTTACGCGACTGCCTACTACGCTTGTCACGCTTTGGCCATTTCTTGATATCACGATAGAGTCCGACGGTCGTAATATTACGCCCTGGCACCAGATAACAGTCATCGCCGTATGCCATCAGATAAGAGAAAGGCAGGTTACGCGTATCAGGATGGTGCATCAGTTTTCCGAAGCAGACGCTGAAAGCACCGATAGTGGCAGGCATCAGGATATATGAGCCGGAGGCTGTCTTCGTACCACGCTCCAGTGTTCCCCAGTGCAACGGACCCATTTTATAGGCATGGTTCGAGAAGTTGGTGTTAGAGCCTGCGTTATAGAACGAGAACTCACCACCGATCAACAACGAGCTCTTGTGGTGGGAGGCAGAGAACGGTCCGCAGAAGGCGGCACAAGCCTCACCATTAGCCATAAACGAGTTGGCAAAGAAGAGGCTGGCCTCAGCCGTGAAACCATTCGTAATCTGACAAGCCTCACCAACGAAACAATCCTGCATCTTTACAGAGTTGTTGATAGAACAACCGTCACAGATAATGGAATTCTCACAGATAACACCTGTGCCGATAAACACTGGTGCATCCATTGAAGACATCACTGTACACTCTGAGAGGCGGGCTGCACCACTGATCTCACAGTCGCCCTTGATCACGGTATTCGTAATATCCTTGGCATTGATGATTTTCACGTTATTGCCGATATAGCCACGCTCAGGCCTTGAAACACGGAGTTCGTCCTCTATCATCTGCTGGAGAGCCTTCTTCAACAACTTGTCACTACCATGCTTCACCATGAAAGAAGCCAGCTGACTGTTGAGCTCACGGAAGATCGTCACGTTGCCATCACCCATCTCGTTGAGCACGCTGATCACAGACCCCTCACCGTATGTCGCATCATCTGTAGTCTCCAGCGTACATATATTAGAAATGTAGCAGTCATTACCAATGGTATAATTATTGATATAGTTACCGACTTTCTCTATCAGACAGTCATTACCCACAGTGACATTCCTCAATGTCGCATCATTGATGCCAGAATGTTTCACGAAGCCCTTGCAGACTTCAACCATCTTGTTAAAGGCTCCCAACTTGATATCTCCATAGAAAATGACGCGATGGAAGTTATAAGGCTTGAACTCCTCGTCAACCAATACTCGCTGCCAGTCCTCTGCCCAGCAGACATTCTTCTCTAAGACTTCAATCTCTGTTTGTGTCAGTTGTCTGTAATTACTCATAATCTTGATATAAAAAATCGTTATACGGATATTTCTGAACATGGAGTTCGCGCACCCGCTTATAAAGGATATCACGCAACTCGTCGATATTCTCTTTCTGCTTAGCGGAGATAAACAGGCACTCCAGATAATGCTGGTTCTCACCCGTACGGGCCATCCACGTCTTCTTCAGGTCCTCGAGCGTGTAGTTCTCTTTGGTGAGAGGTGTCAGGTCATCCTCCTCTTTCTCCACCCAGGTATAGGCGTCGATCTTATTGAACACCAGCATTGAGGGTTTGTCAGAGCAGCCCAGTTCCTTCAAGGTTTCCTCCACCACACGGATCTGATCCTCGAAGTCCGGGTGTGAGATATCCACCACATGCACAAGCAGGTCTGCCTCACGCACCTCGTCGAGAGTACTCTTAAACGACTCCACCAGATCGGAGGGCAACTTACGGATGAATCCTACGGTATCGGCCAGGAGGAAAGGCAGGTTGTCAATGGTCATCTTCCTCACGGTGGTGTCGAGCGTAGCGAAGAGTTTGTTCTCTGCAAACACCTCACTTTTGGCCAACAGGTTCATCATCGTACTCTTACCCACGTTGGTATAGCCCACCAAAGCCACACGGATCAAACGGCCACGGTTCTTGCGCTGTGTCGTCTTCTGCTTGTCAATCTCTACCAGACGCTGTTTCAGCAGGGTGATACGCTGGAGAATGATACGACGGTCCATTTCCAACTGGGTCTCACCAGGACCACGCAGACCTACGGAACCCTTTCCGCCACCAGAACCGGAACCACCACCCTGACGTTCCAGGTGTGTCCACAGTCTCTGCAGACGGGGGAGCATATAGCGATGCTGTGCCAGTTCCACTTGGGCCTTAGCCTCAGCAGTTTGGGCGCGCATGGCAAAGATATCTAATATAAGAGAGGTACGATCCAGGATCTTTACCTGCAGTTCTTTCTCGATATTACGGATCTGCTTGGCACTAAGCTCGTCGTCGAAGATCACCATACCCACAGGCTGTGGGGCATTAGTCTCATCGAGCAGTCCCTCTGCGAAGAGCGAGGCATCCTGAGCATCGAGCCATTCGTCGTAAGCATCCTGGCATTGCTTGATATATTGTTTGATTTCCTGAAGCTTACCGCTGCCCACATAGGTGGTCTGACTGGGACCGCCTACTTTCTGCGTGAAACGCTTCACGGCCACCGCTCCTGCTGTGTCAGCCAGAAACTCCAGTTCATCAAGATATTCCTTAGTCTTGGCCTCGTCCTGCTCCTTGGTGATGAGTCCCACCAGCACCGCAGTTTCAGCCTTGGCTTCTGAGATTACAAATTCCTTCATATTGGATGCAAAGATAATGAAAATCCACCATAGATTCTACTGATTAACACAGATTAATAAAAAAAAAGTCTGCATAATCATTTATTTTTTTTGAATTTTTGTATTTTTGCACCAAAATTACGAACCAATAAACAATAAACATTATGAGAGTTATTATTCAGAACGACTATCAGAAGATGTCGCAGTGGGCAGCAAACCACGTTATCGAGCGTATCAACGAGTTTAAGCCGACACCCGATCACAAATTTGTGCTGGGTCTTCCTACTGGTTCTTCTCCCGTTGGCATGTACAATGCCCTCGTAGAGGCCAACCGTGCAGGAAGGGTGTCCTTCAAGAACGTTATCACGTTCAATATGGACGAATATGTAGGTCTGCCTGAGGCCCATCCTGAGAGCTATCATGCCTTTATGGCCCGTAACCTGTTCGACCACATCGACTGTCCGAAAGAGAACATCCATATCCTCAACGGTAATGCCCCTGATTTGCAGGCCGAGTGTAAGCACTACGAGGAGATGATTACTGAGGCTGGTGGCATCGACCTGTTCATCGGAGGTATCGGCCCTGATGGTCATATCGCATTCAACGAGCCCGGCTCTTCACTGCGCAGTCGTACCCGTATGAAGACCCTCACCACGGACACCCGTATCGCCAACAGCCGTTTCTTCGGTGGCAATCCTGAGAACGTACCTGCTCACGCTCTGACCGTTGGTGTAGGTACCGTGATGGACGCCCGCGAGGTGATGATCCTGGTGAATGGTCATGGTAAGGCCCGCGCCATGCAGGCTGCCATTGAGGGTGCCGTGAACCACATGTGGACCATCTCTGCCCTGCAGATGCATGAGCATGGTATCATCGTCAGCGATGAAGAGGCTGCCGACGAACTGAAGGTTTCCACTTATAAGTATTTCAAGGATATTGAAAGTGATCAGTTACTGTAATGAGAAAACTACTATCTATTATTTTTGCAACGTCATCAGTCCTGGCATGGGCTGGTGACGTTACTGTTTCCTCACCAGACAACGGATTGCAGGTGACTGTGAGTGATGCTGGCGGACGATTGTACTATACAGCCACGCTCGACGGTCAGGAAGTGTTGCAGCCCTCAGCCTTAGGACTTAAGACCAGTATAGGTGATTTCACCAGAGGATTGTCGATCGTCGATTCCAAGACTGGTGTTATTGACGAGCATTACACCATGCGAGGCACCAAGGCATCCTCGGCTGATTACAAGGCTAACGCACTGACTCTGGATCTCAAGAATCAGGATGGCAGGGTGTTCAGCATCATCTTCCAGGTCTCTGACCGTGATATTGCTTTCCGCTATGAGATTCCTCGTCAGAAGATAGGGCATTCGGAGGTGAAGCGTGCCCGTATTCTGTCCGAACTCAGCAGTTTCAACTTCCCTGAGGGGACCACAACCTTTATCTCTCCGCAGATAGGCCCTGAGTCAGGATGGGAACAGACAAAGCCCTCTTATGAAGAAGGCTACTCTGCTGATGTCCCCATGGATAAGCCTTCACAGTATAGTCATGGCTACATCTTCCCTGCCCTCTTCCACCTTCCGAAAGGTTGGGCACTGGTGGCCGAGACGGGTGTGGGCAGCAATTACTGTGGTTCTCACCTATCCGACTATCAGGCAGGTATGGGTTATACTGTCGCCTATCCTGACAAAAGTGAGAACAACGGTTTTGGTGCCGACTTCGCAGGCATCCCCCTGCCTGGTGAGACGCCTTGGCGCACGATCACCGTAGGCAACAGCCTCAAACCCATCGCAGAGACCACCATCAGTTATGATCTGGTGAAGCCTCTCTATGAGCCTTCTACAGATTACCAGCCAGGCCGCTACACCTGGAGTTGGCTGCTTTGGCAGGATAAATCCGTCAACTACGAGGATCAGGTGAAGTTCATCGACCTGGCCTCTACGATGGGCTTTGAGTACTGTCTCGTCGATAACTGGTGGGACACGCAGATTGGCCGCGACCGTATGTCTGAACTCTCCAACTACGCCCAGTCGAAGGGTGTACACCTTTTATTATGGTATAACAGCAACGGCTTCTGGAACGATGCCCCACAGACCCCTCGCAACTGCATGAACACGGCCATTGCCCGTGAGCGTGAGATGAAATGGTTGCAGAGCATCGGCGTCAAGGGTATCAAGGTCGATTTCTTCGGAGGTGACAAACAGGAGACGATGCGCCTCTACGAGGATATCCTTAGCGATGCCAACCGCTATGGTCTTCAGGTGGTGTTCCACGGTTGTACGATTCCCCGTGGTTGGGAGCGGATGTATCCCAACTACGTAGCCTCAGAGGCCGTGCTGGCTTCAGAGAACCTGTTCTTTGGTGAGGGTGCCACCTATAGTGAACCCTTCGACCTCACCCTCCATCCCTTCTGCCGCAATGCTACGGCCTCGATGGACTGGGGAGGCATCATCATGAACAAATGGATGTCGCGCGACAATAAGAGCCGTCATACACGTAAGACCACCGATATCTTCGAGATGGCCTCTGGTCTGATCATGCAGACCTCCGTACAATGCGTGGCCATGCAGCCCAATAACCTCGAGGAACTGCCCCAGTTCGAGATGGATTTCCTGCGTCAGCTCCCCACCACGTGGGAGGAGACGCGCTTTATCGACGGCTATCCTGGCAAATATGTGGTGCTGGCCCGTAAGGCCACCAATGGCCAATGGTATATTGCAGGTCTGAACGCGAAGAAAGAACCGCTCACTCTGACACTCGACCTCTCTGCCTATGGCCCTCTGTCCCAACTTTACATCGACAATAAAAAAGGCGAGCCCACGCTCACTGTTCTCAAGACAGATAAGAAAGGCTTCGCGAAAGTAACCATCCAGCCGAATGGCGGACTGATTATCCAATAACCGATTTAACATGATGAAGAGAATCACATTATTCCTTTGGGTTCTGGCTTCCATATGTATGGCGAAGGCAGAAGACGGCAGTCAGTTGTGGCTCAGGTACCAACCCGTGAACAAAGCCAAAGTGACAGGTCCAGACTGTCTGGCAGCAGAAGAACTGCATACGTATTATCAGGGTGAGACGGCCACGCTGACCCTCGACCCCACGATGGCTGACGATGCCTACCGTATCAGTGGCAGTACCATCACCGCCAAGAACGAACGAGGTCTGCTCTATGGTGCCTACGCCCTGTTGAGAGGGGAAAGCGGCTACTCCGCCCCCTACTGGAAACTGCGTATCCTGAACCACTGGGACAATCCCAACGGCACTGTGGAGCGCGGTTTTGCGGGAAAGAGCATCTTCCTCAATCCCGATCCAGAACGGATCAGGATGTACGCTCGCGCCAATGCGTCTGTCGGCATCAACGGTACCGTACTCAACAATGTGAACGCCAAGCCTGAGGCACTCTCCACAGAGAGTCTGCAGAAGACGAAGGCCATCGCCGACCAGTTGCGTCCCTACGGCATTCGTGTCTATCTCTCCATCAACTTCGCCTCCCCCATCAAGGTGGGCGGTCTGGAGACTGCCGACCCGCTCGACGCCAAGGTTGTCCGTTGGTGGAAAGAGAAGGTGAAAGAGATCTACCGTCTGATTCCCGACTTCGGCGGTTTCCTGGTGAAGGCCAACTCCGAGGGTGAACCAGGCCCTCAGGACTTCGGACGCACACATGCCGACGGTGCCAATATGCTGGCCCGTGTCCTGAAGCCCCACAAGGGCATCGTGATGTGGCGCGCCTTCGTCTATGCGCCCCAAAGTCCCGATCGTGCCAACCAGGCCTACTTGGAGTTCATGCCCCTCGATGGTCAGTTTGCCGACAACGTCATCATCCAGATCAAGAACGGCCCCATCGATTTCCAGCCTCGCGAGCCATACAGTCCGCTGTTTACCGCCATGCAGAAGACGCA
>Ga0265298_10009974_pt1 | contig 11270 bp, 10 predicted proteins | sample AusTroGonzalo_MG_3_FD_193486 | JGI IMG/M metagenome (GOLD analysis project Ga0265298, IMG submission 193486) | Bovine rumen microbial communities from tropical cattle in Woodstock, Queensland, Australia - Gonzalo_01 | ecosystem: Host-associated > Mammals > Digestive system > Stomach > Rumen ...
AGCAGATGGCGATCCTGGTGCAGCGTGTCTCCGGATCGCGGTATGAGGGCTTCTTCATGCCCTGTGCAGCGGGAGTCGGGTACTCCATGAGCCCCTACCGGATCGGAAATGTGAAGTCGGAATCCGGCATGCTCCGGCTGGTCATGGGTCTTGGTACGGCAGCGGTGGACCGGCGGACCGGTTCCTATCCGCGGATGGTATCTCTGGATGCTCCGTCGAAGATCATTCATACCACCATGTCGGACCGGCAGCAGTATTCCCAGCGGATCGTGGATGCGGTGAGCCTGGAGACGGGGAAGGTGGAGGGCTTTGATCCCCTGAAGATCAGCGATGCATTTCCCTATTTCCAGAAGAAGAATCTTTATTCTCACAACTCCGATACGGAGCGGATGTTCCGGGAGCGGGGAGAGCGGCGGGAGATCCTCTTCGTATCCTGTGAGGGGCTTACGAAGAATCAGCAGCTGATGAAGGATATGCAGGATATGCTGGCCCTGATCCAGGAGCATTACGAATATCCGGTGGATACGGAATATACCATCAATCTGTCTCAGGACGGAAGCTATGTGGTCGATCTTCTGCAGTGTCGTCCGCTTCAGCTGACTCAGGACGGAGATAAGGTGGACTTCCCGGAGGATGTCCGGGAGGAAAGAGTTCTTCTCGAAACAAAGGGCGTATCCATGGGCTTTTCCCGGAAGATCCCCGTGGATGTGGTGGTGTATATTGATCCGGTCAGGTATTACAACATGCCTTATCGTCAGAAGTATGATGTGAAGAAGTATCTTACGGATGTAAACTGGTACTTCCGGGGGAAAGGAAAACGGCTGCTGCTCCTTACACCGGGGCGGATCTGTACCTCTTCTCCGGAGCTGGGGGTTCCCTCCGCCTTTGCGGATATCAGTGAGTTCTCAGTGATCGCAGAGGTTTCGGAGACCAAGGCGGGCTACATACCGGAGCTTAGCTACGGAAGCCATATCTTCCAGGATCTGGTGGAGGCAGGAATCCTCTATACGGCGGTATTCGAAGGAAACCATACCATCGCATACCATCCGGAGATCCTTGAGAGTGATCCGGAGCGGATCCGGGATATCACGGAGGAGATCACGAAACCGGCGGAGGAGCATGCGGGAATCCTCAGGGTATTTGACTGCTCCGCCTCGGAAATGACGCTTTATTATGACCTGACAGAAGAGAGGCTTCTGGTTACGCTGTAAAAGAACCCGAATGTGTGAAGAATTGAAGGTGGAGCATTATGATATCACTGAATGATTATTTATATAACGGAGATACCGTGGTCAAGATCCTGCACTGCTATCTGAAGGATCTGAAGGAAGGGGCTGTTGAGTATGACAACGGCGTGGACCTGGCGCACAGTAACTGCCTGCTGCAGATGCTGGAGCTTCTGGAGCATAACGACTTCCTTACGGCCCAGTCACAGAAGATCCGGGAATTCTACAAGTATATGGCCGACAGATACCCCTTCCTGGCATTTACATTTAAGGGGAGGATCAAATCCCTGATCCGGCTGGAGGAGAAGATCAACGGGAATATCGTTGAGTTTATCTATGACTATCACCGTATGACCGGAGAGTATCCCTCGGAGACGGAGATCAAGGATCAGATCGGGCGGATCAAGGACCTCATCGCCTACAGGATCGTGGTATCCCTGCCCAAGTGTCATGTAAAGCCGGACGAAAACAGGCAGGTGCGGGAACTCCGTTACCTGTATGAGATCGCCAACGCGCTGCCGGACTTTCTGGAGGAACGGGGCTTCAATCCGGAGCTTTCCGGTCTGGATTCCCAGAGCATGACCATCGACTCCTCCTACAGAAAGTACTACCGGGATTATATCGAAAAGCCGAACAACTACGGGTATAAGTCCCTTCATATTTCCTTTTTTGACAATACCTCGCGAAGCAACATAGAGATGCAGCTTCGGACCAAGGAGATGGATGATAACGCGGAGATCGGGCCGGCAAACCATCTGGGATATGAGAAGCGGCAGGAGAAGGAGCGGGCAAGGAGAGAAGAGATCCCGGTGGGAGAGAACATCTTCTTTGATGATGCCTACGAGAGAGGAATGAAGCTGCAGCAGCTTGATCTTAGCCGTGTTGATGTGAATATGTTCGGCGCAGCGGACAACAATCTGATCAATGACGGCTGCGGACTCTACCGCGGACGCCTCATCCTCCCGTATGAGCATCTGTCCAGATTCCAGAATGATCTTATCTGATGTTTTGATTCCCGGAAGAGGGAATGGGTGAAAAAAATACAATCTTTTTTTCTTTCCCCGGAGGATAATAGGACAAAAATAAAATCTTTTGACGTTCAAATACGCAGGTAATAAATCACTTTGAGGCAAGGGTGTCTGGCTTGATAGTCAGGCACCCTCCCTTTTTTTGTTTGAAAGAGACGTCAGAGGAGAAGGAGGCGAGCCTATGTATGGTGCGATGGTATTAGCGGATCTTGCAACGCCGGATGCGACAAGCGGAATATGGGACTGGTCGTATTATCTGGCACAGAAATATGCGGGAATGTTTTTTCAGGCAACCCTGATGACACTGGCGGTTGCGGTTCTCGGTACACTGATCGGATTTTTGCTCGGCTTTCTGGTGGGCCTTGTGAATACAACGAAGATCCAGAAGGAAGACTTTATTCTGAAGAAGATATTCTTTGTAATCCTGAAAGGTATCGTCATGATCTACGTTGAGGTATTCCGGGATACACCGATGATCGTACAGGGCATGGTGATCTATTACGGACTTCGGCAGAATGACATCATGATCTCCACATTTGCGGCCGGTGTTCTGGTAACGGTACTGAATACCGGAGCCTATATGGGTGAGACGGTCCGCGGCGGTATCAACTCCGTGGATGCAGGGCAGGAGGAAGGTGCACTGGCCATGGGCATGTCCCACTTCAGGGCCATGATCCATGTGATCCTTCCGCAGGCACTGAAGAACGTGATCCCTGAGATGGGGAACACCTTCGTCAACAACCTGAAGATGACCTCGGTATTAAATGTGATCGGTGTGTCCGAGCTGTTCCTGGCAGCCAAGACCGCCGGCGGAACCTACTACAAGTATTATGAATCCTATATCGTGATCTCTGTGATCTATTTCATTCTCTGCTTCGTATTCAACCGGATCTTTGCTCTGATCGAAAAGAAGCTGAAGGGCAGAGAGGATTACGAGCTGGCAACAGAGTATCTGGATGGAGAATAAGGAGGATGGCCATGGGTGAAGCGATAATCAAGGTAGATAACCTCGTAAAAAGCTTTGGCGATCATGAGGTATTAAAGAAAATCGATTTTGAGATCGAAAAGGGAGAAGTGGTGTGCATCATCGGATCCTCCGGCTCCGGCAAGTCAACACTGCTTCGATGCATCAATCATCTGGAGACACCGACCTCCGGTGTTGTGAAGTTCCATGACGTAGAGGTTCGGAACACGCAGCGGTCGCTTTCGAAGTACCGCTCCGAGGTTGGGATGGTATTTCAGTCCTTCAACCTGTTCAACAACATGACGGTTTTGAAGAACTGTATGTTCGGGACAAGAAGGATCCTGCATCTTTCGAAAGAGGAATCCTGGAAGCGTGCGATCCGTTGTCTGAAGCAGGTGGGAATGGCAGCCTATATCAATGCGAGACCTTCGCAGCTGTCCGGAGGACAGAAGCAGCGGGTTGCCATTGCAAGAGCGCTGTGCATGGAACCCGAGGTCCTTCTGTTCGACGAACCCACCTCCGCGCTGGACCCGGAGATGGTGGGAGAAGTCCTGAAGTGTATGAAGGAGCTGGCTGAGAAGGGACTCACCATGATCATCGTGACCCACGAGATGGAATTCGCCAAAAATGTTTCCACACGCACGATCTTCATGGATGACGGATATGTGGTGGAGGACGAGTCACCGGATGTGCTCTTTGTCAATCCGAAGAGCCCCCGGACAAGAGAGTTTCTTTCCAGATATATGGAGGCAAAGGGGGCGTAAGTATGGTATACGAGGCAGTAAATGAAACACCGAAGAACATCGTGATCACCGTGGCAAGAGGCTTCGGCAGCGGCGGAAAGCAGATCGCCAGCATGGTGGCGAAGGAGCTGGGGATCCACTGCTATGAAAACCGGATCCTGATGCTGGCTTCGCAGATGAGCGGACTGGATCAGGAGATCTTTGATGAAGTAAATGAGAAGATGCGAACGAAGAGTATCCTGCCGGGCTTTCTTCGAGGACTACCGAGACGGAACACACCAATCCCGGAGACGAAGGAATTTGTGTCGGATGAAAAGCTGTTTGAGTATCAGAAGCAGATCATCGAGGGTCTTGCAGAGACGGAAAGCTGTGTGATCGTCGGGAAATGTGCCGACTGGATCCTGAAGGACAGAGACAACGTTGTGAGCCTTTACATCGAGGCTCCCAGAAGGTACTGCCTGAAGGAGGTGATGGAGCGGATGAACGTAAATGAAGCAACCGCCCACCGGTCCATATCACAGACAGACAAGTACAGGGCAGAGTATTATGAGCATTATACCGGTGGTAACTATTGGACGAATCCCGTGAATTATGATCTGACGATCAATTCGGAACGGGTCGGAAAGGATCGGGCAGTGCAGCTGATCCTGGATTATCTGAGACTCCGGTTCCCGGGCTATTTCGGAGAAAGGGCTGCAGAGTAAGAAGAGTGAAGAAGTTACGAATGTGTTGTTGAGAGGAAGATGTTACATGAGTATAAAAACCTTTTTGCTGGAAAAGGGCGTGAATTATCAGGAAATACTGTTACAGGATGAAGTGGTACATAAGATGTATATGATCGACAGCGGGACCTCGACGGTCACCTCCGTACCGGATGGGTGTATCGATCTGGAATTCGTGCGGGAGGACGGAAAGGACCGGGTGTATATCTGTGGCAGCTTTACGAGCGGGACGGTATCCCCCGTAAACCGGTATGAGAGCTGCTTCGGGATCAAGCTGAATCCCGGATTTATTCCGGAGATCGTACAGGATCAGACGGAAGGACTGGTAGATAACCGAATTGAGGTGGGAGAGGATCCGCTCTTCCGGGAGCTGATGCTCCGTCTTTCAGAAACCGGAGATTTTGCCGGAAAGGTTCATCTGGTTCGTCAGTATCTGGGTGTATGGGGACTGTCTTCTACGAGGAATCATATGGCAGGGTATGCCATGGATAAGATCCGTGAATCGTCGGGATATCTTTCGGTGGCCGAACTGACCGATACCATGGGATACAGCCAGAAGTACGTGGACCGGGTGTTTCGTGCGGTGATCGGAATGTCCATGAAGCGTTACGCCATGATCGTGCGGGCGCAGGAGGCTATCGACCGGGTGATGGAAGGCCGGGAGGATGATGTCTACGATACCCTGGGATACTACGATCAGGCACATTTTATCCGGGAGTTTAAGAAGCATACCCTGATCACGCCGCATAAGCTGGTAAAAAATCTGGAGTATTACAGTATTGTTTGACGATCAGATTGGGAAGAATGGGGGGATTTATGATGAAACGACTGGTTCTTACAAGAGATGGCGGGTTGGTAACAGGCCCGGGATCCCTGGAGTATTTAAAGGAGACTTGCTTTTCCAGAGCATTTCTGGTGACCGGAGGAAGCTCCATGCAAAGGTTCGGCGTGATCGATACAGCGCTGAAGTACCTGGGTGAAACCGGTTGTGAGTGTGAGGTTTATTCCGGAATCGGAAAGAATCCCTCCGAGGAAGAGGTGCTGGCAGGACTGGATCGGATGCGGCAGGTGCGTCCGGATGTTGTGATCGCCATCGGAGGCGGCTCCGCCATGGATGCGGCCAAGTGCATGCTGCTCTTTTATGAGTTTCCGGAGCTTACATTTCAGAATGTTGCAGAAAAAATCAAAGAGGATGCGATTCCCCATGCATGCAAATGCAAGCTGATCTGTGTCGGCTCTACCAGCGGTACTGCGTCCGAGGTGACAAGAGTAACCGTGATCACGGATACGAAAGAACGGATCAAGGTTCCCATCAATACGGAATGCATCCGTCCGGATATTGCAATCCTGGACGGGGAGATCGCCATGACCATGCCGGATCGGATCGCGGCTGAAACGGGAATGGATGCGCTGACACATGCCATCGAAGCATATACCAATCATAATCTGGATGATTTTACGGAAGTGATCTGTAAGGGAGCAATCGAGGGGATCATGAAGAACCTCGTTGCATCCGTGAAGTGTCCGACACTTGCCACAAGACAGAGTATGCATAATTATCAGGCCATGGCAGGGATGGGATTCGCAAATGTCGGTCTTGGGATGGTGCATGGAATTGCCCATTCCTTTGGAGCGGTTTTCAACCTGGCACACGGATTGACGAACGCAGTGATCCTGCCGTACGTTCTTGATTATAACCGGCAGGACAGCCGGGTGGAACGGAAGCTACGGACCCTTTCCTATGCATGCAAATGCGAGGACATCGTGGAAGAAATCCGGAGTATCCGTGAGGTTCTGGACATCCCGAACACCTTTCAGGAGGCAGGGATTCCGGAAGAGGATTTCATCCGGGAGCTGGAGACCCTGACGGACCATGCGATGCTTGGAGCAACCAGGGTGAATCCCATCGAAATCTCCAAGGAAGACATGCGTCTTATGGTTGAACTTGTCTACTATGGCAGGGAGGAGTGGTGGAAATGAGTTTTATCGATCATCCTGAGATTACGAAAAAGTCCGTTCTGGAGCTGAGCCTGGCGCATTGGAATCCCGGGAAGACACAGGAGTGGATCGACCGGGACATGGCGCTTGTGATCGGGAAGAGAGAGGGTTACTGCTTCTGGGATCTGGACGGAAAGAAATATCTCAATATCCATATCAACGGCGGAACCTATAATCTGGGACACAGGAATCCCGAGGTGGTGCAGGCGTTGGTTTCCGCGGCAGAGGAGCTGGATGTGGGGAACCATCATTTTACGGGGATCACAAAGGCATTGCTTTCGGAGCAGCTGACCGGGCTTTGCCCGGAGGGACTGGATTATGTGTGCTTCTCCACCTGTGGCGGTGAAGCGGTGGATGTGGCGATCAAGAGTGCAAGGTATGCGACGAAGCGGAAGAAGACCATCTCCATCCGGGGCTGCTATCACGGGCATACGGGACTCTCGGTTTCCACCGGGGACAGCATGTTCAAGGACCCCTTCCTGTGTCAGGGAGAAGAGGGATGCTTTGTGCAGGTTCCCCTGAATGATCTGGATGCGATGGAAGAAGAACTGAAGAAGGAAGATACGGCCTGCGTTATCATCGAGTCCCTGCTTGCAACCTACGGCTTTCCGATTCCGGACCCGGGGTATCTTGCAGGCGTGAAAAAACTCTGTGAGAAGTACGGAGCCCTGTATATTGCCGACGAAGTGCAGACAGGGCTTATGCGGACAGGAAAGATGTGGTGCTTCGAGCATGAGGGATTTGTGCCGGATATGATCATTACGGCCAAGGGCTTCGGCGGCGGGGTCTATCCGATCGCGGCGACCGTGATGAACCGAAAGGCGGCAAGCTGGATGTTTGATATCGGAAGAATGCACGGCTCCACCTGCGGAGGCTCGGAGCTTGGCTGTGCCGTGGCCATGAAGGTACTGGAGATCACAACCCGGAAGGAGACCCTGGACCGGATCCGGAGGAATACTGCGATCCTCACGGAGCGGGTGGATCAGTTGAAGGGAAAGTACAGTGATTTTCTGACCGGATATACGCAAAGAGGCGTGATCATGGGGCTTTCGTTCAACTGCGAGGATGCATCCCGCAGCGTTGCAAAGCCGTTGTTTGACCATGGTGTATGGGCGCATAATTCCAGACTGCGTCCCAACGTGCTCCAGCTGAAGCTGGGACTGCTCGCGGATGATGCATTTCTGGATGAACTGTTTCTTAAAATGGATGAAGCCTTTGCGGATGCGGTGTCCCGGCGTTAGGGAAGATAGGGGAGATGTATATGCCGGATAACAGGTTTTTGGATTCCGAGGAATCCCTTCGGACGCGTCTTACCAGGATCCTTCCGGGGTTGTATTCCTTTGGAGGAGAAGCAGGGCTCCGGCGGTTGAAGCTGTCGGAGAATTATATCTATCGGCTGGATCTTCGTGAGGGGCAGTCCCTGATCCTCCGTGTACATCGGCCGAGGTATCATACGGACGGGGAACTGCAGGCGGAGCTACAGTGGATGGCGGAGCTGAAGGAGGAAACGGACCTTCGGCTTCCGGAGGCGATTCCGGGCAGGAACGGAGAACTGCTTCAGCATTTTACGGGAGAAAGCGGGGAAGAGTACCGTTGTTCCGTGGTAAGCTTTCTTGAGGGAACGACCTTCGGAGATCTGAGCAGGGAGGATATGCTGCGGGAGATCCGGGATATCGGAGGGATCACGGCCCGGCTGCATCTGCAGGCGGAACGCCGGGAATATCGGGGGCGTCTGGACCGGCCGGCCTGGGACGGGGAGAATCTGTTCGGGCGTAACGGGATCTGGGGAAACTGGAGAGATTATCCGGATCTGACAGAGAAAGACCGAAGAATCCTGGAGGCTGCAGAAGGACGGATCCGAAGCTGGCTGGATCAGTATGGAAGGACGCCGGAGCATTACGGAATGATCCACGGGGACCTGCATTTTTATAATATCATTCATGATGAAACAGGAAACCAGCTGATCGATTTCGATGACTGCGGGTACGGGTTTTATCTGTATGATCTCGGATGTACGCTTTGTACCTGCTCAGAGGATCTGGAGGAGCTTTCACAGGCCTGGGTATCCGGCTATATGGAGTACCGACAGCTCTCTCGGGAGGAGCTTAGAGCACTTCCGGTCTTCATTTTGCTCCGACGGATGATGCGTCTTGCCTGGATCGGTTCGCATCAGGAGAGTGATACGGTAAGGACTGTCCCGGCGGAGTATAAAAGCATAACGGTTCGTATGGCAGAGGAGGTCTTATGACACTTGCAAAACAGATGGCGGTATTCTTCCTCATGATGCTGATGGGAATGATCGCCAGAAAAAGAAACTATATCACGGAGGACAACATTCGGAACTTCTCAGCCATCGTAGTTGATATTGCAAATCCTGCGCTGATCCTGTACGGAAGCATTGCAGGAACGGGAAAAATCCCCCTTCGCACCTTCGGGTTCTACGGACTGGTAGCGGTGGGGGTTTTTGCTTTCTTCCTGCTGATGGGCCTTCTGTTTGACCGGGTTTTCGGGAATCATGAGAAGGTGTATAGTTTGATGCTGGTATTCTCCAATATCGGTTTCATGGGTATGCCGCTGGTCCGGGCGATGTACGGGGAGAATGCCCTGATCTACGTGACACTCTTTGAGATTCCGTTTAACCTGCTCATTTACACCTACGGGGTGCTACGTCTCAGCGGGACGAAGAAGCAGGGGGCATGGAAGAAAACCCTGAATATCGGAACCATCGTCAGTGTGCTGGCGGTGGCCCTTTATTTCACTGAGATCCGGTTTCCGGATGTGATCATCGATACGACACGAATGCTGAGCGATATTACGGCACCCCTCAGCATGATGATCATCGGAGCCTCCATACCGGGAATCCTTCGTACGGGATTTGTGAAGGACAGAAGACTACTTCTGTTCACCGTGTTAAAAATGTTCCTTCTTCCGGCAGCGGGAATGCTGATCCTGTCTTCCATTCTGACGGATAAAACATTTATCGGTGTATGCTTTATTATGATCGCAGCGCCTGCAGCCAGTATGAATACCATGATGGCTGCACAGTACGGTACCAGGGAGGATTTTGAAACGGCAACGAAGGGAGTGGCGCTTACGACGGTGGTGTCACTGTTTTCCATACCGCTGCTGGCACTGGTTCTGGGTTATTAACCGGCTGTAGATTGATAATTTTTAAGAAGAGGAGAGATGTACATATGAAACGAATTGTGATCGTAACCGGAGCAGCCATGGGAAACGGCTATGGGATCGCTTCCGTATTTGCGGAGCATAGGGATATGGTGCTGATGCTGGATAGGGACAGGGGAGTCTTTGACTCTGCAAAGAAGCTGGTGGAACAAGGGTGTTCCGCGGAAGGAATGCTCTGTGATATCACGGATCCGGACATGGTGGATCAGGTGATACGGAAGATCATCAGTGAGTATGGGAAGATAGATGTTCTCGTCAATAATGCGGGAGTGGCCAGGATTGCGCCCTTTACCGAAACAACGGAGGAACAGAGGGCTTTTCATATTCGGGTGAATCTATGCGGAACATGGAACATGACGCAGGCGGTGATCCCCGAAATGCTCAGTCAGGGCTTCGGTCGCGTGATCATGATCTCTTCCGTGACAGGGCCATTCGTCTGTGATAAGGGCTACAGCGCCTATGCCATGACGAAGGCCGGCCTGATCGGGCTTACAAAAGCACTGGCCAGAGAGTATGCGGACGCAGGGATCACGGTCAATGCGATCTGCCCGGGATTTATTCTGACACCCAATGTTCGAAGGAGTGCTGCGACCACGAATCCGGAGGATCCGGAAGCCGTTCTGCAGGGAATCGCAGAGGGAGTTCCGATGAAGCGGCTCGGCCGTCCGGAAGAGATAGGACACCTGGCGTACTTCCTGGCGAGCAGGGAGGCAGGGTATATTACGGGGACAGAGCAGGTGATCGACGGCGGGAATCTTCTGCCGGAAACAAATGTTATGGGGAATCAGGTGTAATTTATACAATCATTTCCATGAGAGATGGGGTAAGATGCAACATGTAACAGGTACTTCACTAAAAAACAGCACATTCGGGCAAGGGCGTCTGTCAAAATTGGCAGGCGCCCTTGTTCACATTAAAACGAAGGGAGAGTGACCGTTATGAAGAAGACCTTAAGAAAGAAAATGGCAGCAGGATTTGTAGCAGCTATGATGATGACAACCATGTTTGCAGGTTGCGGAAAGGATTCCGGATCCACCACAGGAGCGACAGGGACGGAGGCTCAGAGCACCACTGCAGGTGCAACCACAGAAGGGGCTGCGGGTGAAAAGAAGGTGCTGAAGGTAGGTATCGAGTGTGCCTATGCACCGTATAACTGGACACAGGAAGAAGAGACTGTGGCAAATGGTGATAAGGCTGTGAAGATCAAGAATGCCGACGGCTACGCATATGGATATGATGTGAAGCTTGCACAGATGATCGCGGATGAGCTTGGATGGGAGCTGGAGATCTATAAGAGTGACTGGAGTGCGATCTTCATGGGCATGCAGGACGGAACCTATGACTGTATCATGAGCGGTTTCTGCTACAGTGAGGAACGGGATATCAGCTATGACTTTACATCC
>Ga0265298_10009975_pt1 | contig 11269 bp, 8 predicted proteins | sample AusTroGonzalo_MG_3_FD_193486 | JGI IMG/M metagenome (GOLD analysis project Ga0265298, IMG submission 193486) | Bovine rumen microbial communities from tropical cattle in Woodstock, Queensland, Australia - Gonzalo_01 | ecosystem: Host-associated > Mammals > Digestive system > Stomach > Rumen ...
CCTCCTTGGTGAGCGAAAGGCGCGAGATAAACTCATCGTCGCAACGCAAAGGGGTTTTAAACTGAAGGTTCATACGGGCCACAACGGCATCGATGCCCTGCTCGTGCAACTTGGCAAAGCTTACACCAAGGCTACGCAGAAACAGGTGGCGGGTGTGCTCGGCATAGTGCAGATAGTTGGCATTGTTTACGATGCCTTCGATGTCGCACTCGTAGTCGCGCACCTCCATTCGGGTTTCAAAAATATAGTTCATAAGTGCTTAAAAATATCGTTGAAATGGGTGATTTTTATCAGTCGCTCGTGCTCAATATCCTCAGAATGCTCCAACTGCCAGGTAACATGGAAGGGGATATGAATGGCCCACGCACCGATGTTGAGTGCTGGGGCAATATCGCTCTTAAGAGAGTTGCCCACCATAAGCAGCTGATGGGGCAGGATATCAAGATGCTGGCATAGCTGCTGGAACTCTTTCTCGGTCTTATCGGATGTTATCTCCACATGCGAGAAATACTTGCCAAGACGGCTGCGATGTAGCTTATTTTCCTGATCCTGAAGCTCGCCCTTGGTGAACACCACCAATCGGTAAGGATAGGCTTGCAGGCGCTGCAGGGTGGCCTCAACCTCAGGCAGAGGCGTTGCAGGAAGATGGAGCAGCGACTTGCTGTGGGCCAACAGTTCCGACAGCTCCACATCGCTTAGATGACTGCCACCAACACGCAGGGCAGTCTCTATTATTGATATAGTGAAAGCCTTGCAACCGTAACCCAAATCGGCCATATTACCCGACTCGGTAACAAACAACTCGCGTGCCGGATCGTCGCAATAAGGCTTAATGAGGCTGTAGAGATGTTTCTCTACGGCTTCAAAATGCGACTGACAATCCCAAAGCGTGTCGTCGGCATCGAAGGCTATAACTCTTAAATCTTCAATCATCTCACTTCTCACTTTATCACCTCCTCACCTTCTCACAATGTGGACAAGTTCCCTTAATCATAAAGTTTGATGAGTGCTGCTTGAATCCCGCTGGCAGTTGTACCTCGGGCATCTCAACGCCATCAAGGCAATAAGTCTGCTGGCACTCTTCACAATAGAAATGGGGATGCAGGTCGTCGTCGTGGTCGTCGTGGTGACTATGACAAAGCTCGTAGCGGGTGCCGTCGCCAGTACCCTCGATGGCATGCACCAGATGATGCTCGCGAAAGAGCGTAAGGGCACGGAACACGTTAGACTTGTCGATAGTCTCGATTCGGTTCTCCAACTCAGCCAACGACAGGGGCAACATAGAAGCATCGAGTGCCATAGCCACCGTAATACGGTTAGCTGTAGGCTTAATGCCATGTTTCTCAAGCAATCGTTCACAACTTGCAATGTCCATTTTCCAGATATTTTTCTATGTTTTAAGCCACAAAGGTAGCGCTTTTTATCGATATCCAATAAGATAAGTTGATATTTTGAGATAATTTAGCAAATAATAAAAATTTCTTAAATTTGAGGTAAAAATGAACAAATATCAGGAAATAATTACTACTTTTGCGACTAATATTACTATTTAATATATAAAATTATGAAAAAGAAAGCTACCATTATCCTAAGCTCTGTGGTTGCTATTTGCGGCCTCGGCTTGATTGCCTCTCACTTTATTGATTGGCCTATTAATTTTAATGATGCAAGCGGTGACATTGCTAAGTCTGACCGTTTCTCTCGTAAAGAAGCTGTAGAGAAGATTACCAATATGGAGGAGCTTATTAAGAACGATTCTGAATATAAGGATGGTATTGTGGCTGCCCAAGTAGTGATGCAGACACGTGCCATTCAATTTGCTTCTCTTGTAGGCATGTCGAACGAAGTCGCTGGCAAGCTTCCTGAGTTTGAAGACCTGCTGAAGGATATGAACGAAACCCTTGAGATGGTGAACAACGTTAATGCTTCGCTGGTAGAGGCTGGTAACGATCTGAACGCTGTATTGGACGGTGGCGAGTGTCCCGACCTTACACAGCACACCATCAATGCCGCACTGGCATACACCACCCTGCAGAAGCAGAACAAGTTGGCAAACCGTTTCATCGACACTACCGACAAGTATCTGAAGAACGCAAAGGGTGACGACCGTCTGAAGTTTGTACGCGACCAGTGGTTGGAGTATCAGCAGGTAACAGCAGCCCTTGAGGGTAACAAGGAAAGTGCCGACGCTTTGGCAAAGAAGGGCAACCTGCTTTCTGCCGAAAAGACCCTTTCAGCCATGGGTAATTTCAATCTTGCTGATCAGATATCTGTTTTAGTAAGCAGTAATTTGGCTGCAGGTGTGGGCGCCGCCTCTCAACTGGCTAATTCCATTCCTAATGAAACATTCGAAAAAGTACTAAATTTGGTCAAAGATGCCTCAGGATCCACATTGCAGATGGGACCTCGTGATGGCGGACTGATGCAGAGTCAGCAGTCAGCAGAGAAAATCTTCAGTCAGTCTGTCTCAAAGTCGTTGAATAGTTTGGCTAATGATGCTAGTGGCGCTTTGAAGAATAATGCAAGCGAGCAGCTCCTTAAGGGTTTGGCAAACGCAAGTAGTGCTGCTATGCAAAACGCTGCAGGTGCAAGTCTAATTAACATGCAAACCGCTCAAATGGTCAGCCTGACCAACGTGATGTCGGCTTTCGACAACTTGGCTAATACTACAGGCGCAGCAAGCTTAGCAAACAGCAATAGTGCTAGCTTAGCATTCGGCGCAGCTATCGGTAATGTGATTGGTAATACAGCCCAGGGCAACATTGAAACGCTTAACCAGCGCAAACAACCCAAATTGATTCCTGACCTATAAAACAAGAACATAAGACATGCGTAACTGGATTGTTATACTGCTCTTCTGGCTAACACCCAACATTTCCTGGGGCCAGACCCAGACGTATTTTCAATATAAAACGGATGAAGCCAGCTTGGTATTTTTTGATAAAAACCTATCGCGCTACATTCCACACATGATACGCATGTATCAGAACGGCAAGGCGCTTCATAAGCAGATATGGACAAGTGATTCCATCTATCAGCCAGAAGCACCCCTGCTGTTATTAACAGACTGGGAAGACGACGGCAATGGCGGAGCAACGCCATTGCCGCGCTCTCTTATACAGATTGGTATGGCTCCGCTGAACATGTCGTATTATATCGCTCCATCGAGCGAGAGATACCGACAGCTGTTCAAACACGAGTACACACACATTGTGATGACCGACAAATACAACCGTCGTGACCTTAACTGGCGCCGCTTTTTTGGAACAAAGGTTGGCACCGACAACTCCCAGCCCATTTCTGCTCTATGGAGCTATATGAGTGTGCCACGTTGGTATGCACCACGTTGGTATCATGAGGGTATTGCATGCTTCATGGAGACATGGCTTGGCGGTGGTGTGGGACGTGCACTGGGCCAATACGACGAGATGTACTTCCGTAGCATAATAGACGGAGGCGACAAGCTATTCTCGGTAGTGGGATTGGAAACAGAAGGCTCGACGATGGACTTCCAGGTGGGAGCAAACGCCTACCTGTATGGCACCCGATTCGTGAACTATCTGACAAAGACCTACGGCTACGACAAGATGATACAGTTCTACAACAGAACTGCAGATAGCCGTACGTTCTTCGGCAGTCAGTTTAAGAAAGTTTACGGCAAGTCGCTGAGAAAGACATGGGAGGAATGGAAAGATGACGAGAAGAAGCACCAAGAGGAGAATCTGGCTGCCATCCGCCAATATCCTATCACAGAAACAAAACCACTTACCAGTGAGGCATTAGGATCGGTTTCGCCATTGGTATACGACTCTGTAAGCGGCAAAGCCTATGCAGCAATGAATGCACCAGGCAACTTTGCACATCTTACAGAGATTGACCTGAAAACAGGCGAACAACGCAAACTGAAAGACATTTACGGCATACAGCTATACAACCCTGCCTTCGTTGCTCTTGACAGCAAGGGGCAGAGAATAATCTACACTTCGAACAACGCCAAGATGCGCGGTCTGGAGATTTACGACATCCAGAAGAACAAGGTTGTTAAGAAGAAAAAGTACCAGCGCATCAATAACATAGTATATGACAATACTCACGACTGCCTTTACGGTCTGTTCTCAAACGGTGGTACGCAGTCTATAGTACGTTTGGACCGCGACCTTGAGAATCCGGAGGTGATTTATGCATTCCCGTTTGGTGTGAGCGTGTTCGACGTAGATATAAGTCACGACGGTACATGGCTGTCGCTAACACGTCAGGGCGACAACGGCGAACATACACTTCTTATGTTTAATACAGAAGAACTGGCCAAGGCCGTATTCAAGCCCATAGAGTTGATAACATGGGATGATACCAACCTGGGGCAGTTCCGCTTCTCGCTTGACGACAAATACCTTATCGGTAGCTCTTACTATACAGGTGTGTCAAACCTTTGGCAAATAAATCTGGAGACACGCAAGATGGAGATGCTTACCAACACAGATATAGGACTCTTTGCACCACTGGAGTATGCACCTGGACAACTAATGGCGCTGGCATTTGAGCGCGACGGTCTGCGCCCCGTAACACTGGCACGCAAGGTGGTGAACGATGCCAATGCCATAAAACTTTACGGACAACAGGCATACGAGAACAACCGAGAGGCTCTGGAGAACGTGGGCTTGCTGAAAGACTCGTTGCCTAAGATTGACTTTGGTGATGTATATAACAACATCAGCTCATACAACGTTATCAAGGAAATGAAGTTCGCAGGGGCCTACCCCATCATTACAGGATTTACCGATGCCGACGCATGGAATCATGTTACACCTGTGTTGGGCTATCGTTTCATTGTGAACGACCCCGTTGGACTGAGCAGCATAAAGATGTCGGTTGGTGCATCGCCATGGAGCAACAATAAATGGAAGAACAGATTCCACGCCGATTTTGAGTGGAGATACTACTTCTGGACACTAAAGGCTGCATGGAACCACACAAACTTCTACGACCTGTTCGGACCAATGCGATCAAGCCGTAAGGGATATATGGCATCGCTGGCCTACGACTATAGCAACTCACTGATATCGCCTTACTCCCGTTCATGGGGATTCTCTGTAGGTACCTATGGAGATATGGATGCTCTTCCACTATATCAGGAAATTGAAGTAAACGATGTGAAGTCGATGCAGACGGCTTCGATATACGGTCGTATGTCTAAGGTACGCACTTCATTGGGCGGTATTATGAAAGAACAAGGCTACGAACTGGGTATTCAGGGCTATGGCTATCTGGCTGGAGGGAACGTCTATCCATCAGTAGAGGCCACAGGTGACTTTGGAACATTGGTTCCTTTCGACAGAAACACATCGTTCTGGCTGCGCACTGCTGCAGGACATAACTTCGGAGACTCAGAAACAGTATTCGGCAATACATACTTCGGCGGTTTCAGAAACAATCGTGTTGACAATCGCAGCGCCATGCAATACCGTTCGTCACTGGCAATGCCGGGTGCAGATATCGATGCCATACAGGCACACTCTTATGCCAAGGCTACTGCCGAGCTCAACCTGCGACCAATACGAATGAATAACTTCGGAGCCCTGTTCTGCTATCCCACATGGATACAGTGTTCACTCTTCGGGACAGGTCTTTCTGCATGGAATCCAAATACATCACACAAAATGTACTACAGCACCGGCATACAGCTAACCACCGAGCTTGTGTTTATGAATTATCTAAAGACAACACTTTCTCTTGGTTACGGCCATCTGTTTGCACCCGAAGGATTCCCAAGCGGACGACATGGTAATGAATTTATGATATCCTTAAAGCTACTCTGATGTTATTTGCAGCCGCCCTTTTACCAATAGTAATATACATTTTTGTCGTCTATCAGATTGACAACTTCTCACTTATCAGCATAAACCGTCTTTTGCAGCTGATAGCATGTGGTATGGTGGCGGCACTATTATGTTTTGGGATATTCAAATTAACAGGGCGGATCTTTTCTGAAGAACAGTCGGACTATTTAAACCCTGTTATAGAAGAGATAGTAAAAGGCATACCGTTGCTGATTCTGGCAACACGTAAGAAGATTGTGTTTTACATTGACAGCGTGATATGTGGTGCTGCCGTGGGTGCAGGATTCTCTTTGCTCGAGAACGTGTTCTATCTGCTGTTAGGCGATGGCATGGGTTTCGGCACAGTATTATTCCGCGGTTTGGAGGTGGCACTTATCCACATAGGTTGCAGCGCCATTGTTGCAGTAAGCTGTATGTTAGTAATACGCCTTATGATACGCTCACGTTCTAAAACAGGTATAAAAACAAGCGATATTATCATGGCATTATCGCTAATGGTGATAGCACCTGCACTACACGTTTGCCATAATGCATTCCACTTTAATCCCTTGATGCAGTTTATTTTCGTATTCGGCTCAATGGGCGGACTGTTAGTATGGACTTACAGCTATGACGTGGATATGATTCACAGTTGGATAGACAACGGACTTGACAAGCAACTTGGCTTGCTTGACTCTATCAAGAACGGTCATCTTAACGATACCCCAACCGGAATATTCCTTGAATCGGTGAAAGAAGCCTTCCCTGCAGAGGTATTCTTTGACATCATATGTTATGTGCAGCTGCATATTGAACTCTCGGTAGCAGCAAAATGTCGCGTTATGATAAGGGAAACAGGACTGGAGAAAGAGTTGCCCCTGACAAACGAGAAAAAAGAGATTATAAACTCTCAATGCGTAGAATACAAGGTGCTTGAGAAGAGATTAGGCAGTGCTGCCAGAATGACAATCGCACCAATCATAAAGACTCATCCTGCCGACTACAAAGCTCTTGAAGACTTGAAGAGCGAATGTAAGTCGTAACCAAGTAATCAGAAACCTCGTTCCGACCAGTCACCACGGTCCAGATTGCGGTAACCTATAGCCTCGGCTATATGGTGCGAAAGGACGCACTCTGTACCCTCCAAGTCGGCAATAGTACGAGCCACCTTGAGTATTCGGTTATAGGCACGCGCACTAAGATGAAGCCTTTCCATAGCAGTACGGAGCATGTCCAGACTCTGTTCATCGGGTTCGGCAAACTGGTGAATCATACGCTCGGTCATCTGAGCATTGCTGTAAATACCCTTAAAGTCCTTATATCGCTCTTCCTGACGCTTGCGGGCAGCAATAACACGGTTGCGTATTACCGCACTCGACTCGCCCGGCTGCATTTGCGACAGCTGGTTGAACGGAACAACAGGCACCTCGATATGAATGTCCATACGGTCGAGCAGCGGACCTGATATGCGGTTCATATACTTCTGTATCTGACCCGGTGTACAAACGCAGTGGTGAGTAGGATCGCCAAAATAGCCGCAAGGACAAGGGTTCATCGATGCCACAAACATAAACGAACAAGGATATTCGATAGTATATTTTGCTCGGCTGATGGTTATCTTGCGGTCTTCTAGCGGCTGGCGCAATACTTCGAGGGTAGTACGACTGAATTCGGGCAATTCATCGCAGAAAAGCACGCCATTATGCGCCAATGAAACCTCACCTGGCTGAGCCTTCTGTGTGCCACCTGTCATTGCCACCTGCGATATTGTGTGATGGGGACTGCGGAACGGGCGCTGTGAGATAAGCGACGTGCCACTTGGCAGGATACCTGCCACAGAATGTATCTGGGTTGTCTCAAGGCTCTCGGCAAGCGAAAGCGGTGGCAGGATACTTGGCAGGCGCTTTGCCATCATAGACTTACCACTACCTGGAGGGCCTATAAGAATAACATTATGCGAACCTGCAGCAGCAACCTCAAGAGCACGCTTTACACTCTCCTGCCCTCGCACATCGGCAAAGTCGAGGTCGAAAGCGTATTGCTGTTCGTAGAACTCTTTTCGGGTATCTACGAAAGTGGGCTCATACTCTGTAGAACCATTAAGAAAGCTGATAACATCGGCCAGATTGTCCATTCCAAGCACATCGAGCTGATTGACAACAGCTGCCTCACGAACATTCTCCTTTGGAACTATCAAGCCCTTGAACTTCTCCTTACGGGCCCGGATGGCCACAGACAAGGCACCGCTAACAGGCTTAAGCTTTCCGTCGAGACCAAGTTCACCAATCATCATATAACTTGAAAGCATGTCTTCACTAACCTTACCGTAAGCGGCAAGAATGCCTATTGCCAACGGCAGGTCGTAGCCACACCCCTCCTTACGGATGTCGGCTGGACTGAGATTTATAGTGAGATCGGCGGTAGGTGACTTAAAACCGATATTTTCGACTGCAGCTCTTATTCGATCGTAACTCTCCTTAACGGCAGTATCGGCAAGTCCAGATAAATGGAACATTGTGCCTCTGGCCAGGTTTACTTCAATGGTTATGGTCGTTGCCTCAAGTGCTGTAACAGCTGCACAGTAGGTCTTTACAAGCATTGTTTGTTATTTGATTAATTCTTCTATTTTCTTATTAAGTTCTTGGTAATTTAATGATCTGGCAATAATCTTTCCCTGACTGTCTGTAATTACGTTATCAGGCATAAATGACAAACCTATCTTCTGCAGCACAGGGGTTTCCCACATCTTGCCATCGCAAACTGTGCTCCATTTAATTGAGTCTCTCTCTACAATCTTACGACAATCACTTACACTACCATCGATGCTGATGCTTAACACCTTAATACTGCCTTCGTGCTGTTTCTTAAGTCGTGCAAGCAGGTTCTGAACATTTATACTCTCGTAGTTCCACGAGGCCCAAAGGGTGATAACATTAACCTTTGCATTAAGATCGGAAGACGAAACACTCTCGCCGTTCAAACCTTTAGCACTGAACGCAGGCAGGCGGCTACCAACCATCATTGCCTTGAAGGGTTCCAACTGCTTACTGATTTTTGCTATCTTCTGGTTATTGGGCTGAGCCTTGATAATAGTCTTTGTCAAATCCTGAATCTTTGTATAATCAGATTCTGCGGTCTGGATGAAATACTTGTTGAGCAGATAGATACTTACAGGCGATTCCGGGTGCTCGTTAATGAACTTAATAGCCTCTTTAATAACATCGGGAGGCATCATGTTACTTGTTCTCAAACGGAAGTCGGTAAGAGCCTTATTGGTATCTGAACCCTTTACCTCAGTCTCCTTAAGATGCGATGCATCGCCCTTAACCTTGACGGTAACGCCAGGCTCGGCAAACACAGGCAACTCAGAGAAGTTAGGGAATACTATAACAAGTGTGGTAGGCTCGGTAATAGAAGCCTGATAGACGAACTCCCCTCGGCTGACACCTATGGTGTCAAGCTGACGGGAGCCATCCATACTGTAGACGTAAAGCTCTCCTTGCTTAAAGCCCTTGAAACTGCCTTCAATCCTGAAGTTCTTCTGACTGTCGCCACAAGAAAACAGCAAGAGCGAAACTAAACATGCAAAGAGGCACGCCTTTTTCATATTACTTTTCTATTTTCTGTAATTCGATATCATTAGCTGCATACTTTGCAAACGAAGCATCTTTCTTGATTGCCTCACGCAGAGCCTCAGCAGCATCATCGTTATTACCCATACGGGCACTCATCAGGGCACGCAGATACTCAGAAGTAGCATCTGGGTTCTGGATGTACTTAAGTGTAACAGCAGCTGAAACATAGTCGTGGTTCAGGATCTGAGCCAAAACAGCGCTGTTAGAATAAACTTCGGCAAAGTTCTCCTCGGCCTGAGCATAGTTACCCTTTGCAAGATTCAGGTTACCCATGATCTCAGCAAGTCCGTTGGCATCGGTAGCGCTGGCAATGAAACGCTCAGCAGTAGCTACATCGCCATCCTTAAGGGCCAGCAGACCAAGGTTTGCATTTGCCTCGGGCAGACTCTTAATCTTCTGCAGATACTCCTTGGCAGCAGCATAGTTTCCGCGCTCAAACTCGAGTGCTGCAATATTGTTGTATGCACGATAGTCGTTAGGATAAACCTTAGCAGCAGTGAGATAAACCTCTTTCTTCTCATCGATGGTTGACTTGAGTGTAGCGCCATACAGAATCTCCTCGATGCTCAGTTTAGCTGCATCGTCCTTAAGCTGCTCGAGAATCTGATCATCGCTGCGGCCAATAGTCTCGTAGTTGATAGTAAGACGGGCACGGCGAAGCTCTGGTAGAATGCCATCAGCCAACTCACGGAAGGCAGATGAGATATTCTTAATCTGCTGCTCACGCTCCTGTGGGTCCTTATACATAGAAAGAACACGAAGGATAACCTCCTTATCCTGAATGTTGCTTGCCTTTACCAGCTGCTGGAATCCCTCCCAGTCCTGAGCGGTGTACTTAGCATCAACTGGAGCATCGATTTTAACCTTCTTAAGCTCCTGATTTACATACTTCTCAGATACATTCTGACGCTCGCCGGCCAGCTTATCGTTGATAGCGAAACCACCATCAGGTGAAGCGTATGCAGAAACCTCAATGTTCTCAAGGTTAAGTTTCTCGCGATCGTTGTTAATCTGCTTAAGCATCTTTACGAACTCCTGAACAGAGTTGTTCTTAAGCTCGCTCTTACGCAGTGTAGCCTGCTGGATAAGGAACTTGATATTGGCATCAAGTTTCTTCTTGGTGATGCGCTGATATGCATCAGGTGCAACAGCAGCCTGTGTAGAAAGGATTGTACGCTTATAAAGCTCAGATGTTGCAACGATTCCATCAGCCACCTTTACGGCAGGGACATCCATCTTCTTGTTACCTATGCGGGCATCGAAAGTAAGGAACATCTCAGCTTTGTTGTCACCAGCATAAGCAAAGCTTGTCTTCATTGTATAGTTACCACCCATGCGGTAGTTGATGGTCTGGTCGTTACCACGAACACTCTCACCCTGGAAAGTGGCTGTAGTACCCTTCTCAACCATTCCATTAGAATAACGAAGCTCTGGTACAACTGTAACAACAGCCTTCTTCTTCATATACTTCTCAGGGAAGTGGCCATTGATAGTTGCAGGAACAACGCCTTGCTGAGTCTCAAGTGGATTTGGGGTTACTGTGAAATTATCGGCAGATAATTCTCCTAGTTTAGAACACGATGTGAAGGTCATCAGCGTAGCTGCTGATATCAGTAAAATAGTTTCCTTTTTCATAAAATTTACCTTAGAATCAGTGCCGCGAGCGGGACTCGAACCCGCACGACCGTTTTATGGTCAAGGGATTTTAAGTCCCTCGTGTCTACCATTTCACCATCGCGGCTCCATTTTGCGGTGCAAAGGTACTTTTATTTATTGGAATAGCCAAACTTTTTATCTTTTTTTAATTCCAAACCCTCA
>Ga0265298_10009976_pt1 | contig 11268 bp, 8 predicted proteins | sample AusTroGonzalo_MG_3_FD_193486 | JGI IMG/M metagenome (GOLD analysis project Ga0265298, IMG submission 193486) | Bovine rumen microbial communities from tropical cattle in Woodstock, Queensland, Australia - Gonzalo_01 | ecosystem: Host-associated > Mammals > Digestive system > Stomach > Rumen ...
GGACCAGGCGCTTCCCTTCGGAGAAGTCTTTCTCCCGGAGGAGAAGATGACCTGGCCGGTCCCCGTTGGAGAACACCGCCTGGCTTACGCGCCGGGGCTTTTCGAGTCGTCCCGCCATATCATCTCGGTGCGGGCCATTCCTGAGAAAGAGCTCTCTGTCCTCCGGAATCTTTCCTGCAACCCCGCGGATCTGCGCGGCGAAACGGATTTCTTTCCCCATTGCACCGCGAATGTGGAAACCCGGAATGAAGCCTGTTTCTGTGCCCGGAACGTCATCGACGGAATTCGCCTGAACACCTTTCACGGAGAGTGGCCGTTCCAGAGCTGGGGAATCGGAGCCCGGGAGGATGCCTGGTGTCTTCTGGAACTGGGAAGAACCGTCGTCGCCCAAAAAATGGCGCTGACCCTCCGCGCGGATTTCCCGCATGATGCTTACTGGACTTCAGGGCATGTTGTTTTGTCAGATGGAACCGATCTTTCCTTTGAGCTGCAAAAAACCGGTGACCGGCAGTGGATAGATCTCGGCGGCAGAAGAATCAGCTGGCTCCGACTGGAGCGGCTGATCAAGAGTGATGATCCCTCCGCTTTCCCGGCACTGACCCAGTGGGAAGTCTTCGGCCGGGATCTTGGCTGATGTTATCGCATCATTATATGATCCCCGATTCTTCGAAAAATGTCTTATTCATGTATTTGTTTTCAAATGCATCAGCTTCCGGCTAAAATGAATTCTGCCTGAAAGGTCTTCCGCGGTTCGCTGCGCAGCAGCACCCGCCAGAGGCTTCCCGGCCAGCTGCGTTTCATCCGGGCATCTGTGATCGGAATCTCTTCTGCTGTGAAGGTCAGGCCTTCCGGACACTGGATTGCAATCTCTCCCGCCATAATCTCTCCGTCTTTCCATACCGGCCGGTTCCGCAGCATAAAGACCCAGGTCACCGGCTGTGCGGTTTCCAGTGCAATCTCGTCTGTCAGCCTTAGGCCCTCTTCGCTCAGTGCAAAGCAGCGTTTCAGCTGCCGCACGCCGGACGCTTCGTCATAGGTTCCCGACAGTTCCAGTTCCAGTCCGTCCGGTTCCCAATGCACATCCCTTGCGGCGTGTTCCGCCCCTTCCCGCTGTTCGCAGCTGCCGATCATCGGCAGGTTATGGAATCCCGCCCGGACGTTCCACAGCGTATACCGTTCCCCGGAGAAAGTCTTCGCGGTATAGGTCATGTTTCCCGCATCGACAATCACCGGCTCTCCGTCCTTCATCAGAATGAAAGAACCCACGTCGTTGTGATTGTGATTTTCCCCGTTATGTCCGCCTTTGCAGGCCAGCATCCATTTGCCCTTTTCAATCAGCCGCACCTGTAATTCCGGAAGCCATTCGTCCCTCTGCCGGATTTCCGGCCGTTCCTTCTTTTCCGCCGCCGGATGGAAGATCAGGTCCAGTGCCCGGGTCAGATGCGGCACATCGTTCAGCTGATCCGCAATCGTACCCCGCATCCGCGTTCCGAGCGCCGTCAGCGCCGGATCCCCGATCATTTCCCCTGCGGTTTCCATTCGTTCCCCGCTGATAAAAGACCGGGCGTCACAGTCCGCGAAGTTGGCGAACCATCCGTTCCCCATCTCAACCTTTGCCGGATACGCAAGGATGTTCCGGATTTTTTCATTTTCCCAAAACTGCATTCGCCCGTCTGTCGCCTTTTCGAGAATCTCCAGGCAGTCCAGCAGTGCGCCGCCGGCCATGTTCCAGTATCCGGCGCCCTCGTCGCATCCGCCGTCCTCCGGTACCGTCTCCAGCCACCGATCCAGCATTTCGCAGGCCCGTATCAGCAGAGAAGCCGGTTCCCCGCTGCCCGTCGGATCCGTAACAGCGCAAATAAGAATATTTGACAGAATCCAGGGCGTCCAGTTGTTCAGGTCCTTTCGCCGGAACCCCATCCACCAGAAGTCGTCCGTTGCCATGAAAGGCCGGAGGATCCGTCTGCGGATTTCTTCCCGGATCCGTTCCCGGATCATCGGCGAGACGGCATCCAGCCGTTTCCCCAGCAGCGCGGCAGTCAATGAAAGAATCATCCCCGTCTGGGCGCTGAACAGGTCAATATACGGTTTCCGCAGGTCCGGCAGCGGGTATTCTGCCGCCGGAGGCGCACCGGGAATCGGGTTCACGTTATGAGCGCTGATCACCCAGCTGGTTTCTTCGCATACAAGCCAGATTCCGTCGACGATCTCATCCATGTTTGCGTTATCCGGGAAAGCACAGGCATCAAGCGCCGCGGCGCACAGCTTTCTGCGCCGGTTAAAATAGGGCTGCTCATCCGCCTGCCGGTCACCGTTGCGCACAAAGGCAAGAAAGCCGGAAGCCGTCCGCGCAGGATAAGGAATCCTTCCGTATTCCGCGGCCAGTCTCCGGATCTCTTCCCGGTATGCGGCCGGAATGCTGTCCCAGGCCTTTCGGTCTTCCGCCGCAGGATACAGCTTCAGTTCCTGTTTCCGGATCATCTCTTTCATCGGGTGTTCCCGCAAAAAAACTGTAAACATGCTGTCTCCCCATTGATTCAGAAACAGCCTGCAAAACTACTTGCAGGCTGAAAGAAAGCTTTTTGGATTATGCGCCGTATCCAAGGTCAAAGGCCTTCAGGTTCATCTCCAGGAACTTCGGCGCAATCACCTTGTTCAGCGCCTGAATCCATCTGTCTTTCGGAATGCTCGTACATTTTGCGAAGTGGCCCATCAGCACGATATTCACGGCCTTGGCGCTGCCGGCTTCCACGGCCGGAGAAAGCGCATCGAAATCGTCAATATCAAACCCCTGTGTCTTCAGGGTTTCCAGCACGTCTCCCGGATATTCCGCTGCGCCGGTAATCACCGGCATGGGATCGATCTCCTGGGTATTCACGATGATCTTGCCGCCCTTGCGCAGGTATCCCGCATATCGGGCTGCTTCCAGCTTTTCAAAGCTGATGATGTAGTCGCATTCACCCTCCGTCACGATGGGAGAATAAACCTTTTCTCCGAAGCGGACATAAGTTACCACGCTGCCGCCCCGCTGGCTCATGCCGTGAACCTCGCTCACCTTCACGTCGTATCCTTCGTCCGTCAGCAGGGTTCCCAGCAGTCTGGAGGCCAGCAGACTTCCCTGTCCGCCGACGCCGACAATCATGACACTTGTGGTTTTCATTCCGTCTTCCCTCCGATCGCGCCGAACTTGCAAAGCTGCTCACAAACGCCGCAGCCGATGCAAAGCGTTTTGTCGATGCGGGCCTTTCCGTCCTTGAAGCTGATGGACGGACAGCCCATCTTCATGCACATCCGGCATCCGCGGCATTTATCCGCATCAACCTGCAGCGGCGTCTTCGGCTTCACGTATTTCAGCAGCACGCAGGGGCGGCGGGAAATGATCACCGACGGTTCCTCAGCCGCCAGTTCCTCCAGCACAGCCTCTTCGCAGGCTTTCAGGTCGTAGGGATCCACCACGCGCACCCGGTTGATCCCCAGCGCCTTGCAAAGGGCTTCCAGGTCCACCTTCGCCGCCGGATCTCCCTTGATGTTGTATCCGGTGGTGGGGTTCTGCTGATGTCCGGTCATGCCGGTAATGGAGTTATCCAGGATGATCACCGTGGAGTTCGTGGCATTATAGGCAACATTCACCAGTCCGGTCATGCCGCTGTGCATGAACGTACTGTCGCCGATCACTGCCACCGTCTTCTTCTCCGTTTCGCTGCCCCGGGCCGCGTTGAATCCGTGAATGCCGCTGACGCTCGCGCCCATGCACAGCGTGGAGTCCAGCGCGTTCAGCGGCGCCACGGCACCCAGTGTGTAGCATCCGATATCCCCGATGACGGTAATTTTGTTCTTCACCAGCGTATAGTACATGCCGCGGTGAGGACACCCGGAGCACATCATGGGCGGCCGTCCGGGTACCTGGGGTGCCTCTCCCTGAGCTTCGGGAACATCCGTGATCTGCACGCCTTCCTTCAGGAAAGCGTCCCGGATCGTCTTCTGGCTGAACTCGCCGATGGCGCTGAACAGCTGCTTCCCGGTCACTTCGATACCCAGTGCTTTCACATGGTTTTCGATCACCGGATCCAGTTCTTCGATCACATACAGTTTTTTGACCTTTGCGGCAAAGTCGCGGATCATCTTTTTCGGCAGCGGATTCGGCATGCCGATTTTCAGCACGCTCACGCTGTCCCCGAAGATTTCCTTCACATACAAATAGCTGCAGCCGGAGGTAATGATACCGATTTCCCGGTTCTCCGCCATCTCCGTGCGGTTATACATGCAGTCTTCCGCCAGTTCCCGCAGCTTCTCCGTCCGCTCCTCCACGACGGGGTGACGGAGTTTCGCGTAGCCGGGCATCATGATGTACTTGGAGGGCTGCTTGACATAGTCCTTCATGGGAACCTCTTCCCGTTCCCCGATGTCCACAACACACTGGCTGTGCGCAATCCGTGTACACATCCGCAGAATCACTGGCGTGTCGTATTGCTCGCTCAGGGCGAAAGCGCTCTTTGCGAAAGCATAGGCTTCCGCCGAGTCCGAAGGCTCCAGCATCGGCACCTTGGACGCAATCGCGTAGTGCCGGGAATCCTGTTCATTCTGGCTGGAATGCATGGCCGGATCGTCCGCCACGCAGATCACCATGCCTCCGGTGATCCCGGTATAGCTCATCGTGAACAGCGGGTCTGCCGCCACGTTCAGTCCCACATGCTTCATGGCGCAGGCGCTGCGCATGCCCGCCAGGCTGGCGCCGAAGGCTGTTTCCATGGCCACCTTTTCGTTCGGAGCCCACTCCGAATGGATGTCGTCGTGTTTTGCAAGGAATTCCGTTATTTCCGTGGAGGGTGTCCCGGGATAGCTGGATACCAGCCCGATTCCGCCGTTGTAAAGTCCCCATGCCACGGCCTCATTGCCGATTACAAGTTTTTTCATAAAAATTCTCCCAACCTAAAACCCTAAATCCTGAATCCTATATCCTAAATCCTCGCAATTCGCAGACTGGAACCATCAGCTCCTGTTCTGCGAATCCACCAGCCCTTCGCCGCCGTACATCCGCCGCAGTTTCGGCTTCTCGATCTTTCCGGTGGCGTTCCTCGGCACCGGCGCCAGAATGATCTTCCGGGGCCGTTTGTACCGCGGCATGCCCTGGCAGAATTCCATAATATCTTCTTCTGTGGCGGTTGCCCCGGGAACCAGCTCCACGATCGCTGCCGCGATTTCGCCCAGCCGGGCGTCCGGAAGTCCGATCACGGCCACGTCCTTGATCGGCGGATAGGCCGCCATATAGTTCTCGATTTCGACGGGATACAGGTTTTCGCCGCCGGTGATAACGACGTCTTTTTTCCGGTCCACCAGATAGATGAATCCTTCTTCATCCTGCCGTGCCATGTCGCCGGTCAGCAGCCACCCGTCCTTCAGCGTCTCCGCCGTCGCTTCCGGGTTATTGTAGTAGCAGACCATAACGCCCGGCCCCTTGAGACAGAGTTCACCGACCTCGCCCTGAGCAACCTCCGTGCCGTCCGGCCGGATAATCTTCGTCTGCCATCCGTATCCTGGAATCCCGATCGCGCCGACCTTCCGGACGTTCTCAATCCCAAGGTGTACCGCGCCCGGGCCGATGGATTCGCTCAGGCCGTAGTTGGTATCGTACGCGTGGTTCGGGAAGTATTCCAGCCAGCGGTGAATCAGGCTCTGGGGAACCGGCTGCGCACCGATATGCATCAGCCGCCACTGATCCAGCTGATAGTCCGACAGTTTCAGTTCGCCGCTGTCCAGCGCGGTCAGAATATCCTGAGCCCACGGCACCAGCAGCCAGACGATCGTGCAGTGTTCCCGGCTTGCGGCTTCAAGGATGGTCCTGGGTTTCGTACCCTTCAGGATCACCGCTTTGCTGCCGGAGATCAGGCTGCCGAACCAATGCATCTTCGCGCCGGTGTGATACAGCGGCGGAATCAGCAGGAAGCAGTCGTCCTTTTTCTGTCCGTGGTGTTCCTGTTCCACCCGGGCGGAATGGATCAGGCTCCTGTGCTTGTGCAGGATCGCCTTCGGGAACCCCGTCGTACCGGAAGAGAAGTAGATCGCCGCGTCGTCGTCCTCGGTCAGCGTGCAAAGCGGGAAGGTGCTGGAGCATTCGTTGATCAGTTCCGTAAGATCGTCCGCAAATCCCGGGCATCCGGCTCCTTCAAACACCAGATCCACCTGCGGAATCCGATCGACGATTTCCTCAACACGCCCGATGAACTCAGGCCCGAAGATCAGCATATTGCTTTCCGAAAGTTTCAGGCAGTATTCAATCTCACTGGCGGAGTAGCGGAAGTTCATGGGAACCGCCAGCGCGCCGGTCTTGAGGATACCGAAATAGATCGGAAGCCAGTCGATGCAGTTCATCAGCAGGATGGCAACCTTCTTGCCCTTGCCGATATTATAGCTTTTCAGCATGTTGGCCACACGGTTGGCTTTCTCGTCAAAAACCGCCCAGGTGATTTCCCGGCGGTAGTGCTTTTTCTTCGTACTCGGTTCCACCAGTTCAAAGTCGTGCCAGGTCACCCTGCGGGTTTCCGGCTGATCGGGATTGATTTCCACCAGGGCCGTATCGTTCGGCCATTCGCGGGCGTTTCTTTCCAGCAGTTCGATAATCGTCATTCGCTTTTTTCTTTCCTTTCAGGGAACAATGTCGTCCCCGGCGGAAGCAAAGGGTTTCCGTCCGGGCTGATCTTTATAAACTATACAGAGAATGGGCTGCAAAGTCAATCAAAGTCCATCAAAAGAACAGGATCCTGGATACCGTCCGCCCATGCAGGCCGGGAAATCAGTAAGATCTTTTCCCCCGTCACGGGGTGTTGAAACGCCAGCACAGCGCTGTGCAGTGCGAACCGTCCCGGCAATTCCTCCGGCTGCTCCGTGCCGTAAAGGAAGTCTCCCCGAACCGGGCAGCCGATGGCGCTCAGATGCACCCGGATCTGATGGGTTCGCCCCGTCTCCAGTTCCAGCAGGATCAGTGCCTTCCCGTCTTTTTCCCCCAGTACCCGGTATCGGGTCTGGGATGGCTTCCCTTCCGGATGGATCTCCCGTTTCACGGTAGCCCCCGGAGCCTTTGCGATCGGCAGATCGATCATTCCCAGCCGTTTTTCGGGGATTCCGTCCGTCAGGGCAAGATAACGTCTTCGAAATCCGGGCGTGTGAAGCTGCCGCTGCATCAGGTGCTGGGCGTACGGTGTCTTTGCGATCATCATCAGCCCGCTGGTACCCTTATCAAGCCGGTTCACCGGGCGGTAAACAAAATCCTCCGGACACCCGAAATAGGTATAAACCGCGTTTTCAAGGCTGTCGTCCGGATGGTTCCGGCTGCTCTGGCTGGCCAGCGGCGCCGGCTTCACAACCGCCATCAGGTGTTCATCCTCCCAGGGAATCTCCAGGGGCAGGTCAAACTGGCGGGGACGGTACGCCGGCGTATCACTCGCCCATTCGATACATACCCTGTCCCCCGCCTGTACCTTCGCGTCCGTAAACACGTTCTCCCCGTTCAGCCACAGGCGGCCGTTCCACTTGGCGCTCTTCATGGCGGTATAGCTGACGCCCATGCTGCGCCGCAGAATGTCCCGCACCCGCCGGCCGGTCTCCTCCGCCTTCACGGTATATTCCATGCTGCTTTCCTTTATATTTGGCACCTCGGCAATCTTCACGCCAACTCGCGTAATTGCGGCGTGTTCCATGCCGTTCTTTTTTACAGCTCCGCGGCGATCTTCGCGCCGAGTCTCGCGTTGTTGTAAACAAGCTGAATGTTAGCCTTGAGGGAGTCTCCGCCGGTCAGTTTCTGAATCTTGTCCAGCAGGTAGGGCGTGGTTTGTTTGCCGTGAATGCCAAGGCGGTTGCATTCCTCGATGGCCTCGTTGATGTTCCGGTTGATGTATTCCGGATCCATGGAATACTCCTCCGGAATGGGATTGGTCACCAGCATGCCGCCCCGCAGGCCGCAATGCAGTTTCACGCGGAAAGCGTCTGCGATTTCCTTCGGGGTGTCCATGCGGTAATCCACCTTGAACCCGGAACTCCGTGTGTAGAAGGCAGGCAGCTCCTCTGTGCCGTATCCGATCACGGGAACGCCGCGGGTCTCCAGGTATTCCAGCGTCAGTCCGAGATCCAGGATGCTCTTCGCTCCGGCGCATACCACCAGCACCGGCGTCTCCGCCAGTTCCTCCAGATCCGCGGAAATATCCATCGTGGTTTCCGCACCCCGGTGAACGCCGCCGATGCCGCCGGTGGCAAATACCTTGATTCCCGCCATGGCGGCGCCGATCATGGTCGTTGTCACGGTCGTTGCGCCGTCTTCGCCTCTCGAGAGCAGTACCGGCAGGTCCCGACGGCTGGCTTTGGTCACAGCGAGGCCTTTTTTCCCCAGGTATTCAATCTGCGCCGGCGTACAGCCGACCGTCAGTTTCCCCTGCAGAATGGCGATCGTCGCCGGAATCGCGCCGTTCTCCCGAATGATTTTCTCAACGTTCAGCGCGGTCTCCACGTTCTGCGGATACGGCATCCCGTGGGAAATAATCGTGGATTCCAGGGCCACCACCGGCTGCCGGTTGATCAGCGCCTCCTTCACCTCTGGGTTTACGGAAAGGTACTTTTTCAGGGAATGCATCGTTGTTTTCCTCCTTTTGTGTTTTCTGATCTATACGCTCTGTCCATGTTATTCAGCTCGCACCATCGTGTCATTCTGCCTGTACCATCATGTCATTCTGAGCAAAGCGAAGATTCTTCTCATTGTGCCATATTCAGTTTCATCTCAATCGCTTCCGCCGTCATTTTCGGACTCACAGGCGCCGGATCCTCCGCGCAGATCGCCGCGGCGGCAAGTCCCCGCCTTGCGCAGTCCATCGTTCCCAGCCCCCGCAGACATGCATCCGCGGCAGCAGCCACAAAAGCGTCCCCGCAGCCGGAGGTATTGATAATAGATCCGGGGACACAGGGAAGCAGTGCGCCCTCCTTTCCGTCGTCCGCCCATACGCCCTTGCCTCCGAGAGACAGGAAAACCTTTGAAACGCCCAAAGCGCGAAGCGCATCTGCCAGCATGGTCAGCGAGCCTGCGCCTCCGCCCGACAGCCCGGTCAGAATCTCCGCTTCCTGAAGATTGGGTTTCAGGAATGTCAGCCGGCGCAGAAGCGGCTTCAGCCTGGAAGCTTTCGCCGCGGAAACGGGATCAGCCGCAATGGGAATGGTGATGTTCTCGGCAATCCACGCCAGCGTTTCCTCCGGCAGGTTGGCGTCAGCAATCAGGAAGCTTCCCCTGTTCAGTTTCGCCAGGATCGGTTCCAGTCTGTCCGGCGTCAGCTGTTCGCAGATGGCCATGTCGGAAACGGCTGCGTGCAGATCCCCGTTCTGCTCGTTCAGGCACAGATAAGTGGAGGTGCGCCCCAGCGGATCGGTAATAGCCATGGACAGGTCGATCCCAACGTTCCTGCAGCGTTCCCGGATCGCTCCGGCATAAGCATCGTCGCCCAGCACGGTGATCAGGGAAACCCGTCTGCCGAGACGGCTCAGGTTTTCCGCGATATTCCGGCCGACGCCGCCCGGTGACAGCGTCACCCGGCCGGGGTTGGAATCTCCGCACCGCAGTTCCGCCGCCGGCGTACCTGCGATATCCATGTTCACGCCGCCGATCACGTAGACCGGCGCGCCGGTGGCAAGCTCTGTCCGGAAAACCGGCGCCTGATTCATCCTCATGGATGGCATCACAATATGGTCAAGGCTCACGTGTGTCTCCTCTCCGGAGTCCGCAGCCGGTTCTTCGCCGGCAGTCCCCGCTGCATCCCTGTTTGAGCGCCCCTTTTTCGGGTGCCCGGCCGTCCCTCTGTCGGTTATTCTCTCTTCCATATCCAGGAATAACAATATCACTTTCCGCCTCTGTCATCAAGTATTATCCCGCAGCAACTTTCTTCAGGCAGCTTTCGCCTCGCTCGCAATGGCAGAACCGATAATCATCACCGCCCCGATCACTCCGGATACACTCAGCGGTTCCCTCAGCAGCAGCGCGGAAAACAACAGCGCAGAAACCGGATCAGTATAGCTGAAGATGGCAATGGATTGTGCTCTCATCCCGTCAATGCTTCCGAAATAGAGCACATAGGCAATTCCCGTGTGAACCAGGCCGATCACAGCCAGAATGCCGATGCTGCCGGCGTCGAGACGGATGCCGTCAAAGCCTCCGGTCGCCAGCAGGTAAGGGATCATCGCTATCCCTGCCGACAGCAGCTGAATAATTGTTTTCTGATAGGCGTCGATCCCCTCGATCCTTTTGTTCATAATCACAACGACGGAATAGCAGACAGCAGCCCCAAGGCCGAGAAAAATGCCCTTCGGATCGCCGGTTTGCGCATTGCCGCCGTCCGCCACGCCGGAGATCAGGACCATTCCCGCAATAGCGATGAGCGCGCAAACGGCTTTCCTTCCCGTCAGTTTCTCCTCAAAGATCATCGGTGATACCAGCATGACAATGGTTGGCTGCATGTAATAGCACAGTGTTGCTACGGCCACGGTCGTATAATTGTATGCTTCAAACAGCAAAATCCAGTTGATCCCCATCACAGCTCCGGAAAAGATCAGCTGCAGGAGAATGCGCCCCGGCAGTTTTTTCGCTGCGGTTCTCCGCCTGACAATGGAGTATGCGAGAATAAACAGTCCTCCGAAAATTCCGCGAACACAGGCAATAAACGCAGAGGGCAGCAGCAGATTTTTCCGGAAAATCCCGATCGTTCCGAAGATCAGCATGGAAGAGATAAACATCATCAGCGATTTCGGATTGTTCGTCTTTGTGCCCGGTGTCCTGTTCACGGAATCGCTCTCCTCGTCGCTTGATATTCCTCGAAATACGCCGCATCAAATCATAGCACGAACGGATTGAAAATGCGAGCTTATTCTGTTTTTGGGGAGATGTTCTGAAAGATTCTCTTGACGCTTTCGCAAAGACATGATAAACTAATCGAGCTGGTTGAGTCTGGAGCGATGGCCGAGCGGTTGAAGGCGCTGGTCTTGAAAACCAGTGATACCGAAAGGTACCGGGGGTTCGAATCCCTCTCGCTCCGCCAGCCTTGACATGGAGAAGTACCCAAGTGGCCGAAGGGGCTCCCCTGCTAAGGGAGTAGTGTCAGTGATGGCAGCCCGGGTTCAAATCCCGGCTTCTCCGCCAGATAAAACTGCCCTGTGAGTATCTGCTCACAGGGCTTCTTTTTGTTCCTGTAATGTTCAGTTGAAAAGTGCCCGGATGTCCTGTTCGCTCAGTGCGGTAATGGC
>Ga0265298_10009977_pt1 | contig 11268 bp, 7 predicted proteins | sample AusTroGonzalo_MG_3_FD_193486 | JGI IMG/M metagenome (GOLD analysis project Ga0265298, IMG submission 193486) | Bovine rumen microbial communities from tropical cattle in Woodstock, Queensland, Australia - Gonzalo_01 | ecosystem: Host-associated > Mammals > Digestive system > Stomach > Rumen ...
CGGGGGCTGGACGTCTCTTTCGACGGGAGCAAATATGAAAAGCTGGACGAATAAACTTCTATTGTCGGTTTTCGCGCTTTGCTTCGCGGCTTCGCTCCGGGCGGACGACGCTTTGGCGCCCGCCAACAATTTCGAGGAGGAGACGATCGAGGACGAGCCCATCGTTTCCGGGGTGGGCACCTATTGGTACAATTCCTGGCTGGGCGAACTCGCGGAACATACCGACACCGACGATATCTTGACCAGCACGGACGGCAGGCGCTCCGACAAGTTCGACTGGGACGTCCCCAACACCTACCGCTTCACGGTCAATTCTGGCAAGGCGGTGATCTTCCGCACCATCCTCCCGAACAAGGAGGTTGAAGGTTCCGGCTACCGGATGCAGAGTCTGGAGATCAAGGATGACGATGTGGTGTATCTGGACGCGCTCGTCAAATTTCGGCGCTCGCCCGCGCCCGACCCCGGCGAAGACAAGCTGATCCTTTGGGCCAACAAGAGCGGCGAACTTTGCGTGACGGCGGGCTACTACGCCAAATCTTTCGCCGGTTCGGGGGTGGTGGCCACGAATTACGTGGCCGTGACCAACGGCAATATGGCGGTGACGGTGGATGACGGCTCGTGGCATCGTGTGGTCGTCGAGTTTTTCCGTCCCTTGAAGCTCGATTACTACAACTCCGGTTTCGTGATCTATTTCGACGGCGCGCCGCTGGCGGTCGATCCGGCGGCGAGCATCGTAAGCGAGGAACTGTCGGCCTCGCTCCAGAGTTTGCTGACCGACGAGGGGCGGCGTCAATACGAGGCGAGAACGCTGTTCCCCACGCTACGCGTAGATCTGGAGACGCAGAAGTTGACGGGTCTCGGGATGAGCGGCACCGGCGGCGGCGTGGACGAGATCGTGGTTTCCACCAATGAAACGCCCAATGTGGTCGGCAATTACAAGGCGCCGTACCGCTATTTCCTGCTGTCGTGGGATCCGGGCATCGATTCGTTCACCTGGCAGATAGATAGCGGAATGCCGACGGACGTAGCCCCGGGCGGCAAGCGCGGCGAAACGGCGATCGCCGTGCCGGTGGCCGCGTCCGGCACCTGCAAGGTGGCGATCGGCGATATCAAGTATGCGAGTGACGAATATACCGGGGTGAATCTCTCGACGACGGATAGCGCAAGTGAGGTTAGCTGTGACAACGACAACGACAGCTTTACGGTTCCCCAAGCTACCGGCTACGACTTGCTGCACGGCAAACTGGAGCCGGTCAACTCCAGCACCAAGATGTGCCAGCTCACCTACACCGAGGGCGACACTCCCCAGACCCAGTATTTCGATTCCATCCAGGCCGCGATCGACACGCTGTTGCCGCTTGAGGTCACAGACGCCAAGATCCAGCTGCTGCGCAGCCAAGAAGAAAACGTGGTGGTGACCAACGTGGCCTTTACGCTCGATCTGTCGGGCCGCACTTTGACGGGGCCCGGCGAGGATATACCCACCATCAAAGTCGGCCAGGACGGCTACCTTACGGTTAAAGATTCGGGCACTGGCGGCACGGTTGCCGCCTACGATACCGATATGCCCGCCCTGAGCCGCAACAGCAACGCCCAGAATGTAACCTTGGAGGGCGGCCGGTACCTTAATCCGGTTTCCAACCGTCGCGAGGCGGGTCAGGAGAGCAACTTGATTTTCGCCGGCGGCAAGTATTACGCCAATGGCGGCGAAGGCGGTTTTGAGATGTATAGCGGCGAATACCGCGAGGGGTATGCGGGCGAATGGATAGGAGCGGACCATTGCTGGTCGGTGCATGAGGTCGCCACCTTGTCGGCGGCGCCGCAACTGAGCGCGACGGCCGCGTTGCTGGGCATGTCCGGTACCGACGCGGACAAGATGCTGGTGTCGGGGTCCATGCCGGAGATCGTCATTACCGACATCGTCTCCACCATCGAGAACGAACAGACGGTAGTCACCTGCCTTATTGCGGTTACGATCGATAACGAGCCGGTGGAGAGCGTCAGTCTCGCCGACTTCGTCCGGGTCAGCAAGGATCTGGAGTCGTGGACGATGCCGGAAACGATCGTCTACACCGAAACGGAAGACCCCGGCGTCTGGCAGGTGAAGATCACGCTGTCCGATGCCGACGAATACTTCATCTGCATCTCGGACAAATAAAAAATTTCATTTTCCCTATTGCCAAACGACCCCAAAATATGATATAATATACACAGTATCTCAAAGCAAAGGAGTAAACATCATGGCTGGAAAGCTAGAAGATCGCGTAAAAGACATCATCGTCGAGCAGCTGGGCGTCAATGCCGAGCAGGTGACTGCGGAGGCGTCGTTCATCGACGATCTGGGTGCCGACTCGCTGGACTCCGTCGAACTCATCATGGCGTTCGAGGAAGAGTTTGGTGCCGCCATCCCCGAAGAGGATGCCGAGAAGCTTACGACCGTCGGCAAGGTGGTCGAGTATCTCAGGTCCAAGGGCTACGGCGACGACGGCAGCGCCCCCGCGAAGTAAATTCCATTTACCTTTGCAGGGATAACATAACCGGGCGGTGGTGGCCTCGATGCTACCCTGCCCGTCTTTACTTTTGGTATGGCTGGAAATCTGGATAAAGTGCGGAATATCGGCATCGTGGCGCATATCGATGCCGGCAAGACCACGACCACCGAGCGCATCCTGTTCTACACGGGCAAGATCCACAAGCACGGCGACGTGCACGACGGCAACACCACCACCGACTTCATGGTGCAGGAGCGCGAACGCGGCATCACCATCCAGAGCGCGGCCATTTCGTGCGAGTGGGCCGGACACGGCATCAACATCATCGACACGCCCGGCCATGTGGACTTCACGATGGAGGTGGAGCGGTCGCTCAGGGTGCTGGACGGGGCGGTGTGCGTGTTTTGCGCGGTAGGCGGCGTTCAGCCGCAGTCGGAGACGGTTTGGCGACAGGCCGACCGCTACAACGTGCCGCGGCTGGCGTTCGTGAACAAAATGGACCGGATGGGCGCGGACTTCCAAAAGGTGACGGAAGAGCTGCGCACGAAGCTGAAGGCGTGCGCGTGCCCGGTGGAGATCCCGATCGGCAGGGAAGAGGGCTTCAAGGGCGTGGTGGACCTGATCGCCATGAAGGGGATCGTCTACGACGAAGCGTCGGAAGGCAAGAATTTCACGGTGGGGGAGATCCCCGCCGAACTGAAGGACGAGGCGGAGTTCGCCCGGGCGGAGCTGGTGGAGAAGGTGGCCGACCTGGACGAAGGCGTGATGGAGGCGTTCCTCGAAAAGGGCGATCTGAGCGCCGAAGAGCTGATCCCGGCCATCCGGAGGCAGACGGTGGCGGGGCGGATGGTGCCGGTATTGTGCGGCACGAGTCTCCGCGACAAGGGCGTGCAGCCGCTGCTGGACGCCATCGTGCGCTATCTGCCTTCGCCCAGCGACCGTCCGCCGGTGGAGGCGACGGATCTGAAGAGCGGCGAAAAAGTGGCGAGGAAGCAGGAGGACTCGGAGCTCTTGACGGCGCTCGTCTTCAAGATCGCCACCGATCCTTACGTGGGGCGGCTCTTTTTCGTGCGGGTGTACGGGGGAGTCCTCAAGAAGGGCGCCAACGCCTACAATCCGAGGACGAAGAAGCGCGAGCGCATCATGAAGATCGTGCGGCTGTTCGCGGACGACCAGATCGAGGTGGACCAGCTCAAGGCGGGCGACATCGGCGCGGTGGTGGGACTCAAGGACTGCACCACTGGCGACACGCTCTGCGCCGAAATGAAGCCGTGCTACCTGGAGCGCATCCAGGCGCCGCAGCCGGTGATGTTCATGGCGATCGAGCCCAAGAGTTCGGCCGACAAGGACAAGCTCGTGGAGTCCATGAAGGCGCTGGCGGCGGAAGATCCCACCTGCCAGGTGCGCGAGGACGAGGAGACGGGCCAGACGATCCTGTCGGGCATGGGCGAACTGCATCTCGAGATTCTGGTGGACCGGCTCAAGCGCGAGTTCAAGTGCATGGCCAACACCGGCAAGCCCATGGTGTCCTATCTGGAGACGGTAACCGCGCCGGCCACCGAAAGCTTCATGTTCGACCGCGAACTTGGCGGCAAGCGCCACGCGGTGGAGTTGACGCTGGAAGTGAAGCCGCTGGAGCGCGGGGCGGGCGTCAAGGTGGAGCTCGCGCGGGAGTTCCGCAACTCGCTCCCCGACGCCAAGCTGGAGGACGTGGTGCGGCAGGGGCTCGAAGACGGCATCGCCACCGGAGTCTTGGCGCGCTATCCGATGACGGACCTGCAGGTTACGGCCGTCCGGGCGACGATCGTGGACCCGGAAGTGTCCGACGAGGTGGCGTTCCGGAGCGCGGCGATGATGGGGTTCCGCGAGGCGGCCCTCAAGGCGAAGCCGGAGTTCCTGGAGCCGATCATGAAGTTGGAGATCACCACGCCGCCGGAATCGGTGGGCGAGGTGCTGGGCGATCTGAACGCGCGGCGCGGCACGGTGCTCAACATGGATATGCGCGGCGATCTGCAGATCGTGAGCGCGCGGGTGCCGATGGCGCAGATGTTCGGGTATTCCACGGCCATCCGCAGTCTCACCAAGGGACGCGCCGGATATTCGATGGAGCCGGACCAGTTCGAGCTTACGCCGAAGAACGTAAAAGAGGAGATCATGAGCCGATGAAAAAGATGAATATGGTGATTGCCCAGTCGGGGGGGCCTTCGATGGTGATCAACGAGTCGCTCGTGGGGGCGGTGCTGGAGGCGAAGAAGAGCGCCCGGATCGGGAAGATCCTGGGGGCGCGGCACGGCATCCTGGGCATCCTGGGCGGCGACTACATCGACCTCAGGAAGGTGACGGAGAAAAAGCTCCTCAAGATCGCGGAGACTCCCTCTTCGGCGCTGGGGAGCTGCCGCAAGAAGCCGACCGCGGACGACTGCAAGGCCATCTTCGAAGCGTTCCGCAAGCTCGACGTGGGGTATTTCTTCTACATCGGCGGCAACGACAGCGCCGATGCGGCGCGGATCGTGGCGGAGGAGGCGGAGCAGGCGGACTATCCGCTCGTAGTCTACCACATCCCCAAGACGATCGACAATGATCTTCGAAGCTGCGACCACACGCCGGGCTTCGGGTCGGCCGCGCGGTTTGTGGCGAGCGCCATCAAGGGGGACGATCTGGACAACCGCGCCTTGGGGGGCGTGAAGATAGATATCATCATGGGGCGCGACGCCGGCTTCCTGACGGCGGCCTCGGCGCTCGCGAGAGTGCGCGAGGACGACGGCCCCCACCTCATCTATCTCCCCGAGGTGCCGTTCAGCGAAGAGAAGTTCGTGAAGGACGTGAAGGCCGCGATGAAGAAGTTCGGCCGGTGCGTGTGCGCGGTGAGCGAAGGCATCCGCGGCAAGGACGGGGTGCCGATCGGCGCCAAGCTCGGAAGCGGCGAAACCGATTCGCACGGGAACGTGCAGATGTCGGGCACGGGGGCGCTGGGCGACGCGCTCGCGAAGGTTTTGAAGGAGAAGGCCGAAGTGAAGCGCGTAAGGGCGGATACGTTCGGCTACCTGCAGCGGTCCTTCCCCGGCGTGGCCTCGAAGGTGGACCAGGCGGAGGCGATGGCGGCCGGACGCGCGGCGGTGAAGGCGGCGCTTGCTGGCGAGCTCAAGAAAGGGACGATCGCCATCGTGCGCGAAGCGGGCAAAAAATACCGGGTGGCGTTCGCCCCGGTGCCGATCCGGAACGCGGCCAAGTATACGCGCAGCGTACCCAAGGAATACATCGCCCGGAACGGACACGATGTGACGGCGGCGTTCCTCGAGTACGCGAGGCCCATCGTGGGTCCGCTCCCGGAGTGCGAAACTTTCTGATCAGGCCATGACCTCGATCGTTCTCGGCATCTTCCTGGCGATGTTCTTCCGCCCGTACTACGAGCGGTGGCACCGGCTCGTCAAGAACCCCACGTTGGCGGCGGTGCTGATGATGGCATCGGTGCTGGTGCCGATGGGGCTGTTGGCATGGTACGGCGGCGCCAAGCTGTCGGCGGAGCTGACGAGCCTCGGGAGCCTCGGGCCGAAGATCGTGGCCAAGTACCAGGAGTGGACGAGCGAATTCCTGCCCGACGTGAACATCGCCGACTACTACGACGAAATCCGCAAGCAGGTGATGGGCGTGGGGAAGGGCGTGATGTCGGTCGTGGAAGGGGTGCTCACCTGGCTCCTCGCGTTGGTGTTCACGGGCTATTTCGTGACGCGGCCGGACGTGCGCGGCGAGGATTGCGTAAAAGAGATGCCGTTCCTCAAAGACGACACCAAGCGTTTCGTGGCGGCGCAGATCAACGCGTTCTTCGACATCATGATCAGCTTCTTCCAGCGGCAGACGAAAATCTGCCTCCTGGAGGGCTGTCTGTACGGGGCCGGCTTCTGGCTGGTGGGGCTTCCGTACGGTTTCATCATCGGATTTGCGCTCGGAACGCTCAACCTCTGTCCCTTTTTGGGTTCGGTTGTCTGCATGCCGGTGGCGCTGCCGCTCGCGTACTTCTTCGGCGGATCGTGGGTGCGGCTATTGATGGTGCTGGGCGTGTGGGCGGCGGGTCTCCTCCTTGACGGCTACGTGATCACGCCCAGGATCCAGGGGAACAAGACGGGGCTCGGATACATGGGGGTCATATTTTCCTTCCTCTTTTGGGGGAGCGTGTTCCATTCGATGCTGGGGCTGTTGTTGGCGATTCCGCTCTCGGCGTTCTGCGTGGTGCTGTGGCGGGCGATCAAGGTGAAATATCTGAGGCCGGTGGTGTAGGATGTTCGAGGGAACCGTATTCGGCAATCTGAAGCAGGAGCTGCAGCGGGCGATCAAGGATGCCGGCTACGAAACGCCCACGCCCATCCAGGCCGAGGCCATGCCGCACGTGCTGGCGGGGCGCGATCTGCTGGGGTGCGCGCAGACGGGAACCGGCAAGACGGCGGCTTTCATGCTGCCCATCCTCAACCATCTTCTATTGAACCGCAAGCCGCGCCATATCGGACATCCGCGCGCGCTCGTCCTTTCGCCCACGCGGGAGCTGGCGGCGCAGACGGCGGAGAACGTGAGGACGTATTCCAAATACACGAATCTGCCGTTCGCCTGCGTGTTCGGCGGCGTGAGCCAGTTCGGCCAGGTGAAAGACATCCGGAAGGGCGCGGAGACGATCGTGGCGTGCCCCGGGCGGCTCATCGATCTCATGACGCAGGGGATAATCTATCTCGACCAGGTGGAGATTTTCGTGCTGGACGAGGCGGACCGGATGCTGGACATGGGATTTTTCCCGGACATCCGCCGGATCGTAGGCAAACTCCCCCGGAATCGCCAGAGTCTGTTCTTTTCGGCCACGCTGTCGGACGAGATCCGCAAGCTGGCGGGCGAACTCGTCCGGAATCCGGTGTCGGTGAACATCGCGCCGGAAGCGCCCACGGTCGAGAAGATCCGGCAGCGGGCGATGATGGTGGAGAAAGGCGACAAGGATGCGCTCCTCATGCATCTGTTGGAACAGCATCCGGAGTGGAACAAGGTGATCGTGTTCACCAAGATGCGCCACGGGGCGGACCGGATCAACAAAAAGCTGATGCGGAAGAAGGAAGCGTCGGCCGTGATCCATTCCGACAAGACGCAGGCGCAAAGGACGCGGGCGCTCAAGGGCTTCCGCGAAGGGAGCGTGAGGGTGCTGGTGGCCACCGACATCGCCTCCAGAGGGATCGACGTGCCGGAGGTGAGCGCGGTCATCAACATGGAATTGCCGCTCGAGACGGAGAGCTACGTGCACCGGATCGGGCGGACGGCGCGGGCCGGCGAAGACGGCGTGGCGATAAGTTTCGTTGCGGCGGCGGAAAGGCCGCAGCTTAAGGCGGTGGAGCGGTTCATCAAGAAGACCATCCCGGTGGACGGCGACCATCCGTTCTTGGCCGGAGAGAAGCGCGAGGAGCATGTTCCGGAATGGGTACATCCCGCCAACCGGAACCGGAACAACCGGAAACGGCAGAAGCGCGTGTCCTTCCAGGGGCGTCGCCAGCCGGATTTCGGACAGAAGACGAGGGACCGAAATGGATAACGAGTGGCTCAAGAAACATGCCGAACTGGTGCGCAAGGCCGACTGGATCGATCCGGCGCTCTATCAGCGCTACGGGGTGAAGCGGGGGCTTCGCAACCAGGACGGCACGGGCGTGCTGGTGGGGCTTACGACCATCGGCAACGTGCACGGCTACGTGGTGAGCGAAGGCGAAAAGCAGGCGATTCCGGGGCAGCTCTTCTATCGCGGGATCGACGTGGCCGACATGGTGGCGGCTAAAGCGCGGGAGCGCCGCTTCGGCTACGAGGAGGCGGCGTATCTCCTGATGTTCGGCGAACTGCCCACCAAGGACCAGCTGGCCGACTGGAATAAACGGCTCGGTTCGCACCGCCGGCTGTCGGAGGATTTCAAGGAGAACGCGCTTTTCTCCAATCCCTCCAAGGATATCATGAACGCCCTCGCGCGGGCGGTGCTCTTCGGGTATGCGTTCGAGGACGAGGAGCCGTCGAACAGTCCCGACGATCTGTCGATCGAACATTGCCTTTACCAGTCGGTGGATCTCATCGCGGCGTTTCCGACGATCGCCGCCTACGCCTACCAGGCCAAGGCGCACTACCACCGGGGACAGTCGCTCATCATCCGCAATCCGGATCCGGAGAAGTCCACGGCGGAGAATTTCCTCATCATGCTCCGGGAGGACGGCAAGTACACCAAGCTCGAGGCCGACACGCTCGATCTCGCGCTCATCCTCCACGCCGAACACGGCGGCGGCAACAACTCCAGCTTCACCACGCACGTGGTAACCTCGTCCTACACCGATATCTACTCCAGCGTGGCGGCGTCGATCCTGTCGCTCAAAGGTTCGCGCCACGGCGGCGCCAACCTCCGGGTGATGCGCCAGATGGACGAAATCAAGCGCGAGGTGCCGGACTGGACGAAAGAGTCGCAGGTGGCGGACTATCTCGCCAAGATCACCGACCGCAAGGCGGGCGACGGCACGGGACTCGTGTACGGGCTCGGACACGCCGTCTATACCATCAGCGATCCGCGCGCGCAGATGCTGAAGCGCAAGGCGCGGGAGCTGGCGAAGTCGAAAGGCCGGACGGACGAGATGAGACTCTTCGAGATGATCGAGGAGCTGGGGCCGGACGTTATCCGCTCGCGCCATCCCAAGGCGACGGAGGTTTGCGCCAACGTGGACCTCTATTCCGGATTCGTCTACGACATGCTGGGGATCCCCAAAGACCTGTACACGCCGCTTTTTGCGGTGGCGCGCTGCGTAAGCTGGTGCGCGCACCGCATGGAGGAACTCATCAACCGGGGGCCCATCATCCGTCCGGCGTACAAGCCGATCATCAGACCGAGGGACTATGTCAAACTTCAGAACCGTTGAAGGCGGGGTGGCTTCCGCGAAAGGTTTCCGGGCGGCGGGAGTGCCGGTCGGCATCAAATATTCCGGCCGCAACGACGTGGCGCTGGTGGTGGCGGACGAACCGTGCGCGTTCGCCGGAGTGTTCACCACCAACAAAGTGGCGGCGGCGCCGGTAGTGTACGACCGCACGGTCGCGAAGCGCGGCCGGGCGCAGGCGATCCTGGCCAATTCCGGCTGCGCCAACGCCTGTACCGGGCGTCAGGGCGAACTGGACGTAATTAAGAGCGTCAAGGCGGTGGCGGCCAAATTGGGGATCAAAGGCGAGGACGTGCTGGTGGCGTCCACCGGCGTGATCGGCCGGCCGCTCCCGATGGACCGGCTATCGAAGGGGATCGAGCTCGCGGCGGCAGCGCTGGCGGCGGGCGAGGAAGCGGGGATCGCGGCGGCCAAGGCGATCATGACCACCGACACCCGGATGAAGCAGGCGTGCGTGCGGACGACGATCGGCGGCAAGACGGTTACGGTGGGCGGCATGGCCAAGGGGTCGGGGATGATCGAACCCAACATGGCCACGATGCTCGGCTTCATCACCACCGACGCCGCCATCGGCCGGACGATGCTCCGCAGGGCGCTTTTGAAGGCATTGGCGCGCAGTTTCAACCGGGTGGTGGTGGACGGCGACGAATCCACCAACGATTCGCTGTTCGTCATGGCGTCGGGCCGGGCAGGCAACGCCAAGATCGTCCGTCCGGGCGCGGAGCTCGATCGCTTTACGGAGGCGCTGACCGCGGTGGCGGTGTCGCTCGCGAAACAGATGGCGGCCGACGGCGAAGGCGCCACCAAATTCGTGACGGTGAACGTGCGCGGCGCGAAGAGCGAGCGGGATGCGGAAAAGGCGGCGCGCGCCGTAGCCAAGAGTCCGCTCGCGAAAACCGCCTGGTTCGGCAAGGATCCCAATTGGGGCCGGGTGCTGGCGGCGGTGGGCTATTCCGGCGCGGCGGTGGAGGAGCGCAAGACCGAAATCTTCTACGACAAAGTCTGGGCGTTCAAGCGCGGCCGGGTGGCGGATGCGGGGCAGCTCAAGAAACTGGCGGCCGTGTTGGCCAAGCCGGAGTTTTCGGTTTCGGTGGATCTCCATCTGGGCGAGGGCGCGGCCACCATCTACACTTGCGATTTTTCGTTGGACTATGTCCATATCAACGCTGATTACACAACCTGAAAGATGAAAACGAGAACAATAGCGGCAATGCTGTCGATGGCGGCTTTATGCGCCAACGCGGAACTGGTGGTGGACGTGACCGGCACCGGCGCGGAGAAGATATCCATCGCGGTGGAGGTGGGGAGCGGCGCCTATGCGCAGACCCTGAAGCGGAACCTGGAGCTGTCGGGGGTGTTCGCGGTGCAGGCGAACGGAGCCGTCAAGGTGTCCGGCACGCCCGGCGTGAGCGTCCAGGCGACGGGCCGGGGCAAGACGGTCACGCAGGGGGCCGCCGGAATCACGGACGACAAGTCCGCCCGGATGGCGGCGCGCGCCTTTTCCGACAAGCTGGTGGAAACCTACGCCAACCAGAAGGGCTTCGCCCTCGACAAGATCTGTTTCATCAACCGCAAGGGTAGCGACAACGCCGACGTGTGCGTGTGCTATCCCGACGGGCAGGACGTGAGGCAGGTCACCGGCGACAGCAAGGCGGCGGTGGGCCCGAGATGGAAAAACGGCGACACCATCTTCTACACCGGCTACCGCACCGGCGGTCCGGCCATATGGGAGGTCAACACCGCCACCGGCGAGCGCAAACTGGTGTGGAACTTCAAGGGACTCACCACCGGCGCCACGATGTCGCCCGACGGCACCAAGGTGGCGCTGGTTTCGTCCATGCGCGGCAATC
>Ga0265298_10009979_pt1 | contig 11268 bp, 11 predicted proteins | sample AusTroGonzalo_MG_3_FD_193486 | JGI IMG/M metagenome (GOLD analysis project Ga0265298, IMG submission 193486) | Bovine rumen microbial communities from tropical cattle in Woodstock, Queensland, Australia - Gonzalo_01 | ecosystem: Host-associated > Mammals > Digestive system > Stomach > Rumen ...
GATGACATTTTCATCTGAAATTTTTACCTTTGCACCCCGAAATGATCGAGCATAAACAAAAGACATGAGAAGCGAAATCGGCTCAAAATTATGCTTCAAAACGTATTTTTTAGCTCAAAATGAGCCGATAATTGGAAAATATTACGTATTTTTGAACCGAAAGTGCTTAGTTTTGGCAAACCGGCAAACCATTTGGAAAATTGAAAATAAAAAGAATCCCTAGCCTGCATGGTGGCAGGTCAGGGATTTTTTGTTTTGATGGGACGGCCTTTGCTATGACATCTCCATATTGCTCAGAAGACGCAGGCCCAACCAAACTTACGGACTAACTCCTGAAGGAGATTACGATCGCGCATGGGAATGGTAATGGAAACAGTCTCGCGCTGATTGTCACGCTCAGTAATATTGGCTGTGTCGAGGTCGTACTGCGTCTGCATGTTCATCCAGATGTCAGCAGAAATGCCAAGGGCTTTCTCTAAAGCTACAGCAACACTGAGCGACACGCTACGCTTGCCATTGATGGTCTCGCTGAGCACAGAAGGCTTGATGCCTGTCTCTGCTGCCAACTGCTTCTGGGTCATGCCACGTTCCTTGAGTTCGTCCTTAATCATTTCACCAGGATGTGTGGCAACGAATGGGGTTAATACTTTCTTACTCATAATGCTTCGAAATTTCAAATAACAATGCATTTACAATGATACCTGTATCATCAGGTGAACAGTTCCTCTAAAGTCGCATTTTCAAATTCAATATTCATTGTCTTATTCCATGTCTGACGGGTGCAAAGATAAGAATAATTTTGCGAATAATTATCATTTTTGCGAATTATTTTATGGTTTGATAGCAAATATTTGGCAAACCGGCAAACCGGCAAACCGGCATATCATTTGGTTTTTTAATTTTTCAATTATACAAAAATGGGGTCGTTTTGCAAAAAAATACACGCAAAAGTTTCTCGTTTCGGAAATTTTCCATATCTTTGCATCGAATAATGTGAATGGAGGATTAAGATATGAAGAATAAATTCGAGACACAGGAGAACGGCAGCTTGCTGGGGGCCACCATCCAACAGGTGAGAAAAGCCAAGAAGATGACTCAGGAAGAACTGGGTAAACGCGTTGGCCTGCCTAAAAGCAGCATCAGCAAGATTGAAAAGGGACAGACACACATCTCGTTTGAGGATGCTTCGCTACTGATGGATGCGATGGGCGAGAAAATCAGTATCCAGGTAATGGGTATGAAGGAGCCTGACGAGAAACGTGTGGAGCGTGCTCGCTTTGTGACGATTGGTGTGATGTGGTATGCCCATAGCAAGAAAATGACGTTTGCCGATGCATATCGATATCTGCTTGTGTATAAGGGTATTAACTTCCTGGAGGAAAACTATGCCTACGAGCAGACGCTGCCACGCGAGACGTTGCTGAGTGACCTTGACAAAGTGTGTAACAGAAATCGCGAGAAATTCAAGAAGGCTGTATGAGACCTGCCAAAAAATAATGTTTATGGAAGAGAGGTATTTTAAGTTTGAAGACTTGATGGCTGACCTTGTGGCCTACTTGGTGTCAGAATACGACATAGAGCCGAGGGATGCTGCAGGACTGGTGATGAACAGTCCACAGACGCAGGCACTGTACTCGTCGGACGAACCCATCACAGAACAGCGAGTGAAGGCACTGGCTGAGGACCTGATAAAAGAGGAAAGAGTGCATAGTAAAGATCTTTATGATACAGCAGATTGAAATAACCCTGAAGCCCAAACGTCGTGGCTTTCACTTGGTGACAAGCGAGATTTTGAGTCAGCTGCCGGCTCTGCCGAAGACTGGCATCATGAACGTGTTTACAAAGCATACCAGTTGCGGACTGAGCATCAACGAGAATGCTGACCCTGATGTTCGTGTGGACATGGAGACAATCTTTAATCGACTGGTGCCAGAGAACAGGCCTGAGTACGAGCATACACTGGAGGGCTCGGACGATATGCCTGCTCATGCGAAATCGACACTGAGTGGTGTCAGCATCACCATCCCCATCACCAACGGACGCCTGAACCTTGGCACTTGGCAGGGCATCTACTTCTGCGAATATCGCAACTATGGTGGGGCCAGAGATTTGGTGGTGACTATTATTGGGGAATAGAGCTGAATAGTCGCCCTACCCATATCGGCATATCGGCATATCATTTGGAAAATTGAAAAAAATCGGCTCAAAATTATGCTTCTAAACGCATTTTTTAGTTCAAAATGAGCCGATAATTGGAAAATATTACGTATTTTTGCACCGATTAAGACGTGAAGGTATGGATATATCAAGAGAAATCCTGCAGTTTCTGCACTATCATCCGCTGTCGTCTCGCGATGAGATAGTTCGTGGAACGGCATTTGAGGGTAGCGATGCTACCATGAAACGACTGCTTGCTACGGCTGTGGCAAAGGGCGATGTGGTGGTAGAAGGCAAGGCGCGTGCCACAAGGTACAGACTGTCGGACCAGGCTCACTTGCTGATGCCGCTGAATCTGGATACTTATTTTGCGCAGGATGTTGACGAGCGCGAGGTGCAGACTTCGTTTAACTTCGACTTGATACGCGAGCAGTTGCCTGCAGTGCACTTGTTTACTGACGAGGAGATGGAACGCTTAAATGCGCTGCAGGAGGAATTTCGCCAACACGTAAACGAGATGTCGGAGAACGAGTATCGTAAGGAGATGGAACGGCTGGGCATTGACCTGAGCTGGAAGTCGTCGCAGATAGAGGGCAACACTTATTCGCTGCTGGAGACAGAGCGACTGCTGCGTGAGAGCAAGACGGCCGACGGCAAGACGAAGGAGGAGGCTGTGATGCTGTTGAACCATAAGGATGCGCTGCGATTTGTGCTGGATAATCCTGACTATCTGCAGCAGTTGACGGTGAGTCATATTGAGGACATTCATCAGCTGCTGACCAAGGAACTGTCTGTGGATAGGGGTATCCGTCATCGTCGTGTGGGCATCACGGGCACCAACTATCGTCCGCTGGACAATGAGTTTCAGATTCGCGAGGCCATGCACGATACCTGCAAACTGATAAACAGCAGGGAGAATGTGTTTGAGAAGGCTCTGCTGGCGCTGGTACTCCTGTCGTATATCCAGGCTTTCTCTGACGGCAATAAACGCACGGCTCGCATCACCAGCAATGCCATCCTGATAGCCAACGGCTACTGTCCACTGAGTTTTCGTTCTGTTGATTCCATTGACTATAAGAAGGCGATGCTCATCTTCTATGAGCAGAACAATTTGTATGCTTTCAAACAGATATTCATCGAACAGTTTGACTTTGCTGTAAGGGAGTACTTTTAAAGTGCATAGTTTTCCTACCCATATCGGCATATCATTTGGAAAATGGAAAATGAAAAAAAGGGGGCTTCGGCTCCCTTTATTTTGTGGAAAAGTATTAACTTTGTAGCAGAATTTGAAAGCATAAGTGAACGAGATGACGATGACTGAAGGACAATGGAAACGGAGGCCGGCTGACCCCATGAGGCACCACCGTGAAAACGGATGGGACTACAAGGGGCGTGCTATCTATCATTTTACGCTGCCTGTGGAGGATCGCTATCCGCTGTTTGGAACGCTGGTGGGCGAGAAAGCGGAGATGGCCTTCGTGAGGCTGAACCCCTTTGGTCGTCGTGTGTATGCGATGCTGAATAGACTGCCGCTGTTTTATGCAGAAAAGGGGTACGCACTGAAGGTGCTGGCGCTGAAGGTGATGCCCGACCATGTGCATCTGGTGATTCAGGTGCTGGAGCAGCTGCCGCAGAGCATCGGTGCTGTGGTGCGTGGGTTCAAAAGCGGCTGCACAAAGGTGTATAAGGAGATGTATATGAGCAGCGGCGAGAACGCCGCTGGAGTGAATGGGAACAAAAACGGGCACGCCGCTGGTGTGCAGGGCAATGGGGGCATGCAGGGCGAGGGCAACGGGCGCGCCGCTGGTGTGCAGGGCGATGGGCGAGCCGCTGGAGCGCAGGGCGATGACGCGCCCTTGCATTTCGCTCGCATTTTTGCGAACAGGGGCAGCATCTGGGAGCAGAACCCTGCTTATTATCACGAGCGAATACTGCATGCGCCTGGACAGTTGCGACGAATGATTGACTATGTGAAGGACAACCCACGGCGACTGTGGATTAAGAAGCACAACCCTGAGCTTTTTCGCTTGCATAGACAGACAGGGGTCGCTGGACTGCTGTTCACTTCGATGGGCAATCATTTTCTGTTGGACTGGCCTGACAAACAGGTGGTGGAGATATCGCGAAGCGCAACTGACGAGGAGGTGAAGGAGCGACTGAGGATGGTGCTGGCAGCAGCACATAATGGGGCTGTTACTTATACAGCGGCTATCAGTAAGGGCGAGCAACTCATCGCACGCACTGTGCGAGAACAGGGCTATCCGTTGGTGGTGCTACTCAACGATGGTTTTCCAAAGGAAGGGTCGCCACACGAGCGTTTCTTCAAGCCTGGTGGGGTTTATTTCGAGGCATGTTCAAGGGAGCAGTTATTGCTGCTTGAACCTACAGAGCAGGCTTTCCTGAACAATGATATTCTAGCGGCTGTCGAGGAGACGTTGATGCGCAAGGCAGAGGCACGGCATTTCACCTACTCCCCTATTCCAGTGACCTCGCAGCGTTATCGTTTTGTGACACTTAACGAGATGGCGAAGAGGATAGTGCATAGTTAAGAGTTCACAATAATACAAAAAAAGACCCTGGCTCCTCATCCTATTGCCAGGGTCTTCCATTATGCGTTTTTGCGTTGGCTAAGTCGTGTGTATTTGAAGTTGGTTGTAATTATTCTTAGAACATGCCTGGGCCGCCGAAGCCGCCACCCATAGGACGTCCGCCGCCGAAGCCGCCGCCTGCGTTGCCACCACGGTTTCCACCACGGTTGCCACCATTACGGTTGCCGCCGCCTCCCATTCCAGGACCGAAGCCGCCACCCATTGGCATGCCCATACCCATGCCCATACCCATGCGGGCCTGACGGGTGCCGAAGAGGTTGAGACGATAGCTGGCACGGAACATGACGTAGCTGGTAACAGCGTTGTACTCGTTATCGGTACGTGCCATGGCTGAGATGGTGCGCGAGAAGTTAGACTGCTGACCCAGGATGTCGTAGAACTGCAGGGTGAGCGTGAGTGGCTTGCCACGCAACAGGCTGTGAGAGATCTGGGCGTTCCAGATGAGCTCGTTGGTGTTCATCGAAGCGTCAGTATAACCACGACGGCTGTTCATGCTGAGGTCGGTGGTGACCTGTGAGCCCCAAGGCATCTGCAGCGTGGTGTTGAAGCCGTAAGAGAAGGTGTAGGTGTCGAGGTTTGACTGAGGCTGCAACTCGTTTCGAGTGTAGTTGTAGTTCAAAGAACCGTTGAGCTCGACCTCCAACCAGTCGTTACGATAGCTGGTGCCCAGACGTCCACCCATGTTGTGAGAGTTGGTGGCATTGCGAAGTGACTCCATCTGATTGGTGGTCTCGTTGCGCTTTGACACATAGCCCACACGGTGGTTGTAGTTCTCATTAAGAGAGATGTTGTAAGAGAAGTAGCCCAGCGAGTCGATGGCCGAGTTGAAGGTGATGTTACCACCTGCGTTCCAGTTGCCGTTGATGTTCTCAGGACGAGATGACTGTCCACCAGTGGTGGGATCGTAGGTCACCTTGTTGGCAATGCTATTGGCCGTGGTCGAGAAGTTCAGGTTGGCGAAGATGAAGCGCTGGTGAGCCTGGAAGTAGTCGTTATAGCGCAGGCCGAAGCTCTGGGTGAACGAAGGCTTCAGGTCAGGGTTACCAGTTGTCTTGTTCAAGGGGTTGGTATCGTCGTTGATGACGAGCAACTGGTCGATAGAGGGCTGACTGGTGCTGCCACGATACTCAAAGCGGAGGTTGCCCTGCTGAGAGAAGCGCCAGCGGAAGTTGGCCGTAGGACTCCAGTTGATGACTGAGCGATTGACAACGGTGTCGACGCCCAGATAGCGCTGGGTGTATTCTGAAGTCTGAGGGATGACCTGCACACCAACGTTGAAGTCGTAAGTGTTGCGAATGAAGCGCAGCATCACCTCGCCAGTGTGGATATAGTTCTTATAAGCTGAATAGCGACTCTGGTCCTTAGTGTAGTAGGCATCGCCTGAAGAGGGAGAATAGCCAGGATTGATAATATCAAAGTAGTCGCTCCAGGTGCGATATGAAGGATAGACGCCTGTCCAGTCGAAGCCCTTGGTGGGATCGTTGAGGAGGGGGTCAGAATAGTCGAACGTCTTACGGTCGTTCTCGTTGTAGCGATACTGGAAGGTATAGCTGAACTGCAGGAACGTGGCGTAGGCGATAGGCTCGCTATATGTGGCACGTGCGCTATAGTCGTAGGACTTGGTGGGCGCCAGGGTATAACGGTTGGTCTGATAGCGGTCGAGGCCAGTGACGCCGTTAAATGTTGTGGTGCTCTTAAAGAGGCGAGTGAAGTTGTTAGACAACTGCTTGTTCTCGTTGTCGCTGTAGTTACCAGTCAACTGGATGGTGATGTTGCGACCACGGCCATTGAGCAGGCGATTGATCTGAAGGGTACCACCCAAGCGCTTGTTCTCGCCATAGGTGAGCGACTTGTTGGCAGAACCGTTGACAGCGATATTGCTGAGGTCGCCACCGTTGTTGAGCAACTCGGCAATGACGGCCGAGGTGATCTGATAGTCGATGGAGTCGTAGGGGTCGGCATTAAACGTGGCCGAGGTGCTATTGCCTGTACCATCGTTAGTGCCAAAGCTCCAGTTGGGACGGAACGAGATGTTCCAGAGGGTATCGGGTGTCCATTCCACGCGACCAGTGACGCTCCAGTTGTCAGAACGAGAATAGTTCTGGTTGATAGAGTTCTGGAACGAAGAGGTGGAACCTACGAAGTTCTCGCTTGAACGGCGTGACCATGAGTCGCCATCGCGATGGTTAAAGTTAACGCTGGCCTGTGCAATAATGAGGTTGGTTTTTTCGTAGTTCAGGTTGATCATGCCGGTCTTGGCCGCATTGAGGCCTCCACCACCCATGCCCATGCCGCCACCAAAGCGTCGGCCACCACCGCCACCCATACCCATGTCGTTGGTATTGTTGGCGTTGAACATACCCATGACGCGATAGTCGTCGCGCATGTACATGCCAAACAAGCGACCAGTATAGCGATCCTTGGTGCCCTTGCCCAGGTCGACGTTCATCATGGTGCCACGATTCATGCCAGCACGGATGCCGAAGTCAAGCACAGTCTGCTCGTTGCCGTCGTCGATACCTGTGATACGAGCCAGGTCGCTCTTCTCATCGTATGCGCGTACCTTCTCAATGATAGATGTGGGCAGGTTCTTCAGCGCTGTCTTTGAGTCGCCAAACTCCTTGCCATCCACCTTGATCTTGGTAACGGTCTTACCATTAATCTTGATATTACCATCGTCGTCGAGCTCGGCACCAGGCATGCGCTTCACCAACTCCTCGACCACAGAGCCTCTGGGGTGCGATAGGCGTCGGCATTGAAGATCAGGGTGTCGCCCTTTGACTGCACCTTGGCCAGGTGAGAGGTGATGGTGGCTCCCTTCAGCATCACGGCATCAGGATTGATGGTGAGCTTGCCCATGTTGATGGCCTTGCCTGCCATGGTGATGTTCTTGTAGAGGGGTTTGTAGCCCACGTACGTGACGCGTACAATATACTTACCATCAGAGGGGGCAGTCAAAGAGAACTGTCCGTTCATGTTGGTAACGGCGTTTCGCACGGTGGAACTGTCTGATTTTAATAAGGTTACAGTTGCCTGAATAACAGACTCTTGTGTGTCGCCCTCGACAACAGTACCTGAGATGGTACGCTGAGCCTGCATGGATAGGGCCGAAAATACGACGGCCATGGTGAATAGAAGTCTTTTCATTATTGCTTGTTTTTTATTCAACTGAACTTTTGACGCGTTATGATATTTAAAGTTTAACTCAGTTTTAAAAAATTTTTCGCCTCTACCCTATTCATCCAAAAAAAATGATTACCTTTGCATGCACAAAAGAAAAATAATTTATGCCGCAGCAGAATACTAACGCACGAAGACAGACAAGAAAACAACAGTCTGTCGATAATACTTACGCTCACTTGCAGCCACAGGCACTGGACGTGGAGCGCGCCGTTCTGGGCGCACTGCTCATTGACAAGGATGCCTATGCCGTGGTGTGCGAGATTCTGCGTCCTGAGAGTTTTTACGAACCCAGAAACCAGGTGATTTACAGCGCCATACAGCAGCTGTCGATGAACGAACAGCCTGTGGACGTGCTGACCGTGGCAGAGCAACTGGCCAAGCAAGGACAGCTGGAAGAGGTGGGCGGACCTGCCTACATAGCCGAGATTTCGTCGCGTGTGGCTTCGTCGGCCCACGTGGAATATCATGCGCGCATCGTGGCCCAGAAATCACTGGCACGCCAGCTGATCTCGTTTGCCAGCGACATCGAGACGAAGGCCTTCGACGAGACGATCGACGTGGACGACCTGATGCAGCAGGCTGAGGGCTCGCTCTTTGAACTGTCGCAGAAGAACATGAAGAAGGACTACACGCAGATTGACCCTGTGGTGAGTCAGGCCATCAGCGTGATTCAGAAGGCGGCAGCCAATACGGACGGACTGACGGGCATCACGAGTGGATATACTGGACTGGACGACAAGACGAGTGGATGGCAGCCTTCCGACTTGGTGATTATCGCTGGACGACCTGCCATGGGTAAGACGGCCTTTGCGCTGTCTATGGCTAAGAACATTGCGGCCGACCACCGTATTCCCATCGCGTTCTTCTCGCTCGAGATGTCGAACGTGCAACTGGTGAACCGTTTGATTTCGAACGCCTGCGAGATATCGGGTAAGAAGATTCTGAACGGACAGCTGCAGCCTGACGAGTGGGACCGACTGGACAAGCGTGTGAACGACCTGATTGGTGCGCCGCTGTATGTGGACGACACGCCTGGATTGTCTGTGTTTGAGTTGAGAACAAAGGCTCGCCGACTGGTGCGCGAACATGGCGTAAAGATTATCATGATTGACTATCTGCAGCTGATGAACGCCAACGGCATGCGCTTCTCGAGTCGTCAGGAAGAGGTGTCGACCATCTCGCGTTCGCTGAAGGGACTGGCCAAGGAGTTGGATATTCCCATCCTGGCGCTGTCGCAGTTGAACCGTGGTGTGGAGAGTCGTGAGGGACTGGAAGGTAAGCGTCCGCAGTTGAGCGACCTGCGTGAGTCGGGTGCCATCGAGCAGGATGCGGATATGGTGCTGTTTGTGCATCGTCCTGAGTATTATCACATCTTCCAGGATGATAAGGGTCGCGACCTGCACGGCATGGCTGAGATTATCATTGCGAAGCATCGTAAGGGTGCGACGGGCGACGTGCTGCTAAACTTCCGTGGCGAGTTTACGCGCTTTGAGAATCCTGAGGAGGGAAGATTGTCGTCGAGCAGTCATGGCCAACTGATGGAGTCGAAGGTGGACGGCTCTGGACCGATGCCCCTGCCTGAGGGCTACGATCCTTTTGCTGGTGCGCCTAATGGGCCGATGCCGTTCTAAGGAAGATAAAAGAAAAACTGGCGAGTCTGAGTGACTCGCCAGTTTCTTTTGATTACGTTATCGTTAGATTAGAGATTAGTCGAAGTAGTTGATCTGCATGGCCTTGCGAACCTCGCTCATGGTCTGAGCGCCAACCTCGCGAGCAGCCTCTGTGCCCTTGCGCAGGATATTGTAGATCTCAGGGATGTCTTTCTCGAGCTCGGCACGACGCTGGCGCATGGGCTCCAGATACTGGTTGAGCACCTCGTTGAGGAACTTCTTGCACTTCATGTCGCCCAGTCCACCACGGGTGTAGTGCTCCTTGAGCTCGTCCAGGTTCTGATACTCTGGCCAGAAGTTCTTGAAATCCTCGTCGGTTGAGAAGGCGTCGAGATAGGTAAACACGGCGTTGCCCTCCACATGACCTGGGTCTGAGACGTTGAGGTGGGTGGGGTCGGTATACATAGAACGTACTTTCTGCCATACCTCATCGGCTGAATCTGAGAGGTAGATGCAGTTGCCCAGCGACTTTGACATCTTCTCCTTGCCATCGGTGCCTGGCAAGCGACGTGCCGTGAGGTTCTCAGGCAGCATGATGTTGGGCTCGACCAGGATGGGGTTGTTGGGACTATAGGTGTTGTTGAAACGGTTGACCAACTCGCGTGTTACCTCGAGCATGGGCTCCTGGTCCTCGCCAGCAGGAACGGTTGTGGCCTTGAACAGGGTGATATCGGCTGCCTGAGAAACAGGATAGCAGAAGAAACCCAAGGGGATGCTCTCGCCACCAAAGCCACGCATCTTGATCTCTGTCTTAACAGTGGGGTTGCGCTGAACACGACTAACCGTGATGAGGTTCATCAGATAGGTGGTGAGCTCGGCCAACTCAGGGATGCCGCTCTGTATGAAGAGGGTGCACTTCTGGGGATCGAGGCCGGCAGCCAGATAGTCGAGGGCTACTTGTGTGACGCTGTTACGTATCTTCTCAGGATTGTCGGCATTGTCTGTAAGGGCCTGTACATCGGCCATGAACACAAACATCCTGTCGTAGTCGCCTGCGTTCTGCAGCTCTACACGACGGCGCAGTGAGCCAACAAAATGACCCAGATGCAGCTTACCAGTAGGACGGTCGCCCGTCAAGATTACTTTTCCCATATATGTATGTATTTTCTTAAGTTTCGTTTTCGAGTTGCAAAGGTACAAAAAAAATCCCGATAGGACTGCATGGTTATCAAAAAAAATGTGTAACTTTGCAAACCAACAAAAAAATTATTTATGTATTTCACAGGCATTATCATAGCCATCTCCACTTTTCTGGTCATTGGCATCTTCCACCCTATTGTCATCAAAGTAGAATATCACACGGGCACACGCTACTGGTGGCTGTTCCTGCTGCTGGGCCTCGCCTGCATCGTGACTGCGCTGTTTACGAGCAACGAAGTGGTATCGGCTCTGATTGGCGTGGTGGGGGCTTCGGCACTTTGGACCATCGGCGAGCTGTTTGAACAGAGAAAGCGTGTGAAAAGGGGATGGTTTCCTATGAACCCAAAAAGAAAGGAGGAGTATGAAGACTAACTTGATTCTGGTGGGCAAGACGGTGAACAAGCATTTTGTGGCTGGCATCAACGACTATGCTGAGCGCATTGGCCACTATATGCCGTTTGACATTATCACCATTCCTGAACTGAAGAACACGAAGAACCTGACGGAGG
>Ga0265298_10009980_pt1 | contig 11266 bp, 13 predicted proteins | sample AusTroGonzalo_MG_3_FD_193486 | JGI IMG/M metagenome (GOLD analysis project Ga0265298, IMG submission 193486) | Bovine rumen microbial communities from tropical cattle in Woodstock, Queensland, Australia - Gonzalo_01 | ecosystem: Host-associated > Mammals > Digestive system > Stomach > Rumen ...
CTGTTGATCAATAAGAACCCGGATATTGCACAGCAACAACTGGCGAAAGCATTGAAAGTATCGCTTTCTACGGTGAAACTGGAAATGAAACTGTTGCAGGACAGAGGGGAAGTATTGCGTGAAGGCGCAAAGAAAGCCGGCAAGTGGATTGTGATGGATCTTACGGCGATGGATGAGGCTATGGACAAGCAAGATACTTATCAGATTGACAGTGTTGAACCCATACTGAGAGACTGTATTGAGGATGAGTGTAAGGCAATCCAGGAAACCTGTGACGTTGACGGATTTATCAGAGCACAGACAGCAGCTTTGTAATAAGTAATATGTAATATGTAATTTTGTTATTTAGAGCTACGTACGCGCGTAAACATCTCACGCGTGCGCACGCATGCGTACGCACGCGTACACAGATGTATAATTTCTGAAAATACATTACAAATTACAAAAGATCCGGAAGCTATATTTTTCAAGGCTTGGACCCGATAAAAGGTGTAATCCGGAAAAATGTTACTGATAAAAAAACGGCAGAACGCAGGGCTGTGACAGCGATATAATGCAGGGAGGTTGGGATTATTTGAAAGATAAACTGAAATATCCGAAAGCATATGAATATCTGAACAGAGTCAAAGATGCTGCCTTCGCTGAGCAAAAGGGAACTTGATATTATCGGGGATGTTGCAGATGAATTCGTAAAAAGGTCATCTGCTGATTCGGCTGTTTCCGAAGGCATAAGGCCCCTTTCTGAAGAAGAACTGTTTGATAGAATTGAGAAATCTGTCACCCAGGCTGATCAGGGGCAAATCAGGGAAGCAGACGAATTTGAAGCAGAATTTGATGCTGAGCTGAAGGCGGCATACGGGATATGAAGACTTACATAGTGGTAAACACTCATGATGCGAAAAAAAGAAAGAACAAAACACATCAGAAGACATGAAAAAACTTTGATGAGATATCGATGAAAGATCAGAATAGTTTGATAATACATGGCACTTGGTGGTAATGTTATGGTGGACGAAAAGACAGAGGGACAGACGAAGGAGATCCTGAAAACAGGACCTCCTTTTCTTATGTCCCGGAAAGGAGACCGGGATGAACGACAGAATCGGGAATGCATGAAGAACGGATGGGTCCGGAGTCCGGAAGAGTGTTCTAAGGAATTTGGGAGCGTGCCGAAGGGTGCGCTTCTTTTCATTCTGGAACCGGTCGGAGCGAAGACGACGGCGAAGTTCCGGAATGACGGGATCGGAGACGTCACCCATATGGGGATTGTAACGGGACGCGGTGACGGGGCTATTCATTCCAGCAAGAGCTGGGGCGGTGTAGCCACCAGCAAGTTCAAGGGAAAGACGATTCCGAACGGGGGATGGAATCGGGTGGGGTTGCTGGATGTGTTTGACTATGGGACGGATAAGTCACAGTGGACATATCTCGCTGACTCATCGGAGACGAGTCAGACGAGTTACGTCCCCGTGACTCGTCCGTCCGACAAATTGGAAGAACAGGAGAAGAGAACAATGAAGGTGATTATTCAGGCGGAGAACGGCAGGGCGGTGAAACTGCGGCAGGGTAAGGATCCGAAGAAGAAGGAGTATTCCGTTTGGGAAGAATACCCCTCCGGAACGAAGGATGAGGTTCTGAAGCATGGAGAGACCTGGAGCAGGATCCGGGTTGGAAACCGGACAGGATGCGTAATAGCTGGAGGGAAGAACACAAAAACACAAGAACACAAAAAACACTAAGAATGGAATTCGCTTCGGTCGGAATGAAAAGGGGGACGGTCGGGATGAGAAGGGTGGGTATGAGATGGGAAATTATTATCTGAAAACAGTTACTGTTCCGATTCCTTTTGAAGATAAACTGGTTGTGATCCGGAAAGGGGTACGGGTTGAATATGAAATTGACCGAATCTATTTACCGGAAGAGCAGAACACAAGGGTAAAACGGAAGGTGATTGGGAAGGTGGATCCGGTGCAGCCGGGGCGGATGTTTCCGAATGAGTTCTATTTTGAGCTGTTTCCGGAGAACGAGGTGCCAGAGGAGGTACGGGAGGAGTTTTTGCGGGCCTGCGCGATTAAAAGACAGATGAGCGTGGTCAGGAAGAATCCGGAGGAAGTTGTTGATAATGTTATGAGAGGATTGGAACAGATGAGAAATTACACCTCATCCGGCCTTCGGCCACCTGCCTGGGCTGCCGCCCGTTCTTCGACTGAAAACGAGCACACTGGCTCGTTTTCCGGGCGCTTCGAACCCCCTCAAGGGGAAGGCTATGTGATGCTGAGGCGGGTTTTTGATGAGATTTATTATGCTATTGAAGAACTGGCGGGGAAGTTTCCGAATGAAGTGATTGTGCCGTTTAAGGTGGAGCGGATCAATGAGGTTCTGGATGCGCTGCGCGAGAGTATAAAACAAGAAAGGGGGCTTTCCGATCGCCCCCTTTTCCCCTTCGGCTTCCTGAGATTGATTGATGAAGGGCTTACCTACAGCGATGTGCTGTTGATGATGAAATGGTATAAGGTGCTGCCGAGGTAAATGAATGGGGATGCTTTAAAACTTCCGGAATCTTGACAACAGGGAGACTGAAAACTATAATATTTTTATTGTGTGCATACCCTGTAAATACTGGAACGGAGGGAAAGAAATGGACATTCAGACACTTGAATCCTATGCCCGGGAAGTCAGAAAAGATATTATTATCATGACATCCAAGGCCGGGGCCGGACATCCGGGCGGATCCCTGTCCTGTACCGACGCACTGGTGGCGTTGTATTTTGACGTGATGAACGTCGATCCGAAGAACGACAAGATGCCGGAGCGCGACCGTTTTGTTCTCTCCAAGGGTCACGCGGCTCCCGCCCTGTACGGCACGCTTTGTGAACGCGGATTCTTCGGGAAGGAAGAATTTGACAAATTCCGTCAGCTCCACGGGATCCTGCAGGGGCATCCGGACGCCAAGAAATGCCCCGGCGTCGACGCTTCGACCGGTTCCCTGGGCCAGGGCATCTCGATCGCAGTCGGCATGGCGCTGGGCGCAAAACATACCGGCAGCAAGAGCAGGGTCTATACCGTAATCGGCGACGGCGAAAGCCAGGAAGGCCTGGTATGGGAAGCCAGTATGGCTGCCGCGCATTACAAGCTGGACAACCTGACGGTGATCCTGGACCACAACGGCCTGCAGATTGACGGCAGCAACGACGAAGTCATGAGCCTGGGGGATATCAAAGCCAAAGCGCTGGCCTTCGGATATGACGTGATCGAAGTGGAAAACGGCAACGATATGAAGCAGGTGGTGGACGCGCTTCATACGCCGCCCTGTGCCGGGAAACCGCGCTACATCATTCTGAACACCACAAAGGGCAAGGGTGTGAGCTTCATGGAAGGCCAGGTCGGCTGGCACGGCAAAGCACCGAACGCAGAACAGGCTGAGCAGGCGCTGAAAGAATTGGAGGGCTGAAAAAATGGAAAAGAAAGCTGTACGTGTCGCATACGGTGAAGCCCTTGTGAAACTGGGCCAGACCAATGACAAAGTGGTCGTTCTGGACGCTGACCTCGCGTCCGCAACGATGACAAACGCCTTCAAGAAGGAATTCCCGGACCGGTTTTACGACTGCGGTATTGCGGAAGCAAACATGGTCGACATGGCGGCCGGCATGAGCACGATGGGACTGATTCCCTTCTGCTCCACGTTCGCGGTTTTTGTCGGCAGGAACTATGACCAGATCCGCAACGGCGTATGCTATCCGAAGTTCAACGTCAAGTTCGGATTCAGCCATGCCGGCATTACGGTCGGCGAAGACGGCGGAAGCCATCAGGCGATCGAGGATATCGCGCTGATGCGCGAAATTCCGGGAATGACGGTGCTGGTTCCTTCCGACGCAAATGAATGCTATCAGTGCGTGGAAGCGGCGGCCGAGATCAACGGGCCGGTGTTTATCCGGACCGCCCGGCTGGCGACCCCTGTTTACGATCCCAGACCGTTCACGGTCGGAAAGGGTACCGTGATCCGCGACGGAAGCGACTGCGTGATCTTTACCTGCGGGATCATGCTGGAGCATACGATGGAAGCCGCTGAAATTCTGGAGAGCAAGGGCATCAAAACGGCGCTGGTTTCCTTCCATACGATCAAGCCGTTTGACGAGGAACTGGCGTGCAGTTACGCCGCAAAGTGCAAAAAGGTCTTCACGGTGGAAGAACATTCGATTCTCGGAGGACTGGGAGACACAGTTGCTTCCGCGATCATCGGGAAGGGTGTCGAGAAGTTCAGGAAGATCGGCATCAATGATGAATTCGGGCAGAGCGGCAAGCCTGCTGATCTGCTGAAGGAATACGGGCTTACCGGGCCGCAGATTGCCGAAACGATCCTGAAGGATCTTTGATCAAAAACCCCTTTCCAATGATGCATTTATCTTTGGAAAGGGGATTTCTTGCGTAAAAAGGGCTCATTGAGATGTACTGGGCATTTATTGTGAATCCGATTGCCGGGACAGGTTATGCTTTGAAGGCCATGAAGAACCTGGAGGAACAACTGCGGCAAAAAGGAATTGAATATAAGACATTCCTGACGGAAAGGCCCGGGCATGCGACACAGATCGCGGCAGACCTGGCCGGACAGGATCAGGTTTATGCCGTTGTTGCCGTCGGAGGGGACGGAACAGCCTCCGAAGTGGCGGCCGGGCTTTGCGGGACCGGAAAACCGATGGGCATTATCCCGGCCGGAACCGGAAATGATTTTATTAAAACGACCGGTATTCCGAACGATCCTCAGAGAGCATTTGAGCTGCTTCTGTCCAGGAAGCCGGTCGATACAGATACGGGTACCGTAAATGATCAGTTTTTTCTGAACGTCTGCGGAACAGGTTTTGACGTGACGGTGCTGGATTACGCGGAGAGCTTAAAGGATAAGCACAGAGGATTGACGCCCTATCTGATCGGGCTGTTGAAGGCGATCCGCCATTATCAGAGCGTTCATCTGAAAGTGACGGCGGACGGAAAGACAGAGGAAGGACGTTACCTGGTCTGTTCCATCGCGAACGGACGTTATATCGGCGGCGGAATACCAATCTGCCCCGACGCGGATCCGGCAGACGGGAAGCTTGATCTTGTGCTGATTCAGCACCGGGCACGATGGCAGATTCCGTTCTATCTGCCGGGGCTGATGATGTCCAGGGACCTGAAGTTCAAGGTTACAAGCCACCGCCGCGTTTCAAAAATCATGATCGAAGGTGAAAACCTCAGAATCAATATCGACGGCGAAATCCGGCCGATGGAAAAAGTTGAGTTTACCGTCAAACCGGCGTCGCTGCGGCTGATCCGATAAAGAAGGAGGGGAATCACTTTGGCGGGGACAAACAAAATTCGCTACAAAGCAAAAACGCTGTGGATCAAAGGAATGAAGACCATCGGCGATACCGCTGCCAACATCGCGAACAATACCAGGAACAAAGTTGATGAGATGACTCTCCAGAACCGGCGCAGAGAACTGTCGGAAGAACTGTCCCAGGCAGTATACGCACTCTGGCTGAAGGGAAGCGAGTTCCCTCCGGAAGTGACCAAAATGCTCGGGGAACTGCAGGAGCTTGACGAGCGGATGAACGAAATACGGGCTGAAAAGGACGCACAGGCGAATTCAGAAACGACCGAAACGGAAGCAGAGAAGGAACCGGCAAAAGGCGATGGCGAAGAAACGTGCTCAGCGGAAACGGTGACAGCGGAAGGGACGGAGGAAAAACCCAAAGAAGCAGCCGAGGAAGAGACGGAGGAAGAAGAACCGCTCAGCGACACGATTACCATGGCTTCCTCTGCCCTCCGGTCAGAAATCAACGGAGTTTTTGATGAAGGAACATCTGTGGATAAAGCGGCTGAAAAAGTGAACGCTAGTCTTGCTCAGCTGACTGACAGGATCAGAGCTTTTTCACCGGGGGATTCCGGTGAAAAAGAGGGAAATCATCAATCGGAGGAAACAGAATGAGATTCAGAATCATATTCCTGATTATGCTGACCGTTTTCATCATGACATGCGGATGTTGGATGGCTCTGGGGGAAAGCACCGAAACGGACAGCATCAGCTACGGCGAATGGGACTGGGATAATGAATCGGTGAATGTATTTAACGGATCCGCCGATGTTTCCCAATGGAACGGCACGGAACTGACGTTCCTGATGAAAGCTGTATTTGAACCTGAAAGTGAGTCAGCTTCCGAAACCAACCCGAAATTCACCCATTTCAACGGCAAACGCCTGCCGATGCTCAAACAGAGTAGCACCTTCACTTTTACACCGGAAGACGGCCAGACAACGGTCGCTTTTGAAGGGTCGCTCCAGATGCCGGAAAAAGATCACTATAAGAAGATTACGATCGACCTGACAGTGACCGATCCCGAAGGCAAGGAACTAAAAAAAGTATCCGCAACCGTTTCGACAGCCGGCGGAAGCAACACGGCCAAACGGGGAAATATCTTTTACATCCCGTTTGAGATCAGGACGGTCGCGATCTATATTTTCGCAGCCGCTGCCATCGTATGGGGGCTGGCGATCCTGCGGAACCGGATGCTGAACAGGAGCAGGGGATAGTGGCTAGTGACTAGTGGCTAGTGGTTAGTGGTTAGTGGTTATTGGTCAGCGAGTGAGACAGTAACAACAGGAGAAGGAAAACATATGCAGATTTATAACAGCCTGACAAGAAAAAAAGAAGAATTCAAACCGATCCATGAAGGAAAGGTGGGTATCTATGCCTGCGGGCCGACGGTTTACAACTACTTCCACATCGGCAACGCAAGGCCTTTTATCACCTTTGACGTGCTGCGCAGACAGCTGGAGCGGGAAGGCTATCAAGTGACTTTTGTTCAGAATTTTACAGATATCGACGATAAGATGATCCGGCGGGCCAACGAGGAAGGCATCACGGTCAAGGAACTGGCTGACCGGTTTATCGCCGAATACTACGTGGACGCCGGAGCGCTCGGAATCCGGCCCGCGACGGTTCACCCGAAGGCGACGGAGCACATTGCGGAGATTATTCAGCTGATCACGCGGCTGATCGAAAACGGGCATGCTTACGCAACGCCTTCCGGAGACGTGTATTACCGCGTTTCCGCGTTTCCGGGATACGGAAAACTTTCCGGACAGAACATGGAAGACCGCGAGATGGGCGCCAGCGAACGCCTGAACGTTGAAACGGACAAGGAAGCGCCGGAAGACTTTGCCCTTTGGAAAGCACAGAAGCCGGGCGAACCGGCCTGGGACAGCCCGTGGGGCAAGGGAAGGCCCGGATGGCATATTGAATGCTCCGCGATGAGCATGAAGTATCTGGGTGAAACGTTCGACATCCATTGCGGCGGAAAAGACCTGCTGTTCCCGCACCATGAAAACGAGATTGCGCAGAGCGAAGGCGCAACGGGGAAGAAATACGTCAACTACTGGATGCATAACGGCTTTATCAACGTCGACAACCAGAAGATGAGCAAGAGCCTGAACAATTTCTTCACCGTCCGTGATATTGCCAAAGAATACGACCTGGAGGCCGTACGCCTTTTCATGCTCAGCGCGCATTACCGCAGCCCGATCAACTTCAGCAGGGATCAGATCGAAGCGGCGAACGCCAGCCTGAACCGGCTTTATACGGCACGGAATTCCCTGAAATTCCAGATTGAAAACGGCGAAGACCGTCCGCTGAACGCGGAAGAAGAAGCTTTTGTGGAACGGCTGAAGACATACGAGAAACGTTTTGACGAAGCCATGGACGACGACATGAACACGGCGGACGCGCTGGGAGCGGTTTTCGAACTGGTCAGAGATGCCAACGTCACGATTCAGCAGGGCGCGTCCAGGGAAGCGGCTAAAGCGGCATTGAAGAGCCTGGAAGCCATCTGCGACGTGCTCGGCCTGCTTTCCAGGAAGGAAAACGAACTGCCGGAAGAGATTGCCGCACTCGTGCAGGAACGCGCGGAAGCCAGAAAGAACAAGGACTGGGCCAGAAGCGACGAACTTCGCAACCGGATCATCAGCGCCGGCTATATCCTGGAAGACACAAAACAGGGCCAGAAGGTCCGGAAAGATGTGTGACCGAGGCAAAAAGACCGCCGGACTGATTCTGATTCCGGCGGCCTTGCTGCTTACGGTCCTGCCGGTCCTGTTTATCCAAGCGCCGGACGGAACGCAATACCACGTTTCCGGAAACCGGGCGTGGGTGCTGAAGGAAATAGAGACAGAGCAGAACGGAAACGTCCGGATCAATGAAGCGGAGGCGGCAGAACTGGAAACGCTGTACGGGATCGGCCCGGCGTATGCCGGGAGAATCATTGAAGAAAGAGAGATCAACGGTCCCTTTTATTATCCGGAAGACCTGGAAGCGGTAAACGGCATCGGACCGCAAACTTTAAGCAAGTTCAGGACAATGATTGACATGAAAACAGACAAGGGCGGGAACTGACATGGCATACCGCGCACTATACCGCGAATGGAGACCGAAAAATTTTACCCAGATGGTCGGACAGAAGGCGATCATCGAAACGCTGCGGAATCAGGTGATTACGCAGCGAATCGCTCACGCCTATCTTTTCTGCGGATCCCGCGGGACTGGCAAAACTTCCACAGCTAAAATACTGGCGAAAGCCATCAACTGTCTGAATCCGGAAAACGGCGATCCCTGCGGGAAGTGCGATAACTGCCTTCGGATGGACAACGAAGAGACCCTGGACATTATCGAGATCGACGCGGCAAGCAACAACGGTGTGAACGAGATCCGGGACCTTCGCGATACGGTGAAATATCCGCCGCAATTCGGAAAATACAAGGTTTATATCATCGACGAAGTTCATATGCTGACCGCTTCGGCTTTCAACGCGCTGCTGAAGACGCTGGAAGAACCGCCGGCGCATATCGTATTTATTCTGGCGACAACCGAGCCCCAGAAACTGCCGGAAACGATCCTGAGCCGGTGCCAGCGGTTTGACTTCGGCCGGATCTCCGTACCGGAAATTACGGGAAGGCTCCGCGAGGCGGTGGAAGGGAGCGGGGCGGAAGCAACCGACGGCGCGCTGATGCTGATCGCCCGGGCCGCCGAAGGCGGAATGCGCGACGCGCTGAGTATCCTGGACATGTGCCTGGGATACCGGGATCAGGTAGATGAAGAACTGGTTCGCAGCATTCTGGGAACCAGCGATAACGCATTCCTGTTTCAGTTCTGCGACGCGTTTTCCGGAATGGACGCGAGGCAGGTTTTCCTGATGATCGATCAGTTGATCCGAGAAGGGAAAGATCCTGCCGTGTTTGCCAGGGACGTTTGCAGGCACATCAGGGCTCTGCTGATTGCGAAAATCAGCGCGGAAGACCTTCCCGCAGTGATGGACATCACGGAAGAGGAAGCAAGGGAATATATCCGGCAAAGCGAACAGTTCACCCTTTCGCGGCTGATGATGATGCTGGATCTTTATCTGGCGCTGGAAACGGAGATGCGTTATGCTTCAACGCCCCGCCTTGCGCTGGAAAATACCAGCCTGAAATGCTGCCTGCGAATGGAGCAGGCGGACGACCAGGCATTGCGGGACAGGATTACCGAACTGGAAAACCGGATGAAAGACCTGCTGAAGCGCATTGAGAACGGACAGATTGCCGTTCCGGCAGGAACACAGGCAGCGCCGGCAGCAGAAGCAAAGACGCCGGGCAGGAAGGAAACGACGGCTGCCGCACCGGCTCCTCAAAAGCCAAAGGGCGGCGCAGCAGGTTCGGGCGCGTGGAAAGAAATGATGGACCGGTTCAAACGAAATGATCCGGCCATATGGAGCATGCTGACGCAGGGCGGCCTGGTCAGCAGCGACAACGGGAAGTTCGTCTGGCAGCCAAACCAGCCCGGCGGGTCTATGTTCCTGATTCCGCTGAACAAAGCGGAGAAAAAGCAAAAGATCTGCGACTGCCTTTCGGAAATCACCGGGATCACCTGTGAGTTTGCCGCGGTTGAAGCCGGAAAGACGGCAGGCGGCGGACAAAGCAGCGAAAAGGAATACCTGAACCAGTTGTATGACGCGTTCGGGGCTGATAAAGTGATTATACAGGAATAGAAGAGGCTAGTGGCTAGTGGCTAGTAGTTAGTGGCTAGTGACTAGTGGCTAGTGGGTTGTTGGCAGATTGGAGAGTGAAGAGCGGTTAGTGGGCAGGATTGTTAACGGGAATCAAAAGCGCCCAGTCGATTGAGACTGGGCGTAGACATTGAGGGAAAATCGGTCAGTTCAGTTCCTGGGAATCGTTCTCGATGGTGACTTCTTCAACGCTGCGGATACCCCAGCGGGCAACGACCATTGTCAGATTATCACGGCCGACGGAAAGAGTCACGGTATCATCCTTGATGCCGGTGATCGTTCCATAGATCCCGCCGATGGTGCAGATCCGGTCTCCGGCTTTCAGATTATTCAACATTTCCTTGACCTGCTTATCCTTTTTCCGCTGGGGACGGATGAGCATGAACCAGAAAACGACAAAGATCAGAATCAGGGGAAGAAAAGTCGTCGCCAGGGCGGCAATTGAAGTCCCGGTGGTCGCAGCAGCTTCCCCGGTAGCGGCAGCATCAGCAGCGGCAGCGGCAGGAGCGGCGGCCGACTCGGCCATCGCGGTGGTAATCCCAAAGATGTAATCGAACATTAACAAAAGAACTCCTTTCAATCTCGGATAGCAGACATTATATCAGACATTGCAGACTGATACAAGTGATAAACAGTCTAAAAGCAAAGGGAATGACTTCACGCGAGACTGCGGGTGGCAATAATATCCACGCCGGTGTGCAGCACATCGGGCAGGATGACCTGACCGATTGTGATCGGAGCAGAGATCCTGACAGATGAAAGTTCCTTCATGATGTCATAAATCAGCTTCTTCGGGACAGGGGCAGCCGTTTTGACGGAAAGAGGCGTTTCACTGCCGGAGACGGGGATTACGGCGGTAATCATCCGCTCGGGCAGGGTACATTCCTGCTGCGCGTATTTTGCGCCCCGGGGACAGGTGTTGCCTGAAACGGACAGGAATTCTCCGCTTTCCGACAATGAGACCGTCATCCGACAGCCTACGGGACAGTTGATGCAAGTGATTGTTTGTTCCATCATCATTGAATCCTTTCTTGGAAGCAGATTTCGCGCCTGCAGGCGCGACCAGGGCCTTCCGATCGCCCTGGACCTTCGGCCTGAACTCTTATCTTTTTGAGAATCCGGTCATTAAGCAGATTTCGTGCTTACGCGTGCCGGGCAGAGCACGGACCTTCGGACGCATTATAAACTGCTATCTA
>Ga0265298_10009983_pt1 | contig 11264 bp, 10 predicted proteins | sample AusTroGonzalo_MG_3_FD_193486 | JGI IMG/M metagenome (GOLD analysis project Ga0265298, IMG submission 193486) | Bovine rumen microbial communities from tropical cattle in Woodstock, Queensland, Australia - Gonzalo_01 | ecosystem: Host-associated > Mammals > Digestive system > Stomach > Rumen ...
GTCAATCAGGCGGCCGATGACTTTTGTGCTTTCCTTTTGCGTACACTCTACGAAGATGTTGCTTTGGTCGTAGGTCACTTTCATGGGATAGAAGCCGATGGCCTCGCTAACAGCCTCTTTCAATGTTAGATTGCTGAAGTGACAGGTTACGGTGAAGTCCTCTAGCTCATCGTAGATGAAGTATATGGTTTGGTCGCTTGTGGCGGCGTTGAGGTCTTCCAGCACCTTCGATAGTGACTGGTTATGATAGTTGCGAGTCAGTTTCTGGGCACTGATGTACAGGCACAGGCTGCAGAGCAAGGCTGTGAATATAATCTTTTTCATGTTGATTTCTGTTTTCTTATTCTACAATCAGTTTATGGTTCTCTCGGGTGATGTGGAATCGCTCGAACTTGTTGAACGTCTCGACGATTTCGTCTATCGTTTTTGTGTTGTCCCACGTGAAATAAAGCCGCACGTGCTTTACCTTCTCATTCTTATAGATTGTCTCGCACTCGTAGAAAGTTGCAATTTCCTGTAGAATTGTAACCAATTCAGCGTCCTCAAAGACGATGGGCGTTGAGGGTTGACGGTTGAGATCTGAGGTTTGAGGTTTTATGTTTGAGGTTTGCGATGTCGACTCTACCATGGTCTCATGTTCCTGTATTCTTTGTGGGTTGCCATTGAAGTAGTGGATGGCAGCGTATGCGATGCCCGAGAGCATCAGCACACCGATGAACATGGCTGCATATTTGAATAGTTTAGAGTGTAGAGTGTGGCGTTTAGGGTTATTGAAGTGCTTAGCTTCAAACTTCGCCCATTCCTCGTCGATGATGGACGTGGTATCGATGTCTTTTTCCTTGTGGAGGGATTCCTTGGCATACATTTGTCGGAGGAACTGTTCCAGTTTGTCATTTGATTCCATAACCTAGTGATTTAAAATGATCCTTTAATTGTTTGAGTGACTGTGACAGGTGATTGTGAACGGTGACTTCGCTGACTTGCAGTGTTTCGGCTATCTCACGGTATTTCAGACCCTGCTGGTAGCGCAGGCGCAGCACCTGCTGCGAGAGTGGCGGCAACTGTCCGTCAATGTAGTGATACATGTCATCAAGCAGTTCTCCGTCCGTGTTCTCAACATTCAGGTCCACGACGACAGCTTGTGTGCGCTGCTTCTTAACTAACAGGTTGATGCAACGGTTACGGACGCTGGTCAGCAGATAATTCTGGAGCGTGTCAGCCCGCAAATTCTTGCTGCTGCTCAACAGGTGAGCGAATACGTCGCTCACCACGTCCTTACTTTCTGCATCATCGCCCAGCATCTTCCTGGCCAGTCGGAACATCTCGTCGTAGTGACGTCTGAAAATCGTTTCGAATTCCCGTTTGTCTGTCATCTGTCTTTTAAGTCATTTTACTCATAATACAATCGGTTCCTCCGTTTTCCTAAGCAAAGATACATATTTTTTTCAGGAAAGTGATAAAAGTACGATATAATTATGTATCTTTGCCAGCGAAAGCGAAAGATATGGGAATAAGGAATTCGATAGGAATTATGTTACTGTCACTATCGTGGACGATAGCGCAGGCACAGGAGGTGAACCCTTCCCGATGGTCTCCACAGGCAGGCGGAAACGCTATTGCCGATTACCGGTCGGTAGCGACTGACTCGCTGAAACTGGATATCGACCCTGCATTCCGGGTGCCTGAGCAGACGCTGGAGATGCCTGTCACCCGTGGTGGCTATGACGTGACAACAAGCAAGCAAAGCGGCACTGCATTCCGGTTGTGGAAGGGGGCGGCAGTGGGAGTCTATGGCGGCATGGACCACATGCCAGGACTTATGGACCTCAATACGGGTACGTTGGCGCTGTATCAGAGTTTCGGACGGTTGCACCTATCGTTGTCGGCCAATGCCAATAAGTACTGGATGCCCATGCAGAGCACGTTACTGACGCAGTACGGCTTTGGCGGACACCTCAGCTATGATGTGAACGACTGGATGACACTTCATGCTTTTGGCAACTACTATGCTGGCGACATGCGCATGCCACCAGCCATCAGTCCTTACGTTTATACCTCATCATTCGGCGGTTATGCCGACGTGCGTTTCAGTGATCACTTTGGTGCCAACCTTGGTGCGCAGCGGTATATGAATCCTATGACAGGACGTTGGGAAACGGAGCCTATCGTCTCGCCCTATGTTAAATTCAATAATGGTGCAAAACTCGAGCTACCCTTGGGTCATTTGATCAAGGAAATAATATGGGGAAAAGACCGCCCTGCTTTTGGAGAGACACCTGTGCCCATCATGATGCGGCCTGTCCCCAGACCATAGCAAAAATGGAGTTAGGTGGGGATTTCCCAACCGTTTCTAGTGGTTGACTCTGCAGAAATAGAACAATTAAAGAGCAAAGACAATGAAGAAAATTCTATTGATCGTAGCCTTTCTGGCCTGCGTCATCATGTTTACATCGTGCAGCAAAAATGATGATACTGTAGTGACGTTTCCCGAGCAGCCGGTGGTGCTGAATTGTGTGAAGCCTGATTATCTGAAGCCTGGCGATAAAGTGGCACTGATCTCGCCCTCGTACTTCACACCGATGGAGAACGTGGAGAAAACGGCCGACGTCTTGCGAAGTTGGGGACTGGAACCAGTCATTGGTCCTAATGTTGGCAAGATTGTTGACGGACAGTATGCTGGTACCGTGGCGGAGCGCGTGAGCGACATCCGATGGGCCATGGCTGATCCCAGCATCAAGGCCGTCATCTGCAATCGTGGTGGTTACGGTAGCATCCAACTGATTAACCAGTTGACACTGGCTGAACTGAAAACCTCGCCCAAATGGCTGGTGGGTTTCAGCGATATCACCACGCTGCATGGACTATTGACCCGTGCTGGTGTGATGAGCATACAAGGTACCATGAGTTCGTTCTTGTCCAAGGGTGGTACTGACGAGACAAGCACTCTAATGCGTGATCTGCTACTGGGAAAGGTACCTTGTTATGAGGTGCCTGCACACAAGCAGAACATCGTGGGCAAGGCCAGCGGTGTGCTTGTTGGCGGTAACCTCTGCACTTTCGTTCCTAACCTCGGTTCGCAGGCCGATGCTACGAAGGGCAAAGACTTGATTCTCTTTGTGGAGGAAGTGGAGGAGTCGATGCACAACATCGATCGTCAGATGCGTATCCTCCAGATGAATGGTGTGTTTGACCGCTGTAAGGGCATCATCCTCGGTGAATTCTCCGACTGCGGCAAGGAGTTTACCTACGAGAATGTCGAGGCGATGCTCCATGAGATGTTGAAGGCCTACAATATCCCTGTGCTTTGTGGCTTCCCCGGCGGTCATGGCGATGTGAACCTGCCTTTGGTGATGGGTGCAAACGTCACTATTGATGTACGTTTTGATGGAGCTACTTTGCAGTTCCACATCGATGGTGATCAGCAGCAGGTGAACACGGCTGACGTTACAGCTCTGGCAACGCCCATGATTGTGCAGCCTTCCGAGATTCCACAGGAATAACAGTAGAAATCATATTAAAAGGAGGTAAAGAGAAAGTGTGATCGTTACCTCACAACAAGCGCCGTTTACGAATCCGTAAACGGCGCTTGTTGTTGGCTAGAACGTTAATCGTTCTATTTGTTGTAGCACTCGAATATCTTGCTGACTAGTGTGCGATCGAGTTTCGGAGTGAACAGGCTGACAATCCATGTGACGGGGAAACCGCCCACCATGGCAATGGCGCCGCAGTTGATGGGGTTGATGGGGTTGCCCAGCAACATGTTGATAACCGTCAGGCCTACGCCCCAGATGAAGCATGCCCAGACGCTGACAGTGGTGACGCCGCGCCAGTAAAGACCCAGCATGAACGGAGCCAGGAAGGCACCTGCCAGTGCACCCCATGAGATACCCATGAGCTGGGCGATGAACGTGGGCGGGTTGAGGGCGATGAGCAGGGAGATGGCGATGAAGAACATGATGAGCACGCGCATCACCACGACCTTGCGGCGCTCAATCTTCTCGGCTACGATGTCGTCGATGGTACCGTCTTCCACCTCACCCGGCAGCGACTTCTTGTCACGGTAGATGAGGTCGAGGGTCATTGTCGATGACGATGTGAGAACGAGCGAGGCCAGCGTGGACATAGAAGCCGACAGTACGAGCAGCACCACGAGGGCGATGAGCACGTCTGGCAGCGTGACCAGCATGGCGGGCACGATGGAGTCGTAGGCAATCTTGCCGGTTGCTTCGTTGATGACGGGCTCATACAGGCGTCCAAAACCACCCAGGAAATAACAGCCGCCAGCTACCACGAAGGCGAAGAGCGTAGAGATGACGGTGCCGCGCTTGATGGCACTCTCGTCCGTGATGGAGTAGAACTTACCCACCATCTGGGGCAGTCCCATGGTGCCTAACGAGGTCAGCACCACCACGCCTAGCAGTCCCCAGGGGTCAGGGCCGAACCATGAGGCAAAGCCGCCGTTGACCGACGGGTCGGCATCGGAGGGTAGCTGTGCCAGTTTCTCGACAGCTGTCGTCAGTCCGCCCTGTGCATTGAGCACAGCCACGATGACGGCCACGATGCCGAAAAGCATGATGATACCCTGTATAAAGTCGTTCATGGCCGTTGCCTTGTAGCCGCCTAGAATGACATAGACGGCGGTGAGGATGGACATGATGACCACGCAATATTCATAGGGGATGTTGAAGCCCATCTCAAAGAGTCGTGAGATACCGCTATAGACGCCTGCCGTGTAGGGAATAAGGAACACGAAGGCGATGATGCTGGCTGCCACGCGCAGTCCCTGACTGGCGAAGCGTGTGCCGAAGAAGTCGGGCATGGTGCGGCTCTCGATGTGCTGTGTCATTAGCTTGGTGCGACGGCCCAAGATGATCCATGCCAGCAGGGAGCCGATGACGGCGTTACCGATACCAATCCATGCACTGGAGAGTCCGTATTTCCATCCGAACTGTCCGGCATAGCCCACGAAGACCACTGCCGAGAAGTAACTGGTTCCGAAGGCGAAGGCCGTGAGCCAAGGGCCTACGGAACGGCCGCCGAGTACGAAACCGTCAACACTGCTGGCCTGTTTGCGGGTGTAGAGTCCCACGCCGATCATCACGGCCAGAAACACTAATGTTAAAAGAACTTTGATAACCATCTCTTATATTTACGATTTACAAATTTTCGATTTTCGATTGATTACTCTGCCATCGACTCACGGATAACGACTTTCGACTCATTTAAATCGAAAATCAAGAATCCGAAAATCGGATATGCTTAGAACGCTACTTGAACCTGTGCCTGAATCCAGTTGTAGTCCTTCGAACTGATGTTCTCGCCGCAGAGGCAGCGAGTGTATTGCAGTTGCAGGCGGCACTTCTTGTAGTACCAGTACTGCAGGCCGATGGTGAGGTTTGTCTGATCCCAGCCATCAACACTGGTGTTGCGGTCGAACGTTTCACCACTGGCTACGATGTCGAGGGCATCGACCACGGGAATGGCCGTCGTGACGTAGCCGCCGCGTGAGCCCACCTCGCCGTCTTCACCTCCGAGCCACTCGGCACGGATGGAGAGCGGACGGGCTTCCTTGTACTTGCTGCCTGTATAGGGCGTTGATTTGTATTCGGCACCCACTGAGTAGCGGTTGCGCTTGTAGTTGTCGCCTACCTTGATGTCAGGATTCCAGGCTGCCGTATTCACGGCGCAGCCAGTGCCTAGATAGCCCGAGCCTACAATGCGCAGGCCGTCGAAGGGGCGTACCTCGAGTTTGGCGATAAAGTCTTTCTGGTTATTCAGGTCTTTACGGTTGATACCCTGTCCGCTCATCAGTGCCAGCTCGTAGTGTAAGTGGTTCTGCAGCAGGTCGCCATAGACCATCAGTCCCATGTCGCGGCCGTAGTTCACGCCGTTTAGGGGGTCGGGGCCTTCGCCTGCCAAATAGAGTACGGCCTGCGAATAGACGTCAATAAGTTCGAGTTGGGTGGGGGAGAGGGGGTTCTCCATGGAGTAGGAGTGCTTGAACTGTCCGAGGCGGACACTCAGCGCGTTATCGTTCGAGAGGCGGTAGTCAGTGTAAAACTCTTGAACGACGCTGGAGAAGTCGTGCATGAAGAGGAACGACCATCGGTCGGTGATGCGGGCTTTGGCCCAGAGCAGGGTACGCTTCAGGTTGTAGGCATTCTGCTTTTGTCCGTTGGGGTCCTGATAGGACCAACCTGCCTGTGCGTAACCATTCAGTGTGATACGTGAGGTGAGGTCTTTCATCCAGTCCACCTCTTTTTTTTCTTGGCCCATGGCCGCAGTGCTGCTCAAGGCTGCGAGTGCCACAGCGAGTGTGGCGCGTCTGATAAGTCTTGTTGTCATAGTTGTTTTATGTTGTTAATGATTATTGTTTTTGTTGACAATTTTCGATTAATGGCGACAAAGGTACGAATAAATATACAAAGTACCAAAGGAAAAGCGCATTATTTTACATTTCCAGCATTCGGGAATCAAAGTCACGGGCACCGCCTTTCTCATGGAATAATTTCTGTAGTAGGCGTACGCGCATGTTGGTAATGGTTTGTGGCGAGGTGGCTGTCAGCACGGCCAATTCGGAGGGGATGAAGCGCAGGCGGATGAGCAGGCAGACGTTCTGCTCCTTGGGTGTGAGCGAGGCAGCGGCATTGAGACGGGCCAGAAAGTCGGGTGCCTGCTGGCGCAGCAGCTGCTGCAGTTGTGCCCAGTCGTTGCTGGTGGCAGCTTGTCCGCGGTCTGCCAGACGGTGCAGCCGACTGACGGGTGGGGCAGAGAGCAGTTCCTCGTCGATGTGCCACGACAGGTAACGCTGGTTCAGTTCGTCAATCTCTTCATGCAGGCGGGCAATGCGCCGGCGGTGATAGAGCACGGCTCCGAGGGTGCAGGCCAGCAGTATGACGATGACTGCCAGCAGCCAGATGACGGTACGCATGGCGCGTCGTTGCTCTGTATTACGGTCGAACTGGGCCTGTGTGTCGATGACGGCCGCTGCGTCCGTCTGCTTGTATTGCTCGTTGTAGTAGTTGTTCAGCTCTTTGCTGAGTGTAAGGGCCTGTGCTGTGTTGTTATGCGTTTCGTAGTAGTAGATGAGTGAGCGCAAGGCACTGATACGTACGTTTGGTGCAAAGCTGCTGCGGGCGATGTGCCACATGCCGACGGCTGTTTCTTCCTGTCCTTCGCTGGCAAAGATGTTGGCCTGTAGCATGTAGCCCTTGTCAAGTGGCATGAGTTGCAGGGCCTGTTGCAGTAGTTGTTTAGCCTGTTGGCGTTCGCCTTGGTGGAGCCGGTAGCTGGCTTCGTTGATGAGTGCCGTGGAGTGGACTTCTCTGCTGGTGTTTGCCAACAGAGGACGGCAGCAGTCGATGTAGTATGCAGCACTGTCCGTCTGTTCCATGTCCTCGAAAGTAGTGGTTAGGTTGTTCATGGTCCGTACCTGTCGCTCGGTGTCTTCCATTTGTCGGGCAACGTCGAGTGCCATGTGGTAATAATGGAGTGTGGCGGTGTTGTTGTTGGCATTGTCATTCACGTCGCCCAATACGCTATAGAGCAGGAAACAGACATTATCGTCAGCACAGTCAGCCTGTTGCTCGGCCTGTTTCAATAATGTGATGGCTTCGTGGGTACGTTGCAGGTTGTAGAGGGCAATGCCATGCTGCAGCTGGGAGCGTAGCAATAACGATTTGTCGTAGTGTTCTTCATGATATGCATGACTTCGGGCAATGAGCGAGTCGTCGCCCATGACGATACCATTGGCATGTGCTGCCTCCGTAAACAGCAGTCCGTAGTAGGCGCTGTCGGCTTCTGTCGTCAGACTGTCGGTATTGATGGCGGCCAGCAGGTTCATGGCAGAGTCGGGGTTCTGGCTTAGCTGTCGCTCAGCTTCCTGCAACGTGGCATTGCGGGAGTGCTCGGCTGAGCATCCCGCAATGACGAGAGAGAGAAGGATAATGAGTTGTCTCATTTAGTTGAGTTTGAAGACAATAGGTAGGGCAAATTTTACGTTGACGGGTTGTCCTTCCTGGTATCCTGGCGTCCAACGTGGCATCAGTTTCACCACACGCAGGGCCTCGGCGTCCAGTGAGGGGTAGGCGCTTTGCAGGATTGTAGGGTCTTTGATGTTTCCCTCCTTATCCACTATGAACTCCACGAGGACTCTTCCTTGAATCTTGTTCTTGGCAGCGTCCTTCGGATATTTGACGTTCTCCATGAGAAACTTTGCCAACTCGGAGTTGTTCTCGCCGAACTGAGGCATCTGTTCGCAAGTGTCGAGTACGCGCTCCACGGGTTTCTTCTTAGATACGACGGTCTTCTGGCCCGAAATGGTTGTCAGTCCCAGCATGGCCACGAGTGACAATAGGATGATTTTTTTCTTGTTCATTGCTTTTTCATTTTAGGGTTTGACTTGTTGGTTGTCCGGACTATTATTGGTTTTGTACAATTCTAAGTATTTGTGCGCTTCGTTGATCATCTGACGCGTTTCGTCGTCCTGTTCCTGACCGTTGTCCTCAGCCATTTCGAGGAACATCGTAAAATAGTCGATGGCTTCCTGCAAAGGTCTTGGTATTGCCGTGTCATAACGCTGGTCAAAGTCAGGATTCAGGGCCTTGGCCTGTTCGTACATCGCAACACAGCAGACCGCAATATTATAGAGGTAAGACAGTGACGTGCCATCACATTCACGGGCTTTCTTCCATTCTTCGTAGGCGAATTCGTATTTCTCCATGCCATAGTAGGCTTTTGCCAGATAGTCATGAATTAGCTTCATGACCGTTTTGTCAGGCTGCAACATGTAATAGGCATTGTAAAGGTAGTCCAGCCCCTCTTCATAGTGTTTCAGCTCCACACTGATCATGCCCAGACGGTAAAGACAGCCAGGTTTCTTGGGCTTGCTGAAGTTGTTGGCACGTAAGAGGTACTCGTATGCCTGTTGCTTGTCATTCATGTAGTCATAGGCCATTCCCATGGAGTATAAGGCCAGGAAGGTGGTATCGCCGGCGGCCAGCAGCTTCTGATACTGCTCGGCGGCAGGACGGAACTGACGGTCGAGGTATAGGCAGTTGGCCAGTGTGCGGTTGATGAGCAGGTTGGTGGAGTCGCGATGATAGTAGTCGCGTGCAAAGGTAACGGCGTCCCCAGCTTTGTCCTGGTCACAGAGCACCGTGCACAGACGGGCCAGTACCTCAGCATCCATCGGGAAACGCTGCAATAGTTGCAAACCGCTATTGAGCAACTGCTTGTTTTCTTTCAGGTAGCTGTAGCTAAAGAAGAGCTGGCGCATGGCGTCGTGCGTCATGCTGTCGGCTGGTATGTCGGCCAGCAGCGTGATGCATTGCCGATAGTCACAGCGCTGATACAGGCAGTTGGCCAGCTTCTGTTGTGTCTCGTGTGTCTGGTCTTCGTTGTACGCCTGTTGGTAATAGCCCAGTGCAGCGTACGTGTCGTACAGCTCCATACAACTGTCGCCAAGAGCAATCAGTGTCTTTTGGGCTGTTGCGACTGTCAGGCTCAACAGTGTCAGCATACAGAGTAGTAGTAATCTTTTTCTGTGCATGATTCTTTTCGTTTTCTGCTGCAAAAGTAGTTTTTTCGGCATTCCCCTGCAAATAAATCATTACAAATTATTACACACATGCCGAAAAAGTTGTATCTTTGCCCCATGAACATAGAACCGATTGCCTATTTCCATTCACCGCTGACGTCGAAGTTCGGTATTCCGCGACAGGCGGGGATTGTCCGTGAGTTGTGCGGACAGATTGTGTTTGAGCCTGCATACAGGAATGCGGAGGCGTTGCGTGGGCTGGAAGCGTTTGATTATCTTTGGATAATCTGGGGATTCTCGGAGAATATGGGGGCAAGGAGCAAGGGGCAAGGAACAACTTTCTCTCCGACCGTGCGTCCGCCGTTGCTGGGTGGCAACGAGCGGCGTGGGGTGTGGGCGACGCGCTCACCCTTCCGTCCGAACAACCTGGGACTGTCCAGCGTGCGCATCGAATGCATCGAAGACGGCGTAATCCACGTGCTGGGGGCAGACCTCATGGACGGTACGCCGATTTATGACATCAAGCCCTACTTGGAGTATGTGGATAGCCATACGGGGGCGCGCAGCGGTTTCGTGGATGAGCGGCAGTGGCAGGAACTGAAGGTCGAGATGCCCGAGGAACTGCAACAGCAGTTCACCAATGACGAGCTGCAGGCACTCTTGGCCACACTGCGGCAAGACCCGCGTCCACAGTACCACGACGACCCTCAGCGCACGTATGGAATGCCGTTTGCAGGGCGTGACGTCCACTTCCGTGTGGAAAACGGTACGTTATTCGTCACACTCGTCGAGCCTGTTGCGCCATAGGTACTTTCGTGTCTCGTGGACAACGATACCGCTGAGGAACAGCAGCGAGAGCAGGTTGGGAATGGCCATGAGGGCGTTGGCGCAGTCGGCAAACGTCCAGACGAGGCTTAGGTTGATGATGCTACCCACAAAGACAGCAGCGATGTAGAACACACGGAATACCTTGACCCAACGCATGCCGCCGAGGTACTCCACCGCACGCTCACCGTAGTAGCACCAGCCGAGGATAGTGCTGAAGGCAAACGTGAGCAGTCCGAACGTCAGCAGGGGAGTGCCTAAATAGGGAATCTTCGAGAAGGCTTGCTTTGTGAGAACCGCACCGTTGGAGAAGTCGATGTCGTTGTAAGCCAATACGCTGCTGACAATGACCAGCCCCGTGATGGCACAGATAACCACGGTGTCCCAAAATGTTCCACTTGACGATACCAGTGCCTGACGGACTGGATTACGCGTCTTGGCAGCAGCGGCTACGATGGGGGCAGAACCCAGACCTGACTCGTTCGAGAACAAACCACGGGCAATGCCGAAGCGGGCTGCCATCATGACGGTTGAACCAACGAATCCTCCACCTGCAGCCTCAGGCGAGAAGGCCGACACAACAATCAGTTTTACTGCTGGCCAAAGGAAATGCCAGTTGATGCCGAGGATGACCAGACAGCCTAATACATAGAAGAACGCCATGAAGGGCACCAGCATGGAACAGACACGGGCAATGCTCTTGACACCGCCCAATACGACGGCTCCCGTCAGCGCGCAGACCAATGCTCCTGTAAAATAAGGTGAGATGCCGTAAGACTCGTTGGCCAGTACGGCAATGGCATTGGCTTGTACGGTATTGCCAATACCAAACGAGGCACAGGCAGTAAATACGGCAAAGACGATGGCCAGCCATTTCCATCCCAGTCCGCGCTCCAGCGCA
>Ga0265298_10009984_pt1 | contig 11263 bp, 8 predicted proteins | sample AusTroGonzalo_MG_3_FD_193486 | JGI IMG/M metagenome (GOLD analysis project Ga0265298, IMG submission 193486) | Bovine rumen microbial communities from tropical cattle in Woodstock, Queensland, Australia - Gonzalo_01 | ecosystem: Host-associated > Mammals > Digestive system > Stomach > Rumen ...
CCACGAGCGCCAGCCCCGCGCCGTAGAGGTAGTACATGAACGCCGGGAGCGTTCCCGGCGTTCATGTACTACCTCTACGGCGCGGGGCTGGCGCTCGTGGTGCTCTTCTCGGTCGACTGGAAGGATCCGGGCGGGGTGTTCCAGTTCCCCTTCAACGTGATCGGCAGCTTCACCGACGTATTGAGCTACATCCGCCTCTTCGCCGTCGGCATGGCGGGCGCGAGCATCGCCCTGAACTTCAACGCCATGGGGGCGAGCATCGCCAAAAGTTCGCCGTACTACATCGTCTTCGGCGTGCTGGTGGTGCTGATCGGTCACGCGCTGAACCTCGCGCTGTGCGTGATGAGCGTGCTCGTCCATGCGATCCGGCTCAACACCCTCGAATTTTCGAACCACAGCGGGCTGACGTGGAGCGGCAGTCCGTTCAAACCCTTTGCAAAACCGGAAATTAACGATAAGGAGGACAAGTGATCATGAACACTCTCAACGCGATCTCGCAGGGCGCCGGATACATCACCGTCGGTCTCGCCGCGATCGGCTCCGCGATCGGCGCGGGCATCGCCGGACAGGCCGCCATCGGCGCGTGGAAAAAATGCTACGCTCAGGGCAAGCAGGCGCCGTTCCTGCTCTTGGCCATGGTCGGCGCGCCCCTGTCGCAGACCATCTACGCCATGATCATGATGTCCATGATCAAGGACCGCGTCGCGACCGGGAGCCCCACCGACTTCCCCGTTTACCTCGCCATCGGACTCTTCGGCGGCTTCGCCCAGATGTTCTCGGCGATCTTCCAGGGCAAGGCCGGCGCGGGCGGCTGCGTCGCCTACGCCGAGACCAAGCAGGGCTTCGCCAACTATCTGATGGTCCTCGGCATCGTCGAGACCTGCGCGATCTTCGCCCTCGTCTTCAGCATCATGGCCATGCCCGGCGCGAAGTAAGGTTCGAGGGTTGCCGCGCGGCGGCGCGTTTCACTCGGCGCGGAAGATGCACGCGCCGCAGTCGACGGGGAGTATGGCGCCCGTGACGCTGGAGTTCCCCGCCAGGAACAGCACGGCGGCCGCGAGGTCGGCCAGCTCCACCGGGCGGCGGAGCGGCACGCGCTTCAAGGTCTTTTCCATCCTGGAGTTTTCCAGACCGACGGGAGGCAGCACCGGACCGGGCGCGACGGCGTTGAAGCGCAGATTTTTTTCCGCGAAGCGGCGGGCGAAGTCGACGGTGGCGCGCGCGAGCCGGCGCCGGGATTCGAGGTACTCTTCCTCCTCGGCGGGGGCGGGATTCAGGACCGCCTGATCGAGGAAGTTCACGACCGCGCCCTCCGCGAGCTCCTGCGCGGCGAAGCGGCGCATCAGCTCCAGCGGGGCCTCGCAGTTGACCTTTTCGTAGAGGAAGCGCTCGTCTTCGGGCAGGCGGTAGCACGAGGCGTTGTTGACGAGGACGTCCACCGGAGCGTCGAGCCTGCTCCACAGCTCCGCCGCGCCCGCGGCCCCGTTCGAGAAATCGGCGCACGCGACGCGGTGCTCCGGCCCCAGTTCGGCGGCGAGCTTTTCCGCCGCGGCGAAGCTCTTCCGGCAGTGGACGGTCACGCGCGCCCCCGCGGCGGCGAAGGCGCGGACCACGGCGGCGCCGACGCGGAGCGCTCCGCCGGTGACCAGGACGTGTTTGTTCCGGAGCCGCATTTTGTCGACCTCAGGTTTGAAAAATCTGTCTTTGCATATTATATTCCATCAAACCGTACTAATCAAGGGGAAAAGGGCATGAAAAAGAGTTATCGCTTCACGTTGGTGGAACTTCTCGCGGTGATGGCGCTGATCTCGATATTGAGCGCGATCGGCTTCGGCGTGTACAGCTACGCCAAGAACAAGTCGAAGGAGTCCGCGAGCGAGGCGCTGCTGGGGCAGATCACGGCCGGGCTGGAGAGCTTCAACGCCAAGCATCATCGTTATCCCTCTAGCGGCGGCAGCTTCCAGCCCGTGAAATTCACCTTCGGCAACAGCGACGGGACGTTGAGCGAAATCGACTTCGGCGGCGAAACACTGGAGCTGCAGTCCATCTCCGACAGCGATCCGCAAGCGAAGAAAAAGCGCATGAAAAACGAATTGTTCGAATCGTTCGCCAAGGCGGTGGACATGCAGACGATCAAAAACAACCTGACGCCGCCGGACAGCAACGGCGTGTGCGAACTCGTCGACGCGTGGGGCGGCAAGATCTACTACCGCTCGCCCGGCAAGTTCAAGACCGGCAGTTACGACCTCATCTCGGCGGGGCCGGACGGCGGATTCGGCACGGGCGGCGCGAGCACTCCTCCGAACGGGGACAGCGATTTGAGCAAATTCCGCGACTCGGGCGAGAAGGTCTGCGACGACCTCTTCAACTTCTGACGCGGCGCGTCAGAGCAGTTTGATCCACAGCGGCACGCTGACCATCGCGAGCAGCGTGGTCGTCACCACCGACTGCGACGCGAAATCCCCGTCGCCGCCGTAGAGGCGCGCCACGAGCGCGCTCGACACCGCCGCCGGCATGAGAGAGATCACGAAGCAGACTTCGTACATGTCGCGCGGCAGCGGCAGAAGTTTCAGGACGATGACGTAGATCGCCGGTATCACCGCCAGTCTGGTGACGGCGACGACGAACGCGTCCGCCTTGTGGAGAAAGAGTCCGTGCGCGTCGCGGAAGAGCGCCGCCCCCGTCAGTATCAGCGTCAGCGGGATCGCCAGCGAGCCCAGCGTGCGGACGATCTTCATGACTTCGGGCGGGATCGGGATCCGCCACATCACGACCGCCACCGCCAGCGCCACCGCGACCACGTTGATCGAATAGAGCTGCTTCAAGGCCGTGCGCAGGGTATCCCGGCGCATCCCGGTCAAGGCGACGATGCCGATCGTCCAGAAGCCGACGGTCGAGCCGACGTTGGCGACCATCAGCAGCGCCGCGTGGCGGCCGAAGCCGAAGAGGTTGTTCACGACGATGAGCGGCAGGAAGATGTAGTTGTTGATCGCGCAGACGTGGACGAAGGTCGCTTTGCGCTCCGGGGTGCGGCAGGACACGAGCGGCAGAAAGACGATCCCGAGCAGCGCTCCCGCCGCCATGATCGCGAATCCGGCGACGGGCATGATCCACAGGGACTTGAGTTCGTCCCGGCCGATGTTTTCCGCGACGGCGGCGAAGGTCAGGCAGGGGGTGAAGACGTTGAAGGTCAGGCGCGACCAGCGGCCGATGTCGTCGCGTCCGATGCAGCCGAGTTTCAGCGCGCCGCCGCCCACCGCGAAGAGCACGCAGGTCTCGATTATCGCCAGAAGCACTTGCCACGCCATTGAAATTCCTCCGTCGGTTGATGTCGCGTCCATAATATACACCCGGCGGGGGGAATTTTCCCCGGAGCGGCTTGACAATTCGGAGCGGCAAGTGTATTTTTTTCGGAGTTCGAGCACGAAAAGGCGATATCCCGACGGCGCAGGAGCAAGGCGCGAGATTGTCCGCGATGCGCCGCCGCCGTTCGGATTGCCGCAACCGGCAAGACGGTTTGTCCGCGATCGGCGGATGCAGCGTGCGGCAAGGTCGGGTTTTGCGACGAGTACGGCGCGGGAGTGTACCTCCGTACTCGACCGCACCGGCGCAGGAGCAAGGCGCGAGATTGTCCGCGATGCGCCGCCGCCGTTTCGATTTTTCATAAACCGAATATAAAAAAGAAAGGGGAAGACCATGTTCCGAAAATTTTTCGCCGCGACGCTGCTGGCCGGAGCGGCCCTCTGCGCCGCCGCCGCCGAGATCATCTCGATCGACCTCAACTATTACAGCACGGAGCCGATCTCGGTCAGGCCCGAAGGCAAGCTGCCCCGGGGCGTCACCATGGTAAAGCCGGTCAAGTTCCGCGATCCCAAGTTCAAGGGGCTGGCGTTTCGGATCCGGGTGGACATCGCCAAGGCGCAGTCGGTGAACCTGAAATTCACCGTCTCGGGCAGCGGCCGGATCTGCCCGTCGCTCAGCGGTCACACCGTCAACGCCAAAGGCCGGAGCACGGGCCAGTTCGTCTTCAAATGCACGCGCTTCGAGTTCTGCGACGAGCCGCCGGCGGTGAAGCTGCCGTTCGTGGTCGGCAAGTGGAAGAACATGCTGCCGCGCGGCATCGACGTATCCGACGGCGAGACCGTCACCTTGAAGGCGAGCTTCGAAAAGGCCGAGTGACGCGGGGACACGAACCCCGTCCGGAGAAGTTCTCCGGGCGGGATTTTTTTTGCGGCGAAAAAAATCCCCGGCCGCTTTCGCGGTCGGGGATGAAGCGTCCGTCGCGCTGTTACGCGAGCTTCGTGAACTTGAGCACGCCCTCGTTCACTGCGAAGCCCCAGCCCTGATAAGCGCCGTCGGCGATGGTGCCGGTCTTGCCGGTCGCGTCGTCGAAGGTCAGGGCAACGGCCTCGGCTCCGTCGATCTCGACGAGGAACTTGTCCGCGGCGGTGTTGTACTTCGACGCATCGGCGCCGGAGACGAGCGTCCAGCCCTCGCTGCGGGTGGAGGCGATCCGGAGCGTGACGGTGTCTTTGGTGAAGTCCGCCGTGCTCCAGGTCAACGCCGCCTGACCGTCGAGACCGAGGTCGCGCTCGTTGAAGTCGAAGATCCACGCGTCGTTCGAAACACCGTCCGCGTCCGTATCGAGCGTCATCCAGCTGTTGCGTCCCACCGTGATGTCGGTGAAGCCGCCGACATTGCCCGAGAAGGTCCCGGTGTAGTCGCTGAACGCCAGCGTCGCGTCGCTCGCCGTCTTAGTTTCGACGTAGCTGTAACCGAAGACGCCGCAGGCGAAATCATTCGCGCCGGTGAAGATCACCTCGGCGCTGTTGACGACGTCGTTGAGGCTCTGGCCTCTGGCGAAGATGTCGCCGTTGATCGTGCCGCCCGAGACGGTGATGGTCACGTCACCCGCCTGCGTCGTGCCGCCGGAGGTCGAAGTCGAACCGCCGCCGAAGACGTTCTCGATCGTGCCGCCGGAGATGCTGATATTCACGTCGCCGACTCTGCTGAAAGCGTTTCTCTGCGCCCAGCCGCCGCCGTAGACGTTGCCCATCGTACCGCCCGAGATGCTGATATTCACGTCGCCGACCATGGCGTAGACGCCGTCGTTGCCGTTCGTGGTATTGTCGCTTGCCATCGCGCCGCCGAAGATGCCGCGGCCGCCGTGGGCGCTGCCCCAGTCGCCGCCGCCGACGCTGAGCGTAACGCTCTCGACCGTGTAGACGGGGGCGAGCTTGGCGGTGTCGTGCCCCGTGGCGTAGCCGCCCGCGAAGACGCAGACGTCGCTCTTGGTCGCCGTACCGGCGAGGAGCGTCAGCGTGATGTCGCCGACCGTCTGGAGCGCCGAGGTGTTCTCGGTGGTCGTGATGGTTCCGGCCTTGACCGCGCCGCCGCCGTAGATGTTGCCGCTGATGACCAAATCCACACTGCCGGCGCTTTCGCCGAACTGCATGTCGATGCTGCTGACGCTGGTGGAGGTCCCCGCCGTGACCTTGGCGGCGTTGTAGAGCGCGCCGCCGTAGAAGTCTTTCTTGATCACGTTTTTGGAACCGAAGACCACCTGAACGCCGTCGGCACCCACCGTGCCGAAACCGCCCGCGTAGCCGACGCCGTTGAAGGTGTTCTTGTAGGCGAGGATGTCGACGCCCTTGACGCTGCCGCCGTAATTGGCGCCCGCCGCGAGGTTGCCGATGGTGCCGCCCGTGCCGTGGATCTGGTAGCTGATCTTGCCGCCGAAGGTTACGTTTTCATCCGTACCGTAGATCTGAGCTCCGGCTCCGGAGACGGCGCTGTCGATGTCGAGCCACGCGTTGCCCGAGATAGCCGACGCCGCATCGGAGTTGATCAGTTTGACGGCTCCGGTGACAGTCGCGATTTCCCACTGCAGCTCCTTGTCGCCGCCGTTGATGACGTTGCCGCTCTGGGCGAAGGTCGCCGCTTCGGTGGTTTCGGTGCGGGTGTAGCTCGCGACCGTGAGCTCGGTACCGGCGGCGTTGAGGTTGAACTGCCGCTGGATGAACGGGTCGATGTAGCTCGAACCTGCCGCGACCTCGCCGTCGAAGACGCGCGAACCCACGATGCCGACCTTGAGGGCGGTGTTGCCCGCGTCGGCGAGGGTGTAGGTTCCGACGGTGAGTTCGCCGGTTTTGCTGTTGGCGAGGGTGATCCTACCGACGTTGGCGAGGGTGTCGAAGTTCGCGCTTCCCGCGGTCTTGCCGGTGATGTCGAGCGCGATGTACGCGCCCGCCGCGGCGTTGAGTTCGTTGATCTTCGCCGTACCGGAGAGGTACATCGTGCCGCCCGAGGCGACCGAGACGCTGTTGGCGGTCGCGCCGGTGTTGACACGGATGGCGGCTCCGTTGGCGACCGAGGCGGAAGTGACCGTGGCGCCGTTGCTCATCCTCATGCTGGCGCCGGCGAGGATCGTGACGTTGGTCGCCGCGCCTTGCGATTGGTCGAAAATGGTGCCGGAGTCGGTCAGCGTCAGGCGGTTGATCGTGGCGCCCCGGCCGCGGATCGTGGCGCCGTCGGAAGCGACGCAGTCGTTCACTTCGCCATTGGAGTTGTTGATCCAGGTGTATTCGCCGAAGTTGACGTTGGCGAGCGTGCCGCCCGACTGGGCGAACGTCGTCCGACGGAATTCGCCGCCGGAGACCAGGCCGCCGTACTGATAGCCCCACTGACACCCGGACGAAACGTCGTCGCCTTCGACGCCGACGCCGACCATCGTCAGATTGCTTACGACCGTCTGGCCGTCGTAGTCGAAGTCGTCGTAGAGGTAGAAGCCCGAGCCGCCCCTGTAGATGCTGGTGTTGGTCGTCGTGCCGCCCGACTGGTAGACGATGCCGTCGGAACGGACCAGCGTGGCTTCGGCGCTGCCCTTGCCGAGGATGATGTCGCCGCCGCTGCTCACCGTGCTGCCGCCGGAGATCTTGAGCGAACCGTTCCACAGCGTCGCGCTGCTGACGACGCCCGCCGAGACGTCGATCTGGCAGTTCTGGTTGCCGCTCATGACGATATTCTTCGCCGTGGCGCGGGAGTCGCGGAGTCTGATCTTCGCGTTGCCGAGGAAGAGCATCCCGTCGATCAGCGCGCCGGAGTTGCCGTACGCCAAGCGCATGTCGGCGCCCGCACCGGCGACGCCGCCGAAGATGCTGCCGCCGACGTAGATGTTGTTCCAGGTGTCCGCCCCGAAGTAGACGTCTTCGACGACGCCGTAGCGCAAATTGAACTGCGCACTGCCGTAGATCGAACCGCCGGAAAGGTAGGTGCCGCTCGAAATGTTGATCACGGGATAGGTGTTGCCGGCGGCCTTGGTGATGTTGACGTTGTATATGTACTTCTTGTTGGAGTTCTGGGCGGTCGTCAGCGTGCCGCCCGACATCACGAGGCCGTTGATGGTGCCGGCGGTCATGCTCACACTGGCGTTGCCGTGACACACGGATACGCCGTTCACTTCCGCACCGGTGCTCCCGACGATCAGCTTGCCGCCGGAACCGACCCCGATGTTGGAGGCGCTGGCCTTCCACATGCTGAGGACTGCCATGACGTTTTTCGCGTTGGTGCCGTGAACGTCGACGCCGTTGGCCTTGGCGCCGTCGAAGAGGAACAGACTGCCGCCCGCGGTGACCGTGGCGCCGGAAACGGTGAGCCCGCTGAAGATCAGGAAGGCGCTCCGACCGGCGGCGTTGGTGGCGAGGTCCATTCCGGTGGCGGTGCCGCCGACGACCTGGAAGTCGTCGCCCAACTCGTTGTTGGCGATGACGCCCTTGGCGATATTGGTGTTATCGCCGCCGAGGCCGATGAGATTGGCGCCGCGCGTGATCTTGGCGCCCGCTGCCGCATTGACGTCCATCAGCATGGCGTAGTTCTTCGGATCGGCGGTGCCGCCGGACTGGATGGTGATGTTGCTGACGAAATGATTGTAGGTAAACCATTCGTTCCAGCTGTTTTTCCAGGTGCCGCCCACGAACGAGAGGGTGCCGCCGGACTGGATGGTGACGTCGGTCGCCCGGCCGCCAGAGGAGGTCGTGCCGCCGCCCGCGCCGACCTGGACGTAACAATCCTTGCCGACCGTGGCGCCGGTGAGCACCCCGCCGCTGCTGACCTTGACGTACGAACTGTTGGTGAGCGTTACCGTCTTCACTGTCGCGCCGCCGCTGATCAAAAGATAGGATTCGCCGTCGAAGCTCGCATTCGTCACGTTGGCGCCGTTGCGGGCTTGCATGAACGACTGGGAGACGAACGTGAGGTCGCTCGCGATGCCGCCCGAGTAGTCGGTGTTGCCCGAGGTCAACCCGTTGTAGAATTTCGCTCCATTCGTGAAGGTGAGTCCCTTGGCGAGATTTTTTCTGACGTCGCCGACTCCGTACTGCTCCAGCGTGGCGTTGTCGAAGGTCATGCCCGACACGTAGCCGCCCGACTGGCGGAGCCGGATCGACGCGCCGTTCTGCGCCCGGCCGCCCTTGATGTTGCCGCCGGCCACCCACGCGCCGCTGGCGTTGAAGCCGGAGCCGGCGACGTTGATGTAGGTGTCGGTGTCGAAGGTCACGTTCACCGCCGAGCCGCAGGAAAGGTTCATGGTGACGTTCTGAACGTAGCCGCCGCTGATCCGCGCCGCATTCCAGTACATGTTGAAGATGGCCCGGTCCGCGGTGGTGGCCTTGCCGCTTATGTAGAGGTTGCTGACCACGGCGCCGAAACCGTGATAGCTGCCGCCGCTCATGGTGAGGCTGGTGACGACGCCGCCGCCGGACATTCTGAGATAAGCACTGTTGGCGCCGTTCAGGGTGATGCTGGTGACGACCGCGCCGCCCGAGAGGTACATCGTGCCGCCCGAGCCGACGAAGATGCTGTTGAAGGTGCCGCCGCTATTGGCGGAGAGCACCCGCAGGTACGGATCCTCTTCGACGTAGCCGTAATAGGCGATGGTCGAGTTGGTCAGCGTCGGTTTGTTGAGAGTGGCCCCCGAAGTCGTGGTGTCGTGGTTGTAGGTGTACTCGGTTCCCATTCTTCCGATCCTTTCTCTTTTTTAGATCGCGCGTAGAGTATTGATTAAAACAAATACTTGTCGTAAACAAACTTATAAACAAAATAATTTTATTTAATATAGCACAAAACCACGGTTTTGTCAAGTGCAAAAGTTCAAATGCCGCGCCCGGGGGGCGTTTCGGCGTGCGGCACGCCCCGCCCCGCCATGCGTCCGCATGCGCGCTTGCGGGCATGAAAAAGGCCGGCGCAAGAACTTGCGTCGGCCTTCTTCCGGTCGGTCCGGGTATCAACCCCCGCCCATCTTTTCGATGATCTTCACCAGCGGCAGGAACAGCGCGATGACGATCGATCCGACGATGCCCGCCAGCGCGACGATCATCAACGGCTCGATCAGACTCGTCAGTGCGCTGACCGAGTTGTCCACTTCCTCGTCGTAGGTGTCGGCGATCTTTTCGAGCATCTCCGGCAGCTTGCCGGTCTCTTCGCCCACTTCGACCATGCTTATCACCATCGGCGGGAAGATCTTGGTGGCGTTGAGCGGCACCGCGATGCCTTCGCCCTCCTTCACGGCGTCGTGGACCTTCTGGATCGCTCCGGCGACGACCTCGTTGCCGCTGGTCTCCTTGACGATGGCGAGCGAGTTCAGCACCGGCACGCCGGAGCTCAGCAGCGTTCCGAGCGTGCGCCCGAAGCGCGAGATCGCGCTCTTGGCGATGATCGGTCCGAAGAGCGGCATGTTGTATTTCACCCAGTCCACCCCCCACTTGCCGGCGGGGATGCGCACCGTGATCTTGTACAGAACGATGACGGCGACCACGCCGCCGATGTAGCAGTACCATCTGGAAACCAGCGTGTTGCTTATGGCGATGATCGCGAGAGTCGGTCCCGGCAGCGGCTCGTTGGGGCCGAGCAGGTCGCTGAAGATCTTGGAGAAGTTCGGCACGATGAAGATCATCAGACCGACGACCGCGAGCATCGAGATGGTGAGGATCACCGCCGGGTAGATCATCGCCGACTTGACCTTGCCGGCGATCCGCGACGCCTTTTCCATGAATCCCGCCAGTCGGTCGAGGATCGTTTCCATCGCGCCCGACGCCTCGCCGGCGCGCACCATGTTCAGAAACAGCTTGTCGAAACTTCTGGGGTGCTGGCTGAGCGCTTCAGCGAAGGTCGCGCCGCCCTCGACCGTCTCCGCGGTCTTGTTGAGCACGATGCGCACCGCCGGGGTTTTGGCCTGGCGCTCCAGAGTCCGCAGCGAGCGGATCAGCGGCAGTCCCGCGCCGAGCAGGATCGCCAGCTGACGCGTCAGCACCGTCAGATCCTTGCGCTTGATGACCGTCGGGCCGAGGTTCAGATTCAGCCCGCCGCCCTTTTTCTTGCCGCCCGCCGCCGTCTTGGCCTTCGCCGCCACCCGGATCGAGGTCGGGAACATGCCCTTGCGGCGAAGTTCGTTCGCCACCTCCTCCTCGTTGGGGGCGTTGATCTTGCCCTTCTGCTCACGCCCTTTGGCGTCCATTGCGGTATAATTAAATACCGGCATATCTCACCTCACAGTTGATTACCGTGTCCCGTTTTTCATGATTACGTGTAGCGGACCACCTCGTCGACGGTGGTTTCCCCGTTGAAGATCGCCAGCAGACCGTCCTCGCGCAGCGGGCGCATGCCGAATTCGATGGCGCGCGCCGCCAGTTCGTTGGCGGGGACGTTGTCCGAGATCATCTCGCGCAGCTCCTGATTGATGACCATGAGCTCGGTGAGCGCCTTCCGGCCCTTGTAGCCGGTGTTGTTGCACTTTTCGCACCCCTTGCCGTAGCAGAATTGGTGACCTTCGACCTGCAGTCTTTCCAGACTGAGCCGTTCGAGGTCGTTGTCGGTCGGGGTGTACTCGACCTTGCAGTTGGGGCAGACGCGGCGGATCAGCCGCTGGCCGAGCACGCCGGCGAGCGACGAGGCGATCAGGAACGGTTCGACGCCCATATCCACCAGTCGCGTCACGGTGCTGGCGGCGTCGTTGGTGTGCAGCGTGCTGAAGACGAAGTGCCCCGTGAGCGACGCTTCGATGGCGATCTGCGCGGTGATGAAGTCGCGGATCTCGCCGACGAGGATGCGGTCGGGGTCCTGACGCAGAAAGGCGCGCAGCGCCCGCTCGAAGGTCATGCCCACCGCGTCGTTGATCGGACACTGGATGATCCCGGCGATGTCGTACTCGACCGGGTCCTCGGCGGTGAGGAGCTTGTCCTCGATCTTGTTGATCTCGGTCAGCGCCGAG
>Ga0265298_10009985_pt1 | contig 11262 bp, 8 predicted proteins | sample AusTroGonzalo_MG_3_FD_193486 | JGI IMG/M metagenome (GOLD analysis project Ga0265298, IMG submission 193486) | Bovine rumen microbial communities from tropical cattle in Woodstock, Queensland, Australia - Gonzalo_01 | ecosystem: Host-associated > Mammals > Digestive system > Stomach > Rumen ...
TCAACTCCTGAGCAGGCTTCTCCAGTTTGCCTTTCGGTGCCTGAACATATACCTGTACGACTTCCTTACCGGCAACACTACCTGTATTCTTCACCGTTATAGTGATGTCAACCTGGTTGCCACGGCTCTTCACCGTAGGCTTAGACATCTCAAAGGTGGTATAGCTCAGACCATAGCCAAACGGATAAGCTACCTCGCGATTGAAGGTATCGAAGAAGCGGTAACCTACATAGATGTCTTCCTCGTGGTTGGTATAGGCATGACCGGGAATGGGAGCCTTGTTGCCCACCATCAGCTCAAAGGTATAGCTGTCGAGATTGCCTGGGAAATTCTTTGTTGAGGCATGGTCGGTGGCAGCAACAGGCCACGTCATGGTGAGCTTGGCTGAAGGATTCACCTTACCAGTCAGGATGTCGGCAATAGAGTTGCCACCTTCCTCACCAGGCTGCCAAGCGCAGAGGATAGCGTCAGGATAGCCGCTCCACGATGCCGTCTCAATGACAGAGCCACTATTGATAATGACGATGACGGGCTTACCAGCAGCATGGAATGCGTTGCACACATCAGTGATAAGAGCACGCTCCTCAGGAATCAGGTTGAATTCTGTCTCGATATCGCGATCGATACCCTCACCAGCCTGACGACCAATGGTGATGATAGCAGCATCGGCTGCCTGCACTTCCTTGTTGATGGCAATGGGCGACAGTCCAATCTCAGGATATTTCTGCTGACCCATCATCTCTGTCTGGAACCACTTGGCGGGGTGACGCTCAGCCTGGAACTTCACCTTGGCATAGTCAATATATTTACGATAAATCTCCGTCAGCGTGGGCGATGCCTTAACACCGATATTCTTCAGACCCTGAAGCATGTCAACGACATAGGGTGGGTGAACACAGCCTGAGCCAGTACCGCCACTGAGGAAGTCGTAAGAATTCTCACCAAAGAGTGCCACTGTCTTGACAGCACCAGACTTCCAAGGCAGCACACCATTGTTCTTCAGCAGTACGATACCCTCGGTAGCACTCTGACGTGTAATCAGGGCATGTGCCTCCAGGTCGGGCTTGTTGGTGGCAGGATAATGGCGGAAACTGGGCGTCTTGACGATATATTCCAGCATGCGGCGCACGTTACGGTCCACATCAGCCATACTGAGCTTGCCACTCTTCACACCATCGATAATCTCCTGAGTCTGTGCGGGCTGACCAGGTTCCATCAGGTCGTTGCCGGCTTGCACCTCGGTAATGGTGGGCAGTCCCTCACGAATACCAATCCAGTCAGTCATCACGATACCCTTATAGCCCCAGTCATCACGCAGAATCTTGGTCAGAAGGTCGTGGTTACCCATAGAGAACTGACCATTCACCTTGTTATACGATGCCATGATGGTCCACGGACTGCTCTCGCGTACAGCAATCTCAAAGCCACGCAGATAGATCTCGCGGGCAGCACGCTGGCTGACACGCTCGTCAACACTGGTACGATCGGTCTCCTGTGAGTTGACAGCGAAGTGCTTAGCCGACACACCAGCACCCTGACTCTGTACGCCCTGGATATAGGCGGCAGCAATCTTTCCCGTCAGCAGGGGGTCCTCACTATAGTATTCGAAGTTACGGCCACACAGCGGATTGCGGTGCAGGTTCATACCTGGACCGAGGATGACGTCACAACGGTATTCCTTGGTCTCGTTACCTATAGCCTCACCTACCTTCTTTACCAGCTCTGTATTCCATGTCGATGCCAGACAGGTACCGATAGGGAATGCAGTGGCATAGTAAGTCTGATTAGTACCCTTGCGGGTGGGGTTGATACGCACACCAGCAGGACCGTCGGTCAGTACGGTGGCAGGAATTCCAAGGCGAGGAATGGCTGGCGAAGTACCAGCAGCACCTGCCACGAGGTCGGCCTCACCACCTACTACGGCACCCGTGCCGAAGAAGTTGTTGGCACCACCAACCAATAGTTTGGCTTTCTCTTCCAAGGTCATCGCCTTCAGCACCTCATCAATGTTGTCAGCGCGCAGTTGAGGGGTTTGTGCATTCATTGTTGTAGTTGTTAGTAAGGCCGTTAGGCCGAGCATAATTAGTTGTTTGGGGTTCATATGAAAAATTGTTTGGTTTTCGTCACGTCAGAGGTAGTCACGTTATGAGTTTACAAATGTACGCTTTTTCTGCGACATGGCCAAATTTTCAATGTTTTATTTGTTTTTTTCCACGTTTTGAGCTACCTTTGCGCAGCAAAAAAGAAATACTACCAAAAAGCTATGAATAAGAAAGTACTACTCCTTGCTATTTTAGTGACAACTGCTATGGCAGTACAGGCTAAAATACGCCTCCCTCACATGATTAGTGACAATATGGTGATTCAGCAACAGAGCGATGTGCGCTTGTGGGGCTGGTCAAAAGCAGGAAAGAAGGTGACGGCCACGGTGTCGTGGTCTGATCAGAAGGCTGAGGCTAAAGCCGACAAGGATGGCCGCTGGCTGCTGACGGTAAAGGCGCCTGCTGCCTCCTATAAGCCCTTGAGCATCACGTTTGACGACGGTGATGAGAAGGTGACAGTCAATAATGTACTCGCAGGTGAGGTGTGGGTATGCGCGGGACAGTCGAATATGGAGATGCCCGTCAAGGGTTTTGGCATGTGTCCTGTCAAGGACTACAACCATCATGTGGTAGATGCCGTCAACTCTAAGGGTGTTCGGAGCCTTAAGATTCCCAGTATTATGAGTAGCAAGCCGATGGACGACGCTAACTGTGAGTGGCGCCCGTGCTCTCCTAAAACTGTTGGTGAGTTTTCTGCTACGGGTTACTTCTTTGCTCGTCTGGTGAGCCGCACACTTGATATTCCTGTAGGCATCATTGAAGCAAATAAGGGCGGTACGCGTGTGGAGAGCTGGATGACCAAGGAGAATCTGGAGAAATATACCAGTGATCCTACTGATTCGGTGGCTATCTGTAAGAAGTGGCCGGAATGGGATTATCACCGCTCTCTGCTGTGGGGAAATGGTACCTTCAACCCCATTCTGAATTATACGGTGAAGGGCATCATCTACTACCAGGGATGCTCGAATGTCGGTGACCCTGGCGACCAGTATTCACAGCGTCTGAAGCTGTTGGCAGACCAGTGGCGCAGTCAGTTCAGACTGGGTGAGATACCCTTCTATTTCGTGCAGATAGCACCGTGGGCGTATGACGATGGTGATGTCAATGCGGTGAGTGGTGCTTTGCTCCGTGAACAGCAGTTCAAGGCTGCTCAGATGATTCCCAACAGCTCGCTGGTATGTACCAACGACCTGGTATATCCCTACGAGTATTCCCAGATACATCCTGCTCAGAAACAAGCAGTTGGAGAGCGCCTGGCTTTTACGGCGCTGCATCGTGACTACGGCTTTGAGAGCGTTCAGTATAAGAGCTCGTCGTACAAGGATATGACCATCAAGAATGATACCGTCTTCATCCATACCCAGAACAACTACTGGTGTGATGCTCCCTTCGAGCAGATGCAAGGCTTTGAGGTGGCTGGCGAAGACCGCATCTTCTACCCTGCTGAAGCCAAGCATTTCTGGCAAGCAGGTGGAGGCTACTGGGATGAGGCTATTATCATTTCCTCACCTAAAGTAAAGAAGCCTGTGGCCGTGCGCTACTGTTTCAAGAACTTCCAGATAGGCAATGTAAAGAACGGAGGCAATCTTCCCTTATTCCCCTTTAGAACAGACAATTGGTAATGGAACATCCATTAGAGAAATTCAGATACTGTCCGGTATGTGGCAGCAGTCATTTTGAGGTCAACAACTTCAAGAGCAAGAAGTGCAGAGACTGTGGATTCACGTATTACGCCAATCCGTGTTCTGCCACAGCCGCCTTTATCGTCAACGACAGAGACGAACTGCTGGTGGTGAGACGGGCCAAAGAGCCTGCCAAAGGTACTCTTGACTTGCCGGGAGGCTTCTGTGACATGTGTGAGACCGTAGAGGAAGGCATGCGTCGTGAGATAAAGGAAGAGACGGGCTTGGAAGTCGATGATATTCAGTATCTTTTCTCCTCTCCCAATGTCTATATGTATAGTGGCATGGGTGTTCATACCCTCGATATGGACTTCCTGGTACGCGTTCACGGCGATTCAGTAGCAGTGTCTGCTGCCGACGATGCTGCTGAGGCACTATGGATACCTATTAACAAAGTTAATCCTGCCGAATTTGGGCTCACCAGCATCCGTAATGCCGTCATTCGTTTTCTGGCCGAAACGTTAAGAAAATAAAAAAACTACTATATATATAAGGTGTAACCAAAACTTTTGCTTACTTTTGCCGCCCGAAAGTCGACGCAAGTCAACTTTTTCAATTCGTTGAAAGTTGACGTAAGTCGTCCTTTCATCATTTTGGAAACATAAAAACAACTAAGAAATATGCAAAAGAATTTGGTGATAGTAGAGTCTCCTGCCAAGGCAAAAACAATTGAGAAATTCCTGGGCAGTGACTATAAGGTCATGTCAAGTTATGGTCATATTCGTGACTTGAAGAAAAAGGAGATGAGTATTGACACGGGTACACTCGAACCCGAATATGAGATACCTGAAGAGAAAGAGAAGCTCGTCAAGGAGCTGAAAAGCAATGCACAGAAAGCCGAGAAGGTTTGGCTTGCATCCGATGAAGACCGCGAGGGAGAAGCTATCTCGTGGCATCTTTGCGAGGTATTAGGATTGGATGAGGAGAAGACCAACCGTATCGTTTTCCACGAAATTACCAAACCGGCCATTCTGCAAGCTATTGAGACACCACGTCATCTGGATATGAATCTGGTCAATGCCCAGCAGGCTCGTCGCGTGCTCGACCGTCTGGTAGGTTTCAAGCTGTCACCCGTGCTGTGGCGTAAGGTGAAGCCAGCCCTGTCAGCAGGACGCGTACAGAGCGTTGCCGTGCGCCTGATTGTAGAGCGCGAGCGTGAGATTCAGAGCTTCCAGAGCGAGGCCTATTATAGCATTTCCGGTATCTTTGCTATTACCAATGCCGATGGTTCACAGACAGAGGTAAAGGCTACGCTGGCCCAGCGTCTGAAGACCCATGATGAGGTAGAGCAGTTCTTGAAGAAATGTATTGACGCAACCTATACCGTTGAGTCTGTCAGCAAGAAACCGCTGAAGCGTACTCCTGCACCTCCCTTCACCACTTCTACTCTGCAACAGGAAGCTGCCCGTAAGTTGGGCTTCACGGTCAGCCAGACCATGATGGTGGCTCAGCATCTGTACGAACACGGACAGATTACCTATATGCGTACTGACTCTGTCAACCTCTCTGGCCTGTGTATCAATGCCAGCAAGGAAGAGATTACCAAGCTCTATGGTGAGGAATACAGCAAGGTACGCCAGTATCATACCAGCTCAAAGGGTGCCCAGGAGGCTCACGAAGCCATCCGTCCTACCTATATGGACCGTACGGAGATTGAGGGTACCGCTCAGGAGCGCAAGCTCTACGACCTTATCTGGAAGCGCACTATCGCTTGTCAGATGGCCGATGCAGAGATAGAGAAGACTACTGTCAATATCTCTGTCAGTGGTGCCGACGAGCAGTTTGTCGCTCAGGGTGAGGTCATCAAGTTCGATGGCTTCTTCAAGGTATATCGTGAGTCTGTCGATGACGATGATAATAATCAGGATGAGGAGAGCCACATCCTGCCACCGCTGAAGAAAGGCATGTCACTGACGCGTCGTGAGATTCAGGCTACAGAACGTTTCAGCCAGGGACCTCAGCGCTATACAGAAGCCTCATTGGTACACAAGCTGGAAGAGCTGGGTATTGGTCGTCCATCAACTTACGCTCCTACCATCTCTACCATCCAGCAGCGTGAATATGTACACAAAGGCGACAAGAAGGGTGAGGAGCGCCACTATACCATAGATACGCTGAAGGGTAAGCTGATTACGCAGAAGCAGCGCAAGGAGATGGCTGGTTCTGACAAGGGTAAGCTGTTGCCTTCGGATATCGGTATCGTTGTCAACGACTTCCTGATGAAGTATTTCCCCACCATCATGGACTATAACTTCACTGCTAAGGTTGAGCAGGACTTCGATAAGATTGCCGAGGGTTCTGAGTCATGGACCGGCATGCTGAAAGGATTCTATAAGAAGTTCGAGCCCACAGTAGAGAAGACCATGAATGCCCGCCAGGAGCGTAAGGCTGGTGAGCGCCAGTTGGGTAAGGACCCCAAGAGTGGCAAGCCTGTCTTTGTCAAGATCGGACGTTTCGGTCCTGTGGTACAGATCGGTTCTGCCGATGATAGCGAGAAGCCACAGTTTGCCCAGCTGCCCAGCGACAAGAGCATGGAGACGCTGACGCTGGAGGAAGCCCTGGAGCTGTTCCAGCTGCCCCGCACACTGGGTGATTTCGAGGGCGCTCCAGTCGTTATCGGTGCCGGCCGTTTTGGTCCTTATGTATTGCATCAGAAGAAGTATACCTCACTGCCTAAGGGTGTCGATCCTATGGCCGTTACCCTTGAAGAGGCTGTTGACCTCATCAATGAGAAGCGCCAGCAGGAGAATCAGAAGCACATGAAGATCTTCGTAGAGGATGCCAAGCTGGAGGTGCTCAACGGACGCTACGGCCCCTATCTGGCATACGACGGCAAGAACTACCGTCTGCCCAAGAATCTGCATGCTAAGGCTGCCGAGCTGACTTACGCAGAGTGCATGAGCATCATTGAAAAGCAGAAGAAATGAAGCGCATCATCCTGATAGGTTATATGGGGTCTGGCAAGACCACTGTGGGCAAGGCATTGTCGAAAGCTACCGGCATGATGTTCTATGATCTGGACTGGTATATCGAGAGCCGCATGCGCAAGACTGTCTCACAGATTTTCGCTGAACGTGGCGAAGAAGGGTTCCGACAGATAGAATATAATATGTTGCACGAGGTGGCAGAATTTGAGAATGTCATCATCAGCTGTGGCGGTGGTACTCCTTGTTTCTTCGACAATATGGACTACCTCAACCAGCAGGGCGACGTGGTCTATCTGAAGGCTACCCCCGAGACCCTATATAAACATCTGCTTATGGCCAAGGTGGAGCGCCCCTTGCTGAAGGATAAGAGTCCTGAGGAACTCATTGCCTACATCACTGACCACCTCAAAGAGCGTGCGCCCTTCTATGAGAAGGCTCGCCATACACTCGACGTCAACGTGCTCGACAACTACGACAAGATAGCCATCAGCGTAGAACAATTAAAATCCCTACTATCTCTATAAAATCCATTAGACCCAAAACCCATTAGACCCAAAAGACAATGAAGAAATGGACCATCGAAGACTCTAAGGAGCTCTACAACATCAACGGTTGGGGAACCAGCTACTTCGGTATTAATGACGAAGGCGACATCTATGTAACGCCCTGTAAGGACGATACACAGATAGACCTGCGTGAGGTGATGGACGAGTTGGCACTGCGTGACGTACAGTCACCAGTACTCTTGCGCTTCCCTGACATTCTGGATAATCGTATCGAGAAGACGTGGAGCTGTTTTAAGAAGGCTGCAGAGGAGTATGAATACAAGGCAGAAAACTACGTTGTATTCCCCATTAAGGTCAACCAGATGCAACCCGTTGTGGAGGAGATTATCTCCCATGGTCGTAAGTTTAATCTGGGTATTGAGGCAGGCTCTAAGCCAGAGCTGCATGCTGTCATTGCCGTACAGTGTCAGAGTGATAGTATCATCATCTGTAACGGTTATAAGGACCAGTCGTATATTGAGCTGGCACTGCTGGCACAGAAGATGGGTAAACGCATCTTCATCGTCGTAGAGAAACTGAACGAACTCGATATTATCGCCCGCGAGGCTAAGAAGCTGGGCGTACGTCCTAACATTGGTATTCGTATCAAGCTGGCAAGTAGCGGTAGTGGCAAATGGGAAGAGAGCGGTGGCGATGCTTCTAAGTTCGGACTGACGAGTGCCGAGCTATTGGAGGCTCTCGACCTGCTGGAGAAGAAAGATATGAAAGACTGTCTGCGCCTGATACATTTCCATATCGGTTCGCAGATTACGAAGATTCGTCGCATACAGACCGCCCTGCGTGAGGCTTCACAGTTCTATGTGCAGCTGCATAAGATGGGCTATAACGTAGACTTCGTTGACTGTGGTGGTGGACTGGGTGTCGACTACGACGGTACGCGCTCTCCATCCAGTGAGAGCAGTGTCAACTACTCTATCCAGGAGTATGTCAACGACTGTATCTATACCTTTGTTGAGGCAGCCAATAAGAATGACCTGCCTCATCCCAACCTGATTACCGAGAGCGGTCGCTCGTTGGCTGCTCATCATTCTGTCCTCGTTATCGACGTATTGGAGACAGCCTCGCTGCCCGAGATGCCCGAGGAATTTGAGCCCGATGAGAACTCACATCAGCTGGTAAAGGATCTGTATGAGATATGGGATAACCTCTCACCTCGCAATGTGCTGGAAGACTGGCACGATGCAGAACAGATTCGTGAGGAAGTGCTCGACCTCTTTGCCCACGGTATCGTAGACCTGAAGACGCGTGCAGAGATAGAGGCTATGTACTGGAGCGTATGCCATGAGATTCATGCCCTCGCCAAGTCGCTGAAGCATGTCCCTGAGGAACTGATGAACATCGACAAGCTTCTGGCCGATAAATATTTCTGTAACTTCTCGCTCTTCCAGTCACTGCCCGACTCATGGGCTATCGACCAGATATTCCCCATTATGCCTATCCAGCGACTGAACGAGCGTCCTACCCGTAATGCTACCATTCAGGATATCACCTGCGACTCTGATGGTAAGATAGCCAACTTCGCTACCAACCGTCATAACTCTCACTCGCTGCCCGTTCATACGCTGAAGAAGAATGAGAAATACTACCTGGGCGTGTTCCTCGTAGGAGCCTATCAGGAGATTCTGGGCGACATGCACAACCTCTTTGGCGACACCACAGCCGTTCATATCTCAGTAAAAGACGGTCAATACCATATCGACCAGATTTTCGATGGTGAAACGGTAGAAGAGGTGCTGGAGTATGTGCAGTACAATCCCAAGAAGCTGGTGCGCCAGCTGGAGATCTGGGTAGCTAAGAGCGTTAAGCAGGGCAAGATTTCGCTGGAAGAGGGTAAGGAGTTCCTCTCTAACTACCGCTCAGGACTCTATGGTTACACTTACCTCGAATAATCCCATTAGACCCATGAAGGAGAAACTTACAATCGTCAAGGTCGGTGGAGCCGTTGTAGAAGACGAGGCCCAACTCACGCAGTTGCTGAAAGATTTCTCGGCAATAGAAGGTCGTAAGGTGCTGGTACACGGCGGAGGTCGTAAGGCCACCAAGATGGCTGAACGCCTCGGCATCGAGACCACGATGGTCAATGGCCGCCGCATTACTGACTCCGCCATGCTCGAGGTAGTCACGATGGTCTATGGTGGACTGGTCAACAAGAATCTGGTTGCCCGCTTGCAGGCTAATGGCGTTAATGCCCTCGGACTCACTGGAGCCGATGCTGATGCCATCCACAGCCACAAGCGCCCTATTAAAGAGGGTGTCGACTATGGTTGGGTAGGCGATGTAGACCGTGCCGACGGCCAGATGCTGAGTCGCCTCATTGAGGCAGGCATCACTCCCGTTATGGCTCCGCTTACCCACGATGGCGAAGGACATATCCTCAATACCAATGCCGACACGATAGCCTCTGAGACGGCTAAGTCGCTGGCTCCCTTCTACGACGTAACCCTTATCTTCTCTTTTGAGAAGAAAGGCGTACTCAGCAATCCTGATGATGACGACAGCGTGATACCCGTCATCACCCATGCCGACTTCGATCGCTACAAGGCTGATGGCACTATCAGTGGAGGCATGCTGCCAAAGATAGAGAATGCGCTCAGTGCTGTAGATGCTGGGGTAGGGCGTGTCATCATCACGCTGGCTACAGCTATCGATGGCCAGCATGGCACCATCATCAAAGCCTAACACCCATCACCCATGGTAAGCTTCCAAACCGATATCCTGCCGCTGAAGAACGAGCTCTACAGACTGGCACTCCGCATCACGATGAATGCTGCGGAAGCAGAGGATGTCGTCCAGGAAACCATGATGAAGGTATGGAATCGCCGTGACCAGTGGGAACAGATAGAATCCATAGAGGCCTTCTGCCTGACCATCTGCCGTAACCTGTCACTCGACAAGGTGCGCCGAATGGATAACCAGACACAGTCGCTGGATGCTGCCTACGATCCCAAAGACCAGCATGTCGCCTCCAATCCGGAAGAGCAAGCCATCCAGAGCGACCGCATCCAACTGGTACGCGAGCTCATCAACCAGCTACCCGAGAAGCAACGCAGCTGTATGCAGTTACGCGACATGGAAGGCAAGAGCTATAAAGATATTGCTACCATCCTCGACATCACAGAAGAGCAGGTAAAAGTCAATATTTTCCGTGCTCGACAAACAATTCGTGAAAAATTTAAGAAATTCCTGTAACTTTTCGTTTTAACAAACGTCTTTAGTATAGAAAAGGCAAAAAACAGTATGGACTACAAGTACATCGAACAACTCATGGAGCGCTATTGGAACGCGGAGACTACTCTCGAAGAGGAGAGCATTCTGCGCTCTTTCTTCCGTCAGGAGAATATCCCCGCAGAGATGGAACCCCTGCGCGCCCTCTTTGCCGATGAGGCAAGCAGCCAGCAGTTAGGCGATGACTTCGATGCCCGTATCCTGGAGATGATTGGTAAGGAAGAGGCTCCAAAGGTTGTCAAGGCCCGTGAGGTATCTCTCACGCGTCGCATGATGCCACTCTTCAAGGCTGCTGCAGTCATTGCCATCATTCTCACCATTGGTGGTGCCTTACAAGCTCCTTGGGACAACAACTGGAACACACCTCAGGACTATGCTCGATTCCAGCAAGACCTTGACAGTGTAGCTGCCGTAAGTCCCATCCAGGCTGAGAACATGAGCGACAATGCTGATAGCACCAGCATCCTCATGGAAAGGCCCAAAAATTGATAATTTTCTATGCTTTCTCTATATTAAATCATGTTTAGTTAAAACACAAGAAACTGTGAAGTTTCATTTCTCTCAAATTTTTCATAACATACTAACGGAGAACGGGCTGCCCATCTGATGAGTCAGAGGCAGCCCGTTCCATTTTTCTTTAATGTCGTTCTTCATCGTGGTTGATAATAATAGTGGGGTTACTACTCGTGTACGCCGCCTTCATTGAAAAGACCGCGGAGCATCATTGCTGTCAAAAGCGTCAATACGTAGAATAAGAAAA
>Ga0265298_10009987_pt1 | contig 11262 bp, 9 predicted proteins | sample AusTroGonzalo_MG_3_FD_193486 | JGI IMG/M metagenome (GOLD analysis project Ga0265298, IMG submission 193486) | Bovine rumen microbial communities from tropical cattle in Woodstock, Queensland, Australia - Gonzalo_01 | ecosystem: Host-associated > Mammals > Digestive system > Stomach > Rumen ...
GCGCTTGCCCAGGGTGACGTAGTAGGCTACGTACACTTGTCGGCCTTTTACTTCGATGTCGCTCTCTACCTTGGAGCCGTAGTAGCCCATGTAGTGCAGATGGCTGGCCATGGCATTGACGCTTTCTTCCACCTTGGCGGGGTTATACACTACGGGCTGCGTGCCGATCCGGCGCAGGAAACGCTGGAATCCGCTGTCTCCGTCTCCGGCCCAGTTGTACACGTACAGCATGGGGTTCACGCCCAGGATGTAGGCGTTGGGCTTCTGTACGACGTAAGAGTTCAGGGAGCCGGCGTCGAAGCTGTTGTCATCTACTTTTACGCTGGTTTTGCGCAACAGGAATTCGTCGGGGGAGAGGGCACGGGTGGTGCTGCAGGCCACTGCGGCCGTGACAGCCAGAAAATACCATATGCTTTTTCCCCATTTCATTCTTACAAAATTAACACTTTTTTTGCTTTTCTCTCGGTTTGCACGTAAATTTGCACGTTTTTATCGGACAGTTAATATTAGGAATGAAGAACAAGTACATCGACCTTATTGACCAGACTTTCGATTTCCCGCAGGACGAATTCATGGTGGCGGACGGCAATCTGCTGTTCAACGACATCGACCTCATGGAGATCATTGAGAAATACGGCACCCCGCTGAAGCTTACCTACCTTCCCAAGATCTCTTCCCAGATCCAGCGTGCCAAACGTCTGTTCAAGGTGGCCATGGCCAAGGCCGACTACCAGGGCGAGTACCACTACAGCTACTGCACCAAGAGTTCGCAGTTCGCCTTCGTGGTGCACGAGGCCCTCAAGAACGACATCCACCTGGAGACTTCATCGGCCTACGACCTGGACCTCATCGAGGCCCTGCAGCGTGACGGTTCCGTGAACAAGGAGGAGCTGTTCATCATCTGCAACGGCTTCAAGCGTCCCCAGTACATCCAGAACATCGCCAAGATGCGTAAGGAGGGCTGGCAGAACATCATTCCCGTGCTGGACAACAAGAACGAGTTCGAAGACCTGGCCAACCTCATCCAGGAGGACACGATGATGGGTATCCGCATCGCCTCCGAGGAAGAGCCCAACTTCGATTTCTATACCTCCCGCCTGGGTATCCGTTACTCGGATATCGTCAAGTTCTACAAGGACACCGTGGCCAAATACCCGAACTTCCACCTGAAGATGCTCCACTTCTTCATCAACACGGGTATCCGCGACACCGCCTACTACTGGAACGAACTTTCCAAGTGCGTGCGCGTGTACTGCGAACTCAAGGCCATCTGCCCGGAACTGGACAGCCTCAATATCGGCGGTGGTCTTCCCAACAAGACCTCCCTGGCCCAGGATTTCGATTACGAGTACATGGTGGAGGAAATCATCAACCAGATCAAGGTCACCTGCAACTCCATGGGCGTGCAGGAACCGGATATCTTCACCGAGTTCGGCAGCTTCACCGTGGGTGAGAGCGGCGCCACCATCTTCAAGATCCTGGATATCAAGCAGCAGAACGACCGCGAGAAGTGGTACATGATCGACAACTCCTTCATGACCTGCCTGCCGGATACCTGGGGCCTGAACCAGCGCTTCATCCTCCTGCCCATCAACAAGTGGAACGACGAGTATCAGCGCGTGTTCCTGGGCGGCCTCACCTGCGACAGCCAGGACTTCTACAACGCCGACTACCACGCCAACGCCATCTTCCTGCCCACGATCCGCAGCCGCCGGGAGAACCTCTATATCGGCTTCTTCCACACCGGCGCCTACCAGGAAGCCCTTTCCGGCTTCGGCGGCATCAAGCACTGCCTCATGCCTTCTCCCAGGCACATCCTCATCGACCGCGACAAGGACGGTAACCTGATTACGTCCGTGTTCGCAGAGGAGCAGACATCAGAATCGATGCTGAAAACCCTTGGTTACATGCTGTAAGGGGGCTCCCGCCCCCTTTAAATACACCCCTGGAGGTCCCTTCGATCACCCTTTGGGGGGCCCTTCGATTAACCTTTAGGATAATATTTGGGCCAACAGGCCTCTAGATAAGCACGGAGCGCGTCTTCGTGCTTGTTTTTTGCCGGTTCGTAGAAGACGGTGCCTTTGAGGCTGTCCGGCAGGAACTCCATGTCCACGAAGTGGCCGGGATAGTCGTGCGCATACTTGTAGCCGTCGCTGTAGCCCAGTTCGGACATGAGTTCGGTGGGCGCGTTGCGGATAGGCAGCGGGACGGGCTGGTTGCCGGTCTGCTTCACCAGTTCCAGGGCCTTGCCGATGGCCAGGTAGGAGGCGTTGCTCTTGGGGGAGGAGGCCAGATAGACGGTGACCTCGGCCAGGGGGATGCGTCCTTCGGGCATGCCGACCTTGGACACCACTTCGAAGCAGGCGTTCGCCAGCAGCAGGGCGTTGGGATTCGCCAGGCCGATGTCCTCGGCCGCGCTGATGCACAGGCGCCGGGCGATGAAGAGGGGATCCTCGCCGCCGTCGATCATGCGCGCAAGCCAGTAGATGGCCGCGTTGGGATCGCTCCCGCGGATGCTCTTGATAAAGGCCGATATGATATCGTAGTGCATCTCGCCATCCTTGTCGTAGATGGCCATGTTCTCCTGGATGGAGGCCGTGACCGTTTCGTTGTCTATGACGATGGCCTTTTTGCCGGCCTGGGCGTCGATGACCAGTTCCAGGACGTTCAGCAACTTGCGGGCGTCTCCTCCGCTGTAGCGCATCAGCGCCTCGCTTTCCTTGATCTGGATGTTTTTCTCCTTGAGGAGGACGTCCTCTTTGATCGCCCGTTCAAGTAACAGTTGTAAATCGGCCCTCTCCAAGGACTTGAGTACGAAGACCTGGCAGCGGGAGAGCAGTGGCGTGATCACCTCGAAGGAGGGGTTCTCCGTGGTGGCGCCGATGAGGACGATGGTGCCGTTCTCTACGGCTCCCAGGAGGGCGTCCTGCTGGGCCTTGTTGAAGCGGTGGATTTCGTCGATGAACAGGATGGGGGCGCCCTTCTGGTTGAAGAGGGAGCTGCCCTTGGCTTTTTCAAATACGTCGCGGACGTCCTTCACGCCCGCCGTTACGGCGCTCAGGGTGAAGAAATCCCTGTCCAGGGTTTCGGCGATGATGTGTGCCAGGGTGGTCTTGCCCACGCCGGGAGGGCCCCAGAGGATGAAGGAGCTGAGGTTTCCGCTTTCGATCATCTTCCGCAGGATGCAGCCGTCACCTACCAAATGACGCTGGCCCACATACTGGTCCAGCGTCCGGGGACGCATCCGCTCGGGGAGCGGAGGTAACATGGCGGAAGATGCACTCATTTAGATTTCTTTGGAATAAACGCGGCGGCGGCGCTTGAACTCTTTGCGGTAGTCTCCCCAGAGGTTCTGCACCTTGTTGTTGGTCTCCATCTCGGCATTGGATTCGCCGTACTTGAAGCCGCCCTTGATGATGTTGCCGATGAGTTCCTGGAAAATCATGGCGTGGACGCCACGGTTCTGGTATTCTGGATCTACGGCGATCAGGAGCATCTCTACGGCTTCCTCGTGCTTGATGTACATGGACTTGACCAGGTGCCACCAGCCGAAGGGGAGGAGGTAGCCGTTGCCTTTCTTGACGGCCTGGGCCAGGGAAGGCATGCAGATGGCCAGGCCGACGAGCTTGCCTTCGTTGTTCTCCACGAGGGTGACGAACTTGAGGTCCAGCAGGCCCAGGAAGGTGTTCACGTAGTTGTCGATGACGTCATCCGGAAGGACGGTGAAGTCGAACAGCGAGTTATAGGTGCGGTTGACCAGGTCGAAGATCTTCTGGCCGTACTTTTCTTTCTTAACCTGTTTTTTGGTGATCTTGCGCACGTGCAGCTGGTAACGGGTGGCGACCAGTCCTGCGGCGCGGGTGACCTTTTCGGGGAGCTGCTCAGGGACAAAGATGCGGTATTCGAGCCAGTCGTTGACCTTGCCCATGCCCAGGGCCTCGAAATGCTCTCCGTAATAGGAGTAGTTGTACTTGAGGAAGAAGGAGGAGATGTCGTCGAAGCCTTCTACCACGCAGCCTTCGTTGTCGAAGTCCGTAAAGCCCAGCGGGCCGGAGATCTGCGTCATGCCATATTCCTTGCCGAAGGCGATGACGGCTTCGATGAGGGCCTTGGAGACCTCCTTGTCGTCGATGAAGTCGATCCAGCCGAAGCGGACTTCCTGGTGGTTCCAGTCCCGGTTGGCAATCTCGTTGATGATGGCGGCTACGCGGCCGACTACCTTGCCGTCCTTGTAGGCCAGGAACTTGGCGCTCTTGGAGTACTTGGACATGGGATTCTTCTTGGTATCGAGGGCCGACATCTCATCGACGTATATGTTGGGGACGTAGTAAGGACATCCCTTATAGAGCTCCAGGGGGAACTTGACGAAGGTTTTGAGGTCCGCCTTCGTCTCTACGGTTTTGATAGTTACGGACATGGTTTTTGGTTTAGTTACAACTTGCAAATATAGCAATAATTTCTAAAAAAAGACCGCATCTTCCGGGGTGGAAGATGCGGCCCTGTAAGCGATTGATATACTGCTTAATCGACGGCTACCAGGGTGATCTCGGCGGTGCCGTTGCCCAGGTCCTTGATGCCGGACTGGACGCTCATGCTGATGACGGCCTTCTTGCCGTCGATCTTGATGCTGCCGGAGGCGGCGGTGGCGAAGAGGTCACCGTTCATGTCGGTCCCTTCAAAATTGTAGCTGAAGCTGTTGTTCGTACCCAGGGAGAACTGGCCCTTGAAGGGCTCGGCCTGGGTGAAGGTCACGCAGACGATGCCGCTGTCAACGGTCACTTCCTTGATTTCGTGCTCCAGGATGCGGTCCTTGACGTCGGGGTCGATGGCGATTTCGTGGGCTTCGATGTCGTTCACGACGGCTGCGACGTTGGCATATAAGGCCCTGCCGCCCAGCGCATCAAAGTTCAGGATAATCTTTTCCAGCTTCCAGGAACGGGCAATCTGGTCCTGGGTGGAACCGGCGGCGATGTTGGAGGGAGTAACGGTTACATCGGTCGTGGTGCCGTTGATGGTCATCTGGTTGTTGTTGAGTACGATGGCGCCCTGGATGTCACCGGAGACGTTGTACTTGCCGTTGTCGAAGGTGAAGGTACCGGAAAGATAGATGGTCTTGGCGGTAGCCTTGGTGGTGATGCCAGGCTCGATGATGTAGTCGGCCTCGGCTACATAGCGTCCGGAGCGGAGGAAGTCGATTTCCTTCAGCTTGAGGGTCTTGCCTTTGACGGTAATGTCAACGGGAGTTACTGCGACGACCTTGGCGGCCTTGTCGGCCAGCTTCGGGGTTTCCAGTGTGGCCTCATTGCCGCCCTTGTTGCAGGCGAACAGGACAGGCAGGGCCAGTGCGAATGCGAGAATCTTTTTCATATGGCTTTCTATTTTAGTTGTTAGCGTTTAGAACAGGCGGCAGGTGATGGTGAAGCGGGCGCAGGGGAGAACGGGGAAGCCGTTCGCCAGGTCGGTGTATTTGATAACGTTGTCTGCGTCCTTGCCGAGATGCTCCTTGATGCTCTTGCCATCGACGCTGGTGGTTGTCATCCAGGCCGAGTTGAGTTCCACGTCTTTGCGCTCGGGATAGTTATCAATGTAACTCTCTCCATACACGTGGAGACCGCCGATGTAGGCGACGCCCAGGTCAACGGTCACGCGTACCCGTCTTTTCAGATCCACGGCGCGGCCGAAGCCGATGCCCAGGTAGGGGCGGACCGTCTTGAGGCCGTAACTGGCGCGCAGGTTGAACTTCCCTTCCAGGTCGGTGGTGAGGCCGGCGATTTCCTTGGTGCCATAGTCGCTGGGCTGGATGGCTGGCTGGCCGCTATTGTTGCCGGGGACACCGGAAGCCGTGAGCATGTTCGGGCTGAGGTCCACGATGAGACCGCCGGTGAAGTGGAAGGAACCGGTCTTGGACGGGAAGTAGTCCACGAACAGGTCCATTTCGCTGGACCGGAACTTGGCCGTCAGATCGATGAAATCGATGTTGACGCCGTTCTGGTGAATACCGTCGTCGGGCAGATCGACGCGCTTGGTAAACGGGTTGATGCTGCCGATATCAGGGCTCTTCTTGGTGAAGCTGTCTGCGATGCCGATATAGGGTTGGAGGGTGCTGTATACCAGGCGTACTTGCAGGTTGGGGGTAATGGTTCCGGCGACCTGGAAATGGAGGTCTTCCAGAAGGCCGACACCGACGGACCAGTGGTTGAAGAGTTGATTGTCCTCCTGTTCGGGAGCCTGGGCATAGGCGCTTGCTCCAAGGATCAGGGCGGCAAAAATAGTCAGTGTCTTTTTCATAGTGCGGTTAATTTAATGGGTTTGATTTGACAAATATAGTAAATTTTTAAGACTTGTGCACATGTACGTCCATTTGCGGGAAGGGGAAGTCGATGCCGTACTTGGCAGGAAGCTCCGTGTAGATGGTTTCCTGCAGCTGGAAGCGGGCGTCCCAGTAGTCGGTGGACTTGACCCAGGCGCGGACCACGAAGTTGACGCTGCTGTCGGCCAGTTCGGTGAGGCCGACGAAGGGATCGGCCGCGCCCTTGGTGGCGCTATTGAGGAACAGCGGATTGGCCTCCACCATAGCGAGGAGGGCTTTTTTGACGACCTCGGCGTCCGAGCCATAGGCGACGGAAACGGGGATGTCCACGCGGCGCAGGTGGCGTCCGGTGACATTGCTGATGTTGCCGTTGGAGAGGGTGCCGTTGGGCAGGACGATGACGCGGTTGTCGGTGGTCAGGAGCTTGGTGCTCACGATGGTGACCTCCGTCACTTTGCCGGCGTAGCCCTGCGTCTCGATGAAATCGCCCACCTTGAAGGGGCGGAACACCAGCAGCATGATGCCGCCGGCGAAGTTCTGCACCGTGCCGCTGAGGGCCATGCCGATGGCCATGCCGCCGGCCGCCAGCAGCGCCGCCAGGGAAGTGGTGTTGATGCCCAGCGTCCCCACGACGGCCAGGATCAGGAGCACCCAGAGGGAGATGGTGACCAGGCTCTCGGAGAAAGTAGCCACCGTAGCCTCCGTCTTCTTCTTGGCGAAACTCTTCTTGAGCGCCTTGCGGATGAGGCCGATGATCCAGCCGCCGATGATGTACAGCGCGATGGCGGCCAGCAGTTTGATGCCGAAGCGGAGTGCCTGCTCGCCGAACATGGTCAGCAGGTCCTGCGGCGGGGTTTCTCGGATGAGCGTTTCCAGCTGTTCTTTCTTGGCGGCCAGGGAGTCGGGGGAGACTTCCGGCACGGGGATGGTCTGAAGGATGCGGAACATAGGTTAGAGATTTACGATGAGATAAGTCATGTATGCGACGAACAGCAACAGGAAGAGGACGCCGTCCACGCGGTCCAGCATGTTCTTCTTGCCGATGAAGCAGGCGGTCAGGAGGGCGGCGGCGCTCGCGAAGAGGATGCCGAAGTCCACATAGGAGATCCCGGCCAGGGACAGCGGATGGATGAGCGCGCTGCCGCCCAGGATCAGGAGGATGTTGAAGATATTCGAGCCGATGATGTTGCCGAGGGCGAGCTGGCCCTTCTTCTTGACGGCCGCCGCGACGCAGGTGGCGAGTTCCGGCAGGGAAGTGCCGCCGGCCAGGATGGTGATGGCGATGAACTTGTCGCTCACGCCCAGCGCATGGGCGATGTCGGTGGCGGAATCCACGAAGAAGTTGCCGCCGAAGATGAGCGAAGCCAGGCCGAGGAGGATGAACAGGGTGGATTTCCAGACGGGCTCCTGTGCTGCGTCTTCCTCTGAGGCTTCTTCGCTGCCGTTGCGGAAGCTGTGCCACATGTACAGGGCGAAGACCGCCAGCAGGATGGCACCGTCCCAGCGGGTGAGGCTGCCGTCGAGGCCCAGGCCGATCAACAGAAGGGTGATGAGGATGTTCATCGGCACGTCTTTCTTCCGGTTGTCCGGCGTGACGGCCATGGGGAGGAGGAGGGCGGTGAGGCCCAGGATGAGCAGCGTGTTGAAGATATTGGAGCCGACGACGTTGCCTATGGAGATGTCTGCGTTGCCCTGGATGGCACCGATGAAGCTGACGACCATCTCCGGGGCCGATGTGCCCATACCCACGATGGTAAGGCCGATGACGAATTCACTGAGGCCGAAACGGCGGGCGAGGGCGGAGGCTCCGTCCACCAGACGGTCGGCGCCCCAGACGACCAGAACCAATCCGGCGATGAGGATGAGAATCTGAAGTACCATTAAAATATCATAAATATCCTCACAAAAATAGTAATTCTTTTCCGAATAATCCCTACATTTGTACTACTGAAACTGTGACTGAAACCAAACCTATTCCACGCCATGACAGGTAAAGCCGCACGCCGCCTGATGGCCCTCGCTGTCTGCGCCATTTTGTACGCCGGATGTGGCCCCGGAAACGGACCGCTGCCGCCGACTCCGCCAGCCGAAGAAGACCCCATTACCCGCATCTCCGTGCCGGGCGCCTATGGTGTTCCCGGCGGCGACGAAATCCTTCTGCCGTCCCGTCAGACAGGCGCGCTCTATTTTGGTAATTCATTCACTTATAGGATTTTGGAACCGTCAACAATGACGGTGGTTTCGATGTCCGGTATCCCCCGGGAGCTGAAGAAAGGGGAGCGTTTTTCGCTCCATTACAGGCTCTCAAAGGGGGGTAAGACGATCCAGAGCGAGTTGTATGAAAACGTCGAAATTTTAATGACAAACGACAAAACGGCCTGGATCAAGTTTTCGGACCAAATTTTCTTCGTAATCGACCTTTTTTAGGACTATTTTTCTATGCGGAAAGGGCTGTTGTTCATTGCGTTCCTGCTGGGCTCTCAAGTACTACTTTCAGCGGTACCGGAGAACCCCCGCTATGTAGTGGTCCTGGCCGGGTTCAAAGACCAGAAATTCACCCTCGAAGAGCCGGCCTCGCTGGTACGGGATCTCTTCTGCAAGCAAGGCTTTAATTATAGCGGTGCAACTGGTTCTGTATCAGATTATTTTAAAGACGTATCGAGTGGACGTTTTGCCCCGCAGTTCGATATATTTGGTCCGGTAACGCTGCCGGGTAAGATGCAGGACTACGGTAAGGACGTTTACAAGCAGGGTGTCCGGATCGGGGACATCGCAACGGAACAGGCCATCCTCGATGCCTGCCAGTTGCTGGACGACCAGGTGGATTTCTCCACCTATGATGCTGACAATGACGGCTTTGTGGATCTCGTTATCCTCCTGTACGCCGGTTACAACCAGGCGCAGGGAGGCAAGGCGGACGCCCTCTGGTCCCAGCAGTACAGCGTCCAGTGCAGCGAGGATCCCTTACTGACAGGCGCCCGCCTGGACGGTGTGGGGCTGGGAGAGTATGTTACGGCTTCCGAACTGATGGGAGCTTCCGGCGCGAAGCTCACTGCCATCGGCCCGGTCTGCCATGAGATGGGGCATTTCCTGGGGCTGCCGGATTTCTATGATACGGACGGTGCGCAGGGCGGACATGCCGGCGGCGTTTACGGTTTCTCCCTGATGGACGGGGGATTATACAACAACGGCGGCCATACGCCTCCTACGTTTAATGCGCTGGAGCTCAATTTATTGGGTTGGCTTCCGGACGAGGCTTTGCGCCCGCTGCCGGAGGACGGCATGGTACGGCTTCCGGCCGTGATGGACGGGGGAGTCTATGTGAGCCGGACCGGTACGCCGGACGAGTTCTACCTCTATGAATACCGGGACGGCAAGGGCTGGGACGCCCCGCTGCCCCAGGGTCTGGTGATTTATCACGTGGACAAAAACGCAGACCGGATGGTAGGGGAGCACACGGCCGCCTGGCTGTGGGAGAACTGGCGGGATTATAACGGCCTCAATATGCTGGCCGATCATCCCTGCTTCTATCTGGTCCCTTCTTCCCATCCTGCTTCGCTGAGTTACGACGCTACGCTTTCCAGCGGCCGCATGGTTTTCCCGGGACTGGACCAGGTCCTGTCCTATGAGCCGGCCTCGTGGGAGGGCGAGTATCTGCCTGTGCAACTGACGAATATCGGCCTGGAGGACGGCGCGGTGCATTTCCGCGTGCTGAAGGATGCGGGCGCCAATATCAACGGTCGCGTGTACGATACGGCCGGAAAACCGCTTGAGGGTGTGTCTGTGGCACTTGTCACGGGAGACGGGGATGTGGACGCCCTTACCGACGCCGACGGTTTCTTCTACCTGAAGATTTCTCCCGATGTGGAGCCGCTCTATTCGCTTACGGTTTCCAAGCAGGGGTATGCGTCCCATGTGGAAGACGTTTCCATGGACGGCCAGCGCATGGTGAGTGTTGCCATAACGCTGGCGGGGGAGAAAGATGCCCTTGAAAGGAACCTTTCCAAGTATGACAGGGACGGCCAAATGGGTTATTATCAGGCGGTTTCGGTGCTGGGCGGCGTGCGCTTCGGCCCGGAAGAGCTATATCCTTATGTGGGACAGGAACTGAAGGAGGTTTCCTTCTATCCTTATATGCAGCCTTCCTTCGAAGGGGAGGTTTACGTGGTGGTGGACCTGGACGGGGAGCGCGTGCTTACCCGCAAGGTCGAAAACCTGCATAAAGGACCTTATTTCAAGCAGATACTGGATATCTCCGACGCCCATATCCTGATTCCGGAGGGACGGGAGCTGTACATCGGCTACGGCTGCCCGACGGAAGATCCCGCTTTCCGTGTGGGGACGGTGTATCCGGGCGTGGAAGGGAACAGCTTCTACAGTGCTTTCAGCATGGAGCAGTCCGGCTGGAAGCCGATGTATGTGAAGAATCTGGGCATCTACATGGATGTGGCCCTGTCTGCCACTACGCTGGAGAAACTGGATGCCAGCTCGTTGACCGAGCTGGGCTATGCCTATATCGAGCCGATCCAGGGCCGCATCCTCAAGGCGGGGGACCGTTATCCGCTGAAAGCCTACGTCCCGGAAGGTGTCGTTTCTGTAAACTGGAGCCTGGACGGCCATGTTGTCAGCGGTGAATCCGTGGAGCTCAAGGCCGGTACACAAAAGCTTCGCGCCCGCCTTGTTTACCAGGACGGACGCGAAGAAGTACTTGAACTTATACTTAAAGTAAACTAGTTTTTCCGCTTCAGTGCAACTACGTTCTCCACATGCATGGTGTGGGGGAACATGTCCACCGGCTGCACCTCTGTAATCTTGTAATCCTTGCAGAGGATCGCTAAATCCCGGGCCTGGGAAGCCGGGTTACAACTTACATAGACCATACGCTCCGGGGCGGCTTTCAGGATGACCTGGGCCACGTCGGGGTGGATACCCGCGCGGGGAGGATCCAGGAT
>Ga0265298_10009988_pt1 | contig 11262 bp, 9 predicted proteins | sample AusTroGonzalo_MG_3_FD_193486 | JGI IMG/M metagenome (GOLD analysis project Ga0265298, IMG submission 193486) | Bovine rumen microbial communities from tropical cattle in Woodstock, Queensland, Australia - Gonzalo_01 | ecosystem: Host-associated > Mammals > Digestive system > Stomach > Rumen ...
CGTAGCTGTTTCTTCCCGACTTCTTCTTCATGGGTTCGAGAAGGCTCTTCTCCGGCTCAACCTTTGACAGAACCGAGTAGTCAGTTACAGTCATCTGACGTCTCGAAGGTGTCGTAGGCTTATAAGTCTTTATAGCCATTTTAAATTCTCCTTTAATGCATTTTTTGCGGGAGCATTACTCCCATAACTCTCTTACTTATTTAATAATGGGATCAAACCATACCCTCAAAGAACTCGATAGCCTTTGAATCAGCAGTAAGAGTAACGATAGCCTTCTTCCAGTCGGGTGTCTTGCCGACATATCTTCCGACTCTCTTGTCGCGTCCGTTGCAGTTCATTGTGTTGACCTTAGCAACCTCAACGCCGAAGAGCTGCTCAACAGCCTTCTTGATCTCGGACTTGTTAGCGTCCTTAGCTACCTTAAAGGTGTACTTTCCAGCCTGAAGGTCGTCCATGGACTTTTCAGTGATCACGGGCTTCAGAATGATGTCCTGAGCTGTTTTCATTATGCGTACACCTCCTCGATCTTTCCTACAGCATTCTTTACAACGATGAACTTGTCATAGTTGAGAATGTCGTATACATTAAGTGTATTTACAGCAGCAGTCTTAACACCGGGGATGTTAGCTGCGCTCTTGATAACCTTTGTATCAGCCTCTGCTGTTACGATGAGAGCCTTGCCCTCAACGCCGAGAGCCTTGAGCATATCAACAACTGTCTTTGTCTTGAAGCCGTCAAGTGTAAGTGCGTCAAGAACGATCATGTTGTTGTCGATGACCTTAGTAGAAAGCGCAGACTTCATTGCAAGTCTCTTTACCTTCTTATTAAGCTCGTATCTGTAATCTCTGGGCTTGGGACCAAGAGCGATTCCTCCGTGTACCCACTGAGGAGCACGGGTCGAACCCTGTCTCGCATGGCCTGTACCCTTCTGTCTCCAGGGCTTTCTGCCGCCGCCGCTTACTTCTGTTCTTGTAAGAGTGGACTGTGTGCCCTGTCTCTGGTTTGCAAGGTAATTAACAACTGCAGCGTGCATAACGCCTTCGTTGGGAGCGATACCGAAAACTGCGTCATTGAGCTCAGTTTCGGAAACCTGCTTACCTGTCATATCAAATACTGAAATTTTAGACATTTACGCTTCCTCCTTCCTCAAGCCTTAACGCTGTCAACGATATAAACGATACCGCCCTTAGGACCGGGGATAGCGCCCTTGATAGCGATGAGATTGTTCTCAGTGTCTATTTTAACGATCTCGAGATTCTGAACTGTTACCTGCTCAGCACCCATGTGACCAGCCATACCCTTGCCCTTGTAGATTCTTGAAGGGGATGAGCAGGCACCCATTGAACCAGCCTGTCTGTGTACAGGACCTGTACCGTGGGTCTCCTTGAGTCTGTGCTGATTGTGGCGCTTGATAGCACCAGCGAATCCCTTACCTTTGCTTGTGCCGACGACGTCGATAGAGTCGCCCACAGCAAATGTATCAGCCTTGATGATGTCGCCTACGTTAAGAGCGTCGCAGTCGTCAAGTCTGAACTCCTTGAGTTCCTTCTTGCAAGCTACGTCAGCCTTGTCGAAGTGACCCTTCATAGGCTTGTTTACTCTCTGTACCTTTACGTCGCCATAGCCCAGCTGAAGTGCTGCATAGCCGTCGTTCTCAACAGTTTTCTTCTGTACAACGACGCAGGGGCCGGCTTCTACTACTGTTACAGGAACAACTTTTCCTGCTTCGTCGAAGATCTGAGTCATACCGATCTTCTTACCGATAATGCCTTTCTGCATTTTCATTTCCTCCTGTTAGGTTATTGGTTGATGATTTACGCATCAACTTGACCGACGGATCACCGTCATTCCGCTTCCCGAGCGGTATTTTCAAGCGTAACAGCGGTTAATCACTTAACCTCCATAACAACGTCTACGCCTGCGGGGAGCTCAAGCTTGTCAAGAGCAGCAGTTGTCTTGTCTGTAGGACGGATAACGTCTACGAGTCTCTTGTGAGTTCTCATCTCGAACTGCTCACGGCTGTCCTTGTACTTGTGTACTGCGCGAAGGATAGTAACAACTTCCTTATCTGTGGGGAGCGGGATAGGTCCCGATACTCTCGCACCGCTTCTCTTAGCTGCCTCAACGATCTTTGCTGCTGCAATATCAACAGTAGCGTGATCGTAGCCCTTGATCTTGAATCTGATCTTTTCGTTGACTGCCATTATTTTCGCCTCCTTGGAATTAGTTACGGGGACGCAGATTGGAATATCACACGTTTCCGTGTGTTTCATGCCTCATCTCATAAAAAAACTCGAAAAACTGATGTTTTCCGAGCGGTCTTAGCAAAATATGAGCACAAAAAGAGCATAATTCACGCATACGCAAGCTGCGTGAATGATAACCACAAACTGTGTTCGATATCCCATTCGCCCGGTTTAAAATCGGACATACTCCACGGAAATTACCTGCCATACCGGCAGCAACCTTCCGTTTCAACGCATATCTTCTGCAGTCAGTGCGCTCACGGCGCACTCAACGTAGACCATTATATCATATATATGGGGAAAAATCAACAATTTGCAGGAATTGTATTTGTAAATTTTTGATGAACAATAATTTTGTTTTAACTAAATATGTATTCCCTTCAGCACTCTGCCGGAGGGATGGTACTGTGCCATAAAACAGGCTATTTCTTCGCCGCAGGAGCTCCGCTGTCCTTCGAGCTTTTCAGAGCAGCTGCCCCCTTCTTCAGCAAAAAGGCGCAGAGGTCGTAGAGCTTATGTACAGCAAATCCGCATATGAGAGAACAGATGAACACCTTAGGTATTATCTCATACCAATGGGCGAAACGGTCGCCGACTTCCGCGTACTTCTCATTCAGACCCATATGCCGCGGAGAGCTGTCATTCAGTCTCCAGCCTCCGTAAAACATATTGTCGAACACGTAAGATACGAGGTATGTTCCGAGAGTAACTCCGGATATCTGACGGAGAACGAACTTGACTCCCCTGTTCTTTGTCGTGATATCGAACAGAAGCAGGAATATGCAGACCGACAGTGCGTAGACCGGATAAGCTCCGTAGTTGTTGAAGTGCCATGAAATGAATATATTGTCATTGAACCCGTTAGCCAGAGTCTGCTTATAGCTGCTGTAGGTGAGGAAGCTCAGCGAAGCAGCACCGGCAGCAAGTATTATCAGCTTGTTGCGTAAATTTCTCTTAGGCGGACAGTCACGTATGAACGCTCCCGTAAAGTAATAGGCTATAGCCCATGAATCCGCCAGGTAATCGGGGAGCAGCTTTATCTGGTCATACTGTTTGAATCCTAAATAAAGCGACTTCGCAAGCACAGTGATGACAACTGTCATCGCAACGAGGAAGAACTTCTGTACCCATGTTTTGCAGCCGTTCACTGCAAGATTCAGGAAAGGTATGATAAGGAACATCGCGATGTAGTAATTGACATACCAGCCGTAATGCGCATTGCTGTATTCAAGATAGCCCTGCAGCAACGTCCACGGTGTAAATGTGTCATGGAAGTGATGCTCCTTGAATTTGATACAGATTATGCTTATGATGATGTATATGAATATCACCTTTATCAGACCGGTGTAGAACTTTGCGCTGAAGGTCTTGTTCTTCATAAGGTATCCGGTCGATATCATGAACAGCGGCACACAGGTGTATGACACCCACCTGAATGCTATGGGGCCTATCGCCGACGAATTAGTCAGCGGGTAGGCGTAAAATCCGTTATACAAGAAGAAATGTATGCATACCACAAGTATCACTGCGAGTATCTTTATTATGTCTATGCCGGCAAAATACGGTTTTTCCGCAGCTGCCGGAACTGTCTCCGCTGCTGTTCCTGTTTTTTTGTTTTTTACCGCAGCGGCGGCTTTTTTTACATGATCCATTGTTGAATTTTACCTCCGGTATTTAATATCTGCTCTGCGTCTGAAAACGCTGACCGTCAGCTTCCGAAAATGTATTTCAGTACAGTCAGCACAGTATCGCCGACCTTTCTCGAATCCACTATCTCAAGCGCTTTATCGGGACGGTCGGTAATGATGTTGTCAACGCCGAGCGCTATCATTTTCTGCATTTCGCTCTGCCTGTCAACAGTCCATACAAAGATACGCTTTCCGTGGTGATGTGCCGAATTTACAACGCTCTGGTTCACAAAAAGGTAGTTCATGCTCACAGCGTCTATATACGGCAGCTGAGCGTAGGAAGTAGCCGTTGCGAGGTTTGCGATAAAGGCGGTCTTTATCTTTGAGTTGAGCTGCTTTACCTTTTTCAGCGCAGGATACGAGAACGATGTGATATAGCAGGAATTCACTATACCGTACTCCTCTATTAGCTCAACGGTCTTTTCCGCTGTCTTTTTCGGGTCACCGGACTTCTTTATCTCGACATTGAGCATTATATCCTTTCCGACAAGCTCAAGCACGTCCTTGAAAAGAGGTATCTCCGTATCGTCATACTCTCCGTCGCTGCCGAACCACGAACCTGCGGACAGCTCTTTCAGCTGTTCGTATGTGCGCTTTGAAACAAGCCCCTTTCCGTTGGTGGTACGGTCGAGCTTTTCATCGTGTATGACCACGAGCTGGTCGTCAGCCGTAAGCTGGACATCAAGCTCTATATAGTCCGCTCCGCATTCCATAGCCGCCTCGAAAGCAGGCATGGTGTTCTCCGGAGCTATCCTCGAAAAACCTCTGTGCGCCGTGATCTGTGTACGGCTTATGATACCTACGTTAAGGCTGACATTTCCTCTTGTCAGCGCTAAAATATAGGATATGTTCATCAGCGAGCTGACAGCTATGATGCTGACTATCACAACAGCGCTCTTCTTCTTGCTGAACTTTTCATAGCCCTTGTTCGGAAGTACAAGCTTTTCTTCATTTTCGTCCTTCATGAACTTCTCAGTCAGGAGCCATACTATGGAGGGAGCCGAAAAGAAAGCGGAAACAGCAACAAAGACGCTCCATGTGTAGCGCAGTATCCTCAGTGCCGTGCCGAAAGCTGCATTAGGCTTTGAAAAGCCCTTGATAACAAGCACTATGAGGAAGCTCACACCGAATGTAACTACAGCTATGAACGCCATTATGCCAATGCTCCACAGCAGCGCTGACAGTATCATCTTCATACGCTGACCGTGCATTTTTTCCTTGCTCTTTTTTATGCACTCCCTGAACGGTCTGTCAGTGAGTATCAGGTAGTGTATACTGTAGCAGACCCCTATGATGAGCATTATGAACAGCAGCTGTATAAGTACATAGCACACAATTGCAACTACGCCGTTGTTGACGGCAGAGAATATCCTCCTGAGGACCGGCAGCAGCGGTGCCATGAACATACCCGACGACAGTGAGAACTGCGCAAGAGGCATAATAGCCATATATGCAAGGAACGACGGTATGCCCGCTCCCCTGAAGGCTTTTCTGAAGGCTTTCAGCCCGGTCCTGAACATTCCGCCTGTGTGTATCCTCTGCTTTTGGTTGAAGCAGGAGAAGCAGGCTATCAGCGCTGAGAGCTCCACAAAGGAGAAAAACGCATAGCAGAAAAGCATCATAACTATAACGATGAGAGTTGACGGATGTCTCAGATAAACGAGCAGGTTCTCGTCGTTAAGATAAGTCACTCCCGAAAGCTTCATGGTAAGTTTAAGCAGCAGCGCGAGTACAGGAGTGCCTACCGCAAGCAGAAGAAGTTTGAATATAAGTTCAAACACAAGGAAATGTGGCATTGATCTCAGAAAGACCAATACAGATCCAAATATTTTTTTCATTTTCTTTCTCCGGACAATCAATATACATAAATTATACGCCATTTACAGCCAGTTGTCAATATCGCCCCGTAAGCTTGCTGAAAAAATTTTCACTTCTCTCAGAAAAAATATCCGCCCCTGAAAACAAGGGCGGACAGTATCAGCCGACGATTCCGGAACGCTCTATCCCCTCCGTGAAGTGCTTCTGCATGAAAACATACATAAGCAGTACAGGAGCTATGGAAAGCAGGCAGCCTGCTTCCTTCCAGACTATCTGGTCGCGGGGACTTATCTGTACTGTCGGGTCGTTGAAGAGATTGAGCTTCAGCTCGTTGTCGAGATTTGTAAGCATCAGCGCTATCGTCTTTGTGTCCGTAAAGAAGGTACTGCTGACATAGTAATCGTTCCAGTACCACACTACCGAAAAGAGGAACACTGTCAGCAGAGCCGCGGAAGCATTTGGCAGCATTACCTTCACGAATGTCCTGAAAGGTCCGCAGCCGTCTATGTACGCCGCGTCCTCAAGCTCTCTCGGCATACCCTTGAAGAACTGCCTGAAGATGTATATCATAAGACCTGCGCGTATGCCGTTTGCGGTCATCGCCGGAAGGTACATGGTAAGTCTGCTGTCGATGAGGTTCAGCGAGAACAGACCCTTTATGCCGAAGTATCTGAACTGTGTATACAGCGGCAGTGATATTACCTGAGTCGGCACGAGTATCATCATTATCACTATGCCGAACAGCAGCTTCCTGCCCCTGAAACTGAACCTTGCAAAGCCGTAGCCCGTCAGCGCACAGGAAAATACCTGCACCAGCGAGCAGCCTATATTGAGTATAAGGGTATTCCAGAGAGTCTCCCAGTAGTCCATGGCTTCCATGGTCTCCTTTATCACCCTGAAAGTGTAATGCCGCGGTATCCACATGACCGTAGGGTCACTCATATCCGCTCTGTCCCTGAATGCGCAGCTTATCATGTATATAAGCGGATACATGATGACAAAGCCGAGCCCGAGAAGTATCACCGCTCTGAAAAACGGCCATACCCTGCCGGCAAAAGCCCTGCGGCGGAGATATTCCCTGTCACCGGCGGAGACCTTTTCCATACGCCTGCGCTTTGCTTCACGCATTTTCCTTTTATCAGGTGCAGCTGTTCCGTCTGTCATTTTCCGCACCTCCTCATTCGTTCTCATAGTATATGAACCTGTTTATAAGCGCTGTCACGATGCCTATAGCGGCTATCACCACAGCAAAGTATATCCACGCCATTGCTGAAGCCTCACCGAAGTCGAACTGGCTCCTCATGGTGGATATACGGTTCATTACGCTGTTCATCGGGTTAGTGAACGAATCTATGACTGTAAATATGAGATTTGCAAGTATAAAGGGACTTACATAGGGGAAGGTTATCTTCCAGAAATACTCCCACGCGGTAGCTCCCTCCAGCTCTGCGGCTTCCCTTGCCGACGCAGGTATGTTCTGCAGAGCCGCAAGAAAGAGTATTATCTGTATGCCCGAATTCCACACTATGCCGAAGATATTGTCCGCAACGGTCTGTATGAATGTGTTCATGCTGTCGCTCAGACCGTAGATGCCCAGGAACTGCATGAGCTGCCCCACAAGGTCAGCCGAGAACATGGTGGAGAACTGCTCCGCCCCGGCGTTTCCCGTGGAATTCATATCGCCGCTTATTATCCTGAAAACAGGTCCCGTAGCGATAATTACCGGAAGAAAAAATACAGCTCTCGCAAGCGTCCTTCCTTTGAACTTCTGATTGAGTATAACTGCTATAAAAAGCGAGAATATGAGTATGAGCGGAGTCTTCCACAAGGTCTCCAGCAGAACGCTGCCGAGGTACTCTGTGTAATAAGGGTCCTCATTGAGTACAGTCAGGTAGTTCTGCATTCCGCTGAACTCAGTGCGCAGGGCTCCGGGATCAACGGATACGTCGCAGAAAGAGTACCACAGCGACTTCACGAGAGGTATGAGGAAGAAAAGCACCGTACCAACGAGCCACAGTCCGATAAAACCGTAGCCGTACATTGATTTTCTGCGCTGATACGACATTATTCGGCGTTCACCGCCGCTTTTTCGGGGCTTTGCGCTCACTTTTCCTTCCTCCTTCCTATGATATCCCGTCAAATGAGGCTGTTTTGCCCTCCCATTTGACGACCTTTTTTTCAAGGTCCGTCACGACCTTTACTCCGTTTGAATATATCGTTGTTATAACGTCACCGTTCCTGCGGTAATCCGTGATAAAGCTGTCGGAGACCCTCCTGAGCATAGGCTTTATCAGCGAATAAGCCTTTGCGGCTTTTTCGGTATTATGTCTGTAATTCGCGTAGTACAGCCCGTCAAGCTCAGTATCCTTGAGCTCGCTGGTAGCCTCGTATATCATATCATAGCTCAGGCTGCTTCCTGCGGCGGCTGACATAAGTATCATATCCGCCGGATCCGCGCTGCCGTTGATCGCTTCCGAAGAATATGGTATCACGCCGTGCATGACTATCTGATAGAATGGTATGTCCTCGTCAAAGAGGTCGAACCTGCTCGAAGAGAGCGGCACTCCGGTTATATGGCTGACGTAGGGCAGAGCGTATGCATTCGCGCCGTCTGCAAGTATACCGTTTTCCAGCTTTTCATTTATGCCGCTGTAGCCCTCAGTGAGCAGCTTCTCGGCGTCAGCTCTTGATATGCTCTTCTTTCCGTAGTCACCGTAAAGGGACGTGGTAAGGTCAGCAAGCGATACGCCGCTGAGCCCTGCACCGGAATAGCTGTCCGAGATACCGCCGAATACCTCACCGTAGTATCCGGGAGAGAGCAGGGACAGGTTCTTCCTGAAGCCGTCAGGCACACCGTAAGCCCTGTCATAGCTGACTATGCGCGAATAGGAGCCGGATATCCTTACCGCCGTATCTGTAAACGAGAAGAAGCCCTTTCCCGAGCTGAAATCCCTGTTGTCGGACACAGGGTAAAAGCTGTATCCGCATTCGTCTATAAGGTCTGTCAGGTCCCTGAAGCTCCTCTGACCGCCAAGCTTGCCGGAGGGCTTCGCACCTGTGTCGATATTTTTCTTTATGCCGTCGTTTGTCCAGTTGCTGTATGATACTACCATATCGTCAACTCCGGCATCTCTGAGACTGCCGATTATATCAGCCGCCTGTCCGTAAGAGGTAACAGGAGTTTTCATGGACAGCGGTATCCCCAGCACCGACTTTTTCCTCATGGCTCCGCCGTACAGGTCAAGATACAGAGGAGCGCTGTCAGCCCTGCTTTTTATACCGACTCCCTGCTCTTCAAGAAGATACTTCCTGTATCGTGCCGCGATGCTGGTATAGTCCGCACCGTTTTCAGCAATGGGATAGTAGAGCATTTCTATATCGTCTGATTTTATGGCTCCGCGCTCGAATACCGTATACTTGTCATGGCTGTTGCCTGACATATAGAAGCTGTCTGTGCCGCGGAGAATGAAGGTAAAATTGCATATATTGTAGCTGCTTCTGGACTGCTCCGACACATTTGCGGTGAGGTATGCGTTTGAATCCCCCTTTGCCGCGACTGCCAGCATAGCGTTGCCGTCCTTGACTATACCGTATACAGGCAGGTATATCTGCTCCGTAACAGCTCCACGGTTCTGCGGCACAGCCGTAATATCGTTGCCGTAGACTCTCTGCTGATAGATGTTGTTCTGGAAGCACCGCTTATTGTTGAAGCGTATGAGTGCGCCGCTGCCGTCGGGGATAACGAAGTATCCCTCCTCCTTGTCGGTGGCTGCGCCAAAGCTGCCAAGCACTGTCATCTCGGTAGCGATATTCGCAGGATTTCTCTCCTCTATCTCAGAGACCCTTACGCTCGCCCTGAGATGGTCGTCCTCTATAGTATACTCCACAGGCACTGTAAAGCCTGCAGCGGGGTAATCATAGACTATCCGTATACCGTTGGTCATATCGCTTACGCTGAAGCTGCAGTCATTGCTGTTGGCTGAACGGAGCACATTGTTTCCCGAGCGGCTCATTGGTATACCATACCGGAGCACATTCGAGGAGCGAAGCTCGTCGGCGACAAGTCCCGTCGCTATCCTATCCTGTGAGGCTTCGAGCGGTGACGACCACCATATATAGCCGTTTTTCTTGTTTTCAACGCCGAAGGAGGCGCTCCTGTCGTCAACTATCATGCGCAGGCTGTCACTTTCCGCGCCATAGCGATAGGCTCCGAGGTAATGACTGCCGTCCCTGCTGAGCCACGCAAAGCTGCCGTCAGACGATTTGTACACTCTTTTTCCGTTCTCTGTGCCGCTGTATGAAAAGCTCTTGTCCGGACTCTTCATGTCCCTGTCAAGAAGCTCCAGCGTTTTCATGTCAGAGGAGATAAAAGCGTATCTGCTGTCAAGGGAGGAAACTATCTCCCTGAGCCTTATGACCCTGCTGACGTCCTCGTCGGTAATTACAAAATACCTGCCTGCGTCGCTGACATAGAGCTTTCCCTCATCGCAGCTGCTGCCCTTACCGAAGGAAGCAGCCGCTCTGCCGCTCCTGCTGTCGATGATGACCAGCTCCCCCAGCTTTTTCAGCTCGTTTATCTTGTCGGAAATGAGCTGCTGCTCATCGGTATAGTCCTTTTTGCTTTTCGGCTTGCCGCCTGCGGACTCCCACATTTTATCGTCGAAGTCCTTCTCCTTGAAGTATACGTCATAGCCGTCGCAGGAGCCGATCTTTCTGAGATATTTCTCCGCGTCAGCCGCCGTAAGCTCCGCCTTCTCAACAGTTTCCGAACGCTTTGACGATTCTGAGCCGTCCTCCGCAGCAGTCTCCGCCGCGGTCACGTTATCAGCAGTATTGTTCTCACCGTCAGCATAAACGCTGCCTGAGACAGTCATTGACGCGACGACCAGCAGACACAGCAGCAGCCGTTTTAATTTCATGCCCATAGCCGCCGCCTTTCAGACCCTCGCCCTGTAGGAGAGCTCGGTGTAAACAGTGGATATGAATATGTATACCTGCTGTATCAGCGACATGAAAAGTACGAGCAGGAAAAGCATTATCAGCATAGCCTCTATGGTGAGCAGCACTGCCAGCACCGTCTTGCCGAAGGAATACTGATGAACGGTCTTTATCGCCGAAAACAGCAGTATCACCGTCCAGCAGGTGCCGATGAGCTCTGTTACCTGCATGAACACATACTCGTCCTGTATCAGGACATGGGAAAGCGCTACATTTATGTAAAGCTGCGCTACGTAGGGTATAAGCGCATACGCACTGTATATGCATATATTCCTTAGTGTGCCCTCGCCCTCAAGGAGAGTACACACAGCCCAGTTGCCCACGACCCACGCACCGAAGAGTATGAAGCTGCGTACTATATATGGTATGATATTGAAGGTCTTGTCGTAGGATATATAGAACTGAAAGCCGTAGAGCCTTCCGTAGGCTATCTGACCAAAAAAGAGCAGCACAACAATGATAAGGGCTATTTTCAGCGAGCCGGACTTTTTCCAGCGCATATCCTCAAAGCC
>Ga0265298_10009989_pt1 | contig 11262 bp, 5 predicted proteins | sample AusTroGonzalo_MG_3_FD_193486 | JGI IMG/M metagenome (GOLD analysis project Ga0265298, IMG submission 193486) | Bovine rumen microbial communities from tropical cattle in Woodstock, Queensland, Australia - Gonzalo_01 | ecosystem: Host-associated > Mammals > Digestive system > Stomach > Rumen ...
TGACAAGGTAGTCCATGCGCTCAATCAGCGGCTGTACGTCTTTATCTTCCACAAGCACCTCCAATGTTTATAAACATCGTTTTAACTTCAAAAACAATGTTTCAAAACATTGTCATTATCTCATATCCCCGCGCAGATGTCAACCGCCGCAATCTAAAAAACGCGCGGCAAATCTGCCGCGAAACTCGCAACGCGCTTCAAATCTCAATACAGAAATCCGAATAGCCAGAGCGGTATCTTGTTGCCGATGCCCGTCTCCACTCCGTCATTCACAACGTAGCTGTTCGGCATGTCCCTGATTTGGTCAAAGCCCTTCCCCTTCCCGCCGATCTCGAAGAGGTGCCGTCCGTCGACAAGGAAATCTCCCTGCGGAGGATAGGCGACGCTGTGTCCGGCGCAACGAAGCTGATTGAGGAAAAACGTCTCTCGAACCGTCCCGCTGTTGGTCTCCACGGTCAGCGCATGCATTATGTTGGAGTTGTCGCAGTATATCTTGTCGGGACGTGACATGTTGCCGAGGTTGGCGGATTTCGACGACAACAGGGAAAGGATGCCGGCGCGCTCCAGGGCGTACAGCATCTTGAGACCCTGGTTCCTGTCAGTCTCGAGCTGCGCATACAGCTCGTTCATCTTCGGGACCTGCGGACACGACGCCGCGAGAATCATGAGCATCTTCTTGGTCTTCTTTATCGTCGCAAGCGTGACGTCCTCGGTCTCCGGCCAGTCCCTTTCCAGTATCTGCGCCACAATCTGCGAAACGCGTTCATGGTATCCGCCGCGGGCGGTCTTGTAGAACGGATAGTATCCTCCCGCAAGGTACTTTCTGAAATGATTCAGCACCTTGGTTTTCGAGACGATTTCGCGGGCTATAGACCTGTGGTTCTTGAGTATCTCCCCAAGCGTGACGCTTTCAAACCTGCCGACGCCTTCAAACTCCAGGAACTCGCGAAACGACAGCCCCTTAAGCTCGTAAGTCCGCTGGCGTCTGGACAGGTCGCCGCCCTCTGCGTTCAACTTCATCAGCGACGATCCGCTGTAGGCGACCTTCATCCGCGGATAGTCGTCGTAGATGTTCTTTATCAGCGTCTGCCACGGCTTGAAATAGTGCACTTCATCAAGAAACAAGCGCTCAAAGCCGTTGTTGTGCAGCCACTCGACGACCTCCAGCGGACTGTGGTTCGCGAACCAAAGGCTGTCCAGCGAGACATAGAACGCCTTGTCGCGCTCGTCTGGGTGCTCCTTCAGGAACTGGAGCATCATCGTAGTCTTGCCAGTGCCCTTCGCCCCCTTGATGCACAGCAGGCGATCATCCCAGTCTATCTTGGAATACACTGGTCTATGATAAGCGGTCTCAGTGTCTCCAAGACGACGGTCCAATGCCGCCACGAGAGGCGCAATCTCATCATCTTCAATCATGGGCCCAGACTCCTTAAGATGTTTGCAGACATGTTTTTCGTTAGAATAAAATGTTTCCAAACATTTCGCGTGACATTATACCAAAACCTCGTTGCAGAGCGCAAGTAGGGATGCTCAAGTCGGCAAATCGCGGCAAATTCGCCGCGTCCCCTTCGCGGCTCGGTTGCCCAGCCACAATTCTCCTGTCTTCTCCTGTTCTTTGTGACCAAACATTATTCTCAACGCTATCACTACGGAACCACAAATAATTCTAATTTCAGTTGGAAACAACGAGAACAACTTCTAAAAACAACTTCCTTTTACCGGCGGGCAACTCGGCACTCGCTTACGCTCGGCGTCGCGGCTTCCCTATAGGTCGCCGCCCCCGCAAGGGGCGGATACGCCCGCCGTCTATATGACCGCGCACGGTTGTGCGCAGAAGAAGCAGACAACGCGCAAACGGCCTTTTACAAGGGTTCTGCGGGAGCAGTCCCCGTCTGTTCCTTATAAGAAGAGTGGAATGGAAAAGTTGAACGAATAGCTCAAAGAGCCATCGGGTAGATTAACAGGTTCACACAGTTGAGACGAAAGGCTTAGCAATTGGTCGTGTGTCGGCGACAGTGCGTTGGCTTTGGGTGTGATGGTGACGCTCATCATGCCTTTGGGGGCAGACGAGAAGATGGATGCTATCAGCCCCCGCCGCAGTTCCTCGTTTCCGTTGCGACTCCGCGCGCAGAAAATAAGCGTGGCCCTCCCATCGTCCTGCCTCCGTGCAATCTTGAATGTATGCACCTCCTTGTTCTCGGCTTGAACAGCGTAGTCGCGGCTGATGGGATATGCCATGCTGAAACGCGAGCCGGACGGCAACGGCTTCTTCGAGACAACACTGCAGTCCACTCGAACCTCGTTGTCGCGGCGGAAACGATAGACGATGGAAACACCTATGTCCTCTTCAGGAATCCTGTACCGACTCTCGACTGTCGCCAGCACATCTTTCCCCGTCTCGTATTTCGAAGGACGAGTGGTTTTGTCCTCTTTCGCGTCAAAGGAAACAAACTCGGCTTTTGTCTCTTTCCCGCCGACGGAAACAGCGAACGAACCCTCACCGTTGATGTAGAACTTCTCAGGTTCCCTCACATTGAACTTTATGTACCTAAGCGCTCCCGAGGCACGATTGAACGCATACATGCGGCAACTCATTTTGTTCATGTTCACAATCTTGACAACGGAATTCGTTCCGCCGCCTTGTTGAACATACCAGTGTGCATCGTTCCATTCGGCAAATGCCGTACTGGGCATCACCGCCATTGCCGCACCAATAATCAAACAGACAACACAAATAATATTTACCCAGCGACAACATAGTCGGCACTTAGCAAAGTTGGATTCTATAGCCTTCATGCCCATGCTCCTTTCTCAATCCTGTCAATCACGGATCAAATGGGGAGACACCCCTTTGGCATTGCTCTTTTTATCGCCCATTTCGCTGTTTTCCGTCACTTTCCCCGTTTCATCGACTTTGAGGCTCATTATAGCAAAAGCGCCGCACCAAAATCAAGCGCGCGCACATGCGCGTGGGGGACGCGCAAGTGCGCGTTTGCGTCACTTTTGCCGCGGATAGGGACGCGCAGGTGCGCGGGGACTAACCTAGCAGCTTGACCTTGCGGCGGTAGGAGAGGAGCGGGACAGTGCCGGATTCTGCCGCGGCGGAGGTGCCGTAGGTCTCGATGACAAGACGGCAGTCGCGCGGCGGATTTGCCGCGTCGAGATGAAGCCGCAGGTGGAGAAGCGACTCGCCCGACTTGCCGTCCGGAAGTCATTGGCGCTTATCTGTGCGTCCTCACGAGAAAGTGAGGGAGGCTGGCTAACTCGCCTTGGAGCGTTAAGTGAACTTTTTCTCATAGCAGATGCAATTATACCGCACATTACGAACTCCCACAAGGGAGCCGTAGGGGACGAGGGCGATGGGTGTGAGGGTCGCGTATAAAAATACCCCCTATTTTTAGCCAAAAGTACCCCCTACTTTTAACTAAAAATACCCCCTATTTTTGGCTAAAAATACCCCCTATTTTTGGCTAAAAATACCCCCTATTTTTTAGCGCGAGGGTTACCCCCTCGGCAGAAGAGCTCTACCCTGCTCGCATAGACACGCCAATGTCGGTCTTGCCGCGCGCGGCAGTTTTGACGCCACCCTTCTCCTGTTCTTTGTGGCCAAACATCATTCTCACTAGGCCGTTCAGCCACTACTCTCCTGCCTTCTCCTGTTCTTTGTGGCTAAGAATCATTCTTCGTCGCCAAAAGAATCAGCAACTGCATAATGGCCACGACAAACCATTGCGCCACTTTACATGTCATAGGTGTTTTGATACAATACACAATGAAATTCGGGGGAGGTATAGTTTTACAAAGGAGAAAATATGCGCTCAACAATTAATTGCATTTATAAACCGCAGGTTGGTGCGCTTCGCTTACTTAGGGTGGCGCTTGCGTTTTGTGCGGCTTCAGTCTTTGGCACGGCATCGGCGGATGTCTATCATTGGACGGGCGCCGCGCTGGACGGCGTGTGGGCCAACTCCGCGAACTGGCAGGAGGGCGAAATCCCCGGCATGTGGACGAATCGGACTGACAACACGTTCGGAGGCAAGCTGGGCGACACCGTGATCTTTGGCGCACAGGCGGAAGGTGCGCCGACGACCATCGACCTTCAAGGACAGTACGCGATCGACCACCTGATAGTCACGAACGGCGCACCGGCCTACATCTTCGGCACGGCCGACGTTGCGGCACAGAGGCTCGGTTTCCAGACGAATTCGACTCTTGTCGTGGCGGCGGACGTCGTAAACGACCAGACGTTCGTTCGTCCGGCGGTCTGGAACATAGATTCGGGCAACACGGGGGCACTGCTTACTTTCCGCAACGATTCGTCTCACGCAAAGCTCGTGTACGGAAAGCTCGACAAGACGACGAACAAAGAGCAATATCCCTACGCTTCAGTCAGTTTGTACGGTGTTGGCACGATCGAGATCAGGGGCGCTCCGACCTTCGACCAGGTCACTTTCCTCGACATCTATAGTTCGGGGCCAGTGTTCTTCGGCAATGACGGCTACAATGGTGCACGCTATACGACAGTTTCGTTCAAGGGTCTGTCGGGCGGGACGCATGAGATGGAAGTGCCGGCCGGCGCCTTCATTGGCTCCAAGGGCGGCAGCTGGACATGGTCCGATGTCCTCCAGTTCCCGGGTGACACGCATATTTTCGGCGACGGGTTCGTCAATATCACCCAGCCCTACAACACGCCGGTGGAAGATACGAACGCTTCGCCTCGGCTGCGCGTCTGGAATGGCAGGCGGGTCGTGATCGACATCGGAATCGGAACGAAGGATGGCAAGAGTCGGGACGCTATCGTGTATACCGAGGGGGCGTCGGCCGAACTGTTCCTCAACGGCACCAACAGCCTGCCTTCCAGCATCAGGCTGCAGGGAGCGGGATCCGTGCTTGCGCGACTGATCGGCAGTAAGAACTGCGCGGCGGACGAGACGTCCGTCGGCCGCGGCGACGCGATCGTGTACGAATCGACCTGGTCGGGCCAGACGGAGAAAATAGACAACATTATCCACGTCAAGTCCGTTACGCCGACAGCCGCGCCGCAGTCCAAGTTCTACTACTCCGGCATTGGCGAGACGACGGACAAGGATCTCGTCGTATCCAACATCTACACCTCTGCCGCCAGCGTCACGCTCGGCAACCGCGGCACGGGGACGCTCACGTGGAATGGCGACGCCAAGCAGATCGACGGCTCCCCCGGGGCGACGTTTACGTTCGACCCCCAGACCGCGCCCATCGTCTTCGGCGGACTCTTCGAGTCTGGGCGGACATGGAACCTCGCCGTAAAAGGCGCGAGCACTGTTTCGTTCAGCCAGGCGCAGCCGGCCTTCTCCGGTTCGGCGACGCTCTCCGGCGGCGTGCTGGAGCTGACGTCTCCCGCGCAGCTCCCGAACGTGACTGGGTTCACCTTTGCGGGCGGCACGCTGAAGCTTACGGAAAGCGGAGCGGTGACGTTAAACGCCACGTTCCAGTCCGGCGCGAGCGCAATCGAACTGGTCAACGGCGTGGAGCTGACGCTTCCGGCGCTGACGTTGCCTTCCGGGGCGTCGCTGAACATAGTAGCGCCGGAAGGAGGAAGCGCCTCTGTGTCGGTCACGGGCGCGACGCCCGGTCTGCTGCCTTCGACGATCACGTATAACGGCGACAGGGCAATAATTGACGATCAAGGGCGCATCCATCCGAATAGGTCGTCGTGGCTTTCGGCGCAGGACGGCACTTGGAACACGGCGGAGAAGTGGAGCAACGGCGTGCCCACTTCCGACATGACGGCACTGGTGACGGCATCGGGGGAATCCTATACGGTAGCCATCGACGAGGCTCCGGCGCAAGCCATCAGCGACCTGAAGATCGCCAATGCCGGTCCGGGCACGGCGACTGTCGCCGTCACAGTCGAGCTTGACATGGGCAAAGCGAATATCGATCTCCAGCCCGGCGGCGCACTTGCGGCTGGCGACGGTGGAACGCTGTACATCACCAACGCGGCGGTGGCGTTCAACGGCGGGTCGATCAACGCATCGGGATCCGGACTCGTGAACGTCAAGCCGGACTTCGTTTTTGGTCCCGGAACGAACACATTCTCAGGGACGAGCTGCATCCTGGTCGGAGGGCGAACGCAGGCCGGCAAAAAGCTGGACATGGTTCCGGCTCCTGACGCGCCATGCGTGCTGACATTGTCCGATCATGCGACTTATTGGTCCCATCAGGGGTTCTGGTCGGTTTGCAACAATGTGCCCGGGGGCGAAGCGATCATCAACATCGACGGCACGGACGGCGAGGCGATCCGAAGCGGCTCCCACAACATGTACGGAATGGCGGTTGGATGCCGGCAGGGCTATGGAGAATTGAATCTGAAGCACGGCTCCTTTGAGATGGGCAATTTTGGCCTTTACGTTGCGGCAGACTCGCCCAACGCCGCTTCTTCAGATGCGACCACGCCTTATTGCGTGACAGGTGTCGTGAACCAGACGGGCGGTGAATTTAAGGCGTCATGCTGGGGATGGCACTATGCGGGCATGATTTGCGGCCTGGTGGTCGGCGATGGCACGCGTGTCCGGCTGAATAATCCTGACATGCTGTCGAAGAGCGTCTGCGTTGGCTTCTACAACCTGAGCGGCGGCACGGTGACGATTTCCGTTGGCGCATCTGTCGTAGGCGGCGGCATAGGGACAGGTTACTTCAACCACTCTGGCGGCAAGTATTACCACAACGCGAAGAACACGAATGGCGATTTTACAGGCAATTTCCCGCTTGTGATCGGCTTGGGGCGGAGCGGGCACGGCGTCTGGACGATGACAGGCGGAACGACCGACATCCGCAACCACGTATATGTGGGCGGAGCGCAAAAGGCCGACCTCCAGCACAAAACAGAGCCGAGCGCCTCATACTACCCGGACGGAGACGGATGCACAGGCATCCTCGATGTCTCGAACGGCACGTTCGTCACGACTCAGGACCTGTACGTCGGCGCGAAGGGAACGGGCACGCTCGTCCTGCGGCCGACAGGAACGATCCAGGCGGCAAACGTGGTGCTGTCGAACGGCGTCGCCTCGGTGCTGCGGCCCGTGGTGGAAGGCGCGGCGACGGGTCTGCTGAGGGCGACGGACAACCTGGTGATCACGGACGGTGCGAGGCTAGAGATCGACGCGACGGGCATATCCGCAGATGCGCCGTTGTACATTCAGCTCGCGTCGGCCGAGAATGTCGTCGGCGAGTTCTCCAATGTGTCGATCGAATACGACGAGACAGACCCGGCAATGCGCTCCCGCTTCCGCATGGCCTCGATTCTCTACGAGCGCAACGGGGAAAAAGGCCTTTGGCTGAAGGCGGCGCCGCGCGGAACCATGATATTAGTTCGATAACTACTCCCTCGGCCATTCAGCCACAAAGTGCAGGAGAGACAGAAGGCTTAGCCTTCTGTCTTCTTCTGTTCTTTGTGGCCAAACATCATTCGCAACACCATCATAAGAGTCAAAGGTGTTTCCACATTTCATTACTTTTGTGCTCATGTGCATTCCCCTTGCAATGCAGATTGCCGATCTCACGGCGACTCGAAGAGGAGATTCGCGGGAACAACGAAATCAAGCAAGTGTCCGCGTTTGCATGCCACCGGTCCCGGGCCATCACGCACCCGGGATTATGTCAAAAATCACGCGGCGAATTTCATAGTTTGCGGGACAATTATCGTGTTGGTTTTGGTATAATGTCCGCCATGAAACACAACAAGAGCAGGTTCTGCATGCTGGCGGCCTTGGCCGTCGTTCTGCAATTAGCGGGCGCGAACTGCGCTGCCGCGGCTGGGACAACGGACGCGTCGCCCGTTGCAAAAACCGACGACCTCCAGGCCAACCCCGTGCCAGCGCTCGGGCAGAACGCGAAAGACCAGAAGACTTTCGACCCCGCGAAGAGCGGACCGCGCGTCCTCTTCGTGGGCAACTCGATCACACTGCACGGACCGCGTCCGCAGATCGGCTGGACGAACAACTGCGGCATGGCCGCGAGCACGCGCGACAAGGACTACGTCCACCTTCTGCAGAAGAAGATCACCGCCGTGCGTCCGGACGCGCAGTGCTGCCTCCTCCAGGTGGCCGCATCCTTCGAGCGGGCCTTCTTCAAGGAGGACTGGTCGTGCGAACGCAGCTTCAAGTGGGCGCGCGAGTTCAAGCCCGACGTGATCGTGCTCTTCTTCGGCGCGAACGTGCCGAAGGACTACGACGCCGGCACGATATCGCCCGCCCCCGCGCGCACGTTCGGCGAGGCGCTCGACGCGTTCCGCACCTACCTCGACCCCGAGGGCAAGGCGCTTGTCCTCTTCTCGCAGGGCTTCTACATCCGTCCGAAACTGGACGCCGAGAAAGAGTCCGTAGCGAAGAAGCGCGGCGACGTGTTCGTGAACATGGAGGACGTACGCGCGCGCAAGGACGCGCACGGACGCTTCAACCATCCCGGCGACCTCGGCATGGAGCTGATCGCCGAACGCTTCTGGCAGCACATCGAGCCGCGCGTCCGCGACTTCCGCCGCTGAGAATCAAATACCTTTTTTGCCACAAAGGTCAGGAGGAACAGAAGGTTTACTCGCTATTCTCCTGTCTTCTCCTGTTCTTTGTGGCCAAACATAATTCGCAACACTGCTTTCCCCTCTCGCCCGTTGCCACGACCATCCCCAACAGGCCTTTTACAACGGTTTTGCGGGGGCTGCTCCCGGCCGTTCCCGGCCGTTTCTACCCCATGCTATTGTCGTGACTTCTTCAAAGCGCAATCCGATGAAATCAGGCGCGCAAGAATCCGAACACCATCCTGCCCATCACCGAACATTGCATGCGCTTTGCCTCCTCTGTCTATGTATCTTGAAACGCAAATGGGGAAACCAAACCTTCTATTTGCTTCAACCAAAAGTCTTTCGACGTGTTTGACGCAGATGTCGTAATTGGAACACTCGCCGCCGTCGGGATACGCGGCCAAGACAATTGCCGTCGCCTCGGCTTCGTCATTAAGGCACTGCTCGCCTCTTAAGACTTCCTGCCAGCGCTTCACACCGACTCCACAGCAGAAGCCCGTGCAATTCACTGCATTCGTCGCATCACGTTCCGCACGGCACGGCTCGGGAACACGAATCCAGTATTCTGCCGCCGGCACATCCAGCGCATCTGCGGGCGCGGACATGGTTACGCAGATGCATCTGAACGGAAGAATCGACCTCGCCGACTTGTCTCGCAGCTTCTGCAAATAGCCATCACGCGGCAGCACGACCCCTGCACGCGCCAACGTGTCCGAAAGCCCCTTCTCCGAGGTCTCGTCGCCAGCCATCACGGAAATGAGATACTTCGCATAACCTTCCGCGCCTGACTCCCGCTCAGCAGCGTCGAACTTAATTGACGAAAGTTCTTTCAAAAACTCTGAAACCCCATAGCTCAAGTGTTGCCGATAGGTCTCCAAGGAAGCTGCGGCGTGAATACTTCCATTAACGGCCGCAATGTACCCCCAAAGCAACGCCCGCGGCCTGTCTATCCGTCCCTCCAACTTGAAGTGGCACGACAGCTCGTGCGCACATTCAGCGTCACCCCTTACGCCACGCGCCTGCATCATGCGAAGCTGTTCGGAAGAATGCGTGCAAGCGACACACATGTCGACGCAACGCGGGGAATTGAGGCATCCCGACAAAGCGCAGACACATACGGCGATAAGAAACACACGCTTCATTCTTCAACCGGTCCTTGCAACAGGACGCCAGACTGCGGGATGACGACGGGCAGGAGCGGCCACCAGAAGCTGCTCATCGCACAACAGTTCTTGCGTCTGATGCCGTGGCACACCTTGCCGCCGACCTCACCTTCGCGGTTGAAGAGCACTGTCATCTCGACCGTCTCCCGTCCGCCGTCCGCCGCGTCGCGATCGAAGGAAAGCTCAACTCCGTCCTGCGTGTCGGTGCGAACCAGACGCGCCTTGACGCCGTGCGTTTCGTTGGTCGACGCGGCCGTCAGCACGTGCAGGAAGCGGTCGTCGCGCCGCGCCGCGCCAGGATGCGTCTCGACGCGCCATTCGCCCCAGTACGGACCGCGTCCGTCCTTCGCGCATTTCTTTCGCTCGCTTTCGAGCCACTTCGGGTAGATCTCCCAGTTGCGCCCGTTCGCCCACCATTCCTTCCCGGGTCCGCCCACTGTCTCGAGCGTCGCGTCTTCGGGCAGGATCGCCTCGCAGAAGAGCCGCCCCGAGCGAGAGTCCGCCCGCACGACGCGGCCCTCGACCGTCGGCTGGTTCTGCACGTGCAGAAGCCACTGCTTCGCGTAGGACGGATCGGACGCGCCCACGCGGTCGTAGACGACGAAGCAGTCGGGCTGCACGTGCACGAACTGGCGGACGTTCTCCGTGCACTTCTCTCCGTATAGCGAGCCCGTGTCGACCGCGGCGTACGAGAAGTCTCCGTTGGTATCGAACGCGAGCACCTTCGCCGTAACGCCGTACATGCCGCCGTAGTTCGTCTTTCCCTCCGGACCTTCGTAGGCCGGGCCCCAGTAGTTGGGCAGCGGCTCGTTCGGCTTCTGGACCAGCACCACGTTGTGCGCGACGCTCTGCCCGTAGTAGTGCTTGAGGTTCCAGTCCGTCTGCTCGGCGCGAGAACCGGAGTCGAGCGCAAGGAAGTCGTGCTTGTATATCACGAACGACCCTTCGTCGTGGTGCTTGTGCATCGGCGTAAGCGTGCCGCCCACCAGTAGCGCGTAAGTAGAGTCGGGTTCCCAGCCGCTGCGCATGAAGATCTGGCCGAGCTGCTCGAAATGGCGCGCCTTCGGCGGCAAGGCCGACAGCTCCTCGCGGGAGAACGGCTTCACGGATTCGTCCCTGCCGAAGAGGAACGGATATGCCGGGAAGCCCGAATGGCTGCGCCAGGAGCCGTCCGCCTCGTGGTTTGGGCACATCTCCGCGATCGTCGCCGCAAGGCGCGCGGCGTCGGCGTCGTACTCCTTGAAAAAGTGGACGTACTGCAGGAGGTGCTCGTACATGGTGCCGATGGGAAGCCGGTTCGAGGAATGGAAGTCGTCGCCGTAGCCGTAGGAAAGCGGAGCGTCAGGCTTTGCGGCGTCGGGAATCCACATCCACCACACCCAGTTCGGATAAAGGGCCATCGGCCGGTATCGTCCGGCAAGGTTCTCTCCGGTCGCGGAGAGCCACGTGTGGAACACGTTGAAGTGCCCCACCGGATAGGAGTACATCGCATAGCCGGGAGTGCCGGTGCCGAGCGCGCCATCGTCGCCCGCGCTTTCGCTGCGG
>Ga0265298_10009990_pt1 | contig 11261 bp, 9 predicted proteins | sample AusTroGonzalo_MG_3_FD_193486 | JGI IMG/M metagenome (GOLD analysis project Ga0265298, IMG submission 193486) | Bovine rumen microbial communities from tropical cattle in Woodstock, Queensland, Australia - Gonzalo_01 | ecosystem: Host-associated > Mammals > Digestive system > Stomach > Rumen ...
ATTCTCACTGGCAATCAGCTCGATGCCTTTCAGCTGGCGCTGATGCTCTTTCTCGATCAACTCGAAGATAGCGTTGTCTCTGTTCATTTTTGTCCTTATGGTTTGATTTTTGCCTGCAAAGGTAAACATTTTCCACGATACCACCAAATCTTTTCCACCTTATTTATATAAAGGGTGTAATAGAGAGGGCAGGCACTATTGCGCCCGATTTTGGAAAAGTAGCTAAAAAGTTGTGTGATTAAAGAAAAAGTAGTATCTTTGCTGCAAAATTATCAATAATGATGAGAAAGAGGCTACTTGTCATCTTTTCTTTCCTGTTCCTGCTGATGACGTGCTTACTGACAGTCTCAGCACAGAATGATGCAACTGCTGAGGTGAAGCAGTTGACCAAAGAGATGTACGACCACTTTAATGCCGACGAATATGAGAAACTGATTACGACCGTCGGCAAGCTGAAAGAAGCATGCATCAGGGCGGGAGACTATAAAACTTTCTACAAGGCATGGGGCAATCTCATCATTAAAACTAAAATACACGTGGGTCGTCCGCAGGCCATGAAGATGATCAAGGAGATGCGTGATTATGCCGTGCAGCGTGACCATAAGTTCGGACTCTACAGTGCTACCTATACTACTGCCTACCTGTTGAACCAGATTGGCGACCATGCGGGCGCTGAGCAGAACTACCTGAAAGCAGCAGAATATTTGAAGAAGTATTTTCCCGAGGAGAGCACTGCATCCATCTATGTGTCGCTTAGTAAACTGGCTTTGTCTGCCAAGGAAGACACCATAGCCATTCACTATGCCCAGCAGGCTATCGACGACCCGCATGTGACGCCGCTCCAACGCCATATGGCCAAGAGCAGCATGTGTCTCGCATACGGATGGCTGGGCAAGAAGAAGGAGTTTGACGAGGCATACGCCAAGCTGAAGGCTATTAATGACGTCTCGTATAGCCAACAGGAAATGTTGTCCATTGAGATATTCAAGGCTAAACTGGAAGGAGACTTCGAGGAGGCCAAACGGCTGGCTCACCAATACAAGTCGAAACAGATGCGGGTGCTGTATATCTATAAAACCCTTGAATGGGCCGGTGACTGGAAGGAGGCACTCCAAGCCTTTAAGGATTATAGGTTTTATCTCGATTCGGTAAACAATCTGGACGTTCGCGAACAAGCTGCGCTCTATCACTCTGAGCTAAACGTGGCACTGGCCGAGAACGAGTCGAAAGACCTTCGGTTGGCCAACAAGCGACTGCAGCTCATCCAGATGGAGCGTGAACTGGAGCACAAACGGCTGGAAGTGGAGGCAGCCAACTTGAAGCTGGAGAACTCGAACATCGAACTAGCCCATGCTGCCATCCAATTGGAGAACGACAGTCTGGAGCGTAGCGAACAGGCAGCAAAAATCAACGAATATAAGTCACGCATGGAGGCTGAAGAGAAAGCGGAACATGCCCACCACGTCATCATCTTCGCTGCATCCTTCATCACCCTGCTCATCTTAGGCTTTCTGCTGTTCTATCTGCACCGCCGGCAACGTCAGATGCGACGTCTGCAACAGGTGAACACCGAGCTGAAGACGGCCTACGACCAGCTGAAGACGACAACGATGGCCAAGGAGCACATGGAGAACGAATTGCAGGTGGCACGTGAGATACAGCTGAGTATGCTGCCTCACAATTTCGTGCAACTGCGGCGTGCCGATGCCCATGCCTTCATGCGACCGGCGAAATTCGTCGGTGGCGACCTCTACGACATTTTCTATCAAAACGATAAACTGTACTTCTGCATCGGTGACGTGGCAGGAAAGGGTGTGCCGGCATCCATGCTCATGGCCGTAGCCGTCAACCTGTTCCGCATGACAGCCAAGGAGGGCTTCTCTCCTCAGCAGATAGCCACGAAGCTGAACGATGCCATATCGGCAGACAACGAACAAGGCATGTTCGTCACCATGTTTATTGCCATCATCGACCTGAACACAGGCCACATGGACTACTGTAACGCAGGACACAATCCCCCGCTACTCGACGGCGAATACATGGAGGTGGAGAGCAACGCACCTATAGGACTGTGGCCCGAACTCCAGTACGTGGGACAGGAGGTGGAGAACATGAAGGGCAAAACCCTATTCCTCTATACCGACGGACTTAACGAAGCCGAGAACCGCGAACAGCAGCAATTTGGCGATGACCGTCTGAAGCTGGAAATACGCCAGCACCAAGAAGAGGATGCGCTCAGCATGACAGAGGCTGTAGAAAAAGCCGTCACTTGCTTTGTCGACGGAGCCGAACAGAGTGACGATCTCACTATGCTATGTATCAAAATGCATTAAGTTGGTCAACGTTGCCTCGCTCGTCCGGTCACTTGTTGTTTTTAATGATTGCAATCAGCAACGTCAGGTCAGCCACATTCACTTTCCCGTCTTTATTCATTTCTGCAGCATCTTTAATGAACTTAATCAGAAGGTCTTCCAATGATATAATTCACAACTTCCAGGATCACATGGGGACAGGAGTGTTGTGAGATTTGAGTGTATATGGTGAGGGTCTCCGCCACACTCTATCCTTTCACAAACGCAATAAAAGCATCAAATTTATAGCTTGGATGCCGCCAAAAAGGGCGCAATGGTGCCTGACCCCGTTGCGCCCGTGCCTGACCCCGTTGCGCCCGAATTACACAGTTCCTGTCCCCGTGTGTACACTGCTCTCCTAATACTTATTTTGATTCAATATTATCTCAGAAAGCTTCACGTGATCGGCAACATTCACTACGCCATTATCGTCAACGTCACCTCTACGGGTTTGAGAGATGTTATCTTTTTTTGTGCCTATTCTATATAGTTTACCAGAGATGTTTCCCCTAACGTAACAGTTTCCTCTGTAACTGTAAGGGTAATTTATGTTTATTCCGTTCAGAGTCTGCTTGACCGTTCCATCCATAGACTTGATCTTTAGACTAGAATAGAACAATCCCCCGTATTCTTCTGTCTTGTATAATTTATAAACCGTTTTGTTTCTTTCGTTGTCCCATTCCATAGAACAACCCTCAGCACCATAATCCCGCCACCATTCATTCTCGTCAGAAGCACTCTGATTCTCGCCAACCTCTTCAGTAGAGTTTTCAGAGTGTTCGTTGATGTAATCCTGTGTTTTAACCGTGATGGGAATAACGGTTCTGTCGCTCTGAATAAATTCAAAGTCTTCATCATCGTCGAAAAATGTTTGTGTAAGGTACATCCTCATGGAATGGTACGAGTTGTCGTCTGAGTAAATCTCACAACCTCTGAAATCGGCATATACTGTTTCCTCGAAAATGCGATCTTCGCCAACAGTCCATTCCGTAAGTATTTCTTTGGTTTCTGGGTCAACAAGACAGGTGTACTGAACTACCCTTGTTTGATATTATGCATTATAACTTGTTAATTCGCTGCAAACTTACAAAAAGAATTCGACCAAACGACAAATTCCTACATATTTTTTCATTTTTGAAGTAAAATTGTCGGATAATGTCGGTTTTCGCCATCAAATTCGCCGTCAAAATCGTATCCTTACAGATTTTATTTTATACATTCCGCTGATTATAAACCCTTGTTTCTACCATTATCTACGCTTCGTGTTGCCGTTATGAAAGGTTCGTGTTGTGATTATCAAGGCTTTGTGCTTCTAACAACAGGTGTAGTTTTGCCAAAAAGACAAGCAGGAAAGTATACCTGATACCGTTGTCGTCGGTATATTCTGCGATGTCAGTGCCCACGATGACAACCATCTTTCATTGTTTTGTTTAAAATGGCATACATGCCTACATAATAATATGTTTATTAGCTGATATACAAGTATTTATAAAAATTTTGGCCTACATAAAGCCTACACAAATCCTACATTTATCCTACATTGAGCCTACATGAAATAAGGCAAAATGAGGATCTTGTGTGACATGTGCGTCGCAGTTTGGGCTAAGTAAAGTCTCTGGAAGAAGGGATTGGACATAGAGGTAGGTTAGGGGTGGACGGGAATTTCTCGAGAGAATTTTGTGGTTTGGTTAGGGCAAAGTCAGAGTTTAGTTAGTCTAAAACCTGAAATTCTCGAGAGAATTTTGGATGGAGTCCTAAGGAGAGTGCTGGAGACAAGAAAGTTTTATGAGGGTTTACTTACTTGAAAAGCACGACGAAGTGTGACAAGCTTGGTCGCGATTTTGGGACTTTTAGGCTGTTTTTGTGTAGGCTCAATGTAGGATAAATGTAGGATTTATGTAGGCTAGATGTAGGCTGCATTTGTCAAAAACGCCTTTAGAATAAGGCATTTCGAACGTTTAAATGTAGGCATGTAGGCTAAAATGGGTTTTGATGCAAAAATTTCTTTTGTTCAGTCTGTCATGCAGGCATCGAGGAGGTTGGAGATGAGATGCTTGTCGAGATGCTGGCCTACATAAGCAGGAACTGGAATAGCCCCATATATCTGATGCCGTTGTTGTCGGTATATTCTGCCATGTCAGTGCCCACGATGACGATCTTCCTGAAACTATCGCTGATTTTCAAGAGTGAGTTCAGCTCCTGCTGGCGCTTCTCCTCTGTGTCTAACGCAAATGCAGACTGAATGTAATATTTCTCAGTGCCGTTATTGGCAATGAAGTCAATCTCGTACTGTATATATTGCGATTTACCATCCCGCATCTCACGCGATTCCACCACTCCGACGTCAATGGCCAAGCCTCGCATACGGAGTTCATTGTAAATCACATTCTCCATGATATGAGTTATTTCCTGCTGTCGGAAGTTCAGTTTGGCATTCCTCAATCCGATATCAACGGCATAATATTTCTTGATGCTTTCGTAATACTTGTTGCCTTTGACATTATATCTCTTGGCACCCTCAAAAAGGAATGCCTCCTCCAAATAACCGATATAGTTGGCTACGGTCTCTTGGTCAATATCAACCTTCTGCACACTTTTCATCACATTGGCAATGCGGTTAGGATTGCTCAGCGATCCTACGGACGAACAGAGTGCATCGGCAAGGGCTGAGAGTGCCTCACGGTTTTTTACATGATGACGCTCCACCACGTCGTCAATATAGGTTTTGTTCCAGAGTCTTTGCAGATAGGCCACTTTCTGTTCTGGGGTTCGTTGGCGCAGCAGTCCAGGCATTCCCCCATAGGTATAGTATTCTTTCCACAATTCACTTACAGGCTCTGTACGGTTGGTGCAGAATTCCTTGAACGAGAAAGGCCAAACTCTCACTTCATCGCCTCGTCCACGGAAGATAGTCTTGATGTCGGATGAGAGGAAGTGGGAATTGCTGCCAGTGATATAGACATCGATGTTGTCTTTCTCATTCAGGCCATTGACAATCTTCTCGAAGCCTTCCACCTCCTGAACCTCATCGAGAATAATATAATAAGGTATGTCTTTGGAGGTGATACGGCTGTATAGATAGCTCTTCAGGGCCTGACGGTCAGTCAAGTCGCCATTCTCTTCCTCGTCATCAGTGTCGAACGATACGATGATGATTTGGTCTTCAGTAACGCCATTTTGTAACAGATAGTCTTTATAGATTCTGTTTAGCAGCCATGATTTACCACTGCGTCGAGGTCCGGTAATAATCTTGACTTCTCCATTGTCCTTTCTGTCAATCAACTGACGAAGGTAGGTCTCTCGTTGTATGTACTGTGCCATTCTATTCGGAATTTGCTGCAAAATTACAATAAATTCCGAAAATGAACAAACTTTTATTCGGAATTTACTGTAAAATTACAATAAATTCCGAATTGGAAGTCCCGAAACAACTGAGCCGACAGACGATGCTATCGGCTCAGGAACAATATGAAGGGTGTGGGATTAGTCTGTCAGGCAGGCATCGAGGAGGGAAGAGATGAGCTGCTTGTCGAGGTGCTGGCCGATGAAGACGAGTTTCTGCATGCGGTCGCCGAAGTGGTCATCCCAGTCGCGACGGAGGCCTGGGTTCTGCTGCATGAACTGTTCGAGTTCGTCCTTGGGCATCGTGGCGTACCATTGGCCAGCGTTGCGAATACTGACTTGCTTGCCGGCCTGCTCAAAGACGTAGCAGACATCCTTTTCGTCGTGGAAGTAACAGATGCCCTTGGCACGGATGATGCCCTTGGGCCATTTGCGGGCCACGAACTCGTCGAAGAGTCCGAGGTTGAAGGGACGACGACGGTAGTAGACGTAGGTTCCGATACCGTATTCCTCAGCCTCGCCCTCATCGTGGTGATGATGGTGGTGATGATGCTCGTGGCCATGATGGTGTTCATGCTCTTCGTGGTCTTCATTGTGGTCGTGATGGTGATGATGTTCATGTTCATCATCGTCGTCATCATCATCTAATTCGTGTAATTCGTTGTCGTCATCTTCGTCGTGATGCTTTTCAACCTCCTGAATCCAGGTGGCAGATGTGGCAACCTCGTCGAAGTCGAACATGTTGGTATTCAGTATCTTATCGAGTTCCACGTCGCCATAGTTACAGTCTATGATCTCGGCCTTGGGCTGGAGGGTGCGAACGATTTCCCGGATGCGCCCCAGTTCCTCAGGACTGACCTCGGAGGCTTTGTTCAGCAGCACGATGTTGCAGAACTCAATTTGCTGGATGACGAGGTTCTCGATATCTTCCTCGTCGATGTTCTGGCGCGTCAGATCCAGTCCGCTGCAAAACTCGTCCCTCATGCGGAGGGCATCGACGACGGTCACGATACAGTCGAGGCGTGGATAGCCTTGTTCTGTCACTTCCGGAGCCATCGACGGGATGCTGCAGATGGTCTGCGCAATGGGGCCTGGCTCACAGATGCCGCTGGCCTCGATGACGATGTAGTCGAAGCGTTGCAGGGCGATGATGTCCTGCAACTGCTTGACGAGATCCATCTTCAGTGTACAGCAGATACATCCGTTCTGCAGGGCCACGAGCGAGTCGTCCTGCTGGTTCACGATACCGCCCTGCTGGATGAGGGTGGCATCGATGTTGACTTCTCCGATATCGTTGACGATGACGGCAAACTTGATGTCGCGTTCGTTGCTTAATATCCTATTTAATAAGGTGGTCTTGCCGCTGCCCAGATAGCCTGTCAACAGCAGCACGGGGATTTCAAAATGATTCATTATACAAGTTCTACCTTGTTGATGTCTTGTTCTTTCTCGCAGTAGTGGCAGGTCAGGATGCCGTCGGCCACGTGGAAGTGCGTCTGCATGGGTTCGTTGTTCGTGATGCACTTCGGGTTGTTGCATTTCACGATGCCTTTGATGACCTCAGGCGTCACGACGGTCTTCTTCTCCACCACCTCGTAGTCGCGGATGAGGCTGAGGATGACATTGGGAGCCACGACGGAGAGACGAGAGATCTCATCGTCGGTGAAGAACTTGTCGGACACCTTGATGATGCCTTTCGAGCCTACCTTCTGGGAGGGATAATTGAAGCCGATGGTGACAGGGGTCTTCAGGTCGAAGAGCCCTAAAAGACTGGCCACCTGATAGGTCTTCTCTGCTGGTATATGGTCGATGACGGTGCCATGCTCAATGGCGGCAACCAGACGTTCTTTCTTATTCATGATGCTTTAATTCGTGAAATTCGTGTAATTTGTTGTCTTACAAAATAATGGTCTTGTCTGCTTTTACTTCATCAAGTGTGATGCCGAGGACATCGCAGAAGATAGCTTCACGGGCGAAGAGGCCGTTGCCTGCCTGCTGGATGTAGTAGGCGTGGGGATTGTCGTCCACCTCATAGGCAATCTCGTTCACACGGGGTAGGGGATGGAGCACCTTCATGTTCGGCTTGGCACTCCGAAGCATCTCATTATTAAGCACATAGACGTTCTTTACCCGCTCGTACTCCATCAGGTCGGAGAACCGTTCCTTCTGCACACGGGTCATATAGAGGATGTCGGCATCGGCAATCACTTTTTCGTTGAAGGCGGTATGCTCCTGATACTTGATGCCGTGTTCGTCGCAGTACAGCTTGTACTCCTTCGGCATCGCCAGTTCCTTGGGGGCCACGAAATGGAAGGTGGGGTTGAAGTGTCGCATGGCCATCAGCAACGAGTGGACGGTACGGCCGTATTTCAGGTCGCCCACCATATAGATGTTCAGATTGTCGAGCGTCCCCTGGGTCTTGTAGATGCTGTAGAGGTCGAGCATACACTGGGAGGGATGCTGGTGGGCACCGTCGCCTGCATTGACGATAGGGATGGGGGCCACCTCAGAGGCATACTGGGCCGCGCCTTCAATATAGTGGCGCATCACGATGACGTCGGCATAGTTGGATACCATCAGGATCGTGTCTTTCAGGGTCTCGCCCTTTGTGCCGCTCGTTATCTTCGGGTCGGCAAATCCGATGACACGTGCCCCAAGCCGGTTGGCTGCTGTCTCAAAACTGAGTCTTGTGCGAGTCGACGGCTCAAAGAAGAGAGTGGCGACTACTTTACCTTTCAGGAGTTCCCTGTTCGGATGCTTTTCGAATTCTTCTGCCATCTGGATCATATAGAGGATTTTCTCCTTCGTCAGATTGGCAATAGTCACAAAATTCCGCTTTTCCATTCGTAAATTTGAGTTTGTTTGTGCAAAATTAAGCATTATTTCTGATTTACGTGCGTTATTTTCAAAGAAATTAGTAATTTTGCACTCAGATACTTAAAAAAGTAATGAAATCGATGATATGAGAAAGCTTTTTATCTATTTTCTATGGACATTATTAGTCGTAACGGTACTGTCCGTTGCAACGGCCTTCTATGCGATCAACGAGGGGTGGATCGGATATATGCCGCCCATTGAAGATCTGCAGAATCCTATCAACCGCTATGCCACACAGATATATTCTGCCGACGGAAAAATCATAGGTACCTGGAACTATAACAGGGAGAACCGTATCCTGGTGGACTATACTAAACTGTCGCCAGCATTGGTACAGGCGCTGGTCGCTACGGAGGATGTGCGTTTCTATGACCATTCCGGCATTGACTTCTATGCATTGGGGCGTGCTGTCATCAAACGTGGACTGATGGGACAGAAGAGTGCCGGTGGCGGCTCGACCATCACGCAGCAGCTGGCGAAGCAGTTGTATTCTGAAAGGGCATATTCCACGATGGAGCGCCTCTTCCAGAAGCCCATTGAGTGGGTGATAGCCGTCAAGCTGGAGCGCAACTATACGAAGGACGAGATCATCACGATGTATCTGAACTACTTCGATTTCCTTCATAATGCCGTAGGTATCAAGACTGCGTCTGATGTCTATTTCAGTAAAGAACCCAAGGACTTGACCGTCCCTGAGGCTGCTACTTTGATCGGACTCTGTAAGAACCCCTCCTATTATAATCCCGTGAGGAATCCCGAGAGGAGCCGTGAGCGTCGTAATGTCGTGCTCAGGCAGATGCTGAAGTATGGCTACCTCTCTCAGGCCGATTACGATAAATACGCAGCAGAGCCGATGAAACTGAAGTTCCATGTCTCCGATCATAAGGATGGTATCGCCGTCTATCTGCGTGAATACCTGCGTCAGTATCTGACAGCCAAGAAACCAGAGCGTGCACTCTATCCGTCGTGGAACATGGTCAAGTTCTATAACGACTCCATCAACTGGGAGAATGATCCTTTGTATGGATGGTGCAATAAGAACACGAAACGGAATGGCGAGAACTACAGCATCTATACGGATGGCCTCAAAGTCTTTACGACGATAGACTCCAGGATGCAGAGGTATGCTGAGGAGGCTGCCTATCAGCACGTGGCAAAGTTCCTCCAGCCTACTTTCAACGCAGAAAACAAGAAGAAGGCTAATGCGCCTTATTCGTCTAACCTGACGCAGGCGCAGGTCCAGCAGATCCTCAACCGTTCAATCCGTCAGAGTGAGCGCTACCGTGTGCTTCGTGAGAACAAGGCATCGGACGACGAGATTCACCGTTCCTTCCGAACGCCTGTCAGGATGTCAATCTTCACGTATCATGGAGAGGTGGACACGCTGATGACACCACTTGATTCCATCCGCTATTATAAGTCCTTCCTCAGGACGGGCTTTGTTAGTGTATGCCCTCAAAATGGTCATGTAAAGGCTTATGTCGGTGGACTTGACTACGCCCATTTCTCCTATGATATGGTCATGGACGGCCGTCGGCAGGTGGGGTCTACCATCAAGCCCTACCTCTATTCGTTGGCAATGGAGAACGGTTTTTCTCCCTGTGACCAGGCACCTAATGTACAGCAGACTTATATGGTTGCAGGCAAACCTTGGACACCGCGTAATGGCAGCAAGGCCCGTTATGGGGAGATGGTGACACTCAAATGGGGGCTCCAACAGTCTAACAACTGGATTTCTGCCTATCTGATGAGCCGTCTGAGTCCGCAGGCGTTTGTGGACCTCCTTTATGAATATGGTATTCGTAATCCGGAAATCCATCCGTCGATGTCGCTCTGTTTAGGGCCGTGTGATATCAGCGTTGGTGAAATGGCAAGCGCCTATACGGCTTTTGTCAATCATGGCATCCGTGCGTCTTTGATGTTCGTGACCAAGATTGAAGACAGTGAGGGAAATGTTGTCGCACAGTTCCAGCCGAGAATGAATGAGGTCATTAGTGAGGAGAGTGCTCATAAGATGCTATTCATGTTGAAAAGTGTCGTCGACGGAGGTACGGCAGGACGCCTGCGCTTTAAGTATGGTCTGAAAGGAGAGATCGCAGGAAAGACAGGAACGACCAACAATAACAGCGACGCCTGGTTTATGGGACTGACGCCTACTTTGGTCAATGCCTGTTGGGTAGGAGGTGATGACCGCGATATCCATTTCGACACGATGGTTTATGGTCAGGGAGCGGCTATGGCCCTGCCTATCTTCGCTCTTTACATGCAAAAAGTATATGCTGACAAGCAGTTAGGATATAGTGAGGATGCTATTTTCAATGTGCCCGAAGGATTTGATCCGTGTTCGTTCATTGGCGAAGCACTTGAGACCGATGATAATGATATAGAAGAAATATTTGAGTAGTCTCCTATATATAATATATAAGGTATAGCCTTATTTTGTCAACAATCCCGAAAACTTTCATGTTTTTGGGATTTTTTTTGGGAAAAAGTTTGGTTGGTATTGATATTATTCGTACCTTTGCATCCGCTTTCGCGCAAAAATTTAGGGCGGAGGCAAAAGGAAAGAGTTCTTTGAAAGATTTACATAGACAGAAGTAGTACAAGAAGCGACATACTTTTTTGTGAGTATGTTGGGTAGAAGAAACGAACCGTCAAGAAATTGAATGGTGCTTTTAACTTGATACTGGA
>Ga0265298_10009992_pt1 | contig 11260 bp, 9 predicted proteins | sample AusTroGonzalo_MG_3_FD_193486 | JGI IMG/M metagenome (GOLD analysis project Ga0265298, IMG submission 193486) | Bovine rumen microbial communities from tropical cattle in Woodstock, Queensland, Australia - Gonzalo_01 | ecosystem: Host-associated > Mammals > Digestive system > Stomach > Rumen ...
GAATGGGAGCGGGACCGTGCTTGGGACCTTTCTGGACCACGCACATGTTTTCAACTTCTTTTGAGTAAATCATAAATGGAATATGGTTTTTTAAAAACTGATTTCTTAATCAGCCGCAAAATTAATCTTTTTTCCGTCTTATCCCGATATTAGTTATGTTATCTTTAATAAATTTGCAACTGAAAAATACAGCACGCTTTATGAAAAGAAACATATTACGCACGGCTTTTGTTGCCTGCATCACATCGGTCCTTTTTATTCAGGCTTGTGACCCTCTCGAGCCCGCCACCCTGTCCGAGAATTTCTTCAGGGTAGCTACCGTAGTTTATAAGGAAGGGCGTGTAGGTTTTTATACCGATTATGACCATGAGTTCTTCTTCCCGTCCAACTTCAGGGACACTACGGATGCAATCAGTGCCGGACTCACGGAAGGTCTGCACATCAAAGTGTGGTTTACGTTTGATGCCGTAGGCACCCTTAACAACAACACCATAACCCTGAACGGTTTCAAAAAGATTGACAACACCAGAGTCGTCGGCCAAAAGCCGTCAAACGACCTCAATTACTATTATTACTTTGCCAAGTACAACCTGACGCATGACATACTGTCCCCGGATGACAGCTATACCGAGTACGTATACCCGTCTGTCTGGGCCGAAGGTCATATCGTCAATGTTGCTCCTACATATTTTGTTCCGGACGCATCGGACAAGGCAGAGTTTAAGCTGTATCCCTATGAGATGAGCAACGACACTCTGTTTCTGCGTCTCTATTCCGATATCCCCACCTGTGACGTAAGCATAAATCCCGATTATGCTCAGACACTACTGAGTCTGGATCTGTCATCAATAAGGGACAGCGCAGCCAATCCGGCTGAGCAGGAACTTCGCGATACAATCCTGGCCCGTATTGACAGGGTGGCCGCAAAAAAGATTGTCGTAAGGATTGCGACTCCGGATACTCTCCGCGCACTTAACTCCAAAACAAAGGATAACAAATACCTTCAACCCGCTCCCAACAGGTCAACTGAGCCGGTCACGATACCAATTGATTTCTGATATTCCCAATGGCCAAGCGCACAGCTTCCAAGAGCGTAAACATAAAGAACAAGCGGGCGTCGTTTGACTACGAGCTGATTGAAACCTGGACTGCCGGCATAGTGCTTACCGGTACGGAGATCAAATCCATCCGTGACTCAAAAGCCAGTCTTGCCGACAGTTACTGCACATTCATCAACGGCGAGCTGTGGGTAAAAGGTATGCACATAGCGCAGTATTCGTTCGGCTCCTACAATAATCACGAAACCAAGCGTGACCGCAAACTCCTGCTCACCAAGAAAGAGCTGCGCAAACTGGCCGCCGAGAGCAGGAATCCCGGCTTCACCATCGTCCCCACCCGCCTCTTCATAGGCGACAAAGGTCTGGCAAAACTGGTCATCGCGCTGGCCAAAGGCAAGCACGAGTACGACAAGCGCCAATCAATCAAAGAAAATGAGGATAAGCGCGAAATGTCCCGCGCGTTTATGAAGTGAGCAATTACTTAGCGTTTGGCTGAGAGCATCACGGCGTGAACGGCCTGGAGCCAGCCCTGACGGTTCTTTATCCTCTCATCAGGTTTCATCTCCGGGATGCAAATCTCACTGATCTTACGCACCTCCTTGATCTGCTGGACAGAGGTGTAGATTCCGCAGGCACAGCAGTTAAGTATGGCCGATCCCAGGCCCGATGCCTCCTCTAGACCCAGACGTTTTACCGGGAAGCCCAGAATATCGGCCTGGAACTGCATCAGGAAATCATTTCTGGCAGACTCTCCATCTATGCAGAGTTCACGCAGCGGAGTGGTCAGGTCGCGCATGGCCAACTCTACCACATCGGCCACCTGATATGCTATTGATTCAAGAGCGGCACGTACCACATGGGCACGTGTAGCCTGCATGGTAATACCCGTAATCATAGCCTTGGCCTCGGGAACCCACCATGGTGAGCCCAGTCCGTTGAAAGCCGGCACGAAATAGACGCCTCCGTTACTGTTAACGCTGCGGGCAAGAGTCTGAGTGTCCTCAGTTGAATCAACCAGACGCAGATTATCGGTAATCCAGTCCAGCACGGCACCCGATGAATGCACATGACCCTCAACCACGTAGTAGTTATGGTCAAACATGGAGTAACCCACCGAGCATACCATTCCGTTAGGTGCGGCCACAGGTTTCTCACCCACATTGAACATGACCGATGAGCCCGTACCGTATGTGGTCTTACCCTCACCCGGCTCAAAGCAGAGCTGGCCAACCAGGGCTCCGTGAGAATTGCCCAATACTCCGGCAATCTGCACGGGTTTGGGCAGCAGGCCCTCGACATCGGTCTCACCGAACACGCTGTCTGAAGGCTTGGTCTCAGGCAACATCTGTGCAGGAATGGTAAACACCCTCAGGATATCGGGATCCCACTCCAGGTCATTTATATTGAACAGCAGCGTACGTGATGCGTTTGAGTAATCGGTAACATGCTCCTTGCCTCCGGTAAGTTTCCAGATGAGCCAAGTATCGATGGTACCCATCAGGATATCACCCTTCTCGGCACGCTCCCTAACACTCTGGATATTGTCAAGTATCCATTTCACTCCGCTTCCGGAGAAATATGTATCGGGAATAAGGCCTGTACGCTCCTTGATGGTTGCCTCGTAACCCTTGTCTATGAGTTCCTGGCAGAATGCGGCACCGCGACGGCACTGCCACATGATGGCGGGATAAACGGGCTTGCCGGTATTCTTATCCCAGACAACCACCGTCTCGCGTTGGTTTACCATTGATATTGAGAACTCATTATCCTCAAATGAAGGAAGTTCCAGCTGCTTGATCGCAGCCACGGTATTGACGTATATCTCCTCGGCATCGGCCTCTACCCAATCCTCGCGCGGATGGTTGACCTTGTGAGGGATTATCTTATGGTCTATCAGATTAAGTTTCTCATCAAAAAGCAGCGCTTTGGATGATGATGTGCGCTGGTCAATTGTGATTATGTATCTCATTACTTGTTGTTGTCAGCTAGTTTTTCAATCGCCAGGAACAAACGCTCCTGATTCTTGTACTCGTTATATTTACGGTTAACGCGCTTTACATAGTTAAGTGTCTCGGTAGCATCAAACGCGCCGTATTGGCATACGCTGTCGTTATAGACCTCAGGGTCTTTCAAGGACTCCAGCACCGGACTCAGGCTGTTCCAGTTGTAGCGGTTTACACCATTCTTGCGCGCAATGCGCATAGCGTCAAAGATATGGTTTGAACCGCCGTTGTAACTGCCCAGTATATAATTCATTCTCTCTCTTTCATTGATAAAACTGAACAGACCGCCCAGATCATCAATATACTTAACGGCCACCCTGATATCCAGTTCAACGCTCTGTGCCAGCGTATCGGACATACCCATTTTGGCAAGAAGGTGGTGATATGTTGATGGCATTATCTGCATCAGACCCTGTGCACCGCGATATGAGCGTGCGGTGGTATCGAACTTGGACTCCACGTAAGCAATGGCAGCAAGCATCTTCCAGTCACAAACGCTGTCAGCGTAGAGACGGAACAGGGAATCAAAGGGTGAAATGTAGATGTAATCCTGAGGCTTGGGCTGTACCTCTTCCTCAGCAGGGGCATCGGCCACCGGATCCTGCTTACAGGTTCTGGTGAGGAAAAGGATAAGTATCAGGGCTGCAGTCACAAGAAGTATTATGACCTTCTTGGCGCTCATCTCGGGCCCGTTGTATCTAGTCTCCTGCATTGCAAACGTCGCACCTTAAAGCGACTCAATTAAATATCGCTGCAAAGTTACACCTTTTTTATAAGAGAGCAAAATCACAAAAAACGGCGTTAGGCTTGCATAATACAAAAAAGGTGCATACCTTTGCCCTCGAAATGAAAAGTTATACAGTATCATATCACCATCATCATACCTGCAGATCCTGATCGGTAGGCTATAATTGGTGTATAAATATACAAGAGGCTTGCCGGTTTACGGTGAGCCTCTTTTAGTTGGAATAATTAAAACACTTTATAATATGTTACGAATAGCAGTACAGTCTAAAGGTCGTTTATATGACGAGACAATGGAGTTGCTTCAGGAGTCAGGCATCAGCCTGGGAGTATCCAAGCGCACCCTTCTGGTTCAGGCCGGAAACTTCCCGGTCGAGGTCCTGTTCCTGCGTGACGATGACATACCGCAGTCAGTTGCAGGCGGTGTGGCCGATGTAGGTATCGTGGGTGAGAACGAGTTTGTGGAGCGCGCCGAGAAGGCAGACGTAATCAAACGTCTGGGTTTCAGCCGTTGCCGCCTCTCTCTTGCAATCCCCAAGGCCATCGACTACAAAGGTCTGGAGTGGTTCAACGGCAAGAAGATCGCCACCTCCTACCCCGGAATCCTCAAATCATTCCTCAAGGAGAAGGGCATCAAGGCCGATATCCACGTAATCACCGGCTCCGTTGAGATCGCTCCCGGTATAGGTCTGGCCGATGCAATATTCGACATTGTAAGTTCAGGCTCTACTCTGGTAAGCAACAACCTGCGCGAGGTTGAGGTTGTAATGCAGTCCGAGGCCCTTCTGATTGGCAACCCCAAACTGGATGCCGATAAGAAAGCCATCCTTAAGGAACTCCTCTTCCGCTTTGATGCAGTCAAGGCCGCCCAGGGCAAGAAATACATAATGATGAACGTGCCTGATGACCGCATGAGCGAGGTACTGGCCGAACTTCCCGGCATCAAGAGCCCCACGGTAATGCCTCTTGCCACCAAGGGCTGGAGCTCAGTTCACACAGTTCTTGACGAGAAGCGTTTCTGGGAAATCATCGGCCGCCTCAAAGCCGCCGGTGCCGAGGGCATTTTGGTCCTTCCTATTGAAAAGATGATTTTGTGACCCGTTAGGGACTGTCCCCCTGTGCCATTTTTGAAACGAAGTTGTAAAAATGAAAATAGTTAAGAATCCCGATAAGTCCGAGTGGAAAGATCTACTGGAACGCCCTGCGTCAGGTATCATGGATGAAATCTATGGTAGGGTCAAGACAGTAGTAGAAAATGTTGAAGTAGGACATGATAAAGCCCTTATCCAATATGAACGGGCTTTTGACAATGTTATTCTTAAAACATTGGGCGTTAGCCAGGCCGAGCTTGATGAGGCTGCAGCACTTGTACCTGAACAGTTGCGCGATGCAATTGACCGCGCCGCCGTGAACATACGCAAGTTCCACGAGTCCCAGCTACCCTCATTGAGCAAGGTTGAGACCACCCCGGGTGTAACATGTTGGCAGAAGGCAGTTCCTATCACCAAGGTAGGCCTCTACATACCCGGCGGCACAGCACCACTGTTCTCTACAGTTCTGATGCTGGCTATTCCCGCCCGTACTGCAGGCTGTTCAGAGATAGTTCTCTGCACTCCTCCGGGACGTGACGGAAAGGTCAATCCAGCCATACTCTACGCAGCCCGAGTAGCAGGTGTAAACCGTATCTTCAAACTGGGTGGAGCACAGGCTATTGCCGCCATGGCATACGGCACAGAGAGTGTACCCAAGGTATCCAAGATATTCGGCCCAGGTAATCCTTATGTTACCGCCGCCAAGCAGATAGTATCCCTCAAGGATGTAGCTATCGACATGCCCGCAGGCCCGTCAGAGGTTGAGGTTATTGCCGATGCCCAGGCCAATCCCGCATTCGTTGCCGCCGACCTCCTCTCGCAGGCCGAGCACGGGCGTGACAGCCAGGTAATTCTGCTAACCACATCGGCAGAACTGATTGATAAGGTTCAAGCTGAGGTTAATAGTCAGCTTGCCCTTCTTCCGCGTAATGAGATTGCAAGGGTTTCTCTTATCAATAGCCGAATTTTTCTGCTCCACAACGACGATGAGATAATAGAGATGACCAATGAGTACGCCCCTGAGCACCTGATTATCCAGACTCAGAATGCATCTGAACTTGCAGAGCGCGTAGTGAATGCAGGCAGCGTATTCATCGGCCCATGGTCACCCGAGAGTGCCGGCGATTATGCATCTGGCACCAACCACACGCTACCCACAAGCGGTTATGCCAAGGCATATTCAGGTGTTAACATTGACAGTTTCATGCGCAAGATAACATTCCAGGAGCTCACAAAAGAAGGCCTCAAATCACTTGGTCCCGTAATTGAGACCATGGCTGCCGGCGAGTATCTGGATGCACACAAGAACGCAGTAACAGTGCGATTGAAAGAATTATGAAAACTCTACAAGAACTTGTTAGACCCAATATTTGGTCGCTGAGTCCGTACACATCGGCCCGTGACGAATATCAGGGCAAGGATGCCAAGGTGTTCCTGGATGCCAATGAGAACCCGTACAACGACCCGGTCAACCGCTACCCCGACCCGTTGCAGCGCGATCTCAAGACCCGCATCTCACAGATTAAGGGTGTCCCGGCTGACAGCATCTTCTTTGGCAACGGTAGCGACGAGGCCATTGACCTGATGTACCGTATATTCTGCATACCGGGTAAGGATAACGCGGTTGCCATTGAGCCCACCTACGGCATGTACGGAGTCTGCGCCGATATCAACGACGTTGAATACCGCCGCGTGCTCATGGATGAGAACTTCCAGCCCAGCGCCGACAAGATACTGGCAGCAACCGATGCCAATACCAAACTGATATTCTTCTGTTCGCCCAACAACCCATCGGCCAACAACATAGACCGTAAGGTGATTGACAAGGTTCTGGACTCATTTGACGGAATCGTGATTGTAGATGAGGCTTACATTGATTTTGCAGGTGTTCCGTCCTATTTGAAGGAACTGTCCAAACGTCCCAACCTGATTGTCCTGCAGACCTTCTCCAAGGCATGGGGAATGGCCGGAATCCGTTTGGGAATGGCGTTCGCTCAGCCCCAGATAATAGGCATCATGAACAAGGTCAAGTATCCCTACAACATAAACCTGCTCACACAGCAGCGCGCCATGGAGGAGATCATGCAGCACGCCCGCGTAAAGGGATGGGTCGAGTCTATCCTTAAAGAGCGAGAGCGCCTTATGGCCCAATTTGCCAAACTGAGTTGCTGCGTCAAGGTCTATCCGTCCGATGCCAACTTCTTCCTGGCCCGCGTAAAGGATGCCGCCGCTACCTACAACTACCTGGTTGACCAGGGAATCATAGTTCGCAACCGCAGCAAGATTGCCATGTGCGGAAACAGCCTGCGCGTTACCATCGGCACCGTCCCTGAAAACAACGCATTATTAGAAGCTCTCAAATCTTTTAAGTAAATTCGCAGATATGAGCAAAAGAGTCCTATTCATAGACCGTGACGGAACAATCATAGTTGAACCGTCCGACGAGCAGCTTGACAGCTTCGAGAAGCTGGAGTTCGTACCCGGAGTATTCCGCAGTCTCTCATTCCTGCGCAGCCACACCGACTTTGAGTTTGTTATGGCCAGCAACCAGGACGGTCTGGGCACCCCGTCGTACCCCGAAAAGGACTTCTACCCCACCCACAACTTCATCCTGAATACTCTGAAAGGTGAAGGCGTGGAGTTTGATGACATACTCATTGACCCTCACTTCCCTGAGGACAACGCCCCAACCCGCAAGCCCGGCACAGGTATGTTCGGCAAGTATATGACCGATGAGTACGACCTCAGTGCCAGCTACGTGATAGGTGACCGCGCCACTGACGTGGAGTTGGCCCGCAATCTGGGCTGCCGCGCCATCCTGCTTCAGGACAGTGCCGATGGCTTATCGGACGATTTGAAGTCAGTATGCGCATTTGCCAGCCGCGACTGGTGGAAGGTTGCCGAATTCGTGTTTGCAGGCGAGCGCCGTGCATCGGCCCACAGAGCCACAAAAGAGACGGACATTCTGGTTGAACTCAATGTAGACGGCACAGGCAAGTGCGATATCAGCACCGGCCTGGGATTCTTTGACCACATGCTGGAGCAGATAGGCCGTCACGGAGGTATGGACCTGACCATCAAGGTTAAGGGTGACCTCTATGTTGACGAGCACCACACAATAGAAGATACAGGTATCGTGCTTGGAGAGTGCATACGCAAGGCTCTGGGCGACAAGCGCGGTATAGAGCGCTACGGCTACGCCCTGCCCATGGATGACTGTATGGCACAGGTAGTCCTTGACTTCGGAGGCCGCAGCTGGCTGGTCTGGGACGCTGAATTCAAACGCGAGAAGGTTGGTGATATGCCCACCGAGATGTTCCTGCACTTCTTCAAGTCCCTGAGCGACGCCGCCGCAATGAACCTGAACATCCAAGCCCAGGGCGACAACGAGCACCACAAGATAGAGGCCATCTTCAAGGCCTTTGCCCGCGCCCTGAAATCGGCCGTCCGCCGCGACATCTGGAACTACACGCTCCCCTCTTCGAAGGGCGTACTCTGACTTTGGCAAAAAACATTAAATTTGCGCTAAACAATCAGGACTATGGAGCGAAGCATAGAATATCTGCAGTTGCTGGCCAAGAGCTTCCCAAGCATTGCGGCGGCATCGACCGAGATAATAAACCTGGAGGCAATACTCAACCTGCCCAAGGGAACCGAGCACTTTGTGACCGATATCCACGGCGAGTACGATGCGTTTGACTACGTGTTGCGCTCGGCATCAGGCGTAATCCAGCAGAAGATAGAGGCTGTTTTCGGCGATGAACTGAGCCTGGACGACAAGCGCAGTCTGAGTGCCCTGATCAGTTATCCCGAGGCCAAACTGCGCGCCATTAAGGCCGATAACGACGACCTTGACGAGTGGTACAAAGTCACTCTGATGCAGATGATTGCCGTGCTCACCCGCGTGGCGTCACGCTATACCCGCTCCAAGGTGCGCAAGGCCCTGCCCAAGGACTACGCATACATCATTGAGGAGCTCATGCACGAGACCCGCAGCACATTCCTGTCCAAGCACAACTATCTGCAGGCCATCATTGACACCATCGTCTCCACCGGCCGTGCCAGCCATTTCATAATAGCCATAGCCGATGTTACCCGCGACCTGGTTATCGACCAGCTCCATATCATTGGTGACATTTACGACCGCGGCCCCGGCGCGCACCGCATTATGGATATGCTCTGCAATTACCGGGATTTTGACATCCAGTGGGGCAACCACGACGTAGTCTGGATGGGAGCCGCATCGGGCAGTGCCGCCTGCGTGGCGAACGTAATCCGCAACAGCCTCAAGTATGCCGATATGGGTACGCTCGAGGACGGTTACGGCATCAACCTGCTGCCGCTTGCAACCTTCGCGATGGAGACCTATGCCGATGATCCCTGCACGCTGTTTACTCCCGTCAAGACCGATGACACTCCGGTTGAGGATGTTCCGCAGATACGACTCCTGTCACAGATGCACAAGGCTATTGCAATCATTCAGTTCAAGATTGAGGCAGCAGTGATTGCACGCCATCCGGAATTCCACATGGAGCACCGCAACCTGCTGGACAAGATGGATTTAAAGAAGGGTACGGTTGTTTGGAACGGCCAGGAGTACAAGCTTCTTGACACCAACTTCCCGACGGTAGATCCTGCCGATCCGTTCAAGCTGACATCGGCCGAACAGAATGTAATTTCACGTCTGGTACACAGCTTTACCAACAGCAAGGCACTGGCACGACACATGGAGTGCCTGTTTGCTCACGGCTCGCTCTATCTGGTTCACAATAACAACTTGCTCTACCACGGCAGCGTACCATTGAATGAGGACGGCACGTTTGCATCGATGCAGATCCAGGGTGTTGAATACAAGGGCCGCGAGCTCTTTGACACAATTGAGAAACTGGTGCGCACGGCATACTTCTCAACCACCGATGACGACCTCAAGGAGTACGGCAAAGACCTGTTCTGGTATCTGTGGTGCGGTCCCGTATCGCCTCCCTTCGACAAGAAGAGCATGGCCACGTTTGAGCGTTATTTCATAGCCGATGCAAGCACGCACACCGAAGAAAAAGGCAACTACTACCACCTCAAGAACCGCCGCGAGATCTGCGAGATGATACTGCAGGAGTTCGGCATAACCGAGATGGAGCATGCCCACATCATAAACGGCCACATACCGGTCAAGGCAGCCAGCGGCGAGAGCCCCATCAAGGCCGATGGACGACTGCTTGTCATTGACGGCGGATTCTCAAAGGTTTATCATCAGCAGACCGGAATAGCCGGCTACACCCTTATCTACAACTCACACGGAATGCGTCTGGTGCGTCATCATCCGTTCGAGTCAATCCAGAAGTCTGTAGCCGAGGGTATGGACGTAATCGCCTCCACCCAGATAGTGGAGTATTCCGACCAGCAGATCCTGGTACGCGACACAGATAAAGGAAAGCGCCTCATGGCCCGCGTAGAGGACCTCAAGGCGCTACTCCAAGCTTATCGGACCGGTCTGATCCGAAATTGACGGCTCGGGCATCTGCCCCGCGCGCCTCGCTTATCGGCCCGTCTTTTTGCCAAAGTGTCCCACGCTTACCCTAGCGAGAATACGTTCTCTCGCGGGTTGTTGTGGGACACATGCTCATTTAGCGGGTATGTCCCACAACGAGCAGGCTCAGGAGCGTTGTGAGCAAGGTTGCTGTGGGACACTTTGGCGGGAAACGCGTGTTTGGGACACTTTGGCGGGAAACGCGCGCTCAGCCCAGAATCAAGGGATGTTTCGCAGTATAGCCAGCAGGTGATCGAACACCATCGGGACGGTGGCAAGCTCCAGACGCTCTGAGGGTGAGTGTACGCCACGCAGGGTCGGGCCGATGGAGATCATGTCCAGGTCGGGGTATGAGGTCAGGAACAGGCCGCACTCCAGGCCGGCGTGGATAGCCTTGACCTTGGGATCATGGCCGAACAGCTCCTTGTAGGTGCGGACCGATATGTCCAGCAGTTCGGATTTGGGGTTGGGAGCCCAGCCGGGATAGCCATCGTTGCTAGTCACCTTGGCACCGGCCAGACGGAAGCAGGCTGCAAGAGTAGCCTGCACTGCATATTTGCCGGATTCCACTGAACTGCGCTGGCTTGCCAGCATGGTAACCTTACCCTCCTCTGTGCGGATACGGGCCAGGTTCGATGAGGTCTCAACCAGTCCCGGAACATCCATGCTCATAGCGTAAACGCCGTTGAACACAGCAAATACGGAACGTATGATATTACGTGCCACAGCCGTCTCAATGCAGGTTGCCACGGCATCGGTACTCTCCATAAAGAACTTGGCCTCGGTCTCGGTAACGTGATATTCATCCTGTACTTCCGATGCAAACACGTTGAAGTCAAC
>Ga0265298_10009994_pt1 | contig 11259 bp, 7 predicted proteins | sample AusTroGonzalo_MG_3_FD_193486 | JGI IMG/M metagenome (GOLD analysis project Ga0265298, IMG submission 193486) | Bovine rumen microbial communities from tropical cattle in Woodstock, Queensland, Australia - Gonzalo_01 | ecosystem: Host-associated > Mammals > Digestive system > Stomach > Rumen ...
CCGAATATCCATACCAAACTGGGATTGGAGAACGGAGACGGTATGTCCAATTTCCTGATTGGTGACTGCGAACTCAAGGACGCTATGGTAACGGATACTCCGTTTGGATTCGACTTCCTGCGCGCCGGTACTATTCCTCCTAACCCGGGCGAGTTGGTACACGCAGACAGATTAGCGGAAACTATGAAAGAACTTCGCGAGAAATACGATTTCATTGTGATCGATACATCGCCTATCGGCTTGGTTCCGGATGCGTATGCGATTATTGAGCAAAGCGATATGTGCTTGTTCGTGATCCGTTGTATGCAGACCAACAAGTCGTTCTGCAAGCAGACCATGGAGCAGATGACAGAAGTAGTGGAGAATCCGGAGAAGATACAGATTGTGCTCTCCGATATCCCGACGGAAGGCCGTCACTCGTACGGCTCGGGCTACGGCTACGGCTACGGCGGCTACGGCGGATACGGATACGGTCACTTCGGCTACGGCGGCTACGGCGGCTACGGATACGGCTACGGCGGTAATGACAAGAACTCGAAGCGGTATTATGGTAAACTGTACGGTAAACTTTACGGCCGCTTTGCAAAAGACGATAAGGCATACCGCTCGTACCATTATTACCACCACGACGAAGACGATGAAGAGTCGCAGAATGAAAACAAAGATTGATAAGTGATCGCGTGCTTGCGTGTGCGTATACGCGTGTACCTTAATATAATTGTACGATTAAGAGAAGATGGCTTTAGCTTTTGATAACGATAAATATATCCAGATTCAATCGGAGCGGATTCGCGAACGGATAGCACAGTTTGGCAACAAACTGTACCTTGAGATGGGCGGCAAATTGTTCGACGACATGCACGCCAGCCGCGTATTGCCCGGTTTTATGCCCGACAGCAAACTGCGGATGCTGAATCAGCTCCGTGACTCGCTGGAGATAGTGATCGTTATCTCGGCGGAAGATATCGAGCGCAACAAAGTTCGTCAGGATTTAGGAATCACCTACGATGAGGATGTGTTGCGGCTGCGCGAGGAGTTTATGAATCGCGGTTTCCTAGTCTCGTCTGTCGTTATTACTCATTATACGGGACAGCGTTCCGCCGATACCTATCGCCAGCGTCTGGAACGGAAAGGCATTCATGTCTATTATCATTATATCATAGACGGCTATCCGCATAATGTGGCCTTGATCGCTTCGGAAGAGGGATTCGGGCGCAATGAATATATTGAGACGACGCGGCCGTTGGTAGTCGTTACGGCGCCCGGCCCGGGCAGCGGAAAGATGGCGGTTTGTCTGAGTCAGTTGTACAATGAGCAGGTCCGCGGACGAGAAGCAGGGTACGCTAAGTTCGAGACCTTCCCCGTTTGGAATCTGCCGCTCAAGCATCCCTTGAACGCTGCATATGAAGCCGCTACGGCGGATCTGCAGGACGTCAATATGATAGACCCGTTCCATCTGGAGGCATACGGCACAACGGCGGTGAACTATAATCGCGATGTGGAGATCTATCCGGTCTTGGACGCGCTGTTTACCTCTATCTACGGCACGAATCCGTATAAGTCGCCTACCGATATGGGAGTGAACATGGTCGGATTTTGCATCAGTGACGACGAAGCCGTCAAAGAAGCCAGCAAGCAGGAGATCATCCGCCGTTATTTCCAAGCCTTGTGTCATCTAGCTAACGGAGCGGTCAATGATGCGGAGATCAAGAAACTGGCGCTCTTGCAGCAACAGGCAGGTATCAATACCGCTATTCGTCACACGACGGTCGCGGCCCGCGAACGCAGAGCCCTCACCGGAGCACTTAACGATGGTGCTTTCTCCCATGCGGCAGCGATCGAACTACCGGACGGTCGAATTATCACGGCGCAAGCCGGCCCGCTTTTGGGATCTTCGGCTGCGCTGCTGCTCAACGCAATGAAAGAGTTAGCCGGCATCGATCACGCGATACGGCTGATACCCGAGCAGATTATTGAGCCTATCCAACAGACGAAAATCGGTTACTTGCACGGCCAGAACCCACGTTTGCATACGGATGAAGTATTGGTAACGCTGTCTGTGCTCTCATTGCAGGACGAGAACTGTCGCCGCGCGTTGGAGACCCTGCCGCTGCTCAAAGGATGCCAGGCGCACTCTACGGTGATGCTCAAACAAGTAGATTGGCGAACATTTAAGAAATTAGGGATTGATCTAACGACCGATCCTGCCAAAAAATAGAAAATATAGTTGCAGCAAAGCAGGTAAGAGAACGCGGGTGCAAATCCCGGACTGACCGGCAACTGTGATGGTCTTCGGGCCTAAGTCAGATCGCTTCCTGTTTTGATACAAGTCCTCCTGGAATAGGACGCAATGCAGAAACGATATCTTTTCATACTGATTCTTGCACTTTGTGCTCCCTCTGCTTTCGCTGTCAGCGATGCAGAGTTGGACTCGTTGTATAACCACTTCCACATTGACGAAGTGGAGGTCACTGCGCGTCGTCGTGAAGAACCGGTAGTTCCGGTGCAGAAACTGGAAGGAGCCCGTCTGGAAGGACTTAGCACGAATTCTGTGGCGGATGCCGTACGCTATTTCGCAGGGGTACAACTCAAAGACTACGGTGGAGTAGGCGGCCTTAAGACCGTCGATGTCCGGTCCATGGGTTCGAACCATCTCGGCGTGTTCTACGACGGAATAGAGGTCGGCAACGCACAAAACGGAACGGTGGACCTCAATAAGTTCTCTATGGATAACATCGAAGAGATAGCCCTCTATAACGGGCAGAAATCCGAGATCTTCCAATCCGCCAAGGACTTTGGCAGCGCCGGTACACTTTATATCCGTTCGCGTCGCCCTAAGTTCTCCCCCGAAAAGTCATATAATGTACATGTGACCATGAAAGCCGGTACGTTCGGGCTGGCCAATCCTTCTATTTTATACGAACAGCGTTTGACGGAGAATATACACTTGTCAGCCAATGCTGAATATACCTACGCGCACGGTCGATACCATTTCCGGTATCGCAAGCTGTACCCAAACGGGGCGGTGGCATGGGATACTACAGCCGTGCGACAAAACGGCGATGTACAGGCCTGGCGCGGAGAAGTGGGAATCTTGGGCTATCTTCCGGAAGGCAAATGGCATGTCAAAGGGTATTACTACGACAGCGAGAAGGGCATACCGGGCGCTATTGTCAATAATGTGTGGAAAAACAGCCAGCGGCAGTGGGATCGCAATGCATTCGTGCAAGGTCATTTTACAAAGAATTTTGCCCGATGTTATGATATGATGTTCAATGCCAAGTACAGCAACGATCGGATGCGATATCTGAATCCTGACACCACGCTGATGTACATAGACAACACCTTTACACAACAGGAGGTTTATCTGAGCACATCGCACCGCTTGGCGATCTTCGGGTGTAAAGGCTTGGTGACGCATAGTTCGGTTAACTGGGATGTATCCTTGTCGGCGGATTATCAGTATAATAAACTGGACGCTAACTTGGTGAATTTTGTGTATCCGGAGCGCAGTACCGTGCTTGCTGCCGCGGCTACGCAGTTCTATTGGAAATATATCAAAGCGCAGGCGAGCGTGCTGGGTACGTATGTGTGGGATAAGATTCATCAGCCTTCGCAGACCATGCCTACGGCGTCCAAACAGCGCCCGCAATTTACGCCGGCCGTGTTTGTCAGCTACCAGCCTTACCTGCCGGAACAACTCTTCTTGCGCGCGTTCTACAAGCGTATCTTCCGCATGCCGACATTCAATGACCTCTATTATACCGACATGGGTAACATCTCCCTTCTGCCGGAATATACGACGCAATACGATGGCGGTGTCCAATACGATAAACATTGGTCAAACGGTGTCGTGCGGGCGGTGAATATCCAGGCAGACGGATACTTCAACCAAGTCAAAAACAAGATCGTCGCTATCCCAAAAGGGAATGGTCAGTACCGCTGGCAAATGATGAATTACGGCTACGTCGAGATACGCGGATGCGATATCAGTGCGGCCTTGACACTTTGTCCCGGCAAGGAGGTGTTTATCTCCGTCAATGGCACTTATACGTATCAAAAAGCGCAGGATTTTACGGATCCTAACGAAATAACCTATGGTGGACAGATCGCCTATATCCCTTGGCATAGCGGCAGTGTCACGGCGAACCTGACATGGCACGGCTTAGGAGTAAACTATGCCTTTATCTATATTGGCGAACGATATCATAGTTCCGCCAATATCCCGGTCAACCATGAGCAGCCGTGGTACACCCACGACCTGAGCATGTCGTACGAGTGGTCCTTGAAGGTATGCAAATTGCATTTTGCTGTGGAGATCAATAACCTTCTGAACCAGCAGTACGATGTCGTATTGAATTATCCGATGCCCGGCATCAACGGCAAAGGAATCATAAAAGTAATTATTTAACGATGAAAAGACAAGCCATAATAATCTGTATTCTGTATTCTGTATTCTGTATTCTCGCAAGTTGCCGCCACGACGAGCCTATCTTGCCGCCGGAAGAAGAGCAGCACGGAGATACGGTACTTACAGAGATCGTGGGCTTCTACTTGCTCAACGAAGGAAATATGGGCTCGAATAAGGCGAGTTTGGACTACTACGACTACGCTACCGCTACCTATCGCCGTAACATATACGCAGAAGCGAATCCGGACGTTCCTAAAGAATTAGGCGATGTAGGGAATGACCTGCAGATATATGGTTCGCTTCTCTATGCGGTGATCAACTGCTCCAACAAAGTCGAAGTCATGGACGCTAAAACCGCCAAGCGAATAGGGCAGATTGATATTCCCAACTGCCGATATATATGCTTCAACGGCCAATACGGCTATGTCTCTTCGTATGCCGGCCCCATCGTTGCAGATGCTTCGCATGCGCAGATAGGCTACGTGGCGCGTTTCGATACCGCCACGCTGCAAATCTTGGACCGCTGTACGGTGGGCTACCAGCCGGACGAATTAACGGTCGTGGGCAATAAACTATATGTGGCCAACTCGGGCGGATACATGGTTCCGGACTACGACAGTACGGTTTCGGTGATTGATCTGACTACGTTTACGGAAGAAAAACGGATTTCTGTAGCGAAGAACCTTCATCGCGTACGCGCAGACCAATACGGCTGTCTATGGGTAACGTCGCGCGGGGACTACTATGACATTCCGGCTAAACTGTACTGCATTGATACGAAGTCGGATCAAGTCATTGATTCGCTCGACATCGCCGTATCCGATTTGGATATCGTAGGTGACACGCTCTATGCCTGCGCGACGGCATGGGATTATGAGAAGATGGACGATGTGGTCTCGTATACCATCGTTAATGTGCGTACACGGCAAGTAGTCAGCACGAACTTTATTACTGATGGCACGGATGAGCAAATCCGCAAACCCTACGGCATCAAGGTCAACCCGTTGATAGGAGATATATACCTTACCGATGCCAAGAACTATGTCAATCCGGGTGATTTATATTGCTTCTCCAAGGATGGCAAAAAGAATTGGTCTGTCCGCACAGGTGACATCCCTGCCCATATCGCATTTGTAGTTAATCAGAAAGAAAAATGAAAAAATCTAAGACATTATTAATCTGTACTCTGTATTCTGTACTTTGTATTCTAAACACGTTAGCGGTCTATGGAGACAATTCGCCCTATCTGACTAAGGTATGGGAGTACGTACCGGCGCCGGGGCAGTTCACGAATGAGTTGCCTATGTACGAAGAAGGCGACGACGCGGACGCGATGTGTCTCAAATGTGAAGAAGCGATAGCGAACAATAACCGCAGTCTCGTCTCCCTTGGCGCATGGGGTGGGTACATCGTGTTTAGTTTTGACCATCCTGTGCAGAACGTTGCAGGAGAAAACGATTTTATTGTGGAAGGCAACGCGTTCTATGCTTCGGCTGCCCAAGGTGCAGCAGGAGGCGGTTCGTGCGAACCCGGTATCGTCATGGTGAGCCGCGATGATAACAAAAACGGTTTGCCGGACGATGTGTGGTATGAGCTGGCGGGATCGGAGTATTCGAATCCTTTGACCAAGCATAACTATCGGGTGGCGTATGCGCGCACCGAGAGCCATGTAGATGTGCCCTGGACCGACAGCGAACAGCAAATCGGCGTAGTGCCCGTCAACAATTTCCATAAACAGAATTATTTCCCGATGTGGATCGATACCGACTCCTTGCGTTTTGAGGGATCGCGCCTTCCGGATAACTTCGAATGGACCGGAAGTCAATACATCCTGTATCCGTACCAATACGGCTATGCCGATAATCATCCCGATACGGAGCTCCTGGCACAACTCGATATAGAGTGGGCGGTGCGTAATGATGGCACACCGATACACTTGGACGAGATCCATTTTATCAAGGTCTATACGGCTTTGCAGCAGGTGTGCGGCAACATAGGAGAGACCTCCACGGAGATCAAAGGTGCGCGGGACTTGCATCCTGATGCCCCGGCCGCTGTCAACAACACTAACGCCCACCACAAAGTATCCAAGCAAATCCGCAACGGACAACTGATTATTATCCGTAACAACATAACTTATAATCCTTTTGGGACTATAATTAATAACAATTATTAACAAATTAAAAACAAAAAACAAAATGAAAAAGATTTTCTTTTTAGCGTCTGTACTTGTAGCAAGTATGACGATCAACGCAGAAGTGAAAGTAGCTACTTTCGAAAACGAAGCCGGTGGTATTAATGTGGCCAAGGCAGATACCTGCTGGCAGGGAGCTGACGCGCCTGCAATCGGTTGGAATAACTGGAAGAGCGGCGATTTCAATTTCCAAAGCTATTATGGAGGCAACAGCGGTTATGGTGATTATTTTACAGCTTTTACGGTAACGAATGAGAAGGCTAATACCTCAATAGGTTATATGGAGCCGTATCGTAGCATCAAAGGCGGTGCATACCAAGGCGACAACTTCGTTGTATGGAATCTTGGCTACTATGGAGTGGACACAGTTACGTTCGACAAACAGGTCGTAAAAGGTTTCTTCGTAAACAACACGCCGTACACCGTAGGTGGAATCACGACGAGCAAGTTCTCACCCGCAACGCAATTCACCCAAGATGACTATCTCGTGCTCTTCTGCATCGGCTTGGACGACAAGGCTGTTGTGGATACCGTGGAGGTTTTCTTGGCGAAAGACGGTAAATATATCAGCGAGTGGACTTATGTAGATCTTTCTGCGCTGGGTGAGATTAATGGTCTGTATTTTGGCATGGACGGAAGTGACCAAGCTTATGGCTATTTGAATACGCCTGCTTACTTTGCGATGGATAACTTCGGTGCAGCTAAACCCTTGGGATATGAAGAGCCAGCTATGACCGAATTCGAGGTACGTATTCCGGAGGCCATCGACAACACCAACGCCGCAGTTAAGGCTGTTAAAGTGATCCGCAACGGACAAGTGGTTATCGTTCGTGACGGTAAGATGTACAATGTTCTGGGCGCAGAGCTTTAATAAAAAATCTGTACTCTGTACTCTGTACTCTGTACTCGCTATTCTGCTCGTCGGCTGTGTCAAACAGCCGGCGGAGCAGGGTAGTGTGCCTGCCGGCAACAAGTACGCCACGGGATTTCAGATCACGGTCACGGATACGGGTACGGTGGTTGAGGTGTTCCAGCCTTACCAGCGTGTCTGCGTGCGTGAACCAATGCGCCGACTCGGCACAATGAGTACCGTACAAGTGGGATTTCTGGATGCCATCGATGCCATCGACTGCCTCGCGGCTGTCTGCAATCCCGAGCTCATCTATACCCCTGTCAAAGGCGACGAGATAGACCTCGGCGACTCCATGAAACCATCGGCCGAACGCGTGCTGCAAGCAGGCTTAGATGCGTTGCTCGCTGTGAACTACGGCCAATACGACAATCTCGAAGCGGCGCGTATCGAGAAACTGGGTGTCTTCACGATCTACATCAACGAGTGGCAAGAAGAATCACCGCTCGCACGCGCCGAATGGATCCGTGTCCTCGGTGCCCTCACCGGCAAACTCCATGAGGCGGACTCTATCTTCAATGAGGTCGAGAAAAAGTATATCGGTCTGACAGCACAGCGGTCTGTCAGTGAAAACGGTCTGTCAGCGAAGCGGTCTATTATGAGTGGAAACAATTTTCGTGGAACCTGGTACGTCCCTTCCAGCAAGAACTACCTCGCCTACCTCTTCAAGGATGCCCGCGCAGACTATCCGTTCTATGACGACCAGCGCGAGACATCCATCCCGCTGACGATCGAAGAGACGCTGCGTTATTTCTATGACGCGGATGTATGGGTAGGGGCCGGTGGTAACAGCTTGGCCGAATTGGCACAACTGGATGAGAAACATACTTGGTTTGCGGCCTATCAGAACGGCCGCGTCTATAACTGGCGCAAACAAACCAAAGCCGGCGGACCCAATAATTTCTGGGAGCGTGGCGTAGTTCATCCCGAAGAAATGCTCGAGGACATCATCCATATCTTGGATAACGCCCCCGATAGTGTCTTACATTTCGCGACTCACCTCCAGTAGGCACGCGCGACATAAACAATCTGCATAGTGCGTGCGCAGATATGCGCGCGCTTTTTCATTTAATTCAATTCCTGCGCATTGACAAACAGCAGGGTTTTCATGGTGACATACAAAAGGTGCCCCGCATCTGGGGCACACTTTGTCTATACCATTAGCCATTAGCCTTTCGCCTTTTGCCATTATTTCGTCAATTTAACGATTAATGTTCCGAGCGCAGGAACATTAATTTCCTGATTCAGGTCCACTTGCTCGCCGTTCATTGGATTGATACCAACTGCGTTGTACTTGCCAAGAATCTCGGCGTACGTCTCTGTCGGGACGCGGCGCGGCTCTTCGGCGGCGTTGGCAAACACAAACACGGCTTCGTTATCGTTGTAGCGGAAGTACGCATAAGTGTTGTTACGCGCCATGAAATGCATGGTCTTGCCCGAATGCAGAACCGGTTCTTTCTTGCGCCAATTGAAAAGACGGCTTTGGAAATCGAACATATCTTGCATCTCAGCCGTTACCTGCTCGCCTTGCGGCAGCGGAGCACGCAGCAACGAGTGGCTGTTCGGATCACCGTTAGCGGTCATGGCATACTCATCGCCGTACAGCAGCTGCGGAATACCGCGCATGGTCGCCAGCAGTACGTACGCCAACTTGACGCGGCGCAGGTCTTTGTCCTTCACAACATCCGTGATACGAGCCATGTCGTGGTTGCCGAGGAACGTGAGCAGCTTATTCACGTCGCCGTACATATAATCCATCGTCAGCACGTCATACACGCGCGTCAGACCATTACCCCAGCCGCTACCGTCGTTCTCCAGCGCCTGACGAATCGCCTCTTCGGTCGGGAAATCCATCACCGTCGGCAGGTTCGAATCAAAGCCGTCGAAGTTCTTCGCACCGCTCTGCCAATAAGCCACAGCCGGCGTCGGACGCGTCCAACACTCACCGACGATATTGATGTTCGGATACTCATCGCGGATCGCCTTTAACCATTTGCTGCCCGGAATCTTCTCTACGTACGGATACGTGTCCACGCGCAGACCGTCCAAGTCCGCGAACTCGATCCACCAAATCGCCCACAACTGGAAATATTTCAGCAGGTCAGGGTTCTCGAGGTTCATATCGGGCATCGGGCTGTCAAACCAACCGCGGTTGCTGAGCTTGCGGTCGTACTCCGATGCGTTGATGTCGTAGTTGGCGGTGAAGCAGTTATTGGTATTGGTGAACTGCGGGAACTGGTTGATCCAGTTCTGATACGGCAGGTCTTTGATCCACCAGTGAGCAGCGCCGCAGTGATTCGGAACCATGTCCATCAAGATCTTGAGCCCTTTCGCGTGTGCCTGCTGTACCATTTGGGCGTACAGCTCATTTGTGCCGTAACGCGGGTCAATATGGTAGTAGTCCGAGCATGCGTAGCCGTGATAAGACCATGCCGCCTCGTCGTCGCCCAACATCGGAGTCGGCCAAATAGCGGTACAGCCGAGTTTGGAGATATGGTCGAAACTGTTGATGATACCTTGTATATCGCCTCCCCAACGGCCGTCTACATTGCTCTTGTTCGCTTTCTCGCGCGTGTTATCTGTGCTGTTATTGCTCTCGTCGCCGTCCACAAAACGGTCGCTCATAATGAGATACACCACATCGCTCGCATCGAAACTCTTGCGCTCGCGACTGCCTGCGCGACGTTTGGCAATGACGTAGTCCCAAGTAGCTTTCTTCTTGTCTTTCTGCAGAATGATACGGTAGGTACCAGGTTGGTTCACTTCCATGTCCACAAACAGGTAGTTCGGGCTCTCGGCGTTATGCCGTGCGATGGGGATCAAACCTCTTGTCTCACCGCGTACCGGTTTACCATTCTCCAGTAGCACAACGCTCACCTGCGCATCTGCCAAATCCTCGCCGTGCAACATCAGACGTAACGGCGTACGCATGCCGGTCCACCAACTCAGCGGCTCTACTTGTTCAATCTTCGGATCAGCAAATGCCATTTGTCCGATGATCAACGCTGCTAAAATAAAATACTTTCTCATATCTTAACAATTTAACAATTTAACGGCTTAACTCTTTAACCAAAATTTCATCGAGCTCCCGATGCGTATTTTGCATCTGTACATAATTCTCCCAGAACGCTTGCATCTCCGGTGTCGGCGTTTGCAAGAACTCTTCCGTGCCTTGTTTCTCGATCCGCGCAAGAACCATGCCAACACTGATTTTGTGCGTGTCCAACGCAGGTTGGTAGGTGCGGTCTTCCGTGCCTTCTACATACACCTCGCGCAAGATACCCGTCTCTACCATTCGACTCAACAACTGATTCACCAAACGAATCGGTAAATGGTCGCGAACGGCTAACTCGTGTGCCGAAAGGGGCAATTCGTCGTTCTCAAAGCGCTTGATGATCACAGACAGCAGGTACAGCATTACAAAGTCTTTGTACCGCCGCGACATTCTGTTCAGGTCCTGTTCGTACTCAAACTCGTCGTTGTTCTGGATGGCAAAAGACATCTGTGCTCCGATCAAAATGAGCAAGCTCGTATATTGCAGCAAGGTCATCAGAATAGGCAAAGTCGCAAACGCTCCATAGACAATGCTCGTGCGGCTCAGCATGGCGATCAGATACACCGACAGCATCTGCAACAACTGGAACAGCGTGCCCATCAGCACACCGGGAATCAGCGCACTCCAAAAACGCACTTTCGTGTTCGGTATCGCGATGTACATACACGTGAACAGCAACCAAACAAACA
>Ga0265298_10009995_pt1 | contig 11256 bp, 1 predicted proteins | sample AusTroGonzalo_MG_3_FD_193486 | JGI IMG/M metagenome (GOLD analysis project Ga0265298, IMG submission 193486) | Bovine rumen microbial communities from tropical cattle in Woodstock, Queensland, Australia - Gonzalo_01 | ecosystem: Host-associated > Mammals > Digestive system > Stomach > Rumen ...
AGCAGTACCTTTGCAGTTCTAATTATTTGTTTAAGTGGTATGAAGATGATGAAACGAATAATAAGTAGTCTATTTGCATCGCTCATGGCGGTGCAACTCTTTGCTGTAGGATGGACCCCGACGGATGCCGGTTTGGTAGTGAACCTGGATCAGGGTGACCGTTTCCTGCTGTCGGTATGGATTGATATGAACGGCAACGGCAAAGAAGACAAGGGTGAGGAACTCTTCGTTAGTAACTATAACCGCTATTCGGGCGGATATTACGGCTATGCGGCAGGGTCGTTTATGAAACTTCTCCCTGCTCCGGACATAACCGAGATGAACGAATGGTCGGTGGGTGCACCGTTGAATCGTGGTAACAAAGCGCTGGGCGGTATCGCTTATACGATTTGGAACGACGGCAAGACACTTAAAACAAGTGATACTTTTAAGTTCCTGGGTGACCTGACGAGTAATTACGCCGATCCAAAGGCCTGTGAGGTCGTGTTTGTTGTTCCCACCGAACGCGGTGTGCCTACAGTACAAGGTCGTGCCGGTCTCTCTTCCTTTGACCCGAAAGGTACGTTGGGTCGAGGCACGGCTCCTTTCAACGGTGCGACAGGAACGGGCTTCTTGGGTATGACCTACCGCGAAGTCTATATGTTACAAATCCCGAAAGCCAACAGCCCGCAATCCTATACCAATGCAGGCTTGGTGACCATCAATACGACGCTATCGACGTGGAAATTAAAGTCAGGTGCAGGCGATATAGCAAAAGGTAATGCAGCTTATGCCTATGCGGATAGCAAGCACGATGATACCCCTCGTACGATCTTCCGTCTCTATCTCCTGGATGACCCTATTAACAGTTGCAGCCGCTATTTCTTTGCAACCGACGAGCAGGACTATGTGCGCTACCGTATGAACGAAAACAACCCGCAGCGGTCGTCTGATAGTACTGCCGCCAAGAAGATCTACACGATGGACCATATGATGTGTATGGATAGTGTGCCCGGTACAACGTATTACCAGACGGATCTGATGCGTGTGCCGGAGCCGGACAGCACATACTACTATGTGGGTTTTGACAACAAATATAAAGACGACAAAGGAGAGTCGATGGGTACGAGTGGTGCTAAATCCAATTTCACGAAGATACGCGAACTGCCGATCTTCGGTCTGTCGTCGGAATTCAAGGCGCCAAAAGGAGCTATCGGACGGATGGTGGCGGATACGACTTCGGCGGCGGATAACCTGGATGTGCGGTTCAAACCCGCAGGCTATTTCCTGAAGGTAAGCACAGGTACCAATGTTCAGATGCGTCCGAATGCGGATAGCACCGTATGGACCTGCGAGGAGATGTGGCACATCACCGATGCATATGCAGCCTTGCAGATCAAGGCAATGATGTTCTCCGGTCTCGAGTACAGTCCGACCGATGAGGGAATAGCCATCCCGGGCTGGAGTGTGAATGTGTACGGAACAGAGGTGCCCTTGGCAAGCGACCGCAGCGATTCTGTGAAAGGCGGTATGGACGGTTGGGCACGTATCTATGCCAACCGATCGGAGCAGAACGGCGACATAGAGTTTGTTAAGGCCAACCCGCGTTATCATATCCACTACAACAACAACGGTTTGTTGGGAATACAAGTCCCCGACCAGTATCCGGGAGATAACCTGACAACCGTAACGGTAGAGCAACCGCGTCTGGTAAACGGTTTCAATTTTACGGAATGGACAACCAATGCTGACGGCAGCGGAACGAGCTATGATCCGGGCGACGAGGTTAACTTTACTACCCTTCCGGCAGGCTCGTTACTAAACGACTCCATACTGACGCTCTATGCCCAAGGCTCTTATACCGGAACCTATCACGTAGCCTTCTCGTTTGAGCATTCAAACGGTAAACGCTATTTCCTGACCCAACCGATAGGCGACATCCGTTACGCCCGTGCTCGTCCGGTAGGCGACTGGACCAACACCTATCAGGGTATGTCGGATGCCTATAATACCGAGCCGAACTACATCAGCACGTACAAGTTGATCGGTTACCCCACCTGTTCGTTGTGTGTTGAAGCACCTTACGAATATGTACTGGATCCGCGCCGTGAATGGCGGTATGGAGCCAAAGACTCGTTACTCTTCTATAGCAATTTTGCGCCGGCGAATGATGTGTTTTTAGGTTTGTATTACGAAAACCCGGAGACGCCGTTCAAGGACCCGGTGACCATCGTAGCTAACAACTCCTGGGCGGGTGCCTTCATCTCCACCAGCGATACTACTGCAACCGGTTGGCCGGACTACAACGTGGCGGATGTGCGGAATACGAAACTGAAATCTACGCACTATTTTGATGGATTTTTAGAGGAGGATATTAAACGTCACGAGCGCCCCAGTGTGGACTCTTCGTTCGTGTACTACAACGAGGCCCTCAACCAGTTCGATGGTGTGAAGACAGCAGAGGAAGCAACGACCTTCCAGATCTCGCGTGTCCGCGTGGCGGATGAGCATTATGTGGTGCTGCCGGATACGACTTCGCATAGTTGGCGCGATGAGATAGAGTTTGGTTATCATAACGGCGAGCAGTCGCGTGAGCAGATATGGACATCCATGATCGGTAAGCAACTGTTGGCGGTAACGAAAGCAGGAAACGACACGGTCTATTTCCATCCGGATCCCGATCATATTATCAAAGACCCGAACAACCTGTATCTGGATAAGAACTACCGCGTGTCGCAGGCTTTTGAGTATATCCGCGACAGCCGTGTCGCTGCACCCTTGAACCCCGAGGATAGCGTAAGGCATGAAACGACCTCCTACCACTGGCACAACGATATCGTCAGCGGACTCAACAGTCCGATGAATGTCAAGGACAGCAAAGGTAACTACATCGACATCGTCGATACCTTCCGTATCACGATGAGTCATGGCGGTATCAGCAAGGTCAAACAATACTACGGCCGTTGGAAGAAAGGAGCCGCTGGTCTGAAAGTTAATAAGGACGGTTCGGTTCGTACCCGCGATGTGATCGTTCGCACGAAGACGTATCACTACGGAGAAACGATCACCCATCTGGTACTGAAACCCGAGTTCAAATCCTATACCTTCAACCCTCTGGCGGGCAACAGCCAGCAGATCAACTTCACGCTGTTGAACGTGACGGCGCATCGATTACTTGACGTGGATGGTAATCCGATAGGCGAGGAGGAGATTATTGACTCCGAAGACATCACCTCGAGTCTAATTCTCGGTCCGGGCGCATGTAGTTTCAGTTCGGGAGGCACCTATTTCAATATTCCCGAGGCGGTGTACCAGCACGTCACGCTCGAAACGAAAGCGGAGAACAAGGCGGACGATAACTATGATACCCTGATTATCGCAACGACCGTGACTATCGATGCTGTCGCTTATCCCGTGATAGTACGTGTTCCGTTGACACAGACCTCGCTGGAAGGCGACGAACTGATTTGGTCGGTAGAGAGCGGCAAAAAGCGCTATTATATCACGGCAGGTACCGGTGGATTGATCTTCCGCCAATATGCACTGAAGGACGGAATACTTTACAAAAACGACGGAAAGAACAAAACTGCGCTCGTCAAAGGTTCGAAAGACGCAGCCAACAGCGATGATAAATATATCACTCCTTGGCATTTCAGTTACAACCCGGATAACGCAAATCAGTTGGCGCTGAAGACGGAGTATGGCGTAGACCGCTATTTCAAGATCAACGGCGAGACACCCGGCATTCATTCCACCGACACATCGTTGCTGACATACCATTACGTCAATGTCTATACCAACGACAATGCCAACGAAGAGGAACAGGTGAAGCTCCAGTACGGCGCTGACAAATGGTTACAATTCAGGCTGACAAGCGGTAGCGGAGCCGAACTGGTACTGGTGAACAACGAAAATGATGCTTCTGTCTTCTCATGGAGCTATCTGAATCAAGAGTACAGCCTGCTTAACAACGGCGCTTACCCCGACCGCGATATGGTCATCTTCGGTTACAACGCCGACGTGTCGGTAACTATCCGGACGCCCTACAAGGCGTATAGAGAATATTCGATGCTGGTGGGTAACAGCGTAGTCTATTGCTGCCGCGAAGAGGAGACCGACATGTCCAACCTACAGGCTGACGACGGGGATTGGAAAACCCGTCAGACCGTCACCCTTATCCCCGACGCACGTGATTTTGACGGCAGTCCGGAACCTACGAGTGGTATCAGTAGTACAACGATCGGCGCGACAGCGACTACTACCGTATCCACCACGGGCCATGCAACCAGCCCGACGGACGTGCAAATAGGCGGTAAGTACGTTAATATAGTCGATACGCTGCAGGTTACTCTCACGTTGAAAACAGGTGCTCCGGATTATCGTTTCAAGGGCGACTGGAGTGCGTTCCGGTCCGTAAAAGATGCCGAATTGAAGATACCGCTGGTGCGTAAGACCTACCACGAAGATACTTACGACTCGCTCGTATGTGTCGTTGACGGCGATGCCTACAACTATACCTTCCCCAATAAAATTACCGATCCGGTAACTTGTATCTTCAACCTCGGTACAATGAATCGCACCGGTCGTCACGTGCTGGATGTAGCGAACTCAACTTTGGAGGTGCTGGATCAGGATGAAACGGACGTAACGGTATCCGGCCGTATGGATTTGAGTAGTGCGGCTATGGCCGAGGTACTACTCGTGGACGAATTCGGTAATACGCCGAGCTGGTGTCGTATCCCGACAGGCGGTAAGAAGAAAACCTCCATCACGGTAGAATGTACACAGAGCGGTATCCGTACGCCGCGCACGGCGTATATACGCATCTTCTATATCATCATGATTAGTGAAAAGATGTATGTCGTTACCGAACAACTGACCGTATCCCAACCCAGTTATTTCCAGTATGCCAATAATCAGCATCTGGTTCACTCTCCCGGTGCTTCGGGCGATCCGCTGCGAGCCGACGGTATGCAGCAGGTACATGAGAACAAACGAATCCTCTACTACTACCCCGAGCAGGATGTAGAGTTGCCGATTCGCGACAACCACTTCTTCGGATGGTGGCGTTGGTTCCGTGAGGGCGAAGGCGAGATAGGTGACTCGGATATACCGGACGCGGATTGGCGTACGCAGCCGCGAAACATAGGTTACGGAAATAATGCCACCTATAGCTTCCCCTTCCGTATTATCGGAGACTCGGTAGATGATCCTGAGAATCCGGGCAAGAAGAAACTGGTGACGATGGGCCGTTACACGGTGTTCCATTACAGGGCGAGGGACTATAAAGAAAACAAAAAGAATCCTCCCGTCAAGACGGCTTTAGTGGCTCCGCCGATCACGACATTCGGCGTGGCAGAAAAGCCCACCGTAACTTATGCTGCTGAGATTAGCAATTACTACGACCACCTGCCTATGTCCTTGCGGTACAAGAACCAGGTGGATACTGCGTTGATGGACACCATGCCCGCTATTCCGGAACCGACGTTATCGCTACGTGAGGTATTCGAACTGCGCCCATGGACGGAGATGGCAGAGCGGATGGAAAACTACAAGAGCACGCGTACCACGAACGATGCAGGAACCTATGAATTGGCGGCCGAAAATTACATGGAGGATCATGTCATGATGGCGCCTACCGGCAACGAACTGCTGCTCTCCACCGAGCAACGCTATAACTACACCAACCTTCAAAAGCTCAAGCACTCCGAGTCGCTTTTGGGCTATTACATGCGCGACGACAACTGGTCAACAGGCGGTTGGGATGATGCACGCAAGGACACGATGATATGGGTCGGCGGATGGGATGCTACGTGCCAATGGTACACCTACGATCCGAGTACAAAAAAATACACTCTTTGTACCCACAGTATCACGGAGAGCGACGACTTCCTGAAAGTGCCGGCGAAGCAAAATATCACCAACGGACAGGAGTTTGACACCGTTTATTATTGTCTGCGTGCGCGCAGTAGGAAGAGTACACATGCCGGTACGGAGATTGATCCCGACCCGGAAGACCCGGAGGAAGGTGACTTCATGTTCAATATCTGCCGCTATAAGCTGATATACCACAAGCCCGGCAAGTACGGTCCCTTGGCTGAAACAACAAAGGCGGGTGTCATCAAAGCCCTGATCACCAACGATGATATAGAGCAGCACTACGAAGTGCTGGAGCGTCTGAACTTTGACTACAACAGGCCGGGACCCGAATATACAGTCTATCCGCACCCGCTGCCGTGGGGGGATGCCTCGTACGGCTATACCTATCCTGAGACGTCCGATCTGCCCCACAACCGACTCCATGACCACTCCGACTTCCCGAACCACGGTGAGTACGGACTGATCAACCGCATCCCTACAGCAGACCATTGGGGAGAAGGTGTTACGTCCTATTGGCGTCCGATGGAGCAACACGGAGGAGCCTCCAACGGATACATGATCTATTGCGATGGTATGTCATCCTCCGGTCAGGTAGCCGCACTCTCCTTGGAGACGCATCTATGCTCCGGACAGAAGATGTTCTTTTCCGGCTATGTGTGCAACCCCAGTAGTCAGACCGGCAAATCCGACCCGAACTTCATCTTCAGTGTACAAGGATCGGTCAACGGAAGAGATTGGGATAATATCACCTCCTATACAACGGGAGGTATCAAGCCCTCGAGCCAGTGGAGTCAGATTTATTTCCCGATTCTATTCAACGAGAATATCGACTACAAGCATTTCCGCGTACGCATCTACAACGTATCGTCCGACTGGGACGGAAACGACTTCATCATCGATGATATGTGTATCTTCGCTACCAAACCGCCGTTGATTGCTTATCAGGCCAATACGACCTGTAAGGAAAAAGCCGACGAGGAATTGCCGTCGCATATCCTCCTGCGTGTGGACTATCAAGGTATCACCGGTGACGGATACAACGACACCACCGTATGTTATACCCTCAAGAGCGTCAACAAGGATAGAGTTGTCACGTTCGTAGAGATGATTGATAAATATTTGGATCAACAAATAAAGCCGAAGGCCGATGAATCGAAACCCGATACCATCTACGGCCGGCTCTTTATCCCGGGCAAGACCTACGAACCGACGAATCCGGACTCGATCTTCGTCAACATGAACCAACTGATTGATACATTCGAGGTCTCGAAAGGTGCGTTTAAAGAAGGTTATATTTATGAAATATTGGAGGGGGACATACGCCCTGTCAAGTACGTGGTGCATAGCGCATACGTAAATCCTATCGATACCTTTACCGTACATATGTCGGGCAACTATAAAGACATGCTCAGCAGTTTGTGCGGTATGACTCACCACCTGCAGGTAAGCAACCAGATGGTGCTGGAACTCAACGGCGAGGAGCAACCCGCGACCGAGTCGACCGACCTGTGCGCCAACTCTACTTATGATATAGGTTTGCGTGTCAAGGGCTCGCTCTACCTGGACAGTGTCGCGCCGATCAACCTCAACGGAACTTGCGTCAACGACTGGTTGCTGTACGGCGATACGGCCGATATGAAAGGTTCGCCTAAGAAGCGCTACGGCTATAAGTACAGCGACATCGTGGCGGTAGTGAAAGACATCCTACGTTGCGATCCTCCGGGCACCGAGAATGCTAACCAGTTTGCACCAAACCTGGCTGCCGTTAGCCGTAATGAGATGCAGCGTATCAAAGATGCCGAGAAGGTGGATCTGGATACGACGGCTCATCCGTATGACATCCTTGCCGACCTGGTGAACAAAGGTTTCCTGACGCTCTACAAGCCGATGATAACTGCCAGCGTCTATGCAGGCGATTCGGTGCAGTATGTCATCTTCCCGATATTGGGTACGGGTACCGACACGAAGCAGCACTCGAGCGTAGAGGTTTGCCCGATGCCGATGCTCATCAAGCTCAAACCCCAGACAAGCTCCGCCATACCCCTCATCGTAGGAGGACTGAACCGCGACTCGAGCGAGATGAAACTGCCGGTAGTCGTACTGGCAGACAGGAATGCTGCAAACAGCGAGTTCACGCTCAAGGTAGATTCGATCATGCCGCGCATTGGAATCGCTTCCGTCAAGCTCAGTTCGACCGATGATCCCGATTTCCAAGAAGGATTCCATAAATTGGCCTTGGTACCCGATTTGGACTACCCGCAAACGGAGTACTACTTGAAAGGAAACTATATCACCCTGCAGCCCGCAAGCAGCAACAACTACGAGATGAAGCAAGGCTATAACTACACCTTTGCTATCGATTTGCAGACTATTCTCGGTAAGGACACCTTAGACGGAGGTTGTAAGGTGGGAACGGTGCCGTTCACCTTGTCCATCGTACCGGATTACCTGCGTTGGGATCCGCAAGACCCGATCAGTACGCAATGGAACAAGCATGGTAACTGGATGGGTATCGATCAATACAACCAGCCTATACATGCCACGGCCCGCTTCGTACCACTATCCACTACAGCGGTCATTATCCCGGCCATGACAGAAGGCAAACCTTATCCGGAACTGCCTGACCTGGATGCCCCTGCTACTTACGACTCCGTTAAGCAGGTGGGCTTCGAATATAATAAATGCGACTATATCCGTTTCCTTCCGAATGCTGCGCTCGGCCAACAGCAACACCTCAACTACGACAATGCCATCGTCGATATGCAGTTGCCCAATAGACAATGGGCTTTCCGTTCGGCGCCGGTAAAGGGTATGATTAGTGGTGACCTTTTCATTGCCGATGCCGATGATCAAGGTGAAACGCCATTGTGGGAGGTCGGTGCGTTCGACGCTTCAGGACGTAATTATAAGACCGGTAATGCTTCCTTCTGGCTATCCGTCTATAATTCTGAGAACACGCATGTCAACAAAACCGGAGCAGACTCCGTCCGTACGGTAACCGCAGACTGGTCCAAGGTGACCAATGCGATGAACCTACCGTTACCGGTAGGACAAGGTTTTGCCGTCTATGTGCGTACGAAGCCCGGTGTTGAGCCTGTCGTGCGCCTGCCTAAGGATGACGATATCTATTATTATTACGGTACGTACGGTGAACGAATCGATGATAAATACGTAGGAAACTTGCTCAATAAGCGCGAAGAATTAGCTGGCGCCGGTTTAGCCGGTAAACTGGCATATAGTCCCGCAGACGACTACGAGAATATCACGCTGACCAATTCGGTTTCTTCTAAGTCCTTCGTCTTCGGTAACCCCACTATGGGCTATCTCGATATATGGGGCTTCATTGAAGATAACGCAAGCGTCCTTGACGGTGAAATAGGATACTTGGACGAACGCGGTAGCGCGAGTCTGTATGAAGAGGTAACGATGATTGCGGCGGCTCGCGGAGACGATGTAATCACCAATCATGAGCGTTATCTGCCGCCGATGCATGTGATGGTACTGAAGGCAAAGGCAGATGCGACTGAACTGACGCTGCGGCTGAATACGAACCGTGTAGTGACGGATGTGAGCCAAGTGGTTCGTCCTGCTTCCGCACCGCTTCGTGCTGCTTCGGTACGCCGACCGGGTATCATGACCGTTACGGCCAAGAATGCCACTTCGGCGCGATGCACCTCGCGTCTGTTGCTCGGACAAGGATATCATAATGCGATCCTCGAGGGTGAGGATGCGGTATTGACTACCATCAATATCGATAACTATACCGCCAACCTGACGCCGACCACGCCGTTCAACTTGTATGCGGTCGAGAGCGGGCACGGTATGTGTATTGACTTACTCGACTCCATCGTGAATGTACCCATCTCGTTCTATACGAGTGATCTGGAGTTTGAACCGCAGACGCAACTCTGGTTCACAGGAGTCAATAATATCGACGGACCGCTCGTACTCTACGATGAGTGGACCGATACCGAGCGGAAGATCATCGATGGTATATGTCTGACGATTGAGACGCCGACCGAGAACCATCAGAAGCGCTATTTCATTCGTCGCCCCGGTTACCGTCCGGTAGATCCTAACTCTCCTATTGCTACCGCGATGGAGTATGTTAATATATCCGGTGACGAGACGGTGAAATTTATCAAAGACGGTCATGTGCTGATTCTTCGCAATGGGCATATTTATACGATGTTTGGACAGAAAGTGAGGTAATGATGCGAGGAAGAAAAATGTTATATAGATGGCTTTTTGCCATATGGTTGCTGATGGGTAGCGTGACTGGAGCGTGGGCATACACGCAAGTCACACCCCCTTCGGCTTGGCGCACTACGCCCACACTCAGTTCGGATATAAGACCTACTTACCAATTCCGTTCCACTTCATCCTATACCCCTGTGATGAATACAACCGTGTACACTCCCGGTTGCAGTAGTCCTTCGCAAGGACCGAACCGCATGCGCAGAGGAGGAATGGATGATGAAGAAGAGGATCCGGAGGGCGATCCGGTAGGAACGATCAACACCCCTGTCGGTGAACCGCTCATCCTGCTAATCTTTGCATTGCTGTACTTTTTTGCAAATTTATTTGCATATGTAAAAAAAAAGTACTACCTTTGCACCCGCAAAGGTTAAGAGATTATTTTTATGTTAGAGATTTATAATTCGATCACGCGATTCAAAGAGACGTTCAAACCGCTGCACGAGGGGCATGTGGGCATGTATGTATGCGGACCTACGGTATACGGCGATGCGCATCTGGGTCATGCCCGTCCTGCGATCACCTTCGACCTGCTCTACCGCTATCTGCAGTACCTGGGTTATAAAGTGCGGTACGTTCGTAATATCACCGACGTGGGTCACCTCGAGCATGATGCCGATGAAGGGGAAGACAAGATAGTTAAGAAAGCCCGGCTCGAGCAACTCGAACCGATGGAGGTGGTGCAGTATTACACCAATCGGTACCATCGTGATATGGCGGCGCTGAACGTGCTACCGCCTTCTATCGAACCCCATGCTTCAGGGCATATCATCGAGCAGATAGCGTTTGTACAGAAGATACTCGATAAGGGGTACGCCTATGTGTCCAACGGTTCCGTATATATGGATGTGGAGAAATATGCGAAGGATTATCCGTACGGTAAACTCAGCGGTCGTAACCTCAATGATATCGTGACGGAGACCCGCGAACTGGACGGACAGGAGGAGAAGAAGCATTCGTATGACTTCGCCCTTTGGAAGAAAGCGAGTCCGGAGCATATCATGCATTGGCCGTCGCCTTGGTCCGAAGGATTCCCCGGATGGCATATGGAGTGCTCCACGATGGGAACCAAATACCTCGGGGAGCAATTCGATATCCATGGTGGTGGTCTGGATCTGATTTTCCCGCATCATGAGGCAG
>Ga0265298_10009996_pt1 | contig 11255 bp, 13 predicted proteins | sample AusTroGonzalo_MG_3_FD_193486 | JGI IMG/M metagenome (GOLD analysis project Ga0265298, IMG submission 193486) | Bovine rumen microbial communities from tropical cattle in Woodstock, Queensland, Australia - Gonzalo_01 | ecosystem: Host-associated > Mammals > Digestive system > Stomach > Rumen ...
CATCGAGCTGAAGGTCTTCTTGTAATTGTACGCCATCAGCTCGATGATATGCGGGAAGGTACAGTAGCAACCTTTCCGTTTATAGTCTGATGAAGACCCGACGACCGTGTAACCGTCCTCTCCGCCGTAGATGGCATCCGGGTCATAATTGGCCAGGAACCAGGTAAGGGCGTCGAGGAAGACCTTCGCGGACTCGTTGAAGAAGTCAAAGCCCTTGCCTTCCGTTCCCTTATTGATGTTCTTGAACAGCAGGTCTGCGATTTCCGTTGTATCGGCAGGGTCGGTAATGTAGGTATGATGGATCGGATTGCACCTGTTTGACCGTTTCGGGTCGTCGAAGTTGAGGATATACAGCTTCGGTTTGACCTTGTCCTTTTCCCAGAGCCTCTCGTTCTTGTTCTGGTAATAGATTTCCGTCAGGAGTTCCTCCGAAAGGTCCGGGAACTTGTAATCGTACAGGAAGATGGTGTACCCCTTGCGTACCATGTCTTCTATGCACTTGTTGTAGATGGCGAACGATTTACCGGAACCCGGTACGCCCATCACCATAGAGGCGCGGAACGGAGCCACGAGGTTGATCCATGCGTTATGGAGTTTCTTCTCGTACGTATAGTGATACGGGATGTTGATGGAATCCTCCGTTTCTATCCGTTCGTCGAACTGGAGGAACGATTCGTCGTCGTCAGGCTTCGGTCCGGCGGCGACATGCCGCGTGACGAGGCTGTATCCATAGATGCAGAGGAAAAGGCCCGAATAGACGGAAAGCGGATAATACCAGGTTCCCTGGAGTGGCAGATAAAGCACAAGCGTAGCGATGACGGACCACAAGATGCCGTAGGCAAGGGGTTTCTCGTTTGCCTTATGCTGCCTCTGGAGGGCCGACGCGATGACGAACAGGAGCGCGTAGGTTCTGATGGCGTAGGACTTGGAAAAGACATCGTCCAGGGCCTTCAGTATCATGTTGACGTTATAAAGGCCGGAAAGGTCCACGCCGGCCTTGTAGAGCACGGGCATCATCTCCCAGTAGACGGAGATGGTGATGAGCACCAGCGACGCCAGCAGGCAGAACGTTGAAAATCCTTCTTTCTTTTCGTTAACGGGCATGATACATGTCTTTTATGGTTATTTGACCAGCTTTGCCGGCGCGTCGTCTTCCTTCCCGAGAAGGCCTTCGATATTGCCGAACTGTTCGCTTGAGCCCTTGGTTTCCGAACCGGAAACATGAAGTTTCGGCCCGGCGGTTTTCGTAACGGCGTTCCCGGACGTGTCGCCCTGAGGCTGCGTCTTGACGGCCGCAAGTCTGGGTTGTGCTTTCCTGGAGGGCATGTTCTTCCGTTTATCGACGACGGCCTGGATGTCATCTTTCTTGACATCCCATCCTTTCTGTTTGATGAACTCCTTGAACCACTTCATCGAGTAGAAGGTTTCGCTTCCTTTCCAGGCGCATTTGGTTCCCCTGTCTATGTATGTTATGCCGAACGGTTCTCCTGACTCTGTAAACGATAGGCAGAACTGTATCCCTTTCTTGTTCAGGAGGAAAACAAACTGGTCATAGTCCTTGGCGAGCTGCGAGGCAAGCCTGACGAGCTGCTCGCACCTGACCCTTTGTTCCTTCATGTACCGCATCCGTCCTTTTTCCCTGGCGATCTTGTCATAAATCTTTTCTATGATACCAGGATGGATGATTCCTTCAGGCATCATGGGCGTCACGGGGTTCCCGTTCTCATCGGTACCGGAAAAGATAGCCTTGTCCTCTTCACCTTTCTCCAGCTCCAGCATCACGTTATATCTCCGGACAAGAATACTCTGGAACTGTTCATAAGTGGAGAAGTTCCAGGTCAGCGCATCATCGACTATCATCTTGACGTGTTCGACGACAGGGATGCCGGAATTCCTTTTGAAGGGCGGAACTTTTTTGTCCCGCTGTCTTTCCTTTTCTTCTTTTTTGTCGGATGTTTTGGCCTTGGCCTGTTCCATCTTTTCCTCATGTTCCGAAGGGATGAGGGAAAAACCGTATTCCTGCTGGATTTTTTTCAGCAGCTTACGCAGCTCCAACCTTTCGAAGTCTGCCTTGATCTTCATGCCGTTTTCGTCTATGCGGCAGGAAACGACATGATAGTGTTCCCGTTCAATGTCGGTGTGCTTGTATATTCTGTAGGGCTGATTCCCATAGCCCAGTCCTTCCATGATTTTACCGATCATCTCCACCGCTTCCGCGTCATCGAGCTTCCTGTCCGTTTCGGAAGGATTGACAGACATATGGAAGGCCTCATTCTTGATTTTGGCACCGCTCTTTCCTTTCTTTTGTGCCAGGAGTCTTCTTTCATCGAAGACGTCAATGAATTCCGCACCTTCGGGAAGGTTCTTCGTCGCGAGGATATAACCGGTTCCCTCGCCGATGATGGCAAGTTCTTTCTTATTCAGTTCGTCCTTGTTCTCGTCCATTTTCCTTTCGTTGTAACGGAACGCATTCTCCGGATTGGAATTCGACGGTTCTATCTTCACTATCATATTCTGTTCTTTTAGAAGTTTTTGCGGAATTCCGTGCTTTCCGTTTCGTCCATGCATTCGGAAAGTCCGAACCGCGTCTGAAGATGACGGAAAATGTCAAGACTCAGTTTCGCATTGTCCGTACAGTTGTAACCGGCGCCCGGATAAACGTCGATGCCAAGGAACCTGGCAGTGTTGTTCAGATGGAAATCAGGCATGTCCGCCCTGGTCGGCAGGAGCGCGAAGGCGGACAGGGACATGGTGTCGATGACCTGCACGTGGAAATAATCCCGGAAGCGTTCGTTCCCGTTCCTGCGGAACCACTCCCGGAGGAAGAGCATATCGAAAGAAGCGGCGTTGAATCCTGCGATGTAAGCCTTGTCCTTGGGATTTCTCAATTCGATGACGGAATCCAGCATTTCGATAAAATGCCCGAAGGCATCGCTTTCGGATTCATAGTCGATGAGCGACTGACGGCTTTCGCCGCTGATCCAGATGGACTGTTCGTTGATACGCGCATTGATGAACGGACGCATGCGGAACTCAAAACGGAACTTCTCAATGCCGTTTTCAGTGTAGATACCGCCGATGCGGTAGATGGAACATTTTTCAACGTTCATCCCCGTAGTCAGCGTATCAATGAAAAAAATCTTATACATAGGCATAGTTGTTTACATCATGTCTAATCATAATCCTGGTATGAGTCATAATCCCTCGTGTCCGCTTCGTCGGCTTCGCTGAAGTCCACGTCTTCACTGCTGTTTTCCGGGATTTCGGTCTCGTCACTGTCTTCCGAACCGTCGGTTTTTTCGTCATCGACATCTTGCATTTCATCCGGTTTGTCATCAGACGAAGTGACCTGTCCGTTGTCGTTGTCTTCCGTTTGGGTACTTCCGTCATCCGTTAGGGGTTGTTCTTCGACGTTTTCTTCAACTTTCTCTTTCTGTTCAACTCCGGATGTCTGTTCGGCCGGATTTTCAAGGACGTTGCTTACGCCGGTCCGGACGGTTGATTTCTTTTCGTTCCCTTTTTTGAAGGAAGCGGAGTATTCTTCGGGTATGTTACCCGGAATACAGTCGTCAAGCATGGCTTCGGCCTGCGAGATGTTTTCAATAAACTCTTCCGAGTCTCCCATTTCGCGCCAGTTCTGACAGAATGAAAGGGTCTTGCCTTTCAGTATGCAATAATAGACGATGGCATCTTCATACTGGTTCATCTTACGGTAAACCCAAACCCTCGTTCTGATCTGCCCGGAATTTCCGGACAGGACCAGTTCTTCCATCCTTTCCGAAACGGAAGAGATGATTTCATCCATGGATTTTTCGTCCGCCAGAAACAGTACGCATCTCTGAAGTTGTTCTTTCTTGTCGAACTGGTATACGACCTTCTTGAGACCTGCTATCCCATCGTAGGAAAGGATCCGTTTTTCCAGATTGTTTTCAGCGATATGGCTGGACATCATACTGCCGAGCAGTACGTCACGTTTAATCTTGCTGGAAACGCGAAGGAGATAGTCTTCGCCGATCCACTTGACGTGCTCCGGTTTTACGTCGATGGAATATACGATGGTACCGGTATCGAAATCGTCGTTCTTTCTCTGGCAATAGATCTTGACGTTACCTGCTTTTTTCCCGACGAAGATGTTCTTGTTGGTTATCTCGCCGATGAACTCATTGTCGGTAAACCATTCGATTTCGTTACCGTTACGTTCGTCGTTTACCTGCCGGCAGATATATTTCTTATTGATAAGGATTGAGAACTCCGACACGCCGGGCATCTCTACTTGCCCGTTGTTCTCGGTTTGTTCCGGTTTGGGTTTATCGGACTGGGGCTTTTTGTCCGCCTTGTGTTTTTCCGCCGGTATGCCAAGCATCCTGTCGATGGCGGCGTCTATCTTTTTCAGGAAATCAGTCTTTTTGTTCAGGATGATGATGCAGATGATGTTGATCGGCATGAACACAAGACACAGTATAGCATAGTATTGGAGTATCTGCTCGACAGATACTCCCTTAAACAGGTTGGCTATGGTCGATATTGCCATCATTTCTTAATATTTTTTCTTTCTTCAATCTTATAACCGTCAGTTGCCTGGTACACCATGATGTTGAGGTTCATGTAAGGTTTCCCGTCTCGGCCGAGCGTAAGCTTGGCCGTTAGTTTCCCCGTAAGGAAGACCTGGTCGCCGCGCTTTATGTTTTCAAGGTTGCTCAGATAACACGTGCAGTGATACAGTGTGAACTGAACCCTTCCGGTTATGTCCGGATCCGCGCACTTGACCTCAAACCGCATGTAAGGTCTTGAGTTCTTGTCGGTGCAAGACTCCACATCTGAAACAAGCGTTCCGCTGATGGTTATCTGTTGCATAGCCCTTTAGTCTTTACTGATACGTCCCATCATGATCTGTTCGGTATGCATCTGCCTGGCAATCTTCTCGTATTCTTCCTGTGAAGGGTTGTCCAGGTCGAGCTTCATCGAATCGCTCGGAAGGACGAAGTATTCACGGAGTCCAAGTGCGTCCGCAATCCTCCGCTGGAGGTAAAGGTACTCCTGAAGGACCTTGGTCATTTCGGCCATCCACCTGTTCGTTGCGGAAATCCATTTCTTGAAATTGACACCCTCTTCCTTCCATAACTGGTTCATGTCCTTGCGGTATCTTTCCAGGAAATATTCGTAATGGGCGGCAATATCCAGGGTCATATTTTTCATCAGCAATACGATAAAGGTGGTGTCTTTTTTGTCGATAAGACTTTTGACTTTATCCTCAATATCATAGGTTCCGAAGACTTTGAACTTGATGAATCCGGACAGGTTTTTCCACCCGTCTTCCTGCATCATTCCCTCAAGACGCGCCCTTTCTTCAGGCGTCCATCTGATGCTGGTTCGACCCTGATTCTTCATCTTGAAGTAGCTCTTTTTGTCTTCAGGTTCTGGTTTTCTGATGTTTTTTTCTTCTTTTTTTCTCATCTTTTTGTACTACAATTTGTAGATTTTTTGTTTCCCCTTTTGTTTCTTTTTAGGGCCAACTGCGGCGGCCCGTTATCTTTCGAAAAGAAAATTTCGTTCTGAATTTGTCTTTTCGAAAGCAAGGTGAGGCGGGATTTTTGCGTATGACAATTCTACGCAAAATCATCGCCGGAGAGTTGTGTATGACAACTCTACACCTTGTAATTTTTAAATTTGTTCCTAAATCTAAAAATCCCAAGGAACATTACTGGTGCAAATTAAATATATTTTCACTAAAAAGTCAACCCTTTTTAATGTTTCCGCAGGATTTTTATTGGCAATTTGAAGTTTCCAAAGTGTTATTTTTGTGCCGTCATGACGGCATTATCTCTTTGACGGCATGACTATTTTGCCGTCATTGCTGTCATTACGGCAATGTCTTTGTGCCGTCATGCCGTCATTGCCCTTTTGGCGGCATTGCCCTTTTGCCGTCATTGCCGCCATGACGGCATTATCTCTTTTGTTTCCATCCGGTTTATGTGGCCCATGAGGCCGAGGTGGTTCAAATAGAGTTTGTTTTATATTTCTTATATTTTTGCATCTACGTCTTGATTTTTATTTATAATATTGTTTATTTTGCATTTGAAAAATAAAATATCTACTAATTATAGGGGTATGGCCAAGAAAAATATGAGTAGTTCTATAGATTATGTCTCTTCTATTGAAGATAATTTCGATGAAGAAGAACTCAAATCAATAACTGATGGAATAGAATATCATTTTCCAGAAGATGACGAACAAGCAAAGGTTGAGGAGACCGCTGCTAAACCTTTAGCAGATGACAGGAAGGACCAGGTTGATGACGAAGGTAAGGTTTTCGAAAAACCCGAATTGACTCCTGCCAAAAATTCTGTTCCGGCAGAAGGGGAACAGGTCGTTCCTTCAGACAATGAAAAGCGCTCCAAGGTGGGTAACGGAAAGGATTGTTATAAGCAGGTTAAGCGAAAAGCCAAAGAACCGTCTTTGGATGGTATACCGACCACCAATGATAAAATCATCAAAACAACGGTCCGGATTCCTGAAAGGATTGATGTCCTTTTAGGCGTTTGTTGCGCTCTTTGCAAGAAATCCAGGAATGAATACATCCTGGACCTTATCAATGAATCCTTGAAGGACGTTTTGCCGAAGAACGGCCTTGAACATCTTTTTAAAGAAAGATAGTCAGTTTGGGAAAATATAGTCGATAACTTATTTAAGCATATTTATGAGTAACAAAAAAACTGGTGTTTCATCTTTAGATGGCACGACGACCATCAATGATAAACTTATTCATTTGAGGGTCCATATTCCGGAGAAGTATAATTACCTTTTAGGCGTTTGTAGTTCTCTTTGCAGGAAAACCAGGAATGACTTTATCCTGGATATTATCCGTGATTCTCTTAAGGATGTCTTGTCCAAGAATAACCTTGAACGCCTTCTTGAGGAATAATCAGATTGTGATTAACCTAACATCTAATTCAGGTAGAGATATGAGCAAGAAAAAAACTGAAGCCCAGGTATCGGGCGAAAATGAAATGGCGCATTTCGGAATCGTCCTGCCGCGTAAGGATTTGCGTCTGTTGGACTTATGCAGCGCCATTACCAAAAAGACCAAGAAAGACATCATCAGCGACTTGATCCGGGAATATTCCGGGAAGGTCCTGACCGCTGACAATCTTAACAGGCTTTTGGAAAACTTAGCGTAGGCGACCCATTGACGTTTTTGGTTCTGTATAGAACCATTCAGAAAAAAAGAAAAGCGGAGCCGATTATTATCGATTCCGCTTTTCTTCTGAAATCATCCTTATCATTCCGGCATCTGCTGGCATATCTGCCCTTGTAGTATCTTGCCGTTCCTTTAATTTTATCAATTTCTGAAGTTCATCCTGAATCCGAGCTCCGCCGTGAGGCCGCTCCGGAGATAATCGTCAAGGGTGTATTCGAGGGTGCCCGTGAGGTAGAAGTCCTCGAACAGGCGCAGGCCGACGTCTATCCCGATACCGCACTGGAGGCAGTCGTACCGGCCTAAGCAGTCGGCGTCGAAGTACCATCCGGTTTTGACCCTGGGGACGATGACATACCGTCCTGTATGGAAGACATATCCGGCCGAGACGTTGAGCCAGGCGTTGTATTCGAAGAACCACTTGGAACGGACACCGCTTTCGAAGGAGGCTCCGAAGAGGATGTCGTTGTAATGGTAGTCTATCATGGCGGAGAAGCCATCATAGTGCAGAAGCCCGCTGTTGCGGAACTTATATTCGGAGCCGTACCGTACGGTCATCGATACCCCGTTGTCCGCTTTGCGGACGGACTGGGCCCTGAGCTGAATCCCCATGAAGAGGAGAAAGATGGTTATGACGGCCTTATGGATTCGCATTCTTTTTTCTGCAAATTAAATATATTTTAACGGAAAAGTCAATATACCCGTTTTGCAGACCTGCCCGCAAGGCAGAATATTCTGACTGCTCCCACGAATTTATTCGTGGGTAGTTGACCAAGATATCAGGTTTTGTTTCCCGTGGGTATGGGATGTGTGGCAAGTGTGTGTGGTGTGTGCGGGCGCCTCAAGGGCGGGACGGGGTGCATACGCGTCCGGGGGGCTCATCTCCTTTAGGAGATCGAGCCAACCAGCGGCACGCCCGGGCCGGCCTTGAGGCATGAGGCGCACGAGGGGTGCGGCTTACACACGGTTCGCCTGACCTACCGTGTGTAAGCTAACGCACGCCCGAGGTCGGCTCGGAGTGTGTGTGGTTTGTGTGTGGTTTGTGTGTGGAAAAATGGAAGGAGAGGGAAACGAAAAAAGCCGGCGGCCCGGTGAGGGTCGTCGGCTTTCGGAAAGAGATGTTTGTTTTTGTTTGTTGTTATGGACCTTAGCGTCCCCGGAATCCGATGATTTCCGAAAGGGCACGCCTGGCTTCGTTCACCTCAGTGGGATCGAGCCCGTCGGTACGTCTGAGACCCTTCCAAAGATAGGCCACGGCCCTTGCCTTGTCCCCGAGGTACATGTAGCTCATACCGGCACGCATGAGTGCTACGTCGCGGTTGCGGAGGATGAGTTCGGCTTCTTTGCGGTAGGCGTCGGTATTGGTGGAGTTGTCGTATAATGGACTGTTTCCGTATATTTCGCTTCCCGTCATGTCGGGTACTCCGGAGCAATCCGTGAGGATCCGGGCAAGGAGTGTACCCTGGAGGATGTAGAGCTCGTAGGATTCGGCTGCCTGCTGCCACCGGCGGCCGCGGTAGTCGGACGCGGCGTCGATGAAAAGGTCGGAGAGCTTGTCGATGGTCGTCAGGCCGCAGGTGCTGATGAGCGACTGTTCCATCTCGATGCCCATGAAGGGACGGTCATACATGGGACAGGCGTTCGGGTCGCGGACGGCGAAGCCCTGGGCGCTGAGGGTGGCGGAGAGAAGGAGCGTGAGGGTGAAGAGGATGATGGATTTTTTCATGGCTTTTTTCTATTTTATAGGTTGATGATAATTTTCTTTTTTTTCCATGGAAGGAGGAGAAGGATGGTTTCTTCCCCGTTATGGCCGCGGTAGGTTGACGGGTTTCGGGACGCATATGCTTCCGAGCGGCTTCAGCCCCGGGTGGAGCGTCTGCGGCAGCGGGTTGCCGTACAGGCTTGCACCGTTCAGACCCTGGAAGGGCGGCCGTTCCGGCTGCAGTCCGCATTCCTTGGGGAGGACCGCCAGGCCGTTGGATCCCGAGAAGGCGATGTACTCGATGCCGTCGTAGGTGAAGGTGCGGACCGTGATGCCGGGGACGATTTCGACAGGCCCGTCAGGGCCCGGGTCCGGCTTGTCCGGGTAACGAATGCACGAGACGGAGATGGCGGCCGTTGCCGCTGCGATGGTGATGAGGAGGATGAGTCTTTTCATGTCTGACAGGGTTTTACGGGTTATTGTCTTTGTTTTTGGTTAATGGTTTTTTGGACCTTCCCGGCAGGAAGGGCCTGTTTGTTGTCGTGTGGAGCCAACCCTCCCGGCCAGACATGTACGGGCGGTTGGGTATGGTTTTTTAGAAGTCCATCACCTTGTTGATGAGGCGGATGGCGTCACGGTGGTACTCCGCGTCGATGCCGTCGATGAAGTACATGCGGTCAAGCGTCTGGAAGTTGCGGTTTTCATCGTCATCATCGTTTTCCGTGACGGCATACTTGACGAAGAAATACATGTGGTGTTTTCCCTTGGTGTATTCGACGGTCGTCTCGATGATGGACTCGTCCGGCGTCCCGCCGTCCAGCTCCTTTTCCGTGACGTGCTCCCTTATCTTCTCGATGTCCTTTTCAAGGTCGGAAACAGCCCGGCTGATTTTCTTGATCTGTTCGATGTTCTCCTGCACGATCTCGTCTCCGGCCGCCTCCAGCAGTTCCAGGATGATGTCGTAAGTCAGCCCGCCGTGCCCGTAGTTGAGTATCATTTCTTCGATGTCTTCTATGGGATATGAGGAGAACGGAGCGTTGTTTTTGTCGGATACCACTTCGAACCAGTTCTTCTTGATGATTTCCAGACCGGGCACGTCGGCGTTCCTGTAATGGTTCCGGATGGCGTTGAACAGGGCCTTCGGGAATCGGCTCGGCCGGTTGTAGAACTCTCCCTTCCATTTGATTTCCACTTCCCCGACGACGCGGATTATGACGCGGAATCTTTCGCCTGGGGCGATGTTCGTGTCCGAGGCGAGTATCGTCCCGGGGTCGAGCTGGAGCGGGGAGAAGATTTTTTCAGTGAAGATGATATCGTTGATATAGAGATTCCTTTTCATTTGTTTAGATTTTGACGAGTTCGAGGACGGTCCCGTCGGATGAGGTCCAGGCTTGCCCGTTTGGGGATAGGCCCTTCACCAGTTCCGGGACGAACGCGTCCCCGGACGGATAGCGGCCGTACCGTCCTGTAGCTGCGAGGCGGAAGGCGGTGTTCTTCAGGCTTGACATGGCATCTGTCTCCGTCAGGGCGTGAAAATGCGAGAAGGTCTGCGGCATCTGCCCGGGACGCCGGCAGGTGATGACGTACTCCATCCTAAACGGGGATGATGGAGTCCTCCGTTTCGTAGAGTATCCTCAGCGGCTCCGGGACGGCGGTATCGTCCGTGACGATGCGATAAAGCGGGGTACTCCCGTTGTAGGTCTCGCCGGAAGGCATCTCGTCGCCTTTTTCGAAGGCGTCGGTGACGGTGAAGGCGATCCCTTTCCCGATGGCCCGGGTGAAGGCGCCTTCCTTGAACTGCACTTTCTGTCCTTTTTCAAACATGGCGTAGTTGGTTTGGGTGGTTTATTCGTCGTAGGTGATTTCGCCGGTGTCCTGGTCAACCTCGTAGCCTGCGTCACAGAGGATGGTCTCGAGGTCTTCGTTGACCTGCTCCAGTTCTGAAATCTCGAGGTCGTATTCCGAGAAGGTGTATTCGCCGTCGTCGGAAATCTCCTACCCGGTGCAGAAGAGCTTGCCGGATTCGTCGAGGCCGAAACGGTTGATGGTATAGAAGCCGGGATAGTCCTTAGGCGTCTCGTACTTGCCGAGGACGTCGAAATGGCCTTCGGTACAGAGCTCCGCATAACTGATGGTCTTGGAATCGGTCCTGGCGAGGAGGATTTTGAGTTTCTTCTTGACTTCGTCGAGGAGGCGCTGCCAGTACTCCCGGTAGATGTCTTCGTACTGTTTCTTGAGTTTCTTGAGGGTTTTCATGGTTACTTGCATTTGTCAGGGTCATAATAAGCAGACATGCGCCCGACGGCCATGTCGATGAGCCAGAGTTCGCCGTTTCCGTCCATGAGGATGTCGACAGAC
>Ga0265298_10009997_pt1 | contig 11255 bp, 12 predicted proteins | sample AusTroGonzalo_MG_3_FD_193486 | JGI IMG/M metagenome (GOLD analysis project Ga0265298, IMG submission 193486) | Bovine rumen microbial communities from tropical cattle in Woodstock, Queensland, Australia - Gonzalo_01 | ecosystem: Host-associated > Mammals > Digestive system > Stomach > Rumen ...
CTATGTCTGAAAGCTTGTCTATCTCGGAGCTCAGGTCGGCCTTCTCCATTCCGGAATAGGACGGACCCATGTCGGCGTTGACCATGGAAGGCACTTCAGCTACAGGAGGCTCCTCTGCCTTTCCCTCTTCAACAGCAACCTCGGCCGCCTTGGCCTCGAGCCTTTCTGCAACACCGCGTGCCTCGTCGATCTTGTTCTCAAGCTCTCCGAAGAACTGCTGTACGGTATGGATGACGGCCTGGAAGGCATCGTCCAGCTTCCTGAGGCGGAACTCGGTGTCGTTGGCCGTCTTCTCCTTGAACTCGGACAGGACCTCGCCGCTCTCGCGGTGCAGTGACTCCATGGCCTCGTCCATGCTGCTGTCGGTCTCGCTGACTGCCTGGTTCATCCTGCCTATTGACTCGCGCTCAAGCTGGATGACCTGCTGCTCGTGCTTGCGCAGATGCTCGTCGGCATCCCTCATGTCCTGACGGAAGCCGTCTATCACGGCACGGACCTTGTCCAGGCGGTCCACTTCTTCCTGTACCGTGCGCACCTTGTCATCGGCATCCTTGGTCAGAACGCCAAGACCCTCAAGGGCAGTGCGGTATGTCTCCATGGCCGCCTTCAGGCGCAGGAGATCGTCGGAATAGGACTTGAGCTCCGTGATCTGGGTGTTTACCGTCTGGATCAGGGACTTTACCTCGGCGTCCTTCTTGGCCACCGTCTGCTCCAGTTCGCTGGCGTACTGCTTGAAGGAGAGGTCGCTGGCCTCTATGTTGCCCTTGTATATGTCAAGCAGCCTCTTTACGTTGGAGAGGCTCTTGCTGTGCTTGTCGCTTGCCCTGAGCGTGAAGATTATGATAAGTGTCACCACGAAAAGTGCTATCGGAAGCAGCACCGGAAGCATTGAAGCAAAATCCATCAGTCATCCTCCATAACGGCAGTAAGCCACAAGTCAAAGTCATCCCATCTGCTGAACACAGCCTTGGCCAGCGGATATCTCGAGCTGCGGTCCCTCATGTCCGAAGGTTTTACATTCACAAGCACGGCATCGATTCCCGCCCCTGCGGCGCCCTTGATATCCTTCTCATAGCTGTCTCCGACGTACAGGACGTCCTCCGCACCCAGTTTGAGATTATACAGCAAATATTCAAAGCAGTGTGCATCCGGTTTGAGAAATCCCACATCATCGCTGGAGGCGGCAAAATCCACCAGATCGGCAAGATCCATGCTCTGAAGTTTGGAGAACAGCGGAAAATCGGTGAAAACCCCTATCTTCAGGCCATTGTCGTGGATTTTCTCGAATGTCCTGCGCACCCCGGAAAACGCCTGGGTACTCTTGTACAGCCTTTCCATGGGCCCGTAGACCTTTTCCTGAAGCTTCCCGTATGTGGTCCTGTAGTCGTCTTCCCTGAAACCGGATTCCGGCTCGGCTCCGGTGCCGTTCTGGATGGTCATGGCCTCACGCCACCTGAAGGGGATGCTCTTGCTGTAGTCCTTCTGGTGCAGGCGCAGCTGCTTCCTGTTTCTCCTGTACTTCAGGTTGAACAGGGGATGGGCAAGACCGATGCGTGCCAGACGGCGGTTCATGACTGCCGCAGGATAGAGGGTTCCGTCTATGTCAAAGCAGATTGCCTTGTATGCCATCCCGTGACTCAGCCCCTGCCCTTTGAGGACTTTCCTGCAGCCTTTCTGCTTGAGTAGCTCTCACGTGCCTTCTTTACGGCTATTGCCTTTGCCTTGGCTCCCACCTTCTTGGCAGCCGGCTTTGCCTTTGCCTTGCCGCCCTGGGGCTGCGTCTTTGCCGCAGGCTTCCTGACAGCTTCCGTGCGCTCGTCAGCCGGCCTGACCTTTGCCTTCTGACCCAGCTTGTGGTTGCTCTCGCTGCGCTCGCGTTCGCGCAGGTCTATCTCCACGGGAACATCGGTGAAGCCGAGATCCCGCCTGATGCAGTTCTTGAGGTACTGCACGTATGTCTGCGGGAAGTCCTTCTTCCTGTTGATGAAGAACAGGAACTTCACGGGCTGGGCGCTTATCTGCGTGCCGTAGTAGACCTTGTAGTGTCCCTCGGCGCCTCTTGAGGGCTGGTATGACTCACCCCAGACCTTGAGGGCGTTGTTGAGGGCGGCCGTATCTATTCTCCTGCCCAGCTGTGCGTACACGCGCAGTGCTGTATCCAGCATGGGGCCGATGTTGTCTCCCTTTGCTGCGGAGATGAACTGGATGGGTGCGAAATTCAGGATGGGGAACTGGAAGCGGACCCTGTCCTCTATGGCCTGCCTCTCGTTGGGGATTCCCTTCAGGAGGTCGGTCTTGTTCAGCACTATCACCACGCCCTTGCCTCTTCTGACAATCAGGTTGGCTATCTTCTTGTCCTGCTCGGAAAGGCCCTCGATTGTATCCACGATCAGAAGCACCACATCGGCCTCGTCGATGGTCTTGATTGCCCTGTTGACCGAGTAGTACTCCACATCCTCCTCGACCTTGGACTTGCGCCTGATTCCGGCGGTATCCAGGATGGTGAACTCGTTGCCCTTGTATGCGAACGAACCCTTGACCACATCCCTCGTGGTTCCGGCTATGGGGCTGACTATGGAAAGATCCATGCCGGTAAGCAGGTTCGTGAGGGTACTCTTTCCCGTGTTGGGCTTTCCCAAGACGGCAAGCTTGATGCTGTTGCGTCCGTTCTCCTGCTCGAGGTCATCGACATCGTCCAGATCGTCCTCCAGATCAAGCATTCCCATCAGGGTATCCTCCAGGGTATCGATTCCGAGACCATGTGATGATGAGATGCCGACTATGCGCTGGTAGCCGTAGGAGAAGTAGTTCCAGATCAGGTCTTCACGCGTGGGGTCGTCTATCTTGTTCACGACCATGATGATCTTGTCGGAATAAGGCCTGAGCACCTTGAGAAGCATCTGGTCCTCTGGCGTGACCTCTGTGCAGTCCATCATGAACAGGATGGCATCGGCATTGTCCAGAAGCGACAGGCTCTTTTTGGAAACGAGCTCGTCGAAACCTTCAAGGTCCAGCTTGACTCCGCCGCTGTCGGTGAGGTTCACGGCGTGGCCGTTGAGGATCCATCTTTCCGTGATGGGGTCTCTCGTGACTCCGGGAGTGGGATCAGTGATGGCCCTCCTCTTTCCGATGAGCCTGTTGAATAATGTTGACTTGCCTACGTTCGGCCTTCCGATTATCACCACGTTTTTCATAGCTGCATATTACAAGATTATCACAAGATATTGAAGAAGCTTTGAATAGCATTTAGACTTCAGTCATGGTCAGAGCCGTATTCTTTGATTTCGACAACACGCTGTTCTCCCACAGAACCATGAGCATTCCAGAAAGCGCAAGGGATGCCATCCGCATCCTGCAGGGCAAAGGCATAAGGTGCGTGCTGGCCACGGGACGCCACATGCTGGAGTTGGAGCACTTTCCGGACCTGTTCACGGTGGGCATGGACGGCTACGTGACCATAGACGGCCAGCTGTGCCTTGATGCTGACAGGACCGTCATCTGTTCGGAAGAAATCGGCGGAAAGGCGTTGGACAACCTGGTGGCACTGTTCAACAGCCGCAGCGTGCCGGTGATACTGGCAGAAGCAGGGCGAATGTACAGCAACATGCACACCCTTCAGGCCGTTCAGGGACTCAGCTACGCCACCACCGTGGATCATCCGCTGGGAGAGTACTCCGGGAAGCCGGTGTATCTGGGAGTGGTCTACATAACGCCTGAACAGGAACAGTGGCTGCACGGAATGCTCCCAGGTTGCGACTTCCTCCGCTGGTCGGGCATCGGTGTGGATGTGGTGCCGGCAGGGCGCGACAAGGTTGCCGGAATCAATTCCTATCTTGACCACTACGGAATCAACAGAAGCGACTACATGGCATTCGGTGACGGGGACAACGACAGAGGCATGCTGGAAGCAGCCCCCATAGGGGTGGCCATGGGCAATGCATGGGAAAGCTCAAGACAGGCAGCCGACTACATTACCACCGACATCGACGACAACGGCATATGGAACGCCCTCAAGCACTATGGTCTCATCTGACATACTGTTGGACACGGCAGGAATCGTGATATAATTACCCGCAATGATAGAAGACCTTCAGGACGAACTACAGAAGCCGCAGCCGGAGAAAAAGGAAAGGACCCCTCACAGGAAGGGTGTCTTCCTCCTGCTTGCCTTCATAGTCTGGATAGTCTATGCGGGAGTCCTGATCCTTGCCTTCATGCCCAAGATGATCGTGGCCTTCAGGGATTCCGACATTGTCGCCCAGTTGGCACGTCTGGATGAACGCAAGGAAGCATCGACTACAAAAGACGCCAGACTTTGCTTCGTCATTCCCAAGGCGGACGGAACAACATCCATCGTGACATGCAGCCAGAAAGTCAGGAAGACCGGAGCCTCTGATTACCATGACGTGATAGAAGGCCTCCTGGAAGGTCCCAAAGCAGAAGCTCTCTCGGCAGGTGCCATCAGTTTCATAGAAAAGGGAACCTATCTGATAGGACTCACCGTGTCCGAGAATACCGCATTCGTCAACCTCTCGGAATCGTTCACCAACTCCGGAAGCAGCTGGGGTGCAAGCGGTCTGGAAACCGCATGCAGGCAGATTACCAGAACCCTCCAGGCCCTTGATCCGGGAATCACCGATGTCGTGATACTGATTGACGGAAACATCCTGTCGGTCTGACAGGATCATGCCTCACTCAAGGCCGCATTCCCTCAGGAAACCCGCACAGTCCAGAAACGGCTCCCTGCTGTCTGCATTCTTCAGCAGGGCAAGGAACTCCGTGTTGCCCTTGTGCCCCTTGATCGGAGAAACCGTGGCATGAAGGATTCCGATTCCGTCTGCCGTCAGGTTTTCATAGACGCCCTCAAGCGTGCTTTTCATCAGCTCCGGATCCTCGATCACGCCGAAGAAGTTCTCCTGCCATCTCGGGACCTCGAACTGAGGCTTTATGAGGGCAACCATCCAGGTATGTCCTACTAGATCCAGTATGTGGCTTGCAGCCCCCTTGATGGAACGGAAGGAGAGGTCCGCAACGGCTGCCTGAGGGGCAGGAACGATGTCCTGTTTCTCCAATGTCATGATGTTCTGTTTCTCATGGACAATAACACGGGCATCGTTTCTGATTTTGTAATCCAGAAGATTGAAACCCACGTCCACGCTGTGTACCGCCGCAGCTCCGTTCTGAAGCAGGCAGTCGGTGAATCCTCCTGTGGAAGAACCGGCATCAAGCATCACAAGACCCGTGACGTCAAGATCGAACTCCTTCAGGGCCTTCTCCAGCTTGAAGCCGCCGCGTGAGACATACTTGGGGAATATCACATCTACGGAAGACTGAGGCGGGAACATCTGCTTTGGATCAGCGCACAGCTCGCCGTTGACGTAGACGTTCCTGCAGCTGACAAGGGCAGCTGCCTGGTCTTTGGTCATTTCGGGATTCATGTTCCTGAGAAGCTGTATCACGGAAAGCTTTGCCATCTATTCCGTTATCCTCTCTATGCTCAGAGCCCTGCCTGTCACCGGATCGGACTTCACGCACACCCCGTGGATCTGCGCCGGGGCATCCAGGACCTGTGACTTGAGCGGCATCTGGGTAAGCTGGCGCTTTATGGCAAGCTCCGGGTCGCTTCCTATCACGCTGTCCTTGGGACCGCACATGCCCAGGTCCGTGATGTATGCCGTTCCGTTGGGAAGGATCTTCTCGTCCATGGTCTGCACATGGATGTGGGTTCCCACCACGGCGGTCACCTTGCCGTCAAGGAAGAAGCCCATGGCCTCCTTCTCGTCGGGGTTCTCCGCATGGAAGTCCACTAAGATCGTCCTGACCTTGCCGTCAAGCTTCTTCAGGATATCCAGGGCACACCTGAACGGATCGTCCGTAGGCGGCATGTTCATGCGGCCCTGCAGGTTGATGACGCACACCCCGTCCTTGACAACATACCCGTGCCCGGGGACAAGGTTGCCGTAGTTGGCAGGCCTGAGGATGCAGCCCTGGGAATCCAGGTACGGAAGAGTCTCCTCCTGCTGCCAGATGTGGTTGCCGGATGTGATGACATCCACGCCTATTGAGAACAGCATGTCGGCCTGGCTGGGGATGATTCCGAATCCCTTGAACGCATTCTCGCCGTTGACCACGACGAAATCGGCGCGGTACTTCTTCCTGAGGGACTGGAGCTTCATGAAAAGAACCCTGCAACCGGGATCTCCGTAGACATCTCCGAGCAGCAGGGTTGTGAAATACTTGTCGGCCATACGGGCTCAGCGTGCGTATTCGACTGCACGCATCTCGCGGATGATGGTGACCTTGATCCTTCCGGGATATCTGAGCTCGGCCTCTATGCGGCTGGCTATTCCCTTGGCGATCTCCTTGGCTCCGTCATCTGTGACGGTGTCGGAATTGACCAGGATCCTGAGCTCACGTCCGGCCTGGATGGCAAACGCCTTGTCCACACCTTCGAACGAGACTGCAATCTCCTCGAGGTTCTCGAGCCTCTTGATGTAGGTATCCAACGTCTCGCGTCTTGCTCCGGGACGGGCGGCGCTGATTGCGTCTGCAATCTGGACGATGATGCTCTCGATGCACATCGGCTCGACATCGTTGTGGTGGGCCTCGATTGCATTGACGATCCTCGGATCCTCACCCAGGCGCTTTGCAAGCTCTGCACCGAGTTCGGCATGGTTGGAATCGCTTTCAGATGCGATGCCTTTTCCGATGTCATGCAGCAGTCCGCCGCGTCTTGCGATTGCAACATCTGCTCCGACTTCGGCGGCAATCATTCCGGCTATGACGGCAACTTCCCTTGAATGGGCAAGTACGTTCTGGCCGTAGCTGGTCCTGAAGAACAGTCTTCCGAGCGCCCTGACCTCTTCCTGGCTCATGTTGTGGATTCCGAGGTCGAAGACAACCTTGTCGCCTTCTTCGGCGCAGATACGGTTGACTTCCTTGGTTACCTTGGTCACGACTTCCTCGATGCGCGCCGGATGGATGCGTCCGTCCTGGACGAGCCTTTCAAGCGAGACTCTTGCAATCTCCTTGCGGATCGGGTCGAAACATGAGATGACCACTGCTTCCGGAGTATCGTCGATGATGATGTCGGCTCCGGTGAGCGTCTCGAGGGCTCGGATGTTCCTTCCCTCGCGGCCGATAATCCTTCCCTTCATCTCGTCGCTGGGAAGATCAACCGAACTGACGGTGCTCTCCGAAACGACTTCCGTAGCGAGTCTCTGGATTGTGGTGATGATGATGTCGCGTGCAGTCTTTTCAGCCTTGGCAATGGCTTCCTGCTCGATCTTGTTGATCAGGCTCTGACCATCCCTGCGGGCCTCGTTCTGCATCTTCTCGATCAGCAGATTCTTGGCCTCATCGCTGGTCATGTTCGCGACTCTTTCAATCTCAGTCTGCCATATGGCTTCACTTTCGGCGATCTGCTTCTCACGTGAAGTCAGCTTTGCTTCTTTATCCTGTTGTCTAGACTTGACGGCATCCAGGCTTTCCTGGACTTTCTCCAAGTTCTCTTCCTTCTGAAGCAGTCTTCTCTCGAAGCGCTGGAGTTCGGCACGTCTTTCACGTTCCTCACGTTCCTGCTGTTTCTGCTCCTTCAGGAGTGTATCTCTAGTCTCAAGCAAGAGTTCCTTGCTTTTAGCTTCGGCTTCCCTAATAGCTTCCTGGTTCAGTCTCACAGCGCGCTGCTCAACTGAGGTAAGCTTGAATTTTCCATACAGCCAGCGGCCAAGCCAGCCGATTCCAATACAACAAAGACAAAGAAGGATCCATATGAGTACGTTCATACTACTCCCCCTTTTAATTTTGTTAATATTATAAGTTGAGTAAAATACTGTCAAGGCAGAGATTACGACAAATGATAAACGGTTTAGTGCCGCTCAGCTTCCGAAATCCGCTCTTTCAAGCAAGGAAGGAAGCTCAACAATGTCCCGGATTGTGTATGTAGGCTTGATTTCCGTGGTGTTGTCGGCATTATAGATATTCAACCAGCAGGTATCTATACCGTAATCCACTCCGCCGCGGATGTCGCTGAACAGACTGTCGCCGACAACCAGGGCCTTGTCACAGTCAAAGCCCGGGATATGCTTCTCCACATATCCGAAGAACTCACGGTCCGGTTTGTTGTACCCGATTTCATCCGAAATGAAGATTCCGTCCATGTACTGCGCAAGCCCGGAACCCTCCAGCCTGTCATGCTGCGTCCTGGCCACACCATTGGTTATTATGTATAATCCGTAGTCCTTACGAAGCTTTCTGCACACCTCTACGGCTCCCTTCATCAGCTGGCAGCCTCTGCCCAAGCCTTCCCTGTAACGGTTCTCCACGGCAACGGGATCAGCCTTCACTCCTACGCATCCGAAGAGAGTCTCGAACCTCTTTATCAGAAGCACGTCACGCTCTATCTCCTTTCTGGCGAGCATCTCCCAGTACATGATGTTTATCTCGTGATAGAGCGCAAGCACCTCATCACTGCACGGCAGGCCGAAATGACGGAAAGTCTCCGTAAGAGAGACTCTCTCGTTCTCATCGAAGTCCAGAAGTGTGTTGTCCGCGTCAAAGAGCAGGAAGCTGTATCTGTGCATGGAGACATTGTTGCAAATCGTAGGGAAAAAGACAATAAAAAACCGGAGTCATCACAACTCCGGCTTAGCCCTTTTCGGCAGGGCTCTTTCAGGAAAGGAAGGTCAGTCCTTCTTCTCTTCCTTTTCCTTCTTCTTGTCCTTGGCTTTCTTCTCAGGCTTCTCAGTCTTCTTGGTCAGCTCAAGGATTGCCATTTCGGCAGCATCTCCAAGACGGTTCTGGGTCTTGATGATGCGGGTGTATCCACCGTTGACGTCAGCATAAAGCGGAGCGATCTCGGTGAACAGTTTGTTTACGACTGCCTCGTCAAAAAGAATGGCAGAAGTAAGTCTGCGGTTGTGCACATTGTCAACCTTGGCTCTTGTGATCATCTTCTCGGCAAGACGCTGGACTTCCTTGGCCTTGGCCTTGGTTGTCTCAATTCTCTCGAAACGGAACAGGCTGGTGACCATGTTTCTCTTGAGAGCCTTGCGTTCTGCGTTGTTTCTGCTCAGAGCGTTGAATCCAATCTTATGCTTCATTGTTCTCTTCCTTGTTGCCCGGGACTCTGATGGAGTTCTTCAGGACACTGTAATCTGTCATTCCAAGCCCGAGGTTCCACTCCTTGAGCTTTTCCTTGATTTCGGAGAGAGACTTCTTGCCGAAGTTCCTTGTCTTGGCAATCTCTTCCTCCGTCATCTTCGTGAGGTCTCCGATGGTGCGGATGTTTGCGTTCTTCAGGCAGTTGCTTGAACGAACGGTGAGCTCCAGCTCCTCAACGGAAGTGTTGAGGATCTTGCGGACCTTCTCCTCTTCCTCGTCAACCTCATCGCTGCCATTGACCATGCTCTCATCAAAGTTGATGAAGATGGAAAAATGGTCCTTGGCAATCTTCGCTGCCTCTGCCAGTGCGTTCTCAGGAGAAATCGTTCCGTCAGTCCAGATCTCGAGATCAAGCTTGTCGTAGTCGTTTCTCTGTCCCACACGGGTCGGCTCGATGGAATACTTCACACGTGTGACCGGTGAGAAGATAGCATCGACAGGAATGGTTCCGATGACCTCGACGTAGTTCTGACTGACCTCTGCCGGGACATAGCCGCGGGCGAAGTCAATCTGAACGACCATCTCGAGGTTGGTGTCATCCATCATATCGAAGATCTCAAGATCCTTGTTGATGACCTCCACGCGGTCCTTCTCGAAATCGGCACCGGTGATTGTTCCGGGTCCCTTGCACTCAAGGGAGATGGTGGTTGACTCCACTTCCTCGGGCATGGTGAGTCTGAGCTTCTTGAGACGTGCGATGATCTCGCAGATGTCCTGCTTGACTCCCGGAATGGCCTCGAACTCGCTTGAAATCAGATGTGAGGTTCCGTCTGCATCGTAATATGTGAACCATACGGCAGTGATCGCATATCCCTGGATTGAAGACAAGAGAACCCTGCGCAGGGTGTTGCCGATGGTTGTTCCGAATCCTCTCTCGAACGGATAGGCGGTGAACTTACCATAGTTGGCTTCAACTTTGCTGTGCTCCATTGAAATCGATCTGGGCTTCTTGAAACCCTTCATTAGGTTCTTGCGTGCCATTGACACTCCTTTTCTGGTCCGCCTGCATCAGGCGGCATCACTCTTATCTGGAATACAACTCAACAACCAGCTGCTCGTTGACTCCCTCAAGCTCCTTAACCTCTTCCTTCTTGGGAACAGCGTTGAACTGACCCTTCATGTTGTCTGCATCAACGGTGAGCCAGGGGCATACACCGCTCTTGCTGACCTCGATGAGGTTCTCCTTGATCATGATCAGCTTCTTGCTCTGCGGGGCGATCTCGATCTCATCACCGACCTTGAGTCTGTATGACGGGATGTCGACACGCTTTCCGTTGACGAAGACGTGACCGTGGCTCACAAGCTGTGATGCCTGCGGGCGGCTGCATGCGAAATGCATTCTGAAGACAACGTTGTCAAGTCTGCGCTCGAGCAGGCCGATGAGGTTGTCGCCGGTCTTTCCGGACAGCCTGCTGGCCTCGTCGAATGTGAGCTTGAACTGCTTCTCAAGCATGCAGTAGATTCTCTTGAGCTTCTGCTTTGCGCGAAGCATCAATGCGTAGTCGGTCGGCTTCTTTGCACGAGCCTTGGGATCCTTGCCGGGAAGTCCGCACTCTGCCGGATTGTTCATCGGGCACTTTGCGGAAAGGCATCTTGAACCCTTAAGGAAGAGCTTAGCTCTCTCTGCTCTGCAGTATCTGCACTTTGGTCCTGTATATCTAGCCATTTTCTAATCTCTCCTCGTCAGATTCTTCTGGTCTTTCTCGGTCTGCATCCGTTGTGCGGGATCGGTGTCACGTCACGGATGGAGCGGACCTTGAGTCCGAGGGCTCCAAGGCAGCGGATTGCGGACTCACGTCCCTGGCCCGGGCCTTTGACGAATACGTTGACCTCTCTGAGACCGTAGTCGAGAGCCTTCTTCGCTGCAGTCTCACATGTTGTCTGGGCTGCGTACGGAGTTGACTTCTTGGCACCACGGAATCCGAGTCCGCCGGCACTTGACCATGAGATGGCGTTTCCGTTGATGTCGGTGATCGTCACGATGGTGTTGTTGAAAGTAGCCTGGATATAGACATTGCCTTCAAATACGGTCTTCTTGACCTTGGCTTTGCGCTTTGTGTTTGCTGCCATATTCTACTCCTTACTTCTTCTTT
>Ga0265298_10009999_pt1 | contig 11253 bp, 9 predicted proteins | sample AusTroGonzalo_MG_3_FD_193486 | JGI IMG/M metagenome (GOLD analysis project Ga0265298, IMG submission 193486) | Bovine rumen microbial communities from tropical cattle in Woodstock, Queensland, Australia - Gonzalo_01 | ecosystem: Host-associated > Mammals > Digestive system > Stomach > Rumen ...
AATCCCCACCAACGTTGGCGGGGATTTTGTTTATAGGGCTTCGAGCATCCGCTTGATGACTACCGAACAGGAGATTTCGCGGTTGGCGGCCTCAGGGATGACCAGGCTGTTGGGACTCTCGATGACGTCGTCTGTGACGATGAGGTTACGGCGCACGGGCAGACAGTGCATGAACTTGCCATTGTCGGTCCATGACATGTGCTCGGCATCGACTGTCCATGACATGTCCTTAGAGGTGATCTTGCCATAGTCGGCAGGATTGGTGACACCGGGATTGCTCCAGTTCTTGGCATAGATAAAGTCTGCACCCTCGAAAGCTTTTTTCTGGTCATACTCTACACGGGCATTGCCGACGAACTGTGGATCGAGTTCGTAGCCTTTAGGGTGAGTGATGACCAGGTCAACATCGGGTGCAGCGTTCATCCATTGGGCGAAGCTATTGGGTACGGCCTGTGGCAAGGCACGGCAGTGGGGAGCCCAGGTGAGGACGACCTTCGGCCGCTCTACGGTCTTATGCTCCTCGATGGTGATAAGGTCGGCAAAGGCCTGCAGAGGATGCACGGTGGCTGTCTCCATGGCGAAGACGGGGCGGCCCGAATACTTGATAAACTGCTGGAGTACTGTCTCAGCATAGTCATATTCGCGATCGGTGAGTCCTGCGAAGGAGCGTACGCCGATGAGGTCGCAGTAGCAGCCCATCACCGGAATGGCCTCGAGCAGATGCTCACTCTTGTCGCCATCCATGATCACGCCGCGCTCGGTCTCGAGCTTCCAGGCGCCGGCATTCACATCGAGCACGATGACATTCATGCCCAAGTTCATAGCCGCCTTCTGGGTGGAGAGACGGGTACGCAGACTGTTATTGAAGAAGATCATCATCAGGGTCTTGTTCTTACCCAGATGCTGATACTTATAACGGTCGTTCTTGATCTCAAATGCTTCGGCCATCGCCTTGTCCAACGGGCCGATATCCTGTACGTTGATAAATGATTTCATATTTTTTCGTTATGACGTTATTTCGTTATGGCGTTATTTCGAAATTTCGCGGCTTACGGCCTTATCTGTCCTTCTCCTTCGATGAGCCATTTGTAGGTACAGATTTCCTCTAGTGCCATCGGGCCACGAGGACCCAGCTTCTGGGTAGAGATGCCAATCTCTGCACCCAGTCCGAACTGTGCTCCATCCGTAAAAGAGGTTGGAGCATTCCAATAGACGCAGGCAGCATCGACGTGAGCCTGGAACTTGCGGGCTGTTGCCTCATTCATCGTTACGATAGCCTCACTGTGGCCTGAGCCATTTTCATCAATATGATCGAGTGCATCTTCGAGCGAGGCAACGGTCTTGATGGCTAGCTTGTAGTCCATGAACTCCGTTCCAAAGCTTTCTTTTGTGGCATGCTCCAAATATGAATACTTCCCATCGAGAGCAGCATAAGCCTTCTCGTCAGCATAGATGATAACGTTCTTCTCTACCATTTTCTCGCAGAGGATTGGCAGATCGTTGAGGCGATTCTCGTGAATCAGCAGACAGTCGAGCGCATTGCAGACACTTACACGACGGGTCTTGGCATTGTTGATGATGGCCTTGCCCATTTCGAGGTCGCCATCTTTGTCGAAGTAGGTGTTCACCACACCTGCACCTGTTTCAATCACTGGGATACGAGCAGTTTCGCGAACGAAGTCGATCAGCTTTCTGCCTCCACGGGGGATGCAGAGGTCTACATAGCCTACGGCATTCAGCATCTCACCCGTTGCCTCGTGGGTAGCAGGCAACAGAGCGACGACGTTAGGGTTGACGCCGAACTTCTCGAGAATCTCGTGAATCAGTGCCACCTCCTCACGATTCGAACAGTCAGCATCCTTGCCGCCCTTCAGTACACATGCGTTGCCACTCTTGAAGCAGAGCGAAAAGACGTCAAAGGTCACATTGGGACGGGCCTCATAGATCATGCCGATGACGCCGAAGGGCACTGAGACGCGGCAGAGGCGCAGACCATTAGGTAGTGTCTTCTGCTTGGTGATATGTCCGAGAGGCGAGGGCAGGGTAGCCACGTTCCGCATGTCGCTGGCTATGCCTTCCAGACGGCTCTCTGTCAGTTGCAGACGGTCGTAAAGCGGATTCTCCTTCGACATCTTGGCCAAGTCTTCGTCGTTGGCCTTCAGGATTCTCACCTTATTTATAATAATAGCATCGGCAACGGCATTGAGAATCTCATTCCGATGTTCGTCGCTCAGCAGTGCCAGACTTTTACTGGCCCGCTTTACTTTTTCAAAAGTCTCTTTCAGTTGCATGGGATAAACTCTGTATGTGGGGTTTCATCTTTCTTTTCCATCAAATCTACAAGGATGTTCTCACGCTCACCGTTGGCGATGATGACGCGGATGCCTGCCTGGGAAACCTTCGAGGCAGTGGTGTATTTCGAGTGCATGCCACCACGGCCGAAGGCGCTCTTCTCCGGCTGGATATATTCGCTGAGGTCGCGGCCTGGAGCCACCTCGCGAATGAGCTCGGCCTGCGGGTCATCAGGATGGGTGGTGAAGATACCGTCGATATTTGAAAGCAGAATCAGGGTATCTGCCTCCATCATCTGGGCGATGAGGCCTGAGAGTTCGTCGTTATCCGTGAACATCAGCTCAGTGACGCTCACCGTGTCGTTCTCATTGACGATGGGCAGCACGTCGTTCTCCAGCATCACTGTCATACAGGCCCGTTGGTTGAGGTACTGCTCACCTGGCTGGAAGTTCTCCTTCATGGTAAGCACCTGTCCGACGTGAATACCGAACTCGCGGAACAGATCGTAGTATAAACCAACAAGTTTTACCTGTCCTACGGCGGAGAACAGCTGGCGCTGCTCTACAGAGTCGAGCGAGTGGTCTACTTTCAGTTCGCCGCGTCCAGAGGCCATGGCACCAGACGATACGAGGATGACCTCGATATCTTGCTTCCTGAGCCATGCCACTTGGTCGACGAGTGCCGACATCCGTGTGACGTCGAGCTTACCGTCCTGACGAGTCAGAACATTGGAACCAACCTTAATAACGATTCTTTTCATCACTATTCATTATTCACTATTCACTAGATGATAGCAACATCTATGATGTGGTCTATCTCTGGTTCTGAGCCTATCGTGCCAACGATACTGACGATGTCGAAACGCACTTGGTTACCAAGGCGATGGGACTTGACGTAGTGGTTGATGGCCGATTGCAGGCTTTTCCGTTTCTTGTAGTCGATGGCTTCTTGAGGGTCGCCGAATAGGCGGTTGCGACGGGTCTTCACTTCTACGATGACGATGGTGTCATCGTCTTGTGCGATAATGTCTAGGTCGCTGTGCCCTGATTTCCAGTCGCGTTCCAGGATGATGTATCCTTTCTGCTGCAGATGGGCCGCCGCAAGGTCTTCACCCCATTTCCCCAACTCATTATGCGCCGCCATCTATAAACTTTAAACTATAAACTATAAACTTTAATTTATTTCTCCGCGTCTTTCTTCCGGATTTCCACTCGGCGAATCTTGCCGCTGATGGTCTTGGGCAGCTCGTCGACAAACTCAATGATACGGGGATACTTATAGGGAGCGGTTTCCTTCTTCACGTGCTGCTGCAACTCCTTGATCAGGTCTTCGCCTGCCTTGTCCTTCCACTCCTTACCAAGCACGACGGTAGCCTTCACCACCATACCACGGATGTCGTCGGGCACACCGGTGATGGCGCACTCCACGACAGCGGGGTGGGTCATCAGGGCACTCTCCACCTCGAACGGGCCGATGCGGTAGCCAGAACTCTTGATCACATCGTCGATACGGCCCTCAAACCAGTAGTAGCCGTCCTCGTCGCGCCACGCCATGTCGCCAGTATGGTAGATGCCGTCGTGCCACGCCTCGCGGGTCAGCTCCTCGTCGCGGTAGTAGTACTTAAACAGTCCGATGGGCTTGCGGTCGCCCACACGGATTACGATCTCACCCTTCTCACCATCCTCGCAACTGGTGCCGTCAGCACGCAGCAGGTCGATGTTGTACTGGGCATTGGGGACACCCATCGAGCCGGGTTTCGGCGTCATCCAGGGGAAGGTGCCGAGGGACATGGTCGTTTCCGTCTGTCCGAAGCCCTCCATGATGTTCAGGCCTATCAGCTCCTTGAGTTTGTCGAAGACGGCGGGGTTCAGGGCCTCACCGGCTGTGCAGCAGTATTCCAGCGACGAGAGGTCGTATTTGCTCAGGTCCTCGCGGATCATGAAGCGGTAGATGGTGGGAGGAGCGCAGAAGCTCGTCACCTTGTATTTCTCAATTTGGCGCAGCAGCGTGTCGGCATTGAACTTCTCGTGGTCGAAGACGAACACGGTGGCACCTGCGAACCATTGTCCGTAGAACTTTCCCCAGACAGCCTTTCCCCAGCCCGTATCAGCCACGGTCAGGTGCAGCGAACCCTCGTGCAGGTTGTGCCAGAACACACCCGTTGTCAGGTGTCCCATTGCGTAGAGGTAGTCGTGGGCCACCATCTTGGGTTCTCCACTGGTTCCTGAGGTGAAGTACATCAGCATCGTGTCCTCGTTGTCGTTCACGTGCTTCGGGCGCACAAACTGTGGTGCCTGCTTCCACTCGCTCTGCCAGTCGTGGAATCCTTCAGGGATGGGCTTGCCGTGGTCTGTGACAGCTATCAGCACGTCCACAGTCGGACTCTCAGGCATCGCCAGCTGTATCTGGCTGGTCACGTAGGGATCGTCCACACAGATGATGGCCTTCACCGAGGCCCGCGTATTACGGTACACGATGTCGTGCTTCGTCAGCATGTGGGTGGCAGGGATGACGATGGCGCCGATTTTGCACAGGGCCAGCATGATGACCCACCACTCGTAGCGGCGCTTCAGGATGAGCATCACGGGGTCGTTCTTGCCGACGCCAAGTGTCATCAGGTAACTGGCAGCCTGGTCGGTCTGCTCCTTCAGTTCTCCATAGGTGGTACGGATCTCGTCACCCTGGTCGTTCGTCCACAGGATAGCCAGTTTCTCTGGAGCCTCCGCAGCCCACGCGTCCATCACGTCGTAGGCGAAATTGAATTCTTCTGGTATGATAAACTCCAGGTTCTTATTGTAATCCTCCACAGACGTAAACGTTGTCTGCTTTAAAAATCTCTCGATCATAACTTCAATTCTTCAATCTTTCAATTCTTCAATCTTACTCGACCGTAAAGGCGAGGAATTTCACGGCCTTGTTGCCGACGGCCTTCATGCCGTGGGGCTTGGTGGAGTCGAAATAGATGCTGTCGCCCTCTTCGAGTACCATGGTCTTTCCCCCGATATACAGTTCCATCGTACCCTCCAGGATCAGGTTGAACTCCTGCCCTGGGTGCGAGTTCTTGTAGATGGTGTGGGCCTCAGGCTTGGGTTCCACGGTGACAATGAATACATCGGCCTTGTGATTCACAAAACCGCCTACCAGCGACTGATATTTGTAGGCCTTCGTGCGCTCGATGGACATGCCTTGACCCTTGCGCACCACAAAGTAACTCTTCATGTGCGGCGACTCGGCAAAAATGAGTTCCTCTGTTGATACGCCGTACTTGTGGGCTATCTTCATCAGGTTGGAGATGGTGATGTCCAGTTCTCCGGCCTCAATTTTCTCATATTTGTCCAATGAGATGCCGACGGTATCGGCCACCTCTTGTGCTGTCAAGTCCAGCACGTCGCGAAGCCCTTTCAGGCGCTCGCCAATCTGTTTAAGTTGTTCGTCCATATTCCTATCTATGTTTAATTTGGCCACAAAATTACTGTATTTTACCCGAAACGCCAAAGAAAAAGCAGTTTTTTCAGTTTTTATGCCGCTAATTCAAATAAAATGTGCAACTTTGCATCCGAATAGTCAACTTCATGAACCAATTACAAAACGAAAATGGAACAAAATGTTAAGCCGGCAAACGGCAAATTAGGAATTCTGGTGGTAGGCTGCGGCGCAGTCTCGACAACGTTTATGACAGGTGTGCTGCTGACCCGTAAGGGTCTGGGCAAGCCCGTAGGCTCGATGACCCAGTACGACAAGATCCGTGTGGGGCGTAGCGATGCCCGCAAATACCTACATGTAGGTGAGATCGTGCCCCTTGCCGACCTCAATGATATCGTGTTCGGCTGCTGGGATGTCTATCCGCAGAACGCCTATCAGGCAGCCATGTATGCCGAGGTGCTCAAGGAAAAGGACATTGAGGCCGTGCGCGACGAACTGGAGCAGATTGTGCCGATAAAGGCCGCCTTCGATAAGAACTTCGCCAAGCGCCTCGACGGCGACAATGTGAAGACGGGACTTACCCGTTGGCAGATGGCCGAGGCTCTGCGCGAGGACATCCGTAGCTTCAAGGCCAAGAACGGCTGCGAGCGCATTGTCGTGCTTTGGGCAGCCTCCACGGAAATCTATGTGCCCGTCGACGAGACTGTACACTATCGCCTCTCCGACCTTGAGGCCGCGATGAAGGCCGACGACCGTGAGCATGTCGCACCGTCGATGTGCTATGCCTATGCTGCCCTGACAGAGGGCGCTCCCTTCATCATGGGTGCCCCCAATACCACTGTCGACATCCCCGCCATGTGGGAGCTCGCCGAAAAGACCCGTATGCCCATCGCCGGCAAGGACTTCAAGACGGGTCAGACACTCGTGAAATCAGGCTTTGCCCCCATCATCGGCACCCGTTGCCTGGGTCTCAGCGGCTGGTTCTCGACCAATATCCTCGGCAACCGCGACGGACTGGTGCTCGACGAGCCCGCCAACTTCCGTACGAAGGAGGTGTCGAAGCTCTCCACCCTGGAGACCATCCTCAAGCCCGACGTGCAGCCCGACCTCTATGGCCACGGCAACGACGACGATACACAGTATTATCATAAGGTACGCATCAACTACTACCCGCCGCGCAACGACAACAAGGAGGGCTGGGACAACATCGACATCTTCGGCTGGCTGGGTTACCCCATGCAGATCAAGATCAACTTCCTCTGCCGCGACTCCATCCTCGCCGCACCCCTCTGCCTTGACCTCTGCCTGCTGAGCGACCTTGCCGCCCGTGCCGGACGCTACGGCACCCAGCGCTTCCTCAGTTTCTTCCTGAAATCGCCCATGCACGACTACACCCAGGGCGAGGAGGCCGTCAATAACCTCTATCAGCAATACACCATGCTGAAGAACGCCATCCGTGAGATGGGCGGCTATGAAGCCGATGAGGAAATAGACTAAAACCTAAATACAAGCTTATGGAGATTATCGATTTTAGTAAGACCAACTCGGTCATGAACCAATACATGGCCGAACTGCGCGACAAGAACATCCAGAAGAACCGGCTCTTGTTCCGCTACAACATCAAGCGCATCGGAGAGCTGATGGCCTATGAGCTCTCGAAGACCCTTGACTACAAGCCCAAGACCGTGACTACACCGCTGGGCACCCTCGACATCCCCCTGCCCAAGGACGATATGGTCATCGCCACCGTACTCCGTGCAGGACTACCTTTCCACGAAGGTTTCCTCAACGTGTTCGACAAGGCCGACAACGGCTTCGTATCTGCCTTCCGTATGTACATCAACCGTGAGCATACGGAGGTAGGCGTCCATACAGAGTACATAGCCACCCAGAGCGTGAAGAACAAGACCCTGCTCATCGTCGATCCCATGCTGGCCACCGGAGGCAGCCTGGCAGCCGCCATTGAGTCGCTACTCCAGGCAGGCAAGCCCAAGAAGATTCACCTGTGCTGCGTCATTGCCGCCCCTGAGGGTATTGAAGTGGTGAAAGAGGCCCTGCCCGAAGGCTCCACCATCTGGTGCGCCGCCGTCGACCAGGGCATGAACGAACAGAAGTACATCGTACCAGGCTTCGGCGACTGTGGCGACCTCTGTTACGGCGAGAAGCTGCAGAGCTTCAGGAAGATTGCCGACAAATAAGACCGTATCTTCTCGGTTTAGAATTCATATCCGAGGTTCAGGAAGAAGTACGGTTTCTTAGTACGGTTGCTGTAGCCGAAGGTAGCACCGACGGGTCCGGCAATCGTATTGTAATAGTAGGCAATTTGTCCTCCAAGTATTGTACGGTAGTCCAAGAGTTCTTTCAGACGGTCAGACTGCTGGGCGGCAGCCACGCGGAGCAGCACATAGCTGTTGGCGCCGATACGTTCCTGTGCCTGTAGCTGGGTGGCCACGAACTGATGGTTGACATACTCGATGTTACCAATGCCGGCGAAGGGCATCTGCTGTTCGACGTAGTGGCCGAACCAGTCGCCGCCAATGGTGTTACCGAAGACGGGCGGGACAACGGAACCGAAAAGAAGACGGCCGTAAATCATGGGTTGCAGGGTAAAACGCTTGTTGATGGGTAACGACTTGCGCCAGTTGGTGTTGACCTCGCTCATGCCTGGCTTGCCGTCCAGTTGGGCGAAGTTGTCGGTCAGATAGGCGTACTCTGCCTTGAACCGTGCACCGCGCGAGGGGAAATACCAGTCATCCTCGCTGTTATAGTTCAGGCGGGCACGGTAGCTGTAGAAGTGTTCGTTTTCGAGTGTCACCTGCATGGCTGTTTCCGAGCCGAGCATGTCGCGATAGTGTAGATAATCCCAGCGCAACCCCATCTGCAGATTGAAGTGACGCAGGTTGAAGTTGATAGGAAGGAACTCGGCCTGGAACTGGTTGTAGCGGATGTTGTAGTCAAGGTCGCCTTCCATATAGATGTCTACGTCGTTGCGGGTGAACGTGTAACTGAATGAGGGACGGGTAAAGCTGCGGGGATGGACGGTGACCTCACCGCGTGCCATCAACCGCTTACCCAGTCGCAGCGTGATGTCGGTATTGATGGGGATAGCCGTCTTCAGCGGGATGTCGAGGCCCAGTTGCACAGCGGCATGTTCTTCCGTATCGTAGCGCACGCCGGCATGTAGCTGTACCGACTTTCGGTCGCCGGCCGAAAGGATCACTTGCACACCGTCGTTGTGGGGCACCAGTCTGCACTCAGCCGTCTGGTAGAACAGATCCACTCGCATCGATGTGGTCAGTTCCTGTTCCAGGCTGGCATCGATGCTGTCGTTGCCGTTCAGGAGTGCTTCCGAACTCTTCAGATGAAACTTTTGGCGCAGGAAACGCTCTGCCTGCGGCGTCATGTTCTCGAAGGTATATCCGATGACGCGCTGTCTCTCCGTCATCACCTGCGGACGCAGGGGATGCAGGATGATGGGACGGAACGTCTCGTCGACGCCGATGCGCTGCTTCAGGGCGATGATGTCGTCCCAGTGGCGCATGGCCTCCTCCTCTCCGCGGCGGATGAGTGTGTCGATGGCTGCCTGTGAGAAACTGGCCGAGCCGTAGCCCTTTGTGTCCACTTGCAGGTGCAGGTCGGTGATGGCGAGGTTCTCGTCGAGTTTGTTCTTACAGTTCACATCGATGATCTGACTGAGGATGCTCATCGTGCCACCCACGTCCTCTGCACTCTTGGGTGCACCCTGTACGGTGACGCCGATGATGATTTCAGCCCCCATCTCGCGGGCAAGGTCAGCCGGGTAGTTGTTCTTCAGACCACCGTCCACCAGCACCTTGTTGCCGAGTCTCACGGGTGAGAAGGCGGCGGGTATGGCCATCGAGGCGCGCATGGCCTTTGGCAGCCATCCGCTGTGGAAGTCCACCTCGCTGTTGTCGATGATGTCCGTCGCCACGCAGGCGAAAGGTATGGGCAGGTCGCGGGAGAAGTCGAGCGAGTCGGTATATCCCACACAGAGCTGGCTGAACAGTTCGGCCAGGTTCTTGCCCTTGATGATACCGCCAGCCTGCATGTCGCGCTTACCGATGGTCAGGCCTGTCGAGAACAGATAGGTGTTCTGCTTCTGGCGGTCGCTGATACTCTGACGGCGCAGGTCCTCCTTGTCGGTGATGACGTAGCCCCAGTCCTGTACTCTGACCATCGAGTCGAGCGAGTTGGCGTTATAGCCGATGGCATAGAGGCCGCCGATGATGCTGCCCATCGACGTGCCGGTGACGATATCGACGGGGATGCCCGCCTTCTCCAGCACCTTCAGAACACCGATGTGTGCCATGCCTTTTGCACCACCGCCGCTGAGCACGACGGCTACCCGTTTTCTGCCGATAGCCGTGCTGTCAGTCTGTGCGCTTACCGTGCCACATATCAGTATCGCGGCTACGGCCAATAGTCTTATCTTATTCATCTTCATTTCTTATTGATGCGTTTGGTTACGCCGATGGCACCGGCAGGGCAGACGAGGCGGCAGAGGTGACAGCCGACGCACTTGGTGCCTACGAGACGGGGACGGCGGGTCTCATGGTCGAAGACGATGGCCTGATGGCCGCCGTCGCTGCACGACACCTCGCAGCGGCCGCAACCGATACACAGTTCCTTGTTGAACTTGGGGTAGATGATGGTGTCGCGGTCCAGATGGTCGGGCTTCAGGAATTTCGGCAACTGCTCTCCCACGAGTTCGCTCAGTTCGTTGATGTCGCGTTTGGCCATGTAGCGCTGCAGGCCGAGGATGAGGTCGTCGATGATACGATTGCCGTACTGCATGACGGCGGTACACACCTGCACGTTGTTACAGCCCAGCTGGATAAACTCCAGGGCGTCGCGCCATGTCTCGATACCGCCGACACCGCTCAGTTCAAAATGAGTATTGACAATTGACAATTGACAATTATTTCTCATCTGTGCCAGTTCAAGCACATAGCGCAAAGCAATAGGTCTGACGGCGCGGCCTGAGTAGCCTGAGACGGTGCGCTGTCCTGCCACTTCGGCATCGGCATCCATCGTCACACTCTTGATGGTGTTGATAGCCGAAATTGCGTTGGCACCGGCTTCCACGCAGGCAGCGGCAGGTTCCGCGATATGGGTGATGTTGGGTGTCATCTTTGAGATGACGGGAATCTTCACGCTGCTTCTTGCACAGGTGGTATAGGTCTTCACCAGCTCAGGATTCTGCCCCACGTCGCTGCCCATACCCTTATGCTTCATCTGCGGACACGAGAAGTTCAGCTCTATGGCGTCGCAGCCAGCCTCCTCGGCCATCTTTGCCAGTTTGACCCACTCTTCCTCGGTCTGTCCCATGATGGAGGCGATGACCACTTTCGTGGGGTAGTTCTGCTTCAGTCGGCGCAGGATGTCGAAGTCCATCTCCACAGGATTCTCACTCAGCTGCTCCATGTTACGGAAACCGTAGAAGTCGCCGTGGGTGGCATTGTTGTGCATGGCATCGAAGCGCGGCGACACCTCCTTGATCTCCTGCAGGCAGATGGT
>Ga0265298_10010000_pt1 | contig 11253 bp, 4 predicted proteins | sample AusTroGonzalo_MG_3_FD_193486 | JGI IMG/M metagenome (GOLD analysis project Ga0265298, IMG submission 193486) | Bovine rumen microbial communities from tropical cattle in Woodstock, Queensland, Australia - Gonzalo_01 | ecosystem: Host-associated > Mammals > Digestive system > Stomach > Rumen ...
ACGAAACGTCCTATTCGTTCGGAGGCAAGGAGCTGGCTGTTGCAGGCGATTACAACGACACGGTGAAGAACGCACAGGGTTGCGACAGCATCACGACGCTGCATCTGTCTGTTGACGAGATCATCGTGGTGAACCTCAACGAAACGATCTGTCACGGCACCACGTATCAGTTTGGTACGAAGGAGCTGAACGAGTCGGGTACCTACAGAGACACGACGAAGACGTTGGCGGGTTGTGACTCCGTCACTATTCTCACTCTGACGGTGAACGATTATATCCGCGCCGAAATCAACAGAAGCATCTGCTTCGGAACGACCTATCCGTTCGGTGGCAAGGATCTGGCTGTTGCAGGCGACTACAACGACACGGTGAAGAACGCACAGGGCTGCGACAGCATCACGACGCTGCACCTGTCTGTTGACGAGATCATCGTGGTGAACCTCAACGAGACGATCTGTCACGGCACTACGTATCAGTTTGGCACGAAAGAACTGAGCGTTTCGGGCACTTACACAGACACGACGAAGACGTTGGCGGGTTGTGACTCCGTCACTATTCTCACTCTGACGGTGAACGATTATATCCGCGCCGAGATCAACAGAAGCATCTGCTTCGGAACGACCTATTCGTTCGGCGGCAAGGAGCTGGCTGTTGCAGGCGATTACAACGACACGGTGAAGAACGCACAGGGTTGCGACAGCATCACGACGTTGCATCTGTCTGTTGACGAGATCATCGTGGTGAACCTCAATGAGACGATCTGTCACGGCACTACGTATCAGTTTGGCACGAAGGAACTGAACGAGTCGGGTACCTACAGAGACACGACGAAGACATTGGCGGGCTGCGACTCCGTCACTATTCTCACTCTGACAGTGAACGATTATATCCGCGCCGAGATCAACAGAAGCATCTGCTTCGGAACGACCTATTCGTTCGGCGGCAAGGAGCTGGCTATTGCAGGCGATTACAACGACACGGTGAAGAACGCACACGGTTGCGACAGCATCACGACGCTGCACCTGTCTGTTGACGAGATCATCGTGGTGAGCCTCAATGAGACGATCTGTCACGGCACTACGTATCAGTTTGGCACGAAAGAACTGAACGAGTCGGGTACCTACAGAGACACGACGAAGACATTGGCGGGCTGCGACTCCGTCACTATTCTCAATCTGACGGTGAACGACTATCTCCGCGCTGAACTCAACAAGAGCATCTGTTACGGAACGACCTACACGTTCGGTGGCAAGGAGCTGGCTGTTGCAGGCGATTACAACGATACGGTGAAGAACGCGCACGGTTGCGACAGCATCACGACGCTGCACTTGTCTGTTGACGAAATCATCGTGGTGAACCTCAATGAGACGATCTGTCACGGCACTACGTATCAGTTTGGCACGAAGGAGCTGAACGAGTCGGGTACCTACAGAGACACGACGAAGACATTGGCGGGCTGCGACTCCGTCACTATTCTCACTCTGACAGTGAACGATTATATCCGCGCCGAGATCAACAGAAGCATCTGCTTCGGAACGACCTATTCGTTCGGCGGCAAGGAGCTGGCTGTTGCAGGCGATTACAACGACACGGTGAAGAATGCACACGGTTGCGACAGCATCACGACGTTGCATCTGTCTGTTGACGAGATCATCGTGGTGAACCTCAATGAGACGATCTGTCACGGCACTACGTATCAGTTTGGCACGAAAGAACTGAGCGTTTCGGGCACTTACAAAGACACGACGAAGACGTTGGCGGGCTGCGACTCCGTTACCATTCTTGATCTGACGGTGAACGATTATATCCGCGCTGAAATCAACAGAAGCATCTGTTACGGAACGACCTATCCGTTCGGTGGCAAGGAGCTGGCTGTTGCAGGCGACTATAACGACACGGTGAAGAACGCACAGGGTTGCGACAGCATCACGACGCTGCACCTGTCCATCGACGAGATCATCGTGGCGAACATCAGTGAAGCAATTTGTCACGGCAACACGTACCACTTCGGCACGAAGGATCTGAGCGAGTCGGGCATCTACCGCGACACGACGAAGACGTTGGCGGGCTGCGATTCCGTTACCGTTCTCAATCTGACGGTGAACCCTGTTTATAACACGCCGATCAGTGCCAGCATCTGCGAAGGCGGAAGTTACATCTTCTTCGGTGAAGAATTGACCGTCGCAAATACTTATACGCACATGCTGCAGTCTAAACAGGGTTGTGACAGCTTGATTACGCTGACGTTGACGGTGAACCCGGTTTACAACACGCCGATCTACGACACGATTTGTCAGGGCGAACACTACACCTTCTACGACGAAGATTTGACCGTTGCCAATACGTATACGCATACGCTGCAGTCGAAGAACGGCTGCGACAGCGTGATTACCTTGACGCTGACGGTGAATCCGGTCTATAACACGCCAATAGCCGCTACCATCTGTGAAGGTGATAGTTACACCTTCTTCGGCGAGGAGTTGACCGTTGCGAATACCTATACGCACATGTTGCAGTCTAAACAGGGTTGTGACAGCTTGATTACGTTGACGCTGACGGTGAACCCGAAGACTTACGGTGACACTGTGGCCGTTTCTTACGAGCCGTTTACGTGGCATGGGGTGACCTACAACGAATCCATTACGGAAGAGCCGTTCCCGACCTACACCATCGAAGGCGGCAACCGTTTTGGCTGTGACTCCATCGTGAGACTGCACCTGACGCTCTATCTCAAGACCTACGGCGACACCACGGCAGTGGAATGTGACAGCTTTACATGGCATGGCGTGACCTACTACGAGTCGATTACGGAAGAACCGTTCCCGACTTACACCATGGTGGGCGCTAACCAGTACGGCAACGACTCCATTGTGTCGCTCCGCTTGACCATCCTCGAAAGCTCCTACGGTGACACCACGGCGGTGGCTTGCGAAAGATTCACCTGGCATGATTCGACCTACACGAAGACACCTGCCACTCCTCCGACCTACACGATAGAGGGCGGTAATTATTTGGGTTGCGACTCCATAGTTACGTTATACCTGACGGTGTACATCCCGGAGAACCACTATGATACGGTCAACAAATGTGGTGAGACCTCTTACACTTGGCCGAGAAATGGACAAACCTATACCCAGAGCGGCGACTACACTTACGAGCATCACGAAGCCCACGACAACGTATGTGAGCACACGGATCACCTGCATCTGACGATAGGCGAGCCTACCGTGACGGAAACCAGTTTGATTCACTGTGGTCCATACGAATGGGGTGGTGTTGTTTATGACACCTCCGGCTACTATACGAAAGTCTTCCAAGGTCAGAATGGTTGCGACAGTATTGTCATCATGCGGCTGGATATCAAAGACGGGATGGAAGTGGTCTATTTATACGACACAGTTTCTATAGATTCCTTCCCCTTCTATTGGCATGGTCATGAGATCACAGAACCGGGTCTCCATTCAGATACCGTCCATTTCAATGACGATCGATGCGACAGTGTTTATCACATAATTTTCTATGTGAGATGCGATTATCAGGTTGATGTCACATACCAGGTTACCCAGGCGCTCTGTAGCAACAATGATGCTAAGATAGAGGTGACAGGTGTCCTGAAGGATGGTGCCCCGAATCCTCACGCTCCTTTTATTTTCGGTTATGTCTCGTCCGGTGTTCCCGCCTTTGTGGATACGAATATGACCGGAACCCATGTTTACGATTCGTTGGCGTCACCTCGTATGCATGTGATTGTGGTCCGTGACAAAAACGATTGCTTCGTGTCGAAACAGATTATGATCTTGCCTAGGCCGCAGCCCGTTCTGGTGTGCCCGCCTACGATTGTGGATACTTTGGAATACGGTGAGCACTACGTCACGGTTGATCCTGAACGCCTCTCGCATCCAGAGATTATCAACTGGGATGAAACCCGTCTGCAGTACTTCGATGACGTTCCGCAGAATTACCAGTTTGTCGAGGGCGACAATGTGGTGACGTGGGAGGTCGTGGACACGGTGTGCGGTAACAAGACCTGGACCTGCGAGCAGCATGTCGTGGTGGTCTTCCCCGAATGTCCTGACGCGGTGGACTGCGAAGGCAACATCTATCACGGTATCCGTATTGACGATGACTGCTGGACGCAGCGCAACCTGATATCCCATCGCTACCAGAATGCGGATGCCTCCTGCGGTGACACGATCCCGTGCATCTACGAGTACAACAGCACGATGTTCCCGAACACGCAAGAGAATGTGGACACCTTCGGACGACTCTACTGCTTCGAGGGAGCTGTGAAGGACAGCATGATCAACGAAAACGGCCATATTCAAGGCATTTGTCCTTCGGGATGGTATCTACCTACTCCGGAGCAATATTTGGCCCTGAATGCCCACGGCGCAAGCGCTCTCAAGTCGCCGTTGCACTGGATTGACGGCGGCGGTGACAACAGCACGACGTTCACGTGGCTGCCTGCGGGCTTCTACAACGGTGCGCAGCAGCGTTACGAGGGCTTGCTCACCGACGGTTACTTCTGGTCCGTCCGGATCGTCAACGGCGAGGTGACCTCCGTGCCGATCTATATCCGTTACGACTGCGACGAGGTGAAAGAGCTCGAAACCTTCGAGGGTCTCGGCTACAGCATCCGTTGTATCAAGGAGCGGTAATCACCTTGTCGGATACTAGACATTAGAACAGGGACGTGCGTGGCGCGTCCCTGTTTTCGTTGGTTTCGTCAGCCTTGCGCTGCCATGACTTCCTCTTCCGTAAGTCCGGTGATGCGGATGATGGTGGGGGTGTCGAAACCGTTCGCCATCAAGTTGAGGACGATCTGCTTCTCCTTTTCGGCACGACCTTGCTCGATGCCCTGCTCGATGCCTTCGCGCAGAGAATTCTCTTGGGCGCATCGGATGGCGTCCTGCACGTCGGCGTATTCCAGCACGCTCTTCTTGTATTTTTTCTTTTCTATAGCCTCCGAAGTCTTTTTTACTTTGTTTTTTGATTGTTTGGTTGTCATAATATTTCAGTTTGTTTTTGTCCCGCAAAGATATAAAATAATGGATTGAAATATCAATAAAGATAAAATTTTTATTTATTTCTGACAATCAGTTGTTTGCGGTTGTGAAATTACTATTAATTGTTAGAAAATTAATTAAATATTTTATGTTTTGGAGGCTTTTCAGGATGATGCTGGCCAAATAAGGATGGCCTTCGGCCAATTTGTCTGCATCCCATCCCCCTCCGCAAGTACGTTACTCGGCATCCCTATTGCCTATTGCCTATTGCCTTCAAGTTTTCGACGCTGGAAGCGTCGTCTACTACGCCTGTTGCCCTGCCCTTGTGAGTCCGAGTTTCCGTTTGGCGGTTCTCGCCTCGGTTTCTCGGCGGGGCGGTGGGTTCCGGTAAAGCAGTCTGTTTCCCGCCAGGGCGGTCAAGCCAAACGGAATGGTGGAGGGTTGGCCGTTGTTGCCTGCTCTTGCGAGTTGCCGCGATTCCGATGTTGCCTGCTCTTGCGAGTTGCCGCGATTCCGATGTTGCCTGCTCTTGCGAGTTGCCGCGATTTCGATGTTGCCTGCTCTTGCGTGGAGCTGTGTTTCCGATGCCTCCTGCGATGACGAAATCGCCACCACCATTCCGTTTGGCCGGAAAAGGGGAGAGCGTCATCGCAAGGGCACGCAAAACCGAAAAACCGAGGCGTTGTCCCGTAAGCGCGGTCTGGCCAAACGGAATCCCGTGCCCGCCAGGGCGGACTCTTCCGTAGTGCCTGTCCTGGCGGGTTGCCATCTAAATCCCAGATGCCTTCGTTGTGGGCGCTGTCGTGTCAGCGTTGTGCTGCCATGACTTCCTCTTCCGTAAGTCCGGTGATGCGGATGATGGTGGGGATGTCGAAGCCGTTCGCCATCAGGCTGAGGACGATCTGCTTCTCCTTTTCGGCACGACCTTGCTCGATGCCCTGCTCGATGCCTTGCTCGATGCCTTGCTCGATGCCTTCGCGAAGTGAGTTTTCGCGCACGCACTCAAGTGCCTCTTGTACATCTTCGAAGTCTAAAACACTCTTGGTATATTGTTCCTTTTCCATATCCGACAAGTTTGACAATTTACTCTCTTCGTAGAATTTCCGGAACACAGGGTCTTGCTCTTCGGTGAACATCGCGTCGTCCTCGGACATCCGGTAGATGTTGGTGAAAATATAGAGCCATTTGACCCGTTCGTCAGTGAAATCCCACGAATTATTTTGCGCGGCAAATTTAGGCAATTCTATAAAATAAAGCTCAAGGCGGTCAGAAAAAATTTTATTGTCGTTGTCTTTGAGCTGTACGCGCCAGAAATAGCGGTCTCTTCCTTTGAATTCCGGCATGTTGAACCCCATGATGTTGAAGGAAATCACCCTCTGGATGTCGTATTCCCTGTCGCCGCGCTTCACGTTGCGGCTGATGGCGCGACCGGAATACATCAAAGATCGGTTGGCGTAAAACTTCTGCCAGGCGTTCTGCATCTCGATGATGACGTGGCTTCCGTCTTGGATTTTGCAATAGAGGTCGAAGCGCACCTGCTTCTGGCTCCTGGTGATTCCGATCTGTTCCGTCGGGAGGTAGGTCAAGTCGGTGATTACGCCGATATGGTCGGACAGGAACGCGTTGAGGAACCGGATGAGGATGTCCTTGTTTTGCTCGTTGGCGAGCAGTCTCTTGAACCCGAAGTCGGTCAACGGGTTGATAAATGTTTGGTTTAAGAGCCTGAGGGCGTTGTCCACGTCCTCTTTGCTCAGTTTCGCTTCGGTGGCATGAGTTTCGTTGTTCATAGGTTTTGAATTTTTAAGTTGTTTTTATAAGTTTTTTTCGCCGCAAAGATATAAAAATACTGATTAAAACATCAACGAAAATAAAATTTTTATTTATCTCTGATAATCAGCGGATTGAGGTTGAAAAATTGCAATTTGTTGTCGAAAAAATAACTAAATATTTTGTAATTTGGCGCTGTTTGTCGGTTTGGTGGTGATTTTGCTGAATAAGGCTGGCCTTCGGCCCATCTGCTTGCATCCCATCCTCCTCCGCAAGTACGTTCCTCGGCATCCCTATTGCCTGTTGCCTATTGCCTATTGCCTTCAAGTTTTCGACGCTGGAAGCGTCGTCTACTACGCCTGTTGCCTGTCGTATCCACGAAAACTAGTCCGACTCGCACTCGTCTGATGCCCGCCAACAACCCCGAATCCCCCACGGAAAAAACTGGCGACAGCACCATTCCCCTTCTTTTAGAAGGGGTGCCCGGAGTGCGGGGTAGTCGCCAGCACTCCCGCAACGCCCAAGGAGGGAGATCCCGCCAAAACCGAGTTCCTTGCGCGCTCCCGAACCTTGCACATGGCTGTGCTCTTTTTGCGAAAACGTTTCTGGAATATTTACAATTCGATTCTGATTAGTTAAAATAAATTTCTAAATGATTGGAAATCAATAGTAATTATTTTTATGCAAAACAAAGTTTGGTTTGAGGATTTGTGTACTTTTGCCGTAAAAAATGCAAGAACCTAAACAAAATAAAAAAAGTCATTCTCTTGAACTGATAAGCAGGCCCGAGGCCACTACGGCTTCTCAAGAAAATGACGCGGCAAAAGTACAAAATAAATCGAAAGTCGCCATAAATAATTTGAAAATTATCGCACGGCTCTATGAAGGGATTGTTGATTCTGCTGGTTTTATTACAAATTTGAAGCTTGCTCTTGGGATAATTCCAAATCATTCAAGCGATTATAGCTTGTTTATGGTTGGTGATCCACCTCATGAAGCATTGGTCAGAATCAGTAACCATAATGCTAATGCTGCCAATTATGTCGAGCGTCAGATGACCGATAAAAATATCAGCATCGTTGTCAAAAGTAGACGTAGAACAGGAAATACTTTTGTATCAAATGATTTGGTGGTTTTGGAAGAGTATGTTTATCTGGAGAAGGATTTGAGTTCGGTGGAGAGTCCGTTTTCTAAAATAGCTATATCTTTGGCTGGTTTTCTTGAAACGGGTGTCTATTTAGACCGCGCTGGCGTCGCTAGGAAAAATATTTCACCCTGAATAAGGCTGCCCTTCGGCCCATCTGCCCGCACCCCATCCCCCTCCGCTATTGCCTATTGCCTATTGCCTATTGCCTATTGCCTGTTGCCTATTGCCTATTGCCTTCAAGTCTTCAAGTCTTCGACGCTGGAAGCGTCGTCTACTATGCCTGTTCCCTCCCCAAATCTTCCAAAACCACCTCGGAAATCTTCCAAAACCACCACAAAAACCACCCTGAAAACGCCCCGAAAATGCTCCGAATTAACGATTTTTAACAGAGTTAATATATTATAAATCAATACAATACAAAACCATTATAATTATATATTAACAATGTTGATAACGGTAAAGTATTATTTTGTACTTTTGCCGCCGTTTATTATGCCGGATTGTGACGTGAGATTTTTGACGTGTGATGTGTGACGTGTGACATTGGGACTACCCCCTCAACTGCTAACTGCTAACTACTAACTGCTAACTGTCTATTGGCCGGCTTTCTTTCGATAATAAAAAAAAGTTAAAAAAATGAACCAAAACTCTACAACCAAGAACAACCAGGAAAACAAAAACGGATATGAGGGCGTGTTTACGCGCGCGCGGGCGCACGTATATTCAGGCGCGCCTATATACGCGCACACGCACGGGAACCCCAAATCCCTTCCCCGAATCCCTCTCTTCCCATTGCTCATGGCCTTCGCTGTGGTGATGATTGTCGGAGTGGGGAATGTGTGGGGGCAGAAGGAATTTACTTATACAGGATCAGAGGAACAATGGTCTGCGCCCACTGGTTATTATATCTCCAAGATTGAGTGCTGGGGAGGTGGTGGATCCGGTGCGTACTATAATACCACAAGTGGTGTTTTGGGAGCAAATAAAATAGGCGGCGGCGGTGGCGGCGGCGGCGGATATGCCGGCGGTAATGTCAAATTGCCGCAAGGTGCTCAGGTTACGGTGTTTGTGGGCAAAGGTGGTGATGGAGTGTCTAATGGTTCTGGTAACCCAGGAACGGCCTCTTATGTCACGTACCTAAACGCCAGCACTTTCCAAATAAAGGCAAATCCTGGAACAGGTGCTAGCAATCGAAGTAAAGGATTAGGAGCAGGCCAAACTGGCAACACTCCAGCAGGTTCATGGTCAGGTAATTCCTCATATCAGAACGGTTCTTTGACTACAAAAAATGGCGGTAATGGTGCTGATGGAAGCAAACGGACAAATTTAGAAGGTGGTAGATATAGTGGCGGCGGCGGCGCTGGCGCTGGCTCAGGTTCAGATGGTGGCAGTGCGTCTGGTAGCACAAGAGGCGAAGGGGTTAGCTCAAATCCAGGGTCGTCATTTCCCTACCAATACATTTGCTGGAGCGGCGTCTGTAGTGGCACGATATACGGTGGAACAGGAGGAACAGGAAATGCCGAAGAAGCATATTACTCAACCAGTGATTATGTAGTAGCGCAAGGTTTGATCGAAGGCCGTAACGGTAGAGATTATGGTGGTGGTGGTGCTGGAGCTCATGACTATTCATCCGGTAAGGGTGGTAACGGTTACGTGCTCATTCACACCAAGCCATGTCAAATTACCATTAATTTTGATGCTAATGGAGGCTCTGTAAATCCGACTTCCATTACTGATGCATACGACAAAGAGATAACACTTCCGACTCCAACAATGGTGGGATACCATTTCAAAGGTTGGTATATCAAAAAAACGAATTACACAGAAAGTGATAAGGTAGGTGGTGGTGGCGATGAGGTTACGATTGATGTCTCCGATTTCAAGAACGGCATCAATTGGAGTGGCATTACAGGTTCGGTTACTGTTTATGCGCAGTGGGAGGTCAATACCTACAACATCAAATATGATTATCATTGCGATGTTAATAAGGTGTCGGGTACAGTACCAACCAATCCTAAGGCAACGTATGGTCAAAATTACACCCAGTATGTGTTATGGAATCCCCAGCGTACGGGCTATACCTTTGACGGTTGGTTTTCACAGGAAAGTAGCGTTAACAAGCTGACTACAGATTCCACCTGTTGGCACAATGCAGCACACAATACTGATTTGACCCTTCATGCCAAATGGACGGCTTGCCCTGTCACCGTGACTTTCGAGGAAAATGGCGGAACCGTTTCTGGATTGAAAAAGACGGATTACGAATACGATGAAGAATATACGCTACCCGTGATTTCCAAGAAGGGGTACCGTTTTGAAGGATGGTATACTCAGGCAACAAACGGGAAAAAGGTGACGGATGAAGATTCTTGTAACCAATCTACCATTCAGGGACTGGATGAATGCGAAGGTGAACTTACCCTATATGCGCATTGGAGTGTTTGTGAGGTGAAAATTACATATAATCTCAATTACGGGTCTTCCGATCCAACGGTAGTGACAATTGATTATGATAAACTTAATACACATACTATACCCACACCAACCCGTCCTGGCTATACTTTTGATGGATGGAAAACCTCTTCAAATGTGTCGGTTGGAAGTTACGAAAATCTGGAAGCAAATATTCAACCGGCCACGTCGGGGGACAACGTCCCGTGCCCATATACTATTGCCCTTATTGCGCAGTGGACAGCACGAGACTATACTCTCACTTTCCATGCTAACAAACCGGAAACTGCCAGTGTGGTGGAATGGGATGAGACGAACTGCTTTACGGATGAAGACGCGTTCGATGGTGCCCATAGTCAATATGCGGTCATACGCGAATATACTGACCAAGATGAGATAACGGTGTTCGGCAGCGATTGCATCGACCTTTCGCTTATCGGATACCATTTCCTCGGTTGGTATCCAGTACAGACGGTAACTCAGGCCAGCGACACGGCTGGGAAGCGGATGTATTATGATACCCCTATTTCGGCGGGCAACCCGATTACTTTCCCAGCGAGTGGAAACGGGTCTATTGATCTCTATGCCTACTGGAAGCCAGAAACACACAACATTATTCTCCATGCAGGCACAGGAGCACAATTTGCCAGCGGGGTGGTGGATACAACCGTGGTCGCCACGTACGATGCCACCTACGGTAGTATCACCGGTTGGGATAATAACTTTGGGGTGAAGAAACCTGTGCATACCGTTGTCGGCTGGTTTACTTCCGATGGTGATCAAAAGACGGGTGGTATGCCCTTCAATGGGGATGAAGTCAATGTGACCGAATTGTTCGCCCGTTGGGCTACGGCTGCCAAAATCCAGTCCAACGGCGGTACT
>Ga0265298_10010001_pt1 | contig 11253 bp, 12 predicted proteins | sample AusTroGonzalo_MG_3_FD_193486 | JGI IMG/M metagenome (GOLD analysis project Ga0265298, IMG submission 193486) | Bovine rumen microbial communities from tropical cattle in Woodstock, Queensland, Australia - Gonzalo_01 | ecosystem: Host-associated > Mammals > Digestive system > Stomach > Rumen ...
AAAATGAGTGAAATCTAAATATAATTCAAAATCATGGCGCAAAGTTACACTTTTTTTTGCATATGTCAAAATTTTTTTGTACTTTTGTGCCCCGAATGACAAAAAAAGATGCAATACATAGTTTTTTTGCGTATCTAAAGCACTTTTTTACGGCTTGGAATACAACAGGAGAAGGAATCCATTCTCCTTATCTCTTCCGCCTGGTTCGCTTTGTGCTCCGCGATGAAAATGCGTACTATTGTTTCGCGGATATAGAGCGCCAGCGTCAATTGTTGCTCCAATGCAAGGATATCTTAGATGTAGTCGATTATGGCTCGCAAGGTTCGGCTGAGGGGACGCATGTCCAACGTCGTGTATGTGATATCGCCCGGAATCACTTGGAGAGTCCCAAAGTAGGTCAGATGTTGTTCCGCTTGGTGAATTTTATGACCCAGGAACAGAAAGTTCCGCTGCAAATAATTGAATTGGGTACCTCGCTCGGTATTACCACCTCATATCTGGCGAGCGTGGACAGCCGCAATAAGGTGACCACACTCGAAGGAAGCGGTGAAGTGCTGAAAAAAGCCAAAAACGTGTGGAAGGCTTTAAAACTGGAGAATATAGAGTGGCACGAAGGCAATATAGATTATACCTTATTTAAGCGCGCGCGCATAAATATAGATCTTGCGTACATAGATGCCAATCATACCTACGAGGCAACCCTACGTTATGCCGACTATTTGTTGCCCAAAATTAGCGAGAAAGGAGTGCTTATCATCGATGATATCCATTATTCAAAGCAAATGGAGCGCGCGTGGGAGGAACTGAAGCAGGATAAGAGGGTCACGACCTCTATGGATCTGTATCATGTAGGACTTCTCTTTGTCAATACGTGCTTCCTTAAACGACACTACCGCATTCGAATCTAAAATTCAATTATCAATCATTAATTATCAATTATCAATTATCAATTATCAACGATATGGCTATTTACACCAAAACAGGCGACAAAGGTGAGACTTCGCTGGCAAGCGGTCAACGAGTATCCAAAACAGATGTTCGTATCGAAGCATACGGAACTGTCGATGAACTGAATAGTTGGATAGGATTGTTGGGAAGCGGTTTGCCATCCATACCCGTTTGTGTGGAACAGCTGTTATGGATCCAGAACAAATTGTTCAATCTTGGAGCGGCCTTGAGTGAAGCGCCGGGAGAATGGGTGACTTCTGTAGATGTACAGCAGTTGGAACATTGGATTGATGCCATACAGCAGGAAGTTCCGAAACAAAAAGCATTTATTCTTCCAGCCGGCAGCGAAAGCGTGTGCCGATGTCATGTATGTCGTACCATTTGCCGCCGTGCAGAAAGACGAATGATTGAAGCAACGGCTTCTCCAACCCAACTGCAATTTGTGAACCGGCTTAGTGATTATTTGTTTGTCCTTGCACGCTACATCGTTTATATCAATAATGAACCGGAAATGACTTGGAAGAAGGATTAAAATGTGTAAAAATTGACGGAAATGTGCAAAAATATGCAAAAAATGACGAAAATTGTAAAATATTCTTACAAATATTTGCACGGGTCGAAGATTTTTAGTACTTTTGCACGATTTTTTTGAAAAAAAGGTATGTATTGGACGTTAGAATTGGCATCGAAGTTGGATGACGCGCCGTGGCCGGCAACCAAAGATGAGTTGTTGGATTATGCAAATCGGGAAGGTCTGCCTCTTGAAGTGATTGAGAATTTGAATGAACTGGAAGGGGACGATGAGGAGCAGTATGAGAGCATATTGGATATTTGGCCTGATTTCCCGACGAATGACGATGACTTTCTTTACAACGAAGAGGAGTATTGATTAGTGAAGCGGTATATTGTTCTTTTGTTGGGGCTTATGGCCGTTTGGACTGCGAGTGCGCAGTTTGACCCGCAAATGGGGCAATATATGTATGTGGCATCGGCTTTTAATCCGGCTGCGGTAGGAGAAGGGGATTTAATGAAAGTGGCGGGTATACACAGGATGCAGTATGTGGATATCAGCAACGCACCGATGAGTACATGGTTTTCGTTCGGATCGCCGTTTGTGATTGGCAAGACGAGCCACGGAGCAGGAGTGCGCTTTTTGAACGATCGTTACGGACTGTTTACCACTCAATCGCTTTATGCACAGTATGCATATCGGCACAAGATTGGAAAAGGGTACTTGAGTGTTGGTGTAGATTTGGGATTTGTGAATGTGGGGTTTAAGGGCGATTCGGTCAACTTGAGCAAAATGGGAGATGACTATCACGAGGCCAACGACGATGCTGTACCGACAGCCGGCAAATCGGGAATGAAGTTTGACATGGGAGCGGGTTTGTACTACGTGACCTCGACATGGTGGGTCGGAGCAAGTTACAGTCACCTGACAAGACCGCAAATTGACTGGAGTGATGGTACAAGCGGAACGGAGCAGATTGTGACGATGGTGGGGACGATGTATGTTACCGGCGGGTATCATTTTAGGCTGAAAAACTACCGCGAGTGGGTCTTGACTCCGAGTGCGATGGTGATGAGCGATTTTGTGAGTTGGGATGTGAATTTGACACTGATGTGCGATTATAAGGACCGTTACCGCTGGGGACTCGGATACCGCATCGCAGGAAGTGTAAACATATTGTTAGGAATAGATATTATCTCCGGGCTGCAATTGGGTTACAGTTGTGAACTGCCGACCAACAAATTGCTGCTGGAGAGTTATGGAAGTCACGAACTATATCTGGCGTACGGATTTGATATCCTGAAGCCGAAAAGAACAGATAAATATAAATCAATTAGATACTTGTAAGTATGAAAATCACAAAGATTTTGCCATTCATCGCATTAGCGTTAGTAATGGCGGGTTGCAACAAACCGGCAGGAGAACTTGTAGGAGCTCGCAAATCTGTCAATTTCAAGGAGGCGAATCCTTACGGAATGTTGTTTATTAAAAAAGGTAGTTTCATGATGGGCGCCAACACGCAGTCCGCTGTTTTTGAGCAGCCGGATAATGTGATCATGGTGACTGTTGATGCGTTTTGGATGGACGAGACGGAAATTACTAACAGTGAGTATCATCAGTTTGTGAATTGGGTACGTGATTCGATTGCCCTTACTAACCTGATTGCTTCGGGCATAACCGATTATGCCGTTCAGCCCAAAGATGAGGACTTTGATGAGGACAATTATCGCATCAATTGGAACAAGAAAGTGCCATGGAAAAGCAAAGAAGAGGATATCGTAGATGCGCTGTCATCTATGTATTACTCGGACGGTAGTCTTAACACCAACAACCTGCATTATCGTTACAACTGGGTGAATATGGACGAGGCTCTTCCGCAACGTAACAAATTCGATGTAGCGACCAGTACTTATCCTCCTGGAGCAACGGCTCGTGTAGATACGTTCTGGGTTAACGCTAACAACGAAATCAAGGACTCAACGATTATTCGTCCTCTGCGTGAGCCGAAAGACCTGTTGACAGAGAAAATCATCAGTATTTATCCGGATACGCTTGTTTGGGCGCGTGACTTCCAGTTCTCGTACAATGACCCGTTGCTGCATATGTATTTCAAGCACCCGGGTTACTCTGAGTATCCGGTGGTAGGTGTTACATGGGAGCAGGCACATGCTTTCTGCAATTGGCGTACCAAATTCTATAATATGTACTCAGCTATCGAAGTGAACGAATACCGTTTGCCGACAGAGGCACAATGGGAATATGCTGCTCGTGGTGGCCGCAAACTGGCGATGTATCCTTGGGGGAGCAACTACGCTCGCGATGCCAAGGGTTGTTTCTTTGCTAACTTCAAGCCGTATCGTGGTGCGTACAACGATGATACCGGAACTACCACGATGAAGGTGGCTCAATTCCGTCCGAACGATTTCGGTTTGTTCGATATGGCAGGTAACGTAGCCGAATGGACTAATTCGGCTTATCAGAGTGCTGCAAACACGCATATCCATGACTTGAATCCGGATTATAGTTACATGGCTCGTAAGGCCGATCCGGACATCTTGAAACGCAAGGTTGTCAAAGGTGGTAGTTGGAAAGATATCAGTTATTTCATGCAATGCGGTGTGCGCACGTATGAGTATCAATATGAGAGCCGTCCGTACATCGGTTTCCGTTGTGTCCGCGCGTACATAGGCGAATAATTAATAATTTGTGTAAACAGAAATAAATTTAAAATACAAATACAATTATGGCTAAAGAAAATGCTGCAAAGCAAGGTTTTGGTGCAAAATTCTTTCACTGGTATGAGTCTTATCAAGGAAAGAGCATTGTAAACATCGTTTATTCGGCAGGTGCATCGGTCGTTATTGTCGGTGCGTTGTTCAAAATTTTGCACTGGCCGGGTGCAAGTCAGGTTCTTATGATCGGTATGTTTACCGAGGCATTCTTGTTCCTTATCGGTACGTTGGATCATCCGCATCCTGAGTTCCACTGGGAGAATGTGTTCCCTCAATTGTTGGAGTATGGTACCAAACCAGAGTTGTTGGAGGAGAAATCGAAACAAGCTCGTCCGACGCTGTTGGGTGCAGGTGTTGCAGGAGGATCTCCTGTAGCTGCAAATGGTTTTGCCGCTCCGGGTGCCCCTGTTGCTGGCGTAGCTGGCGCTCCCGCTCCCGCTGTTGGGAAAGTGCCTTCGCTCAAAGATGAGGATTTGAAAGCATTGAAAGACGGTATCGCTGATTTGGCTAAGACGGCAACGCAGTTTGCTGAGTTAGGCAAGGTGGCTCAAACGGGTGTTAAATTGGGTGAAAAACTGGCTGCTGCTGAAGCTGCTACCGACAGTTATACACAAGCTACAGCTTATCTGGCTCAAAACTATGCACGCGTAAGTGGCGACATGGCCAATATCGCTGAGGAAACAAAGGCTTACAAAGCCGGTGTTGAGCAGGTCGGAAAGAGCATCGCTTCGTTGAATACCGTTTATGAGTTGCAACTCCAAGCTGTTAACGCACAAATGGAGGCTCAAAAGGGTGCCGCTGCTGCTGCTAAAGCAGCCGCTGAAGCTCAGGTAGCTTTCGCATCGGGCGCTATGCAGTTGCAGAAACAGGTTGCTGACCTGAACGGCATTTATGGGAACATGCTGAATGCATTGGCATAAGTTATTGAAAACAAGGTTAATAGAAGAATAACAATAAAACACTTCAGTAATGGGTGGAGCAAAAAACTGTCCGGAAACCCCGAGACAAAAGATGATTGGTATGATGTACTTGGTGCTCACCGCCATGTTGGCGTTGAACGTAAGTACAGATATCTTGAAGGCTTTCAAGCTGGTGGATGATAGTTTGCATTCTACGCTTGAGACTACTGACACTCGTAATCAACAGATGATGAGTCAGTTCCTTGCTTCCCGTAACGACAACCCGGAGAAGAACGGTCCTTGGTACGATAAAGCAGCCGAATTGACACAGCGGTCAGATAGTTTGTATAATTACATCCAAAATTTCAAATACCAGATTGCCGTTGCAACGGATGGCCCTAAGAAAGCAGATCCGGAGGCGCGTGTGATTCAGGGTAATGACAACCGTGACGCAACAACGCACTACGCGTTGCCCGATAAGGCATATAAGCCCGGTGTGGAATTGAAAAATATGATTGAGGAATATCGTGCATACCTGTCGGAGTTGGATCCGAAAAAGGCCGAGGAGTACAACACTATCTTTGATACGAGTGATAAGCAAGAATCCGGTGACAAGATGATTCCTTGGGAAGTGCAGATGTTCCATGATATGCCTTCCGGTGCATCAGTAGTCTTGTTGACCAAGTTACAGAACGATATCCGTAATGCACAGAATGTAACAATTCAGTATCTGCGCAACCAAACGGATGCGGGGGACTTGCGCGTGAATAAACTGAGCGCGTACGTGATTCCGAATTCGAATTACGTGATTCGTGGTGGTAGATATTCGGCGAAGATTATCTTGGCGGCTGTAGACTCGACGCAGACTCCGGAATATTATGTAGAAGGACAACGTCTGAATGATCAAGGTCTCTATGAAGTAGTGGCTTCCGGTCTGGGATTGCGAAAATACTCTGGTTGGATTTCTTATTTGAATCCCGCTTCCGGTGAGATGGAGAATCTTCCTTTCTCCAGCGAGTACAGCGTAGGTGAACCGGCAGTGACGATTTCGAATACCGACCTCAATATCATGTATCGCGGATACGATAACAAGTTCTCTATTTCCGTTCCCGGTGTATCGAACGATAAGATTAAAGTCAACGTAAGCGGCGCATCTGTTCGTCAGCAAGGTGGTCTTTGGATCATCAAACCGGGTGACAACGCAAAGAGTGTATCTATCTCTGTTTCAGCCGAGTTGGATGGTCGTATGCAACCGATGGGTAATAAAGAATATCGTGTTAAGGCTTTACCGAAACCAGGCGCTTACTTCAAGGTTGGTGAGAATGAATACAACGGTGAGAAATCCATCCCACGTAGTGCCCTTCTTAACACCTCTGCTACCGTCATCGCTTCGTATGGTCCTGATGGTCTGCTCGACCTGCCTTACCAAGTAGTTGGCTTCCGTGCTAATATCAACGGTATGTTATTGGAGTCGAAGAGCAATAAATTTACTAAGGAACAGATGGAGCGTATGGGTAAACTCAAACCGGGAAACTCAGTCATCTTGACAGATATCCGTGCTAAAGGTCCTGATGGTAAAGTTGTTCCGTTGTCGCCAATTCCATTAACTCTGAATTAATTGAAAACACATATGATTAAGAAAATTAGTATTGCTGCTTGTTTGCTGCTTGGCGTGATGACCGCTCAGGCTCAGCATAATGTAGTCTCGTTCTTCGACGAGGTGGGTAGTGCACGTATTAAAACCGAGGAGTTCTCGCAAGCGCATGATACAATCGTTATGGTGGATCACCGTATTGACGATGTTATCTGGGCTCGCTATGTGTATCGTATCATTGATATGCGTTATAAGCAGAACTACCAGCTTTATTTCCCGACTAAGTCTGACGATGCGGATTATCGTAACTTATTCAAGGTTATAGCTGATGCTGTAGTTGATGGTATGCCAATCTATGAGAAGAACATGGAAACGATCAAGCCGGACTTCAAGCAAGAGCCGATTAGACGTACTCAAATCCCGACAATGTTCATGGTTGACGATCCGTTGGCTGACTATTCAGACGACCCGACGCACTATGATATCACTTCTTCTGACGCTATGCTTATCCACTATGATAGCGTAGCTGATGAGTTGTCCGGTCACTTCTATCGCTTCGAGCCTATCGTTCGTAACCAGATTAAGTATCTCATTCAAGAAGTTGTTTTCTTCGATAAGCACACCTCTCGTTTGCATACGAAGATCATGGCTATCGCTCCGCTGCAGTCTGACCTTATCACTACTCGTGATAGCTCGATGGTGATGGCATCACTCCGTGAATCGATTATGTTCTGGATTCCGTTTGACAACCTTCGTCCGTATCTGGCTATGCAGTACGCTATTCCGAATCGCAACGAAGTAAAACGTGTGACGTACGACGAGTTCTTCCAGAAACGTTTGTTCACTTCGTATATCGTAGGTGAAGGAAATATGTACAATCGCTGGATTCCGGATTATACAAAGAACGATGTAGAGGCAACTCGCAAGGAGCAAGAACGTATTGCAACGGAGTTACTTAATTTCGAGCAAGATCTCTGGGAATATTGATGCGAAGTCATCGTTTTCGTAACTCATATTTCATTTCCGCAGTCAGCGTTTCGCTGGTATTGTGCCTTATAGGTATGGAATGTGTGCTCCTGCTGTCAGCAGGGGCACTTGTTACACGCATGCGCGAGAACATTACCATGACTGCGGTGTTGTCTTCCGATGCCGACAGTACACGCTGTGCGCGTTTGGAAACTATATTGTCTAATAGCGGGCAATGCAGCGGTTATACCTATATATCTGCTGAGCAGGCATTGGAGGAACACATCCGTTCCTTAGGGGAAGATCCTACTGCATTTCTGGGCTACAACCCTTTGTCCGCCAGTTATGAAATCCATCCGACGGATGCGTATAGTTCTCCGGACAGTTTGGCATTGATAGTCGCTAAATTGGAAGCGCTACCGTATGTGACAGAAGTGATTTATCCCCGTGACTTGGCGGATCTCATGAGCCGAAACGTGCAGGACTTTTCATTAATCCTTTTAGGTGTTGCGTTGGCTTTGCTGTTGGTGTCGATGGTGCTGATCGTGAATACGATACGTTTGCAGATTTACTCGAAGCGCTTCCTGATTAATACCATGACCCTTGTCGGTGCAACGTCTTGGGTAACCAGACGGCCGTTTGTGCGGAAAAATATGTGGATCGGTTTCGTTGCGAGCCTCGCCGCGTTGGCTATTTTGAGCGGTATTGTGTATTATGCAGAATACAGATTGGGCATTATGCTCTTCCCTCTCACGTGGCAAAATATTGCGTTTGTTTCGGCGGTTGTCATGTGTTCCGGTCTGATGATCACGTTGTTCGCATCGTTGATAGCAACCGGTAAATATATTCGCATGGATAACAACTCGCTCTACGAGATCTAAATTCTGAAAACTGACTACTGAAACTGACTACTGAATACTGAATACTGAATATGAAACAGACATTACCCAAACTGAACCTCATCCTTATTGGTGTTTCGTTTGTCATCATCGTGCTGGGTTTTGCCTTGATGGCAGGTGAACCTTCCGGAGAGGTGTATAATCCTGATATTTTCTCTTTCCGCCGGATTACTGTAGGTCCGATGATCTCGCTGTTCGGCTTTGTGTGCATGCTTTTTGCAATCTTATTCCGCGCTAAGAAATGAGTTGGTTGGAAGCATTGATATTGGGCATAGTGCAGGGCTTGACGGAGTTCCTGCCTGTTTCTTCTTCGGGTCATCTGGAGATTGGACAAGCCTTGTTAGGTACGGCAGGAGAAGAGAATCTGACTTTTGCCATCATCGTGCATGTCGCGACCGTATTATCGACGCTCGTCATTCTGTGGAGCGAAGTCTCTAAGTTGTTCAAGGGCACTTTTGCCACCTTACAATGGAATGCGGAGAAGGACTACGTGGCGAAGATTTTGGTGTCGATGATCCCGGTGTTTATTGTCGGCATGTTCTTCAAGGACCAAGTTGAGGCGTTTTTCGGTAACGGATTGCTGTTAGTCGGCATTTGCTTGCTTATTACGGCAACGCTATTGGCCTTAAGCGAATGGTTGCAAAAAAGACGTCAAGGCGAAGGTCACGAAGTGACGTATAAGGATGCTTTCGTTATTGGTATAGCGCAGGCTTGTGCCGTATTACCGGGCTTGAGCCGTTCAGGAACAACCATCGCCACCGGACTCTTGTGCGGCGTGAAGAAAGAGAGCGTCGCGCAGTTCTCGTTCCTCATGGTGCTCATTCCTATTTTAGGTGAGGCATTTCTGGATTTACTCAAACTGCTGCAAGGCGAGTTGACTAGTGAACTGGGCTGGTTGCCTGCGTTGGTGGGCTTTGTAGCGGCATTCCTCACCGGATGTTTCGCGTGCCGATTCATGATACAAGTAGTGCGTCGCCAACGTTTGGTTTGGTTCGCACTCTATTGCGCGATAGTAGGTACAGCAACGATTATTGCTACCCTTTGCTGATATGTGGGATTTTGAGCAAGGCGAGGTGCTGGCGTTTGACAAACCGCTTCGTTGGACATCGTTCGATCTGGTCGCCAAAGTGCGGTATAACTTGTGCAACAAGTTAGGAACCAAGAAACTGAAAGTGGGGCACACTGGTACGCTGGATCCTTTGGCTACGGGGGTGGTGATTATATGTACAGGCAAGAAAACCAAACTGATTGAGCAGCTGCAGTACGATGTGAAGGAGTATATCGCTACGCTGCAACTCGGAGCGACAACACCCAGTTACGACATGGAGAAAGAGGTGGACGCTACGTATCCGACTGCTCATATAACGCGCGATTTGATTGACCGAACCATTCCTGAATTTGTTGGCGAGCAATGGCAAGTACCACCTGTTTTCTCTGCCGTGCAGATTAACGGAAAACGCGCCTACGAGTTCGCACGCAAAGGCGAAGCGGTGGAACTCAAGCCCAAACTGTTGGTCATAGATGAGATAGAGGTGCTGTCTTTTGAGCCGGAGAACATGCTGCTGACCATTCGCGTTGTATGCTCCAAAGGGACGTACATCCGCGCCTTGGCACGCGATATAGGGGAACGACTCGGCTCCGGTGCCTATCTGACCGCGCTGCGACGCACCAGAGTAGGCAACACACGCGTCGAAGACTGCTATACAATAGAACAATTTTTGGAACAACTGAAAGATTACGAATATGTACAAATCTAATGACATGAGGCTTTGCCAGTTTAAGTTCAGGCTGCCCGAAGAGTTAATAGCCCAATATCCTGCGCCGTACCGCGATGAAGCGCGGCTGATGGTGCTGCACCGTAAAACCGGCGAAATAGAGCATAAGTTATTGCCGGAACTGGTGAATTATTTTGATGAAGGCGACCTGTTCGTATTCAATGACACCAAGGTTTTTCCTGCACGTTTGTGGGGACACAAAGAGAAGACGAATGCGCTGATAGAGGTGTTCCTGTTGCGTGAGTTGCATCATAAGAACCGCTATTGGGATGTCTTGGTTGAGCCGGCTCGTAAGATTCGTATCGGTAACAAAATAACCTTTGAAGACGATCCGTCTATCGTAGCGGAAGTGATTGATAATACGACCAGCCGCGGGCGTACGTTCCGTTTTCTGACCGACTATGACAACGAGGAGTTCGTGCCACGTTTGTACGCTTTGGGAAGCGCCCCACTGCCCAAATATATCCGTCGTCCCATGGACGAGCAGACATTCGAGAAATATACCGAGATATTTCGTGACCAACCCGTGCGCGACATGGATACGGAGCGTTACCAGACTATTTACGCCGACAAAATCGGTGCCGTAGCAGCTCCTGCTGCCGGACTGCATTTCTCCAAACAACTGCTCAAACGCATGGAGATCCACGGGATTGAAACGGCCTTTATGACCAGTCATATATCGCTCGGTATCTTCAAAGAAATCGACGTAGAGGATTTGACGAAGAACAAGATGGAGTCCGAGCAAATCATTCTGCCGGAGAAGATGGTGAATGCTGTGAACACCGCGCATTCCAAGCAGAAGCGTGTCTGCGCTGTCGGAACGGAGATCATGCGTGCGATGGAGCATGTGGCTGGAACGAACGGCCAACTCAAAGCATATGACGGATGGACCAACAAATTCATCTTCCCGCCGTATAATTTCACGGTAG
>Ga0265298_10010003_pt1 | contig 11252 bp, 6 predicted proteins | sample AusTroGonzalo_MG_3_FD_193486 | JGI IMG/M metagenome (GOLD analysis project Ga0265298, IMG submission 193486) | Bovine rumen microbial communities from tropical cattle in Woodstock, Queensland, Australia - Gonzalo_01 | ecosystem: Host-associated > Mammals > Digestive system > Stomach > Rumen ...
CAATCGAAGCAGGTAAGGCCATTCTCGGTATCGAGTTTGGCTCTACCCGCATCAAGGCCGTCCTCATCGACGAGGACAATAAGCCCATCGCACAGGGCTCACACGAGTGGGAAAACCAGTTGGTAGATGGTCTCTGGACCTACTCTACCGAGGCCATCTGGTATGGTCTCCAGGACTGCTATGCAGAACTCCGTAAGGACGTTCAGGCACAGTACGACTGCGAGATTGAGGCGCTCGCCGCCATCGGCTTCTCTGCCATGATGCACGGCTATATGGCCTTCAACGAGAAACAGGAGATCCTCGTGCCCTTCCGCACCTGGCGTAACACCAACACCGGTAAGGCTGCCGCCGAACTCTCCCAACTCTTCAACTACAACATTCCCCTCCGCTGGAGTATCTCTCACCTCTATGAGGCCATCCTCGACAACGAGGAGCATGTCAGCGACATCAAGTACCTCACCACCCTCGCCGGTTATGTCCACTGGCAAGTGACCGGTCAGTTCGTCCTTGGCGTAGGCGATGCCTCTGGTATGATCCCCGTCGATCCTGCCACGAAGACCTACGATGCAGACATGGTGAAAAAGTTTGACGAACTTATCGCACCGAAGGGTTTCTCATGGAAGTTGCTCGACATTCTGCCGAAATCATTGAATGCCGGCGAGAACGCAGGCTTCCTGACACCGGAAGGAGCCAAGAAGCTCGACGTCAGCGGTCACCTCAAGGCAGGCATCCCCGTCTGTCCTCCCGAGGGCGACGCAGGTACTGGCATGGTGGCTACCAACGCTGTCAAGCAGCGCACAGGTAATGTCAGCGCAGGCACTTCCTCATTCTCGATGATTGTTCTGGAGAAGCCGTTGTCGAAGCCCTACGAGATGATCGACATGGTGACCACGCCTGACGGTTCACTCGTCGCCATGGTTCACTGTAACAACTGTACCAGCGACATCAACGCCTGGGTAAGTCTCTTTAAAGAATATCAGCAACTGCTTGGTATCAAGGTAGATATGAACGAGCTCTACGGCAAGCTCTTCAACAAGGCCCTGGAGGGTGACACCGACTGTGGTGGCCTGATGGCTTACAACTACGTGTCAGGTGAGCCTGTCACAGGACTGAGCGAAGGCCGTCCGATGTTTGTCCGTTCTGCCAACGACAAGTTCAACCTTGCCAACTTCATGCGTGCCCACCTCTATGGAGCCATCGGTGTGCTGAAGATCGGTAACGACATCCTGTTCAAGGAGGAGATGATCCGCGTGGATCGCATTACCGGTCATGGCGGTTACTTCAAGACGCCCGGTGTCGGTCAGCGCATGCTTGCTGCTGCCCTCAACAGCCCCATCTCCGTCATGGAGACCGCCGGCGAAGGTGGTGCCTGGGGTATTGCCCTGCTCGCAGGATATGCAGTCAATAATTCCGACAAACTCTCGCTCGCCGATTACCTCGAGAAGGTGGTCTTCGCAGGCAACACAGGCGTTTCCATCGCCCCCACCCCAGAAGACGTTGCCGGCTTCGAGAAGTACATCGAGAACTACAAGCGCTGTCTCCCCATCGAGCAGGCCGCTGTCGACAACAAGTAAAACAAATAAGTTGTAAATCAAATCCCCTCGCCGGTTGGCGGGGGGATTATTCTTTAAAGATCTTTGCCCGCACTTTCCCTACCTATTTTTACTATATAAAAACCTTATTTTAATTTTTAATTTTTGATTTTATCTCATGTGCCTTTTTAATCACACAAAAATTGAGGTTTAATTTGCATAATTCAGAAATATTTCGTATCTTTGCACTGCTATAAAATGAAACGGAAACTGTTTTGCGAAATATCACCATTCACCTATCGTCTGTCGGTGGAGAAGGAAATCCTGAAGCGTCATCTGATGGATTACCTTCGAAAAACTCGTTTCGCCAAGGAAAGGATAGAAGATTCTCTGCCCGTTCTCGTCTATCAACACAAGTCGCTCATTCGCCGCAGACTGGGTAATGTCAATATGCAATTGCAGGAGAACAAGGCCACTAACCTTGCATTGGCCGTTACCCATATCGACGGTCTGCTTATTCATCCAGGTGAAGTGTTTTCTGTCTGGAAACTTGTTGGAAGAACAGCCAAGCGGAAGGGCTACAAGGAGGGACTGACCATAGCCAAGGGACAGCCGTCGCAGGGCATTGGAGGCGGGCTGTGCCAACTGTCAAACCTGATCCACTGGCTTGTATTGCACAGCGACCTTACCATCGTTGAGCATCACCATCACGACGGCTTAGACCTCTTCCCGGACTTTGGCCGTCAGATTCCTTTCGGCACAGGCACCAGCATCTCGTACAACTACATTGACTACCGCGTTAAGAACGAGACCGCTACCACCTACCAACTCAGATTGTGTACAGACGACGAATATCTGTGCGGCGAACTCCGTGCCACGGAACTTCAACCACACACATTCCACATACATGCCGAAAACGAATACTTCTCTCGTGAGAATGGAACTATATACCGAAACGGCCAAGTCTATCGCGACATCATCGACCGAGTAACAGGCCGGCATCTTGAGAGCCAGCTCATCCGCACCAACCACGCCAAGGTCATGTACGACCTTGCACCATCAGTCACCATCAAGGAGTCATGATTAGTGAATATGCAAAGAAGTGTGTCATAGAGTCTGTCTGTGTTTGATGGGTGTATGGCGCTGATAATCGTAGAGGGTCAGGCGACGCAGGTGGTAGTAGGCGAGCCAATAGTTCTGAAGCGAGGCAATCTGATTCTGCCTGGCCGTCTGCCAGTGGCTCTGGGCCAGTGAGAGATCATAGGCGTTGGCCTGGCCTCGGATAAAGCGCTGTAGGGTTTGGGCATAGGCATCCTCAGCGATGGTAAGAGCCTGACGCGATGTTTCTACGATAGCTTGACGCTCGTTGAATTCAGCGACGGTCAGGGCCACTTCCAGTTCGGTGTCACGTGCCGTCTCCTTCTCGGCATTCTCGGCCACATCCACATTGCTGCGGGCAGCCAACCAGGCGTTCTTGCGCTTACCCCAGTCCTTCAGAGGTACGGTCAGGGTAACGGTAGCCATATCCTGTGTGAGCAGGTTACGATAGGCATCGGCAAAGCGGTCGGCCACCTGATTCAGACCGATGCTGGCATTGAGGTTCATGCTGAGGTTTTTCTCCACCTTGGCGCGTTCCGCATCGCGACGGGCCTCGGCCGTTGTTTGTCGGCTGCTCAGATACTGCGGGTTATTCTCGCGTGCATGTTGGATGGCTTCTGCCACATCCACATGCAGGGTGCCGATGACCGACGGAATGACGAGCTCTATCTCCGTCAGCCTGTCCATGCCGAGATATACCGTGAGTTCCTGGGCGGCACGGTTACGGGCTATGCGGGCATTGGCAAGGGTGGTACGGGCATTGGTCTTCTCGAGTTCGAGAATGCTCAATTCAGCCTTCGGTATGCTGGCTATCTTAAAGCGTCGCTCAGCGATGGCAAAGATGGTGTCACACGAGGCGAGGTACTCCTCGGCCATGCGCTGCTGATCCTGTGCGAGGGCGAGGGCGAAGAACTTGCCGACGGCCTCTTCCGAGGTTGTCTCGATGCCATAGGCAAGTTCCTTCTCTGCGCGAGCCAGTTTGAGAGGTTCTATCCTGCGGGCCCATTTCAGCGGGTTATAGAAGAGCAGGTCCTGCTTGTAGCCCACGCTGATGGGGATGGTCATGAACTGCGTCTCGTTCTGTTCTCCGAAGGTGCGGAGGTAGCCCAGCTGTGTGGAGCCGTATATCTGTCCACCCCAGCGCTCGATGTCCTGAGTGGCGGTGATGCCGGCCTGAGAATAGAACATACGCTGTTGGCGGTATACGTCGATGTCCTCGAAGGAGAGATAGCGCTGGGTCATGTAGCGCTGGTACATCACGGGTGTAGACTCCAATAGAATCTGTGGTTTGCGGGTAGCCTGCCACGACAGGTATTGGTAAAGCGAAGACTGATAGATGCTCTGGTATTTCTGAGCCGACAGCGAGCTGTCGGTGGCCAACCGTACCGTACGGTCGAGGTCGAGCACCACACGCTGCTGCGCCGAGGCGGTGACTACCGCAAAGAGTCCAAATATGACAATCCGTCTCATAGGTTATTTCAGTATAACTTCCACGTTCATACCGTCAAAGAGGTCGGCAGCGTGAGACACATGGGCACGGATGGTGACAGCTCCCTGCTTGTCGACGACGGGGTTGATCTCGCAGACCGTTGCGTCATAGTGCTGTGACTTGTCGGCGATGGGGATGATACTCAATGCCGTTCCCTGCTGATAGCGGCCGAGGTCGGCTTCCATCACACGGAACTCTACGGCCATGTCACCCGAAGCAATGACTCGACAGACAGGTTGTCCAGCCTGCGCCAACTGATGAGCCTGAATGGTGACATTAGCCACCACACCGTCGAAAGGAGCCGTCAGCACACCGCTACGGAGCTCATGCTGGGCAGCGGCCAGTTGGATGCGTGCCGAGGCGAGCTGACTCTTTGAAAGGGCATAGCCCGACTTCACGTCGGCATTGTGTACCACACTGGCGGGCACCTGCGACGTCTTGTCGGGATCATATCCCTGGGAGATGATGACATCCTGCATCTGCAGGTGGGCCTGTTCCATCTGGAGCTGGGCCTGTTCGATGGCGCGTTCCTGCTTGGCGACGGCATTGCGGAGCTTGAACTGGTCGAGCTGGGCCAGAACCTGACCACGGCGCACTTGCTGACCGTTACGTACAAGGACACGCTCGATGGGCAGGGCCGTCTCGAACGACAGGTCGGCGAAATGCTCGGCCACCACTTTTCCCATCGTACATGTCGAAACGCTTTCTGGCAGCGGTATTACCTGTTGGGCAGGGTTACTTGCAACCGTCGCAGCTGAGTCGGCCACCACCGTCTGTATTGAGTCGTTGGCAGGGGTGCCCTTCTCTGCAGGGCCCCCGCCGCAGCCTGCTGCCATCGCAGCCACGGCCATCCATATCATCAGTTTCTTCATATATTATTATTCTCCAAATCAGTTTTCTTCTTTGATTCTCAAGCACAGCAGCGTCAGGTCGTCGTTGGGAGTAGCGCCTGCACGGTGTTTCTCCACGGCCTCCTTGATCATCTCAATGGCCTCGTTTGTGGTCTTGTCGCCAGTCTTCGACATCAGCTCCAGAACAGCAGCATTGCCGAAGAGCTTCTGCTCGGGGTTCTCGGCCTCGTTCAGTCCGTCGGTATATACCAGCAGCAGCTTGCCTCGGATGTTGTTGACGGATTCACCGTAAAAAGGATCGTCTTCCCACAGTCCGAGCGGCTGGTTGTCGTATTCCATCGACAGGAAGTTGGCCTTTCCGCCTTCCTTCTCTACCAGTACGGGGGGATTATGGCCGCAGTTACAGAAATCCATGCGACCTGTCTTAAGGTCTACCATACCGATGAACATGGTGACGAACATACCTCTGTCGTTATCCTTCGAGAGGAAGACGTTGATCTCGGTGGCTATCTGCTCCGGACTCTGTCCCTGCTGGGCAATGATACGGAAAAGATTACGCGTAACGGCCATGAACAGCGAGGCGGGGATGCCTTTGCCGCTGACGTCGCCGATGCAGAAATAGAGACGCTCGTCTTGTACGAAGAAGTCGTAGAGGTCACCGCCCACTTCCTTCGCGGGGGTCATCGATGCAAAGAGGTCGATGTCGTGGCGGTTGGGGAACGGAGGGAAGATACGTGGTACCATACCCATCTGGATGTCGCTGGCCACCTGCAGCTCGTTCTCGATGGCAGCCTTCGAGGCGGTGGTATCCTTCAGTTCTTCAATATAGTTAACCAGCGACTTCTGCATGTTTCCGAATGACTGGTTGAGCTGTCCTATCTCGTCGATGCGCTCTTCGTCGGGCAGAGTCTGATCGAACTGTCCTGAGGCGATAGTCTCGGCCTGTTTGGCCAACTGGTGAAGGGGTTTAAGCTCGCGCCCGATGATACGGCTGATAAAGAACAGCATCAACAGCAGGCCGAAGATGACGATGCCAATAACAACACGATACAAACGGTTATAGCCGCTGAAGATGTCGCTCTCGGGACAGACCACGGCGACGCTCCATCCCGTAGTGCCGATGGGCTTGTAAAACACGAAGCAGTCCTCTCCATCGAAGTTGAGCCTTCTCACGCCTTCCTCGCCGTTCAGCATGGCGTCGCCGAGGGCGGTGCGTGCAGTATCCTCTCGTTCGAGGGTCTCGGTGAAGATGCTCTGGTAGAACAGCTTCGTCGTGTCAGGATGAACGAAATAGGTGCCACCCACACCTATCATGATACTGTAAGACTTAGGGTAGGGCTTTACGGCCGAGATGGTGTTCGACAACCAGCCGAGAGAGAGGTCCACCGAGAAGGTGCCTATGAATTCGCCGTTCTTGTCCTTCATGGGCTTACAGTAGGAAGCAATCATCTCTTTCGAATAGATGTCGTCGGGGTTATAGTCAACAAAAGGCTCTGTCCATGTAGGACGGTCGAGCAATTTACAGAGCTGGTACCAGTCCATCACGAAATAGTCATAATGCTCGTTACCCTCCTGGGTAGTCTGGATGGTCTTGCCGTTGTTGTAGCTGAAAGCCGAGAAGTACTTGCCGCGATCCTTGAAGTAGTAAGGTTCGAAGGCGATGGAACAGCCGTTGAGGTCGGGATTGTTCTCCAGAATACGGCGACTATATACGAACATCGAGTCGGGGGCGTCGAGATGACGGGTGGGGAGCCAGTCGGTATTGTTGGTGGCCACTTCCACGCTGTGGAGGATGTCGGTTACGCGGAGCACGGTGTTGTCGAGCACCTGAGTAGCCCTGTTCATGGCCTCGTCTTTAACGGCCTTTCGCGACTCATAGAACAGATAGCTGAGGGCTGCCAGGAAGATAACGGTAGCGAAGAGCACAATCCATAGGCTGAGCCTCGTGGAAAGCGACTGACGGATGTATTTCAGAGGGTTCTTCATAAGTCTATTTGGCTATGAGTTGTTCGTATGTCACTTCGTTCTTGAGCATCATGTTCTCCACCATGAGCTGGCTGGCCTTCTTCACCATGTCGGGGCGCAGACGATACTCGCGTTTCTTCGACTCGCGGTCAACCAACAGGTTGAGCACCTCGGCCAGCATCAGCTTCTGGAGCACGCGGTTGGTACCGATATGCTCGCGGCGCACGTAGTCCATCACGATGTCGAGCGTCTCGTCGGGATGGGCTACGGCCCATTCCCAGCCTTTCTTACTGGCCTCCGCAAAACGACGGGCCTCGTCGCGATGTTCATCGTAGTAGGCTTTAGTCATATAGAGGCCATCTTCCTGAACGTTGTAGTCGTGGTCGCTGAAACGATAGACGTTGCGCTCAGTGAGCTTCACGCCGGCCTGTGCCAGCTGATAGTACTCATTGTAGCTCATGACCAGCGTGGCATCGATGGCGCCTTGCACAAAGAGGTTTACGTTCGAAGCGAAGCGCACCCACTCGTAGTTCAGGTGTTCCTTGATGCTCATGCAGATGGCGAGTTGTCCGAAACCGGTGCTCCATATTCCCACCTTCATGCCGGGCTGCTTCAGCGGGTCTACGTCCTTACGTGATACGAGCACCAATGAGGTATTCATCGACGTCTGGAGAATGTTCACTACGGGAATACCGTCGTCGATGATCTCCATCGCCTGACAGAGAGTCAGCGTAGTGGCCTGACTCTCGTTATTACGCACACGAGAGATGGCAGGCTGGGTGATGGAGGGGTGGACGATGTCCACGTCGAGTCCGGCCTGCTTGTAGAATCCCTTCTCCTTGGCGACATAATAACCCGCAAACTGGGCCTGCGCCGTCCACTGGGGTGTGAAGATGAATTTCTTCTGCGCCTGTATCGGGAGTAAGGCCAGTATCGCTCCCGCTGCCATGATCAAAAACTTCTTTCTCATATCTCTTTTTTACTTTTTTACCTTTTTACCCTCTTACCTTTACAACTGTCTCTGTGCCATTTCGTAGAAGAGACCCTTGTTCTCCATCAGTTCCTCAAACGTACCCTCCTCGGCTATGCGCCCCTTGTCGAGAACGATGATGCGGTCGCAGTGGCGGATGGTAGAGAGTCGGTGGGCGATGACCACTCGGGTACACATCAGCTCGTCGAGATTGTCACTCACGGCCTTCTGCGAGATGTTGTCGAGAGCCGATGTCGCCTCGTCGAAGAAGATGATGTCGGGCTTCGAGATGAGGGCACGGGCGATGAGGATACGCTGCTTCTGTCCGCCGCTGAATCCGCCGCCGCCTTCCTGTACCACAGTGTGGAGTCCCATCGGCATGTTGCGCACGTCGTCTTCCAGACAGGCCATGCGTAGTGCGTCCCACGCATCCTCATGCGTAGCCCAGGGGGCTGTGATGGTGATGTTATGGAACAGGTCGCCTGTAAACAGGCTACCACTCTGCAGACAGCAGCCTATCTTCCTGCGAAGCGAGGTCTTGTCGACCTTCGCCAGGTCGTAGTTGTCGTAGTAGATACCGCCCGTCAGCGGCTTTTCGAAACCGAGCATCAGGCGCATGAGCGTAGATTTTCCGCAGCCCGACTTGCCAACGATGCCGACATACTCTCCCGGATCGATGCGGAGCGACAGGTCGTCGAGTATCAGCGGACCGTCGTCGCTGTAGCGGAACGATACACCCGAGACTTCGATGCCGCCGAAGAGATCCTCCACCTGAGGCGCCTTGTCTTCCATTTCGGGCACTGCCTCCAAAATGGGCTTCACGCTCTCCAGCAGCGGTTTGATCTTTGCCAGACTCGGCAGTTCCGCGTTGAGTTGTACCAGTGAGGCGGTAATCATGCCGAAGGCCGAACTGAAGGCGATATAGTCGGAGGTGTTCACACTGTTCGACAAGGTGCTCCAAAAAAGCAACATCGTACCGCCAAGGGCGAGGAAAGCGCTCAGGGCCGGATAGAGTCTCACCTTGAAGTCGGGATTGTAGATAATGCTTGCTGCATCGCTGTAGTGGTCGAGCCAGCGGGTAAAGGCACGGTTCTCAGACCCCGTCAGTTTCAGTTTCTGGATACCTGCAAAGAGATTGTATTCCAGTCCGCTGAGCCTTGCAGAGCGCTCCGTATAGTCATGTTGCAGTCTGACGGTACGATAGTAGTTCAGCACAAGCACCAGTGCCTGGGCCACGATGATGCCGAGGGCCGGCCACAACAGTTTGCCGCCATAGATATACACCTGTACCAGGTAGATGATGCTCAGCACGGCCGTGAGCAGCGCACCAATGATGTTCTCGTTGATCAGTGAGCATAGCGTCGACACGTTCTGCAGCTTGGCCGTCAGCTCACCGCTGGCGTTCTTCGAGAAGAATGTCGGACTGAGCAGGAACGTGCGGGCCATCACCGCGTTCTGCACGTGCAGTTCCACGATGTGTTGTATCCTGATGATATAAAGGTTACGCGTCAGGGTGAGCAGCAGTGTGCCCACGGTGGCACCGATGAGCAGACCGGTGATGGGATGCAGGTCGCTGGCGTCGCCCGTAGGAATCACGGTGTCGAAGATCAGCTTGTTGGCCATCGGCGTAAACATGCCGAGCAGCACCACCACGAGGGCGCACACCACCAGCAGCAGGGCATTGGGCCCCGACACCACGCTCCATGTAAAGGCGATGAGGTCTTTCAGGGTGAGGGGCCTCAGGGGCAGCGCCTTGGTAAAGGTGATGGCCTTGGGTTTCAGCTCCTCCTTCATCTCGCGGCGCGACACCTCCTGGATTGTTCCATCTTGCTTCCTATATTGGTATCCCAGTCCGGTCCTGGTAGGCGTGAGGGCTACGAGACGGCCGTCGTTGGCATAACCCAGCAGCGGCCCCACGCACTCGCGCCACCACTCGCCAGTCAGAAGGATGTCGCGCATCATGATGCCTCGGGGACGCAGGATGCCCGTCAGCTGCTCTTCGGGAGTTAGCAGGTCGTCATCCTCCAGCTCATAGTCGGTAATGCCGAGGGCTTCGAGCACCTGCCGCAGCGCACTCTCGTTGTCCTGCGGTACGACGTGTTTCTGCTGCTGCAGCCCCAGCCGTTGATAGGTCTTCTCGTTCACCTCGGCCATCGCAGCCTTCTCAGCTGCCCGCCGCTTGTTGATTTGGTTGATATATACTGCCATAGTCTATTCACTCTTCATCAGATCCCTGTACATGCCTTCCTGTTCTATGAGTTCTTCGTGGCGGCCTCGCTGCAGTATCTTGCCCTGGTCCATCACGATAATCTCGTCGCAGTCGCGGATGGTCGACAGACGGTGGGCCACAATGATCTGCGTGGGTCCCATGCGTCGGATACGGCGCATCACCTCGTCTTCGGTTTTCGGGTCGAGGGCGCTGGTAGCCTCGTCCATAATCAGGATGGCCGGCTCCTTGGCGAGGGCCGTAGCCATCTCTATGCGCTGGCGCTGACCACCTGAGAAGTTCTGTCCGCCTTTCACAATCTTCGTGCCGAAACCTTCAGGGCGGCTTACAATGTCGGCGCGGATCTGTGCATCGTTACAGGCTATCATCATCGTGAAGTCCTCGATAGAGGGATCCCACATACGGATGTTCTGGGCCACGGTGTCGTCGAAGAGCACCACGTTCTGGTCGATGACGGCCACAGAGTTGGTCAGTTCCTCGTTCGATATACTCTCTATAGGTCTGTCGTCAAAAAGGATTTCTCCGCTCCAGGGTTTGTAAAGGCCGCTGATAAGTTTGGCCAGTGTGCTCTTGCCACAGCCCGACGACCCTACGAAAGCCACCGAGTGGCCCGGTTCTATTCTGAGGTTGAAGTCCTCGATGAGCGGGGGCTGCAACGGGGAGTAGCCGAAGGTGACGTGCTTCAGTTCCAGCAGGCCGCCCAGCTTACCCTGTACAACCTCTCCCTCGTTGTCGCGATGGTCTTCGGGATATTTCATCACGTCCTCCACGCGCTCCATCTGCGAGCGCATCTCGACGATGGTCTGCGAGGCGTTCACGATGGCGTTCACCGGCTGCAGGAACGAGCCCATGAATCCCTGGAAGGCCATGAGCATACCCACCGTCAGGTCGCCTTGTAATATCAGATAGGCGCCCAGCACCAGCACCGCCATGTTTACCAGTCCGTTGGCCAGCACGGGCAGCAGAGCCATCTGCGTCTGCTGTTTGTCGGCATTGGCGTTCATGTTGAACTTATGGGCCCAGAGGCCACTCCAGTATTTGAAGAATCCCATCTCAGCACCTGCGGCCTTGATGCTCTCCATATTGTCGATACAAGAGATGGTGGCTGAAAAATACTTTC